>Ga0136617_10004488_pt1 | contig 12492 bp, 13 predicted proteins | sample AntDrymUQ3222106_2_FD_129672 | JGI IMG/M metagenome (GOLD analysis project Ga0136617, IMG submission 129672) | Polar desert sand microbial communities from Dry Valleys, Antarctica - metaG UQ322 (21.06) | ecosystem: Environmental > Terrestrial > Soil > Desert | place: Antarctica: Dry Valley...
GTTCTGTCGCAGCCATGCCGTCACCTACCCTGCTGACGGAGGCGATGGCCGTGGTGTGGCGGCCGCTGGGGCCGGTGGCGCGGGCGGCACCAATCTTGGCGCCGCCAGCGGCTGTGGTGGAGGCACGGAGCCAGGCGTCGCCAGGGGACGGCCCGGCGACGCAGGAGGCAGAAGGGTCGTCGGGTTTGCGGGCGCCGTCGGGGAAGGTGTAGCGGTCGCGGTGGGCACGGGAGTCGGAATGCTGGTAGGAGTCGGCGTCGGCCGTGGCGTATCGGTTGGAGTCGGTGCCAGCGTTGGCGTCATCGTTGGTGTCGCGGTTGGCGTTGGTGCGGCGGTCGCCGTCGCTGTTGGAATCCGCGTTGGGGTGCTTATCGGTGTCAACGACGGCGGAGGTGTCATCGTCGCGGTGGAGGTTGGTTGCGGTGTGGCCGTCGGGCTGCGCGTCGGCATCGGCGTCACGGTCGCGGTGGGACGTGGTGTGCTTGTTAGGGTGGGCAGTGGAGTTGCGGTCGCCACCGGGGTGCTCGTCGGCAACGGCGATGCGGTTGCTGTCAGTTCGGGCGTGCTCGTCGCGGTGGGAGGCGGGGTCGGCGTGCTGCTTGGCTCGGGTGTGGCGGTTGGCCGTAGTGTCGCTGTCTCGGTCGGCGGCAGCGGAGTGGGAGAGGGTGTCCACGTCGGGGTGCTCGTCGGTTCCACAGTTGCGGTCGGCGTGGCGGTCGCCGTGGGCTCGGGCGTGTTGCTTGGTGCCGGTGTAGCGGTGGCGGTGGGCACTGGCGTGCTCGTGTCGGTTGCTGTCGGCTGAGGTGTCTCCGTCGGCACGGAAGTGGCTGGTAACGGCGTAGTGGGGGGCGGGGAGTCGAGGGCATAAATGGATCCATCCCAACTCCCGACGAAGAGGGCGCCGTCGATCAGCACCGGGGACGAGGCGACATTGCCGTTGGTTTGAAAACGCCAGCGCTCGATGCCGGTGTTCAGCTCGACGGCGAAAAGCGTGCCGGCGCCGTTGCCGATGTAGATCGTGTCGCCAGCAATGGCCGGTGATGACCCGATCGGCGCGCCGGTGACGAACCGCCACCGTTCGCGCTGGTCGTCCACGGCGATGGCGCGCAGGCTGCCTTCGCTGCTCGCGACGTAGACGGTGTCTCCCATGATGGCCGGCGAAGAGACAGTCGCGCCACCGATGGGGGTGCGCCAGCGCTCCGTGCCGCCGGTGGTCTCCAAGGCGTACAGGACACCATCGGATCCCGTGACGTAGACGGTGCCATCAGCTACCCCGGCCGAGGAGAAGATCGCCGCGGCGAGGCTGTGCCGCCAGACCATCGTTCCGTCGGTCGTTGTCAGGGCGTAGATCAAGCCATCGGCGCTACCGATGAAGACGAGCTCGCCACTCACCGTTGGCGCCGCTGTGATCGCGCCGCCCGTCGAGTATTGCCAGCGCACAAGGCCGGTTTCCCTGTCGAGGGCATAGAGAAAACCATCGCCACTGCCAATGAACAGGGTGGCCCCGACCACTGCGGGGGAGGAAGAGATCGGGCCGCCCGTAGTGTGGCGCCATCGCTCTTCACCCGTCTTGGCATCGATCGCATAGAGGTTTCCGTCCAGGCTACCGACGTAAACGCTGTCTGCCGCGACCGCCGGAGACGATGCGACATCGCCGTCGGTGGGAAACGACCACCGCTCAGTGCCGTCTGCGAGCGCCACGGCGTAGATCCGATCGTCGTTGCTGCCGACGTAGAGGGTGTCGCCGAGGACCGCGGGCGAGGACGACACCTCACCGCCGGTCGGCGCGCTCCACCGCACCTGTACCGGCCCCATCAGGGTGCAACCGAGGTAGACACCCGTCCGCTCGGGGTTGCCGCGGAACATTGTGGCGCCGGTGTCGTTTTCCGTCGTCTGCATCGAAACCGCGGCGGGAGTGGCACCGGCGTTGCCGAAGCCCACCCAGATGGAGGCGACGACTACCGCCAGGCAGGTCGAGCGCCGGATACACTGCGGCGACTGATGCATGGCCATAGCACGGTGCGGGCGTCCCAGCGCCAACGAGACGTAGCCTCGGACTTCCCGGTATGTCACGCCACAGAGGGCGGCGAGTCGATCACCTGTCTGCATCGACACTCGCCTCGGCCGATCGCGGAGCGGTTGGGACAGCGCGAGCGGTACGAAAAAGAGCGCTGCCTAACCAAGCACTGGACCCGAATCCGGCCAAGCTGACACTTGCACTTTCACGAGACCGTATTCGGCGTCGTGGCTCAGCCAAGGATCTCACTCAGTTGGCTGGCTAGGCGCACACCGGTGAGCCGGTTCTTCACGCAGGGGCCGACGCGGAACATGAGAAAGCGCAACGTATAGCCCCGTATGCACTGTGGGAAAGCGTAGCAGGCCCCTTTCGGCCGCGCCTCGGATCTCCATAAGGTCCTTTACTCTCCCTATCGACCGAGGAAGTTATATTCACTAAATGCCAACTTCCGGAAGTAGTAACGGCCTCGCCTGGTGGAGCGGAAGCTCCCCGCGACGAACTCTTCGCTGACTTGGGAGCAAGCATAGCCGCTTCAGCCTGGGAACAGTGGAGAATCGATGCCGGAGCTACGTGCCCAGCCAGAACACTACCGTCCGCAGGAGGTGACCACCGAGGCATGGACGAAAGACATAATACGCGGCTTGCGGTTGGGATGCTGAGGTCCAACTGGCCTTCTACTCCTCCCATCCACCGAGATGATCGTATGTGATGAGTCCGCGCTTGGCGCCGTCGCATCACACCCAGCGCTGGAGGCGCTGCCCACCGAGGGGTGCCACGACAGCCTACCGGATTTACAAGGCGAACACTGCGGACCAACAGGCGACGCCCACCCAGCGCCACGCGCCGTGGAAGGCCGCCGCCGACGTCACGCTAATGCACTGTAGCAGTGAGCCGGCTCATGTGCCCGCACGTGATCTGCAGCGAAGCATCTAAAGCGTGTGTCATCGGCGAGCGCGGCTGCGTCACGAGGATGATCAACTGATGGAGCCTCAGACGGGCTAAGGCGACAAAATGCAGGCCGGTGACCGTCTGGGGCAAGCGTTCATAGTCTCGGACCAGCCGTCGGAACCGGCTTGCCCCGGCGACACAGCATTCGACCACCCAGCGCCGCGGCAACAGCACGAAGCCCCGTTTCGCGTTGGTCAGCTTGACGACCTCCAGGACGATGCCATGGGCGGCGGCATCTGCTCCCGGCGTCTGACCCGTGTAGCCCTGATCGACGTAGGCGAGCGTGACGTGATCGCCCGTGATCGTCTGGATCGCCGCCGCGATCTCGGCGACGTGGGCCCGATCCTATGCGTTCGCCGGGGTGACGCACAGCGCCAGCAGATGGTCGAGGGTGTCGCCGGCGAGGTGGATTCTCAATCCCTTCTTGCGTTTGTGCCCGTCATAGCCTGCACGACCACCACTTTTGGTGGTGCTCTGGAGGGTGCGGCTATCGAGAATCACGGCGGTTGGGAAATGGGCCCGGTGCTGGAGCCAGCGCAGCAAGACCTGCAGGTCATGGATCATGGTTTCGAATACCCCAGCGGCAATCCAGCGCTGCGTTTGCTGATAGACCGCCTCCCAGGGAGGGAAGTTAACCGGCAGCATCCGCCAGGGCGCCCTGACCCGGACGATCCAGCGCAAGGCGTTGTAGACCTCGCGGAGATCGTGAACGCGTTGCGGGGCATCGGGGCGCATAAAGGTGAGATAGGGCGCCACGAACGCCCACTCCTCATCGGTGCCATCGGAGGGATACGGTTTGCGGACAGGTTTCGTTTCCATCTCCCAAGCGTACCAAGTGCATAACAGGCTCTGGGCTGAGGGCGAGTGAGTTGTATTGCCTCGCAATTCGGAACTCAAAATTCGCCCTTCCGTTGAGGGAGTTTCGACGAGCGATCATCCGAAGTTGATATCATTGCTTGTGAACTTCCCCACCAACACCGGGCTGGCCCAATGGTCCCATTGTCAAGCTCCCGGTATGATGGGCCGTGATAGCGAGCAGAACCTCCTTATTTTCGCAACAGCTCTCAACGGCGCTTCGCCTTGGTCGTGGGACGGAGGGATCCTAATGAATGGCGCCTGTGCGTCGTGTGATGTTTTGGCTTCATCGCGCGACGCGTCTTGCGCGCACAACGGAACGGCAGTCTGCGGCGGCCTACCGGCGGCGCGGCCTCGCCCACGCCGCCAGCGCCGAGCTCGCTGGTTCGGCCTTCCCTCGTCGTGCTGCCCCTCGTCGTGCTCCTGGTGGCCGGCATGATTGGTGGATTCGAGTCGGCGCTTTCGGAAGTAGCCGGGGGCCTGAGTGCGGGTGTGGTGGCCGCCGCGGGCATGAAGGCGGCGCCGGACGAGCCGCTCAACTTTCTTCTGATGGGTGTCGATGCGCGGCCCGGCGAGGCGATCGAGATCGGGGCGGACCCTGACGCCCTGGCGGTCCTGCACCTCGACCGGGCGAGCGGCAGTTGTCGCATGCTCGCCATTCCACGCCACACGCGCTTCGAGTTGCCGGGCTACGGCCAGAGATAAGATCAACCACACGCTCGCGGTTGACGGCATTCCCTACCAGATGCAAGTGGTCGAGCGCTTCCTCAACCTCCGCCTCGACCATTACGGCCTGATCGACTTCGACGGCATTGAGCGGCTCGTCGCCGCGGTCGGCGGCGTCACCATCGAGGGCCCCGAGACGTTCAGCCACATGGGAATGACGTTCACGGCCGGCACCCAGGCGCTCGACCGGGAAGAGGCGTTAGTCTACGCCCGCTACCGGTACGGGCCCGACGGCGACTTCGGCCGCACCCGCCGCCAGCAGCAGATTATGCGCGCGCTGATCGCCGAACTCTCCGGAAAGGGTGTCGCCCGGGCCACCAACGATCTCATGCCGACGATGCGGGAGCATTCGCGCATCGACTTGAACCCCGCCGAGTTGATCGACCTGGCGACCCAGTGCCGCGGTGTCTGCACCGACGAGACGCTCGACGGCACCACCGACACGTTCTCCGACCCACTCATCGAACTCGACCTCTCCTACATGATCATGGGGGAAGCCGGGGTGCCCGACAAGGTGGCCCGGCACAACGGCGAGTAGCGCGCGGGACGCAGCGTGGAGCGCGAATTATTTCTACTCGCCTCGCTCGACGCGGGTCACGTTCGGGCCGGCTCTCAGAAAGTGTGTGCGAAGTCATGCTGCGCGCTGGAGGCGACACACCATGGGACCAATCATTGCAAGGCGGATCATCGCCGCGGAGCTGGTCACCAGATGCTCGTAGTCCTTGCTCAAGCGGCGGCACTTGACTAACCAGGCAAACGAGCGCTCGATGCTCCAACGCTTGGGCCGCAGTTGTAAGCCGCGTGCCGCGGGACCCTTGGGCACAATCTCCAGCGTCCCCCCTGCGCGGCGACCCAGGCTTCCAACTGCCCGGCATACCCGCCTTTCGACTCACAAGCGTTCCAGCCGCGGCAGCGTGCGGCTCAGCGTTTCCAGCTGCAACTTGGCGCCATCGCGCGGGTGGAGGTTGGAATCATAGGTCTTGAAGATGCAGGCAATGCGGACATCTAGCTTGAACTTGCGAGCAAACTCCATCGCCAGGCACTTGACGAAGCGCTTGCCCGCATCGTAGCAGGATCGAGGGCCGTTCGGTTGACGAGTACTCAACGGGCCTCCGTCTGGGGATGGATCAGAGGTTTACTGTAGACCTCAGAGGTGGCGAACTGCAGGAAGCGGGCGCCATCCCGCCGCACCAAACTCAGAGCATGCAGAGTCTCGATCGGTAGCGGTCATAGCCGTGCGGGCCGACTGGATTGGCGAGGTTGTAGATCCAGTGGAACGGGTCGGCGAAGGTAACGCCGACCGGCGGCCAGATGTTGTTGCTCCATCAAGCGATCGGTGTAGTGACTTTTGATGTAGCTAGCCGTGCCGGTGACCTGGATTCTCATGCTTCGGCGATTCTAGTGTCACGATTGCCCCAGCCCACCTTGCTCCCCACCAAAACCGAATAACGGAGATCAACGTTTCGACTGATTACCGGTGGCTCACCATGAGGGCGGGCATGCCCGAGTAGCCCATTATGGTGCGCGCCATCGCCGGGACTAGTACTATTGACCTAGCCCCATGTGTTGACAAAAGAACCATGACCGTGTAACCTTTCGGACTAGGACAATCGTACCATAACTCAGGTTTCATTAGGCAAGCTCCGCTGGACGGTCACGGTCGAGCGCATTGGCCATGTCCAAGGTTCCTCTTGCCTGCTCCAGCACTAGTGTTGTGGCCGTTGATGGATTGGTGAGCTGGCAAGTGCCAAGTTCCCGCTAGCGTCGGATGAGGAAACACAATGAAGCCAAGCAGGCGATCCTGCACGGATTGTGCAGCGTGGTATTCGTCCACGATTGCGCCGCAGCGGCGTCTGCCACGAAGCGGATCAATCGGCACCATCCTTTCCCTGGCGGCGCTCGTGGTCGTCACTGCGCTGGCTACTGGCCTGACCCGAGCCTCCGCGGTCGTTGTCCTCCTTGGACTCCGGGGGACGGTCGTCAGCGGCCGGCGCCCCAGGCAGGCTGCGCCACCTCCCGACACCGTGATGGTGAGCGACCACAATCGGTTTGCAACGGTCCTTCCCGGCTCGCGTTGGCCAGAGGCTGGCCTGCTGCCATCAATGCACAGCTCGCGTAGGCGGTTGCCGAACTCCGGTCGCGCGACCGATGTGACCGCAGCCGTGACCGTGTCTCCTGTGGAGTGGAGCATCCGAGAGACCGGTGCGCACAGCGGCGGTCTTGGTTTCCACGATGTGATCGATCCCTGCGGGCACGGATCGGTGGGCATTTCTGAAAGGGGTGCCGCCGAAGAGGCGCTCGGTCTGTTGCCGCTGGAACTCGCCGCCGCCACCGAGTGGCTGCTACGTGGCGACCGGGTTCGTTCAACTAGACGGCAGTATGCCGTGACCAAACGAGCGCTGGACGTGGTCGTGGCTCTCACCGTCGGGCTGGTCGTCGTGGTTCCGCTACTGCCGCTCATCGCCCTGGCGATCCGTCTCGACTCGCCGGGCCCCGTGTTCTACAGCCAGATCAGAGTAGGCATTAATGGACGGCCGTTCCGGATCTACAAGTTCCGATCGATGTGTCGGGACGCCGAACGAGGCGGCGCGGTCTGGGCAAAGGTAGGCGATCCGCGGGTGACAAGTGTCGGGCGCTTCATGCGCCTGACGCGGCTCGACGAGCTACCGCAGCTGTGGAACGTCGTGCGTGGGGATATGAGCCTCGTGGGGCCAAGGCCGGAACGGCCCGAGTTCACCGCCTTGCTAGAGAGAGAAGTGCCGGGATACGCGAAGCGGGAGGTGGTGAAGCCAGGTCTGACGGGGTGGGCCCAAGTCTGCCATCGCTACATGAGCACGATAGAGGATAACCGAACGGCGGTCGAGTTCGATCTCTTCTACGTCGAGCAGGCGTCCCTCTCGCTCGACCTCAAGATCTTGCTCCGAACCGTCCCAGTCGTCGTCAGGAAGCAAGGATGCTGACGACCGAAGCTGCCTCCGTGGGGCTCCGCAGCCACCATCACACGCCCAACCGGAACGCCGGCGGCGTCTCCATATCTTGTGGGTATTCGACGCTGATAGCGCATGAAAGGGACAAAGGATGCTAGCTCCACAGTTGATGAATGACCGCTGCGCGCTGCCGACCGTGGTAGTGACCGGTGGCGTCGGCTACGTTGGCTCGCTGCTGGTTCGGCGGCTCTTGGCTCGAGGGTATCGCGTCCGGGTTCTGGATTGCTTGCTGTATGGCGGTGAGGCGATCCAAGAGATGCTGGATCACCCGCATCTTGAACTCGTCGTTTCCGACTTCCGGCAGGCAGATTCGGTCGCCAGTGCGATAGAGGGGAGCGACGCGGTCATCCACCTGGGGGCGATCGTCGGCGATCCGGCTTGCGCCCTCGACGAGCGCCTCGCCGTTGAGACCAACCTCGAGGCGACGCGAACCATCGCCGACGCCTGCAAAATACATGGTGTGCGCCGGCTCGTCTTCGCGTCCACTTGCAGCGTTTATGGCGCTAGCGAGAACGTGGTCGACGAGACCTCACCGCTCAACCCAGTGTCGCTCTATGCCGACACAAAGATCGCCGCGGAAGCGGCCCTGCTCGAACGGTGGGACGACGCCTTCGCTCCGGTCATTCTGCGCTTCGGGACAGCCTACGGCGCGTCGCTGCGGCCGCGCTTCGACTTAGTGGTCAACTTGTTGACCGCACAGGCATCTGTCGACGGCTACATCACCATCCACGGCGGTGAGCAGCGGCGGCCGTTCGTCCACGTCGACGACATGGGGCGGGCGCTCATCCTTGCGCTCGAGGCGCCGATCGACCAGGTCGCGGGGCAGATCTTCAACGTCGGATCGAATCAACAGAATCGCCGCTTGCTCGAGATTGGTGAGGCGGTCAGGGAGGTGATCCCGGCGGTTCGGATCACGGTCAACCCGCATGACGTCGATCGACGCGACTACTGTGTCCGCTTTGACAAGATCCAGGCCGTGCTCGGATTCCAACCAAGCCACGATTTGGTGGACGGAATCCGGGAAATGAAGGCCGCGTTCGAATCCGGCTTGGTGGGCGACCATCAGATGAGCAAGTACCACAACCACCTTGTCTTGCGCGAGGCTTTCTCAATAGAGCAGTTTGTTTCGGCAGCGGATTAGCCGCGATGCGGGCTCCGGTCCGGCGTCGGTGGCACGGGCGGCTGACAGGTAGGCGGCCGCTCTCGGTTCGGAATCGCGTCACAGGTTTGGGGACCGAACGCGTCTCTGCGGAGGGTCGATCAACGTGGCTCATACATATGCGGTACGGCGGCAGTTTCTGCCCTATGCCCGGCCGCTGATCGGCGACGAAGAAGTCGCCGCGGTTGTGGAGACGCTCAAGGGTGGATGGCTGACGACCGGTCCAAAGGTGAAGGCATTCGAGCGGGCCTTCGCGGAGTTCGTGGGGGCGCCGCACGCAGTGGCGGTCAACTCCGCGACGGCGGGCCTTCACTTGGCGCTGGAGGCGATCGGTCTCAGGGCGGGGGACGAAGTCATTACGACCCCCTACACGTTCGCGGCGACCGCCGAGGTCGTGCGGTACTTCGATGCGCGACCCGTCTTTGTCGACATCCGGCGGGCTGACCTCAATATCGACCCCGCCGCGATCGAAGGCGCGATCACGCCACGGACGCGTGCCATCATGCCGGTCCACATTGCCGGTCAGGCATGCGCGATGGACAGCATCGTCGACATCGCCCGCCGACACGACCTCCGCGTAATCGAAGACGCCGCCCACGCGTTTCCGACCCGATACCGGGGCCGCATGGTCGGCACCATCGGAGACGCGACGGTCTTCAGCTTTTACGCGACGAAGACGATGACCACTGGCGAGGGCGGAATGGTGACCACTGACGACCCCGCGTTGGTCGAGCGGATGCAGGTGATGAGGCTTCATGGGATCTCGAAAGACGCCTGGAAACGGTACACCGCGGAAGGATCGTGGCACTACGACATTGAGGCGCCAGGGTTCAAATACAACCTGACTGATCTGGCCGCGTCCATCGGCCTTTGCCAGCTGACCAAGGTCGAGGCGATGACTGAGCGTCGGCGGTCGATCGCGGCGCGCTACTCCGCCGCCTTCAGCGAGGTCGACGCGCTGGAAACACCGTCGATCAACCCGGATAGCACGCACGCCTGGCACTTATACGTCCTGCGACTGAACCACGATGCACTTTCTATTGACCGGGCGGCGTTCGTCGATCGGTTGGCGGCGCATAACATCGGCACCAGCGTTCACTTCATCCCACTCCACCTTCACTCGTACTACCGACAAACCTATGGCTACCAGCCGACCGACTTTCCGGTCGCCGACGCTGAGTACCGGCGGGCCATCTCATTGCCAATCTACGCGGCAATGAGTGACGAGGACGTCGACGACGTGATCGCCGCTGTGCTGGACACGGCGCAGCAAGGGCGACGCTAGCAGACAGTCACAACGACGGCGAAGCGGCCGCCCGCTCGGGTCGACGGCAGGAGCAGCCGAGGCGCCGTGGTGGCGTCCAAGTTCGACGTCACCGTGACGTCATCCAAGGGAGTTAAGGACGTGTATCTGGTCACAGGCGGCGCCGGCTTCATCGGGTCGCACCTCGTCGAAAAGCTTGTCAGGCACGGCGCCGCGGTACGTGTACTCGACAACTTCTCGAGCGGTAAATCGGAAAACCTCGCCGCTCTAGCGGACGACATTGAGGTAATCGATGGCGACCTGCGGGATCAAGCGGCGGTCGGTCGCGCGGTGCAGGGCGTCGACGTGGTATTCCATCAAGCGGCCCTGCCCTCCGTCCCCCGCTCGATAGCCGACCCCCAGACGACCTTCGACGTCAACGTGGTTGGAACGCTCAACTTGCTAGTTGCGGCTCGCGATGCGACCTGCCGGCGCGTAATCTTCGCTTCATCCTCCTCTGTCTACGGCGACACATTGGTCCTACCGAAGACGGAGACGATGACCCCCACCCCACGGTCGCCGTACGCGATTTCCAAGCTGACGGGCGAGCAGCTCTGCGCCGTATTCACCCACATCTACGGGCTGGAGACCGTGGCGCTCCGGTACTTCAACGTGTTTGGACCGCGCCAAGACCCGGCCTCGCCCTATGCCGCCGTGATCCCGAAGTTCGTTCAGGCGCTGCGGACAGGGGTATCGCCGGTGATCTACGGCGATGGGAACCAATCCCGTGACTTCACCTACGTCGACAACGTTGTGGAGGCAAACTTCCGGGCCGCAGCCGCGAAGCGAGCATCCGCCAGGGCGTTCAACGTTGGGTGTGGGCGCTCGGTCACGCTGAACGCGCTCCTCGCCCAGACGGCGCGGTTGATGGGGGTTGACGCGCAGCCGAGCCATGGCCCGGCGCGGCCCGGCGACGTGCGGGAATCACTGGCGGACATCAGGGCGGGACGGCAAACGCTGGGTTACGAGGTCATCGTCCCATTCGAGGAGGGGCTGGCGCGGACCGTGGCCGCCGATGTCCCCATCCACATTGCGGCCGACTAACGGCCACGGAAAACCACGAGTACGAGTGGGCCCGACCGATGTCGGGCCCACCGACGAGCAACGGGAGGCGAGATGGCAACGATGGTGGAGCTCACGACACAGCACGAGGTCGAAACTGGGACATCGGCGGATCTGGTGGCGCAGTTGCGCCGGTCGATCGTCTCTCGGCGCGCCCGCGTTGGCGTGATCGGCCTCGGCTACGTCGGGTTGCCGCTGGGCGTTGCCTTCGCCAGGGCCGGCTTCGAGGTGCTCGGGTTCGACGTCGACGGAGGGCGCGTGGCAACGATCAATGGCGGCGCCTCCCACATCCCGGACGTGCCGTCACCGACCATCCACGCCGCCGTCGACGACGGGTTCCTGCGGGCCACAGTTGACATGGGGCAGCTGACCGACGTCGACGTGATCAACATCTGCGTCCCGACGCCACTGAGCAAGACCCGCGACCCGGACATCACCTACGTGGTGGCCGCCACCGAGGAGGTTGCTCGCTCGCTCCGGCGCGGTCAGCTCGTGATCCTGGAGAGCACCACCTACCCCGGTACCACCCGTGAGGTCATCTTGCCGCGTCTGGAAGCGACCGGCCTGCGTGCCGGTGAGGACTTCTTTCTCGCCTTTTCCCCCGAGCGCGTCGACCCCGGCAACACCCAGTACGGTATCACCAACACCCCGAAGGTTGTCGGAGGGATCGATAAGCGATCGACCGAGCTGGCGGCGCTCCTTTACCGCCAGGCGATCGAGACAGTCGTGCCGGTCTCGTCGCCGGAGGCGGCGGAGATGGTCAAGCTGCTGGAGAACACCTTCCGCTCGGTCAACATCGCGATGGCGAACGAGACGGCGCTGATGTGCGACCGGCTGCATCTGGATGTGTGGGAGGTGATCGGCGCGGCGGCGACGAAGCCGTTCGGCTTCATGCCCTTCTACCCCGGACCGGGCATCGGTGGGCATTGCATCCCGCTCGACCCGTTCTATCTGTCCTGGAAGATGAAGACCCTCAACTACCGGGCACGATTCATCGAGCTGGCCGGCGAGATCAACGCCGAGATGCCCCACCACGTCGTCGGTAAGGTGGTCGACGGCCTCAACGAGTTCGAGCGAAGTGTCAAAGGTGCGGACATCCTCGTCCTCGGCGTGGCCTACAAGCCGGACATCGACGATTCGCGGGAGTCGCCGGCGCTCGACATCATTGAGTTGCTCAGGCGGCGTGGGGCGCGGGTCTCGTATAGTGACCCACACATCCCCGCCATAGAGCTGCTCGGCGCCGCATTGACCTCCGAGCCGCTTACTGCCGAGCGACTCTCGGCGGCCGACTGCGTGGTAATCGTGACCAACCATCGCGCTTTCGACTACAACCTCGTCGCGCGCCACTCCCGCCTGATGATTGACACGCGCAACACTCTCCGGGACGTGCCAACGACTAACGGGGCGGTTGTCGTGAAGCTGTAAGCTAAGAAGA
>Ga0136617_10004489_pt1 | contig 12491 bp, 9 predicted proteins | sample AntDrymUQ3222106_2_FD_129672 | JGI IMG/M metagenome (GOLD analysis project Ga0136617, IMG submission 129672) | Polar desert sand microbial communities from Dry Valleys, Antarctica - metaG UQ322 (21.06) | ecosystem: Environmental > Terrestrial > Soil > Desert | place: Antarctica: Dry Valley...
GTCAGGCTAAAAGAGAGGAAACAGCAGTGCCCACGATAAATCAACTTGTTCGCAAAGGGCGTCAGAGGGTGAAGTACAAAACGGCTAGCCCGGCGCTACAGAGTTCTCCTCAGAAGCGCGGTGTTTGCACGCGTGTGTATACGCAGACTCCGAAGAAACCCAACTCGGCTCTGCGCAAAGTCGCACGTGTCCGCCTGACAAACGGGATCGAGGTGACCACCTACATTCCGGGCGTGGGACACAATCTGCAGGAGCACTCCATTGTCTTGATACGGGGCGGGCGCGTGAAAGACTTGCCGGGCGTTCGCTATCACGTGATTCGTGGGACGCTTGATTCCGTTGGAGTAGCGGATCGCAAGCAGGGTCGTTCGAAATACGGCGCCAAGCGACCAAAAGCTGGGGCCGGAGCGAAATAGCTGGAACGGTGCCGGGAGGTGCCGGAACGAATAAAACGATAACTGAGAAGTCTTGACTGACACCTGAGACCAATCGATATGCCAAGAAGAAGAGTTGCTGAGAGACGAGAAGTACTTCCGGATCCGATCTACAACAGTCCGCTAGTGACGAAGTTTATTAGTGGTGTCATGTGGGGTGGTAAGAAGTCAGTGGCCGAAGGCATTTTTTATGATGCCATGCGCCAGGTGGGTGATAAGACAGGAGAAGAACCTCTCAAAGTGTTCAAGCGCGCGATTGATAATGTGAAACCGACTGTCGAGGTCAAGTCGCGCCGGGTTGGCGGTTCCACCTATCAGGTGCCTATTGAGGTCCACCAGGAGCGTCGTGGGGCACTTGCGATTCGTTGGATTGTCTCTTACGCCCGCGGGCGTGGCGAGAAGAGTATGACCGACCGTCTGGCGGCAGAGATTCTCGATGCGGCCAACAACCGTGGCAACGCTGTAAAGAAGAAAGAAGACACGCATCGCATGGCGGATGCCAACAAGGCCTTTGCGCATTACAAGTTCTAGAAAAGCGGGTGAATAGTAAATGGAAAATGGTAAATAGTAGGCAAAACGTTCTTACTATTCATCATTCACTATTTACGATTTACTGTTCTTATGGCTAAGCAAGATCTAAAACTGACCAGGAATATCGGCATCATGGCGCACATCGATGCCGGTAAGACCACTACCACCGAACGCATCCTGTATTACACAGGCATTACGCACAAAATTGGCGAAGTGCACGAAGGTACGGCGACGATGGACTGGATGGAGCAAGAGCAGGAGCGCGGCATTACGATTACCAGCGCGGCGACGACCTGTTTTTGGGAGCGGAACGGAATCGACCATCGAATCAATATTATCGACACGCCCGGCCACGTCGATTTCACCATGGAAGTCGAACGCTCCCTGCGCGTGCTCGACGGCGCGGTGGCTGTGTTTGACGGAGTTGCCGGTGTTGAGCCGCAATCAGAAACTGTTTGGCGGCAGGCTGACAAGTACGGCGTGCCCCGCATTTGCTTTATCAACAAACTCGATCGTGCGGGTGCCTCGTTTGAGCGATCCTTTGAATCGATTATTACCCGGCTTGGCGCAAATCCGGTCGCCCTTCAGATTCCCATCGGCCTTGAAGATCAACTCAAAGGCGTGGTCGATCTAGTCACGATGAAAGGTTTGGTCTGGAATGACGAGAGCAAGGGCGCGGAGTATGAAACGCTCGAGATTCCCGAAGACTTGAAGGATGGTGCCGCCGCTGCTCGTGAAAAGCTAATCGAGGCCGTGGCCTCGGTCGACGATGGCTTGATGCATAAGTACATCGAAGGCGACGAAATGTCCGAGGCGGAAATTCGGAAAGCGCTCCGTAAAGGAACTATAGGGTTGAAGCTCGTTCCCGTTGTTACTGGCTCCGCCTTCAAAAACAAAGGCGTGCAAACGCTGCTCGATGCTGTGGTTGATTACCTGCCGTCACCGCTCGACATTCCTCCGGTTGAAGGGACGAATCCAAAGACCGGGGAGATTGAGACGCGTCCGCCGGATGCCAGTGCACCCTTTGCCGGTCTTGTCTTTAAGATCATGGCTGACAAGCACCTGGGCCAGCTCTCGTTCGTCCGTCTTTACAGCGGCACCATCAAAGCCGGTTCGTACGCCTACAATCCGACTAAAGACACCAGAGAGCGCGTCGGTCGCTTGATGCGCATGCACGCCAACAAGCGCGAAGATATCGACCAGGCCAGCGCGGGCGAGATCATTGCTATTGGTGGTATGAAGCAAGTCACCACCGGCGACACGGTTTGCGATGAGAACAAGCCGATAGTGCTCGAGAGGATGGAGTTTCCCGCCCCGGTCATTCGTGTGGCGGTGGAGCCCAAGACTCGGCAGGACCAGGACAAGCTCGGCTTGGCACTGAACCGACTCGCGCAGGAAGACCCTTCGTTCAACGTTTCGACGGATGCAGAGACTGGTCAGACAATCATCGCCGGGATGGGCGAACTTCATCTCGAGATTATTGTGGATCGGATGAAACGCGAGTTTGGCGTTGAGGCAAACGTAGGTAAGCCACAGGTAGCGTATCGCGAAACAATCACCCAAGCAGCACCGGGCAAAGAGGTTTACAAGAAGCAGACAGGCGGACGCGGTCAGTTTGGACACGTTGAGATTGAGATCGAACCGGCACCCGGCAAAGGGTTTGTATTCGAAAACGAGATTACCGGCGGAGCGATTCCTCGCGAGTACATCAAGCCTGTCGAGCAGGGAATCAGAGACGCCATGGAGCGGGGCTTCCTGGCCGGTTACGAGCTGGTAGATATCAAGGTCCGTTTGGTTTTTGGTTCATATCACGAAGTCGATTCGGATGAGCGCTCATTCCATATTGCGGGTTCGCTGGCGTTTCAGGACGCTGTCAGAAAAGCCAAGCCGATGTTGTTGGAGCCCATCATGAGAGTGGAAGTAGTAACTCCAAACGATTACACCGGACCTGTGAACGGTGACCTCAGCTCTCGCCGCGGCAAGATCGAAAGCATGGAGTCGCGTGTTGGCGGCGCCCAGGTGGTTACGGCGTTTGTGCCACTTTCAGAGATGTTTGGCTACACCACCGACTTGCGCTCGGCGACGCAAGGGCGCGCCACTTCCACTATGCACTTCGAGCGCTATGAGCAGGCGCCCAAGAACATTGCGGAAGAAGTGATTGCGAAAGTTCAGGGAGTAGCTAAGTAGGGATTCGGCTCTGTTACCCAGAATGAAGGAGCGAGACAAAAATGTCCAAGGAAAAATTTGACCGTACAAAGCCGCACGTGAACATCGGGACTATCGGGCACGTGGATCACGGGAAGACGACGTTGACGGCAGCGATCACGAAGGTGCTGGGGAAGCACAATCCGAAGGTGCAGTTCGTGGCGTTTGACCAGATTGACAAGGCGCCGGAAGAGAAAGCGCGGGGGATCACGATAGCGACGGCGCACGTGGAGTATGAGACGAAGAAGCGGCACTACGCGCACGTGGACTGTCCTGGGCACGCGGATTATGTGAAGAACATGATCACAGGGGCGGCGCAGATGGACGGGGCGATATTGGTGGTAGCGGCGACGGACGGGCCGATGCCGCAGACGCGGGAGCACATTCTCTTGGCGCGGCAGGTAGGAGTGCCGGCGATGGTGGTGTTCATGAACAAGGCGGACGCAGTCGACGATGCGGAGTTGCTGGAGCTGGTGGAACTGGAAGTGCGGGAGCTGTTAAGCGCCTACGAGTTTCCCGGGGATGACATCCCGGTGATAAAGGGTTCGGCGCTGAAGGCGCTGGAAGGGGACCCAGCGTGGGAGAAGACGGTGGAAGAGCTAATGGAGGCAGTTGATAGCTACATTCCGACGCCGGAGCGAGACATCGAGAAGCCGTTTTTGATGCCGGTGGAAGACATCTTCACGATCCAGGGACGGGGGACGGTGGCGACGGGAAGAGTGGAGCGGGGCAAGGTCAAGGTGAACGAGAGTGTGGAGATAGTGGGCATCCGGCCCACGAAGACGACGGTGGTGACGGGTGTAGAGATGTTCAAGAAGCTGCTGGACGAGGGGAGAGCCGGGGACAACGTAGGATTGCTGCTGCGGGGAGTGGAGCGGAAAGACATCGAGCGGGGGCAGGTAATCTCGAAGCCCGGGAGCATCACGCCGCACACGAAGTTCAAGGCGGAGGCCTACGTGTTGACGAAGGAAGAAGGAGGACGGCACACGCCGTTTTTCACCGGGTACCGGCCGCAGTTTTACTTTCGCACGACGGACGTGACGGGAGTGGCGAGTTTGCCGGCGGGAGTGGAGATGGTGATGCCTGGCGACAACGTGGCGATGGAGATCGAGTTGATCGCGCCCATCGCGATGGAGAAAGGGCTGCGGTTCGCGATTCGCGAAGGCGGCCGCACGGTAGGCGCCGGCACCGTCAGCGAAGTCGTGGAATAAGGATAATGCCGATTTGCGATTGCCGATTGCCAATTTGAAACGGCACTCGGGCGACAGCGGTCAATCGGCAATTGGCAATCGGAAATAGGATGTATTATGCCGCGCGATAACATTGTGCTCCAGTGTAGTGAATGCAAGAGTCGCAACTACGTAACGACTAAGAATAAGAAAACCACGCCCGATCGGCTGGAGTTTTCCAAGTTTTGTCGACGTTGCCGCAAGCACACAGGTCATAAGGAAACTAAGTGAGTTGAGACACGGAGAAGGGGTGACGCGGAGACCCGGCGAAATTCTTTAATCTCCCCGTCTCCCCGTCTCCCCCTCCCCGCGTCTTATGTGGCGGAGGGGTATAGTGTCAACGGTTAGCACGTCGGTCTCCAAAACCGAAAGTCCGGGTTCGAATCCTGGTACCCCTGCCAGCATATTGTACAAGGGAATGTTGAGTGTCAAAGAAAGTCGGCGACATCATGGCTGATATAGAAAATCCACAGGCGCCACTTCCGGCACCGCGCACTGCTCGCTTTGGCGAAGGCCAAGAGGGCCGCGGGGCGCGCCGAGAACGCGGCCTGAGTGGACCAAGAACAAGCGCTTTCGGCCGGCTGGCGCAGTTTTGGCGCGACGTGAGAGCCGAGATGAAGCGTGTGTCGTGGCCCTCAGCGAACGACGTAAAAAACACCACCATCATAACGCTGATCGCCGTAATTTTTTTCGCTGTCTACTTATTCACGGTGGATCGCATTTGGACATTCTTACTGACCCAGCTTAATCAATTACTAAACTGGATGACGGGGGCTTGAGGCCAAGGATTTATCTGATGCAGCAGTGGTTTATACTTCACACGTATTCGGGACACGAGAAAAAGGTTCGAGACAGTCTGAAGGCTCGTATCCGGGACACTGATCTGCAGAACGAGATTGTCGAGGTCCTGGTGCCCACGGAAACAGTAGTTGAGATGCGCGGTAACAAGCGAATTGAATCAACGCGCATGTTCTATCCCGGTTATGTACTGGTTCAAATCGAATGCGACGAACGCGGGCACATCCCTGATAACGTCTTCCACATGATTAAGTCGACGCCGAAGGTGACCGGCTTTGTGGGTGGGCACAATCCCACCCCCTTGACGCCTCAGGAAGTCGATCAAATTGTTCACAACGTCACTGAAGCGGCGGAGAAGCCGAAGCCGAAGTTTTCTTATGCGGCAGGCGAAACGGTGCGAATCAAGTCAGGTCCGTTTCAGAGCTTTACCGGCAAGGTAGAAGAGGTCAACGAAGACAAGTCGACATTAAAAGTTACGGTAACGATTTTCGGACGATCAACTCCCGTGGAGTTGAACTTTCTCGATGTGGAGAAAGTGACGTTTGCAGAAGAGGAGTAGGGGATTTCCAGTTGGCAATTGCCCGTTGCCAGTTCTTATCGCCGCACTGAACCGAACCAGGAACGGAACAGAACTTTTAAATCGGCAATCGGCAATTGCCAGTTGGAAATAAGAAGATGGCTAAGAAAATCACAGGATATATCAAGTTGCAGGTGCCGGCCGGCAAGGCGAATCCGGCGCCGCCTATCGGACCGGCCCTCGGTCAGCACGGCGTGAACATCATGGAATTCTGCAAGGCCTTCAATGCCAAGACCGCGCAGCTGGATCCCGATCTGAAGATTCCGGTGGTGATTACCGTCTATGCTGATCGTTCCTTCACGTTTGAGACAAAAACACCTCCGGCTGCGGACCTTCTGAAAAAGGCTGCCGGCCTGCCAAAGGGATCCGGGAATCCGAAGCGCGATAAAGTGGGCAAAATCTCCAAGGCTAAGATTGAAGAGATTGCAAGAACCAAGATGCCGGATCTGAACACAACCAGCCTGGAATCTGCGATTAGGACGATTGAGGGAACGGCTCGGCAAATGGGGCTGACAGTGGAATAGAAATTTCGAAATGCGGATTGCGGATTTCGGATTCGTTCTTAACCGGGTTGACAGGATGAAAATGAGGGAGAGGCAAAATGTGAACGAAGGTTGCGACTCGATTCAAATTCAAAATTCGCAATCCGAAATTCGAAATTCCTCGTTGGAACCTCGGAGGTAGAAAATGAAAAAGCAGGGAAAGAAATACGCCGCGGCGCTGGACAAGTTCGAAACCGGCCGCAAATACAATCTGGAAGAGGCAGTCGTGAAGATAAAGGAGATTGCCTTTGCTAAATTTGACGAAACAGTTGAGTTAACAATGTGGCTGGGGGTCGATCCCCGCAAAGCCGACCAGCTGGTGCGTGGGACTCTCGTCCTCCCGCACGGACTCGGCAAATCGAAGAAAGTTCTCGTCATCGCCCAGGGTGAAAAAATCAAAGAGGCCGAAGAGGCCGGTGCGGACTTCGTCGGCGGCGAGGACATGGTCAACAAGATTAAGGAAGGCTGGCTGGATTTCGATGCCGTCGTCGCCACTCCTGACATGATGCGTCTGGTAGGCGGCCTCGGAAAAGTTCTGGGCCCGCGAGGTTTAATGCCGAACCCGAAAACAGGTACTGTTACTTTCGATGTCAAAACGGCCGTCAAAGAAACTAAGGCGGGAAAAGTCGAATACCGCGTTGATAAGACGGGAGTAATTCACGTCGGAGTCGGCAAGGTTTCCTTTGATGCCGACAAGCTACACGACAACGCCAAGGCACTGCTGGAAGCAGTGGTTAAGGCGAAGCCGGCAACTGCTAAGGGTAAATACGTTAAGAAGATCAACCTGGCGGCTACGATGAGCCCAGGGGTTTTGCTCGACGAAGCGGCATATGTCAAATAGAAGTGAGGAGCTTATGAAAACTAGAGAACGAAAACAGAAGGACCTGGAAGCCCTCACAGAGCAATTCAAAAAAGCGAAGGCGGCGATGCTGGTCGGGTTCCAGGGGATGACGGTAGCGAAGGATCAGGAGCTGCGCAATCAACTGCGCGAGGCAGGGGTTTCCTACGGGGTTGTGAAGAACACGCTGGCTCGCAAGGCTGCTGAGGGTACGCCGCTTGAGCAGGCTAGGGATCAGTTCAAGGGTGTCACCGCGGTTGCTTTGAGCACCGGCGACCCCGTGAATCTGTCGAAGACGATCGCCAAGTTTACCAAGGGTAATCCCGATATCTTTAAGTTCAAAGCGGGCGTGGTCGAGGGTAGGGTGGTGGCGCTCAGAGACGTCGAAGCCATCGCCAGCTTGCCGTCAAAGGAAGAGTTGATTTCCAAGGTTATGTTCTTGCTGAACTGCCAGGCCCAGCGACTTGTCACAGTGCTGTCTGCTGTGCCGCGCAACCTGGCGATCGTAGTCAAGCAGATTGGTGAACAGAAGGGTGGGGAAGCCGCCCAGTAGAAGTCCCCAAATGACGCTTGAGTTGTCCCTGGGGACTGGTTTGATCTCAGATCTGAAATTGAAGATTTGAAATTGGGGAAAAAGCACAGGGCCGGACGCGGAACGAGCGTGGCGAGAGTCAGATCGTCATTGCGGCTCGGACGTCACTGAAAGGTGGATGCAACATCTTCGGAAAACGTGCCGTGGGTTCTCCTGCTGCGAAAAACAAGAAACAGCAAACAAGGACCCTTTTGAGGAGGATAGAAAGCAATCATGGCAGCAACACGTGAAGACGTAATTGAGTATCTGAAGAGTATGACGCTTCTCGAAGCTTCCCAGCTCGTGAAGGAGTTGGAAGAGACATTTGGCGTCTCGGCCGCTGCGGCGGCTGTAGCTGCTCCGGCGGCGGGCGCTGCTTCGGGTGGGGGTGAGGCAGCCGCCGCGGCCGAAGAGAAGACCGAGTTTGATGTTATTCTGCAAGCCGTTGGCGGCAACAAGATCAACGTCATCAAGGTTGTTCGGGAAGTGACCGCGCTAGGTCTGAAGGAAGCAAAGGATCTGGTCGAGGCGGCGCCAAAAGCTGTGAAGGAAGGCGTTTCCAAAGACGAAGCCGAGACCGTCCGGCAGAAGTTGGCCGACGCAGGCGCGACCGTAGAAGTCAAATAGGTGTTCGACCTCGGTAGCAGGCGCAGGACCAAGCAACGATTGCACGTGCTACCGAATCCTATTCACCGGTTTTTCTTTGGCTTGACACCCGCATCGTTAGTGGGTAAGTTAGGGGAGTATTGAGGGCGCTGGCGTTACTCCCAAAAATTCACGAAGAAACAGCCGCTTTTTTGGTAATTATGCGGTCAGGGCGTTGTGCGCCCTGACCGCGCTTTGGCATCTCTGGGTTATTTTTTGGATTTCAGGTTTCTGATCGGTGATTGAGTTCAAGGCCTTCTCAATTACTAAACCAACCTGGAATCGTCAATCTTAAGGAATCTCTCATGTCTGTAAATCTTCTTCAAACTGTTAATACTGGGTTGGGGCGGCGTACAAGTCAGGCGCCTGAGCGTCAGGACTTTTCCAAAATTGCCACGGCGGTACGGATTCCGAATCTAATCGAGATTCAGCGGGAATCTTACAACCGTTTCCTGCAAATGGATTTCCTGCCAGAGGAGCGTGAGAATACTGGTCTGCAGGCCGTCTTTCAGTCCGTGTTTCCTATCTCTGACTTCCGCGGCACCGCGACCCTAGACTTCGTCGAGTATCAGATCGGCAACTGGCAATGTAAGTGCGGCCGGCTAGAGGGTCTGAACTATCTCCGCGCCCATTGTAAGAATTGCAGTTCTACCATCAAGGTCAATCCGCTGGCGGCAGGCGAGACGCTCTGCCACAAGTGCGGCACATTCAATTTCGTGCGCCCTCAGCTCTGCGAAAACTGCGGCGAGCCCGTAGGCCTCAAACACAAGCACGATCAACAGGAATGCCAGGAGCGGGGTATGAGCTATAGCGTACCGCTAAAGGTGAAGATCCGGCTCACGGTTTATGACAAGGATCCCGAGACCGAAGCGATGTCGATTCGGGACATCAAGGAAGAGGAAGTCTTCTTCGGCGAGATCCCTTTAATGACCGACAACGGAACCTTCATCATCAATGGTACCGAACGTGTCATTGTCTCCCAACTTCATCGAAGCCCGGGCGTTTTCTTCAAGCGCGGCGCGCTCTACGTTGCCAAGATCATTCCTTACCGCGGTTCGTGGGTCGAATTTGAGTACGACCAGAAAAACCTGCTCTATGTGCGTGTAGGCAAGCGCAAGTTTCTCGCCTCCATCTTCTTGCGTGCACTCGGCCTCTGGTTCAACCGAGAGGCTGACGTGAAGTCGCGCAACGACTCGGCGTTGGAAGAAGGCGTAAAGAACGCAGCTTTCACCGATGAAGACATGCTGCGAGCCCTTTACGTCACTGATGAAGTTCGCATTGAAGACGGTCGCTTGATGATGCAGGTGCCTGAACAGGGTCCCAGCAACCTTGTCGGGATGAAGGTGGACTTCGAAATTAAGGGACGGGGTGAGCCGATAGTTCGCAGTGGCAAGAAGATCACGGCTAGCGCGCTCGAGGCTCTGCGGAAGGCAAATATCGGCGAGGTGGAAATTGAGCCTTCGCAGTTCGAGGGCCCCTACGCTCTCGCCGATGTTGTTAACAAGGAGAGCGGAGAAGTTCTTCTCGAAGCAAACAACGAGATCACGCCCGCAAAACTGCAAGAAATTACTGAAGCGGGCATCGACAGTTTCTCTGTTTTCTTTCCCGAGCGGGACGATATTGGTTCAATTCTCTCGCTGACCTTAAAGAAAGACGTCATTACCAAACCGGTCGACGCGTTGTTGGAGATCTACCGCAAGATGCGTCCCGGAGATCCCCCGACTGTTCAAACGGCCTACCGCCTGCTCGAAGCCATGTTCTTCGATCCGCGCAAGTTTGATTTCTCGCGCGTGGGGAGATTGAAGTTCAACATCAAGATGGGTAAGCCGGAGCGCGATCGTATCAACGATCCGTTGCTGACGGCCCACGACTTCTACGAAGTTGTAGCCTACGTTTTGAAGATGCGCAAGAACCCGTCTGAGTATCAGTCAGATGATATTGATCACCTGGGCAATCGCCGCGTTCGCGCGGTAGGAGAGTTGCTGGAGAACCAGTTCCGCATTGGTCTTGAGCGTATGGAGCGAGCCATCAAAGAGAAGATGTCGATCCATCAAGAGATGCAGACGACAATGCCTCGCGATCTGATCAACGCCAAGCCGGTGACGGCCGCAGTGCGCGAGTTTTTTGGATCGAGTCAACTCTCGCAGTTCATGGATCAGACCAATCCACTATCGGAGATCACCCACAAGCGGCGGCTTTCCGCCCTGGGACCGGGTGGCCTCTCTCGTGAGCGCGCGGGATTCGAAGTTCGCGACGTTCACCCCACTCACTACGGCCGCATTTGTCCTATCGAGACGCCGGAAGGTCCGAACATCGGACTTATCTCGAGTCTCTCCTGCTTTGCGCGCATCAACGAGTTTGGTTTTATCGAAGCCCCTTATCGCAAGGTGAGTGATGGGCGCGTGCTTGAATACGTGCGCATCATCAATGGGGGCGACACGAAGCTGAAGCCCGGTGAACATATTCCGCAGGAAGACGTCGAGAAGGCAAACAAGAAAGTAGGTTCCGGCGGCAAGAAAGCGGAGTTCGAGCCCTGGCCCTTTTATTTGACGGCCTGGGAAGAAGACAAACACGTCGTCGGACAGGCGAACATTCAGCTCGACGAAAATGGCGACATCGTTAACGAGCGCAACGCCGCGCGCAAAGCCGGAGAATTCATTCTCGCCCTGCGTAAGGACATTGAATACGTTGACGTTTCACCGAAGCAGCTCGTTTCCGTAGCCGCCTCGCTGATTCCGTTTTTGGAGAACGACGACGCGAACCGCGCGCTGATGGGTTCAAACATGCAGCGTCAGTCGGTGCCCCTGCTGCGCGCTGAAACTCCTTATATCGGAACCGGAATGGAGCAGACGACTGCCCGCGATTCCGGCGCGGTGGTCGTGGCCAAACGCGACGGGGTGGTTGACTACGTTGATTCCGAACGCTGCATTGTCAAAGCTGATCACAACGTGGATGGCACCATTTCGCGCGAAGTGACTGCGGATATTTACACGCTAATCAAGTTCAAGCGTTCGAATCAGAACACTTGTATCAATCAACGGCCGATCGTGCACGTGGGCGAGCGAGTTTCGAAGGGCCAGGTGATTGCGGACGGTCCTTGCACCGATCGGGGTGAGCTGGCGCTGGGCCGCAATGTGCTGGTCGCGTTCATGCCCTGGCGCGGCTACAACTTCGAAGACGCGATTCTTGTTTCCGAGCGCCTTGTGAAAGAGGACTACTACACCTCGATTCACATTGAAGAGCTTGAAGTTGAAGCGCGCGATACGAAGCTGGGGCCGGAAGAGATTACTCGCGACATTCCCAACGTCGGCGAGAACATGCTGCGCGACCTCGACGAGAGCGGGATTATTCGCATTGGCGCTCAGGTCAAGCCAGGATCGATACTCGTAGGCAAAGTGACACCTAAGGGTGAAACACAACTAACCGCGGAAGAGAAACTCCTGCGTGCGATTTTCGGGGAGAAGGCCGGCGACGTAAAAGACGCCTCGTTGGTTTCCCCGCCGGGTATTGATGGGACAGTGGTAGACGTGCAGGTCTTCACTCGCAAAGGCCAGGAAAAAGACGCGCGTTCGCTGGCGATTGAGCAAGAGGAGGAAGACCGTCTGCGACGCGACCTTGAGGATGAAATCCGCATCCTGCGCGAGCAGCGTGACCAGCGTATCTACGAGTTGCTTGAAGGCCGCAAGCTTTCAGCCGATCTTACAGTCAATCGCGAGGTGGTGATTCCGAAAGGCCAGCCCATCACGCGCGAGATGCTGGTCAATGTCGAGGCGAAGGTGCTGCGCAAGGTGCAGCTGGCTTCATCCCGCATCGATGTCGGCGCAGAGATCAAGGAATACGAAGATCGTACTGAGCGTCAGATAAAGATCCTTTCCGACATCTACGAAGAGAAGATCGCGAAACTGCGCCAGGGCGATGAGCTCGCTCCCGGTGTCATCAAGATGGTCAAGGTCTTCATCGCCATGAAGCGCAAGCTTTCAGTGGGCGATAAGATGGCCGGACGCCACGGTAACAAGGGCGTCATCGCCCGGATTCTGCCGGAAGAGGACATGCCTTACTTGCCTGACGGGACGCCTGTTGAGATTGTGCTCAACCCGTTAGGTGTGCCGTCGCGCATGAAC
>Ga0136617_10004491_pt1 | contig 12490 bp, 6 predicted proteins | sample AntDrymUQ3222106_2_FD_129672 | JGI IMG/M metagenome (GOLD analysis project Ga0136617, IMG submission 129672) | Polar desert sand microbial communities from Dry Valleys, Antarctica - metaG UQ322 (21.06) | ecosystem: Environmental > Terrestrial > Soil > Desert | place: Antarctica: Dry Valley...
ACTGCGCGGCCACCGCGTCGAGCGCGCTCGTCGTCGAGAGGTTAGCGACCACCGGCCCGCGCTCGCGGCCCAGCACGTAGCGCGTCGCGAGCACCAGCGTGTATTCCTCGCCGACCGCCTCGCCGCGCTCCGAGACGACGGCGAGGCGGTCGGCGTCCATGTCCTGCGCGAACCCCACGTCGCATCCTTGCTCGCGTACCAACGCGCAGAGCGCCCCGAGATTCTCCTCGACCGGCTCGGCACCGCGCGGGAAGAGCCCGTCCGGCGTGACGTTCAGCGCGACGACCTCGACGCCGAGCGCTTCCAAGAGTCGCGGCGCGATGATCGAGCCCGCGCCGTTGCATGAGTCCACGGCCACGCGCAGCTTGCGCGGCATCAGCGGGAGCGGGCCGAGCGCGTCGAGAATGGCCTTGACGTGCAGGTCAATGGCCCCTGCCGAAGGCTCGACCGCGCCCATCTCTACGCCCGAGACCTTCCTGTATTCGCCCTGATGATAAATGTCGAGGAGCTGTCGGGCCTGCGCGTCGGCGAGGAAGAGCCCGGCGGAGTTGATGAACTTGAGGGCATTCCACTCCGCCGGGTTGTGGCTGGCCGTGATGGCGATGCCGCCGCGCGCGCGCCTCTCGCGCACGAGCAACTGCACGGTCGGGACGGGGCAGATGTCGAGATCGACGACGCGGCAGCCGCTCGACAAAAGACCCGCCACGACCGCCTGCCGCACCATCTCGCCCGAGGTGCGCGTGTCGCGACCGATGACGATGGTTCCCGGCCCCGTGTACGTCCCGAACGCCTGCGCGAAGCGCACGAGCAGCGCGGGCGTCAGCGACTCGCCGACCACGCCGCGCACGCCCGAGATGCTGATCTTGAGTGTCGGTATGGCTCGCATAATGACAGTGAGCAGTGAGCAGTGAGCAGTGAGCAGTGAGCGGTAAACAGTAGAGTCAAGACAGTGGAAGCAATCTCGGATTTGAGATTTGAGATTTCAAATTTCAAATCCGAGCTTACTTCGACTGCTTACTGCTCACCGCTTACTGCTCACTGCTTACCTTCCGAATCTTCAACCCCTTCACGCCCTTCAGGTCGAGGCGGAAGAGCCCGCCTTTGGTGGTCTTCTCTTCGCCGAGCGCGCCCGTCACATAGAGCTGATCCATGCGCGGGCCGCCGAAGGCCACGTTGCTCGTCGTGAGATTCCCCGCCCCGTATCTGCGCAGAAGTTTTCCCTCGGGGCTCAAGACCTGCACCTGCCGCATGCCGTAGTGCGCGACGTAGAGATTGCCCGCGGCGTCGAGGCACATGCCGTCGGGCTCGTTCGCGATCTGCCCGTCCTCCTTCGTGGGGAGGTTGGCGAAGACGCGCATCCGCCCCACCTTGCCCGGTGCGGCCACCTCGTAGCTCAGGATGCGGTTGTGCCCGCTCTCGCCGACGAGCAGCGTTTTGCCGCCGGGACGCAGAACGATGCCGTTCGGAAACGCTAAGCCCTCGGCTACCAGATGAGTCTTGCCCCGCGCGTCCACGTAGTGAACCGTGCCGACCGGGTTCTGCCTGCTGGAGCCGCCGGGGTCTGTGAAATAGAACCCGCCCGCGGCAGGGTCGAGCGTGAGGTCGTTGGGCGAGCGCAGCGGCTTGCCGTCGCACTCGGCGGAAGCCTCGCCCATCACCTTGCCCGCCGAGTCGAGGCGCAGCACCGCGCGGCGGCTGCCGTCGCAGACGAGGTGCGTGCCGTCGGCCAGAATCTTATGGCCGTTCGGAGCGCCCGTCCGCGCCCAGTCCTTCGCCTCTCCATCCGCGCCGACGCGGTAAATCGTCCCGTGGTAAACATCGGAGACATACAGAGCGCCGTCGTGGCCGACGACGATGCCCTCGCTGTAGCCGGGGACTTCGACGACCTTGAAGGCGCTCACCTCCGCCTCCTTCGGGAGGCCCGCGCTCGTGAACGCCAAGGGGATAAGGACGAGAGCGAACAGAATGTTCTTAATCAAAATGTTAATGTCTCCGTTGCTTACTCCGATGTTGAATTGTGAAGCCTCTGACTTCTACTCGGGCCGGCGGCGCTTCACTTCGCCACACGGTCGCGCGCCCAGTCGAGTAGCTCTCGCGCGCGCTGTGCGGTCTCGGCCTCGGCGATCACGCGAATCATTGACTCCGTGTTCGAGACGCGCACGTGCGCCCAGCCGTCGGGCCAGGAAACCTTTCGGTGGCGGGCACACGCCGAGGTCTACAATCTCGCAGCCCGCAGCGAGCAGCCCCGAGACCACGGCGGATTGAACCATCGGCCCCGACGCGCGCGTGTCGCGGCAGACGAGGATACGCCCCGAGTCGAGATAGGTGCCGAAGGCTTGCGCGAACGCCACCGCCAGCTCGGGCGTGAAAGTCTCCCCCACGACCCCGCGCACTCCGCTGATGCCGATTTTGAGTGAGTTCACATCCCTCTCTGCGTGCGAAACGTCGGTTGCATAAGCTTTTACCGGGGTTGATTCGGTAACCTCAAGTATGACACCGTAACTTACGCCGCGCCCGCCCGCTCATCGGCGAAACTTATGACTCTTCTAACGCCGTGCAAACCCAGTCTATCTGAAAAATTCCCTTCGTTGAGGAACACATGAGAGCGAGAACGTATCTGCCCTTTCTGCTGTGCCTGATTTGTGCCGCCGGAGCCTCCGCGCAGACCGCGCCGGACGCGTCAGCCGCCTCCGCCCCGCAACACAACCTGATGCCCGTACCCGCCTCGGTGCGCTTTAATTCCGGGCGGCTCGCGGTCAACAAAACTTTCAGCGTCGCCGCGAGGGGCCACATGGACGCGCGACTCCAAGCAGCGGTTGAACGGTTCCTGCGCCGCCTTGAAGGCCGCACCGTCATGGAACTTCAGCGCGGGCTGGCCGCCGACGCGGGCGGGGCCGCCCTTGTCATCGAAGCGGTGGGGGCGGGCCGGGCCGTGCCCTCGGTCGAGGAAGACGAATCCTATTCGCTCGAAGTCTCCGACAGACAGGCGACGCTCAAGGCGGCGACGACAGTGGGGGCGCTGCGCGGCTTGGAGACCTTCCTGCAACTTCTCGACGGCGACCGCGAAGGCCACTTCGTCCCGGCAGTCAGCATCCGGGACAAGCCGCGCTTTCCGTGGCGCGGGCTGCTCATCGATGTCGCGCGGCACTATGAGCCGCTGGAGGTCTTGAAGCGCAACCTCGACGCGATGGCCGCCGTCAAGCTCAACGTCCTGCACTGGCACCTGACGGAGAATCAGGGCTTCCGCATCGAGAGCAAAAAATTCCCGCGCCTCCACGGGATGGGGTCGGACGGGCAGTTCTACACGCAGGACGAGGCGCGCGAGTTGATCGCCTACGCACGCGAGCGCGGCATCCGCGTCGTCCCCGAGTTCGACATCCCCGGCCACGCCACCGCATGGCTCGTCGGCCACCCCGAACTGGGGAGCGCGCCGGGGCCGTACACCATCGAGCGCAAGGCCGGTATCTTCGACCCCGTCCTCGACCCGACGCGCGAGGAGACCTACAAGTTCCTCGACGCCTTCCTCGGCGAGATGGCCGCGCTCTTCCCCGACGAATTCCTCCACATCGGCGGCGATGAGAACGAGGGCAAGCACTGGGACGCGAACCCTCGGATTCAAGCCTTCAAGAAAGAGAAGGGCCTCAAGGACAACCACGCGCTCCAGACCTACTTCAACCAACGCGTCCTCACCATCCTCAAGAAGCACGGCAAGACGATGATGGGCTGGGACGAGATATTCCAGCCCGACCTCCCCAAGGGTGTCGTCATCCACTCTTGGCGCGGCGCGGCGGCGCTCGCGGAGGCCGCGCGCCAAGGCTACAAGGGCGTCCTCTCGAACGGCTTCTACATCGACCTCATCTTCCCCACCTCGCAGCACTACGCGAACGACCCCTTGCCCGCCGACAGCACTCTGACCGCGGAGGAGGCTGCGCGCGTCCTCGGCGGCGAGGCGACGATGTGGAGCGAGTGGGTGACCGCCGAGACGATTGACTCGCGCATCTGGCCGCGCACCGCCGCCATCGCCGAGCGCCTCTGGTCGCCGCGCGACGTGCGCGACGTGGAAGACATGTACCGCCGCCTCGCCGTCATAAGCGTCAGGCTCGAAGAGCTTGGGCTCACGCACGAGAAGAATCAGGCGATGATGCTCAGGCGTCTGGCGGGGGGGCGCGAGACGGGGCCGCTCGCGACGCTCGTCTCTGTTATCGAGCCGGTCAAGGAATACAGGCGCTATCAGCAGCGACCGCAGACCATGCTCTCGCCTCTCACGGGTCTGGTGGACGCGGCCCGTCCCGACAGCGAAGCGGCCCGCCGCTTCAACGCGTCGGTCGAAGCGCTGCTCTCCGACGCGCCGCGTTTCGCGGCCCACTCGCGCGGCGTCCGCGACACCCTCACGGCATGGCGCGACACCGCGCCCGAGCTTGAGGCGTTGATTGACAGGTCGCCCGCGCTCCACGAGGCGAGGCCGCTCGCCGCGGACTTGTCCACGCTGGGGACGACGGGGCTCGAAGCGCTCTCCTATCTCTCAAGTGGCGTCGCGCCGCCCGCCGCATGGCGCGACGCCAAACTCGCCGCCATCGAGCAGGCCTCGAAGCCGAAGGCCGCGCTCGAATTCGCCGTCATCCCGAGCCTCAGACAACTCGTCGTCGCGGCCTCGGAGGTGGCGCGGCTCAAACAGACGACGCCCGCCGAGTGGAAGGCGCAGGTCAAGACGATGGCCGCGCCGCCCGCGAAGCCGCCCGGCAAGTGACGCGGGACGCTCACTTCCTGACGACGCCCTGCCCCTCGACGACCTTGACGTATGTGTTGACGGGGAGGTTCGAGAGCTTGTCCACAACGCCGCTCGGCCAGCGAATCTCGACCGTCTCGGCCTTTGCCGCCGTCCCCAATCCGAGCGCTTCGCGCGGGTCGTGCGACGCGAGGTAGCTGCCGCCTCCGGTCTTCAAGCGGCTCCGACTGACGCCGCCCGCCTTCCAAGTGATGATGGCGCCGACCGCCGCCGGGCTGCTCTTCGTCGAGACGAGTTGGAGGCCAAGCCAGTGGTTGCGGTTGCCGCCCTCGTTCCTGAGCAGCAGCGGAGCCTCGCCGTTGTTCGAGACGAGCACGTCCGGGTCGCCGTCGTTGTCGATGTCGCCGATTGCCATCCCACGCGCGGGAAAGTCTCTCGCGAAGACCGCGCCCGACTGCGCGCTCACGTTGCGATAACCCTTCCCCGTATTCTCGAACAACAGCAGCGGCTCTCTGTACTTCACGCGCGCCGACTTCGTCTCGACCATGTCGTCCGGGTGGCCGTTGGCGAGCAGCAAATCCGGGTCGCCGTCCGAGTCGTAGTCGAAGAACTTCAGACCCCAGCCGCTCAGGAGCTGCGTCGCGGGCGCAATCTCGCCCGGCTCGTCGTTGAAGGTCAAGTCCTTCCGGTTGCCGTAGAGGCTGAAGAACTCCTGATCGATGTTGGCGACAAAGAGGTCTTGCCAGCCGTCCGAGTCGTAGTCGCCCGCGTCCACGCCCATCCCCGAGCGCGGCGTCCCGGCCTCGCCATAGGCCACGCCCGCCAGCAGCCCCGACTCCTCGAACTTGCCCTTACCCTGATTGACGAAGAGAAAGTTGGGCATCGTGTCGTTGGCGACGAAGAGGTCAATCAGCCCGTCGTTGTTGATGTCGGTGGCGACCGCGCCGAACGACTTGCCCGGCGAGGCCGCAATGCCCGACTCACGGCTCACATCCGCAAACGTCCCGTCGCCCTTGTTGCGGAAGAGATAGCTCGGCCTCGGCTTGAAGATGCGCGGAATGCAGTAGTAGTTCCGCGTCGCGTCCCTGTCCACGCACAGGCGATGCTGCGAGCGGTCGAAATGGACGAAGCTCGCGACGAAGAGGTCGAGCCTGCCGTCCGAGTCGTAGTCGAACCAGACCGCGCACGTAGACCAGCCCTCGACAACCACGCCCGCCTTCCGTGTCACGTCCTCGAACGTCCCGTCGCCGCGATTGCGATACAGGATGTCGGGGCCGTAGTTGGTGACGTAGAGGTCTTGCCACCCATCCGAGTCGAAGTCTCCGGGCTCGACGACGGGCCGGTTGTCCTGACCGATGAAGGAGAGGTCTTCGCGGTCGAGCTCAAACGTGAGCGTCCGCCTCTGACCGGGTTCGAGACGAATCTTGGCGAAGCGCCTGAGCCTCTTGTCGGGCGGCGTGATGGAGGCCACAAGGTCGCGCAGGTAGAGCTGCACGACTTCGGCCCCGGCGCGACGGCCCGTGTTCGTGACCGTGACGTTGACGCTCAACGTGTCACGCTCGCCCAGAGTCTTCCGGCCCAGACGCAGGCCGTCGTACTTGAAGGTCGTGTAGCTCAGACCGTGGCCGAAGACGAACTGCGGATTGAAGGGGGTGAGGCCGAAAGTCGTGCTCACGTTCTCGTAAGACTTGTGGTCGTAATTCAGCAGCGCGTTCGGGTGGCGCGGGTATGTGAGCGGCAGACGGCCCGAAGGATTGTAGTCGCCGAAGAGCACGTCGGCGACGGCCTGCCCGCCCTCGTTGCCGGGGTTGTAGGCCATGAGAATTGCGCCTGCCGAGTCGGCGATGCGGTTGATGATGCGGGGTCGCCCCTCGACGAGCACGAAGACGACGGGCTTACCCGCCGCCGCCACGGCCTCGGCCAGTTTCAGTTGCGGCTCGGGCAGCGTGAGGTCGGTGATGTTGCCCGGAGTCTCCGTGTAGGAGCCCTCGCCGAGGCACAGCACGACGACATCCGCGTCGCGCGCGGCACGCGCGGCGGCGGCGATGTCCACCTCCGCGTCGATGTCGGTGGGCGTCGTGTTGGAAGGGCCGCCCGGCGCGCGCGTGATTCGCGTGCCGGGCACGTAGGTCACATTTCCCTTCCCGGCCTTCGCCTCGATGGCCCCGCGAATCGTCGGGCGGTCTTTCGGGTACAGCGATTCTTCCGAGCCCTGCCAGACGTAAGTCCAGCCGTTGTTGAGCGAGACGAGCGAGTCGGCGGTCGGCCCCGTGACGAGCACCTTGCGGCCCTTGTCGAGCGGCAGGAGGTCGTTCGTGTTCTTGAGCAGCGTCATGGCCTCGCGCGCCGCCTCCAGACTCGCGCGGCGCGACTCAGCCGTCCCGAACTTCGCCGCGAGCGACGCGTCGGGCAGAGGACGCTCGAACAGTCCAAGCTCGAACTTCAGCGTGAGGATGCGGCGGACGGCCTCGTCGATGCGCGACTGAGGAACCGCGCCCTCTTTCGCGAGCGCGAGCAGGTGATCGGCGAAGCTGTAGTCGCTCGGAACCATGCTCATGTCTATCCCGGCCATCACACTCATGCGCGTCGCTTCCTTCTCGTCGGCGGCCACGCGGTGGATGGTGACGAGCTTCTTGATGTCCTCCCAGTCCGAGACGGCGACGCCCTTGAAGCCGAGTTCTTTTCGCAGGATGTCAGTCAGAATAAGGCGGCTCGCGTGGACGGGCACGCCGTTGATCTCGCCCGAGTTGACCATCACGGTGCGCGCGCCCGCGTCCACCGCCGCCTTGAAGGGCGGCAGGACGTACTCGCGCAGGTAAATCTCCGGAATCCACGCGGGCGTGCGATCCCTGCCGCTCAAGGGCAGGCCGTAGCCCATGAAGTGCTTGAGGCACGCGGCGACGCGCTCCGGTGCGGAAACGTCAGTCCCTTCGTAGCCGCGCACCGCGGCGACGCCCATCACCGAGGCGAGGTACGGGTCTTCGCCGAAGGTCTCCCAGAGCCGGGGCCAGAGCGGCTGGCGTCCGATGTCGAGGACGGGCGAGAACGTCCACGGAATGCCCGCGGCGCGTGTCTCGATAGCCGCGACCTCCGAGCCGCGCATCATCAGCTCCGGGTTCCACGTCGCGGCCATCGCGAGCGGCTGCGGGAAGAGGGTCGAGCCCTGCACGTAGTTCGCGCCGTGAATCGTGTCGATGCCGTAGAGGACGGGAACACGCAGGCGCGTGCGTTTGGCCGCGTCCTGAATCTGGCGGATGGTGTCGTGCCAGCGGTCGAGCGTGAGCGCCTGATCGGCGACGTTGAGGATGGAGCCGACGCCGTACTTGCCGACGGCACGTTCGAGCTTCGCCGGGTTGATTTTGATCTCCTGATTCCTACCGTCCGAGACCATGCTGATCTCAAGCTGCGTCATCTGCCCGACCTTCTCTTCGAGCGTCATCTTCGCCAGCAGCTCGTCGGCCCTGCGCGCCGCCTCCGCGTTGGGCGACGGCGGGCGGCTCATGCGACGGAAGACCGCGTGGCTGTCCGCCACTTCGGCGGAATGGCCCGCGCCGCTGGCGGCCTGTTGCCGCGCGACGCCCGTGGCCGGCGTTAGTGTGTGCAGGGATAGTGCCGCGAGGGTGAAGGTCGCTATCGTTCTTTTCATGTCGGGGTGGTCCCTTATTCTCTTCTGGGGATTGATTCGCTGTCGCGTTCGGCGGAGTCAGCGTCTCGGCGGATGACTTCTATACTTCGGGCGGGGTGAAACGTAAGTTACTCACAGTTAAGCGCGGCGCGGGATACTTTCATCTGAAGGCAAAAGGGGAGACTTCAAAGGCGAAAGGCATAAAGCGAAAGACGGGGCTCAGTCAGGGCGAAAGAATTAAGCCCACGACGTAAGCCGTGGGCTTAATTCTTTCGCCGCCTCCGGCGACCCTTCCACTCTAACTTTTTCCTTCCGCCTTCCGCCGCCGGGGCTCTTCACTTTCTCTGCGTCGTTTTGCTCAGTCGCTCGGCCAGCTTGTTCACGCCCGCGCTGAGGCGTATCACGTCGAGCAGGTCGCGCCCGGCCTTCACCGACTCTTTGACATCGACCACGTCCGGGAGCTTGAAGACGGGATTCTCGGTAAAGCTGTCGATCCGCTTGCACATCTTCACGAGCGCATCCGTGAGCTGCCCGTCGCCGATGTCGGCCTGTTTCTCCTGCTCCTTTTTTTCGGCCTCAGGGGCTTCGCGCACGAGGTGCGACTTGAGGCGGGCGGCGCGCCGGTTAATCTCCTCGGTTCCGGCGGCGATGAACTTATAGTCGAGCGGCTTGTCCGACTGGAGGTGGCGCACGACATCGTTGCGCAGAATCTGGAGGCGCTTGAAGTCCGCGCTCATCTGCCGGGCCTCGGCCTCCGCGCCCCTGCGGCCTGTCGTCCTCACCCCGCCCAGTAGCCCCGCGCTACGGAGCTGCGCCTCGCGCTGTTGCCTCTCGCGCACCTCGCCGAAAGGGTCGCGCTGGCCCGGAGGCGGCGCGCCGGTCGGCGTACCCTGCCGCGCCTGCGCCGGGCTCGCCATGAGCGTGAGCAGGCAGAGGGCCGCCGCGAAGCCCGCCACAATCATCGCCGAAGATGCCCGAAGGGTTTTCATACCCGGTCTCCTTATTTTCCGTTCCGAGAGGGTGCCCCAGTATAATCCCGCGCTTCACCGGCGGACAATACTTCGGACGGCGCGGTCAGGGTCACTTCATTTTCAGGGAACCAGAACTTAGCCACAGAGCATGTATAGACTCTGTCGAAAGGACGACTTTCTTGACGAGTGGCGAGCCGCCGCAGTAACGTGAGCGCCGAACGCCGTGGGTTCTCTCGGCACATCCACGGGCGCACTCGATGCGGGAATGTTGAGGAGGATTGATGACCCGGATCGTCGCAGTGATTCCAGCGCGGATGGGCTCGACTCGTTTTCCGGGCAAGCCCCTCGCTCCACTCCTCGGACGGTCTTTGGTCGAGCACGTCTACCGCCGCGCCGCGTTGTGCGCGCGACTCGACGCGGTCTACGTCGCGACGTGCGACGAGGAGATCGCGTCGGTCGTCGGAGCATTCGGCGGCGTCGCCATGATGACTTCCGCCGCGCACGAACGCGCGAGCGACCGCGTCGCCGAGGCCGCCGAGCGCTTCGAGGCCGACATCGTCGTGATGATTCAGGGCGACGAGCCGATGATTACGCCGGGCATGATCGAAGCCGCCGTCGCTCCATTTTCGCACGACCCGTCCATCGCGTGCGTGAACCTCGCACGCCGCATCTCCAGCCGTGAAGAGTATCTCGACCGCAACACCATCAAGGTCGTGGCGAACGTCCGGGGTGATGCCCTCTACTTCTCGCGTGCCCCCGTTCCCTCCATCGACTTCGACGGCGACGAGCGCCCGCACGTCTTCAAGCAGGTGTGCGTCATTCCTTTCCGGCGCGAAGCCCTGCGCGAGTTCGCGCGCCTCCCGCCGACCCCTCTCGAACGTGCGGAGTCCATCGACATGCTCCGCTTCGTCGAGCACGGCGGGCGCGTGCGGCTGGTCGAGACCGACGCGGACACGCACGCGGTGGACACCCCGGAAGACCTGCGCCGCGTCGAGAGGCTCTTGGGGGGCGACCCGCTCCTCCCGCGCTATGGAGGGCCGGTCGTTCCCGCGGCAACTCGCTTATGAGCGCGCGTCTCAAGTGGCGGATTTTAATCAGCGCCCCGTACATGCTCGCGGCGCTCGAAGAGTTCGGCCCGCGCCTGGAGGCCGAAGGCTTGGAGATAGTCAGAGCGCGCGTGCGGGAGCGTCTGAGTGAGGAGGAACTGCTCCCCCTCGTCGGGACGATTGACGGCGCGATCTGCGGCGACGACCATTTCACGGAGCGTGTCCTGCTGCGCGCCGCGCCCCGGCTCAAGGTAATCTCGAAATGGGGCACCGGCATTGACTCGATTGACGTGCGCGCGGCGGCGGCGCTGGGCATCCGCGTCCGCAACACGCCCGGAGCCTTCACCGACCCGGTGGCGGACACCGCGCTCGGCTACGTCCTCTGCTTCGCGCGCCAGCTGAGCGTGATGGACGCACAAGTCCGACGCGGCTTGTGGGCAAAGCCGGACGCCGTGTCGCCCGGCGAATGTACTCTCGGCGTGGTCGGGGTCGGGAACATCGGCAGGGCTGTAGTGCGCCGCGCGCGTGCGTTCGGGATGAAGGTGCTCGGCAACGACCCACGGCCCGTGCCCGCGTCGTTCGTCGAGGAAACCGGCTTACGCCTCGTGTCGCTGCACGCGTTGCTCACGGAGTCTGATTTCGTCTCGCTGCATTGCGATCTCAACCCGACTTCCTTTCATCTCATAGGACGCGCCGAGTTGGCGCTGATGCGCCCCACGGCGTACCTCATCAACACGGCGCGCGGCCCCTTGGTTGACGAGCCCGCGCTCGCCCGCGCGCTCGGCGAGCGGCGGATTGCCGGAGCCGCGCTCGATGTCTTCGAGGTCGAGCCGCTTCCGTCTGAGAGCCCGCTCCGCGCGCTGGACAACTGCCTGCTCGCGCCGCACAACGCCAACAGCGGACGCGCCGCGCGCCGACGCGTCCACGAATCCACGATTGCCAACCTTCTCGCGGCGCTCCGTGAAGCGGGCTGAACGAGCGCGGGCGTGAGTGACGGGAGACGGAAGCGAGCCGATGGGTCTTCGTTCAAACAGGCGAGAGGACGGCGAGGCGCGCGCGGATGTCGAGGGCGCGTGGCTGCTCTGTCGCGGCGTCAAGAGCCTGTTGCGGTGCGACGGGGCCGAGGTGGTCGAGGGCATCGCCCGCTACGTCATCTCGCAACACCGTAGCCTGCGGCGCGGCGCGGCGTGGGTCGAGCGGAAGAGGGGGACGCGCGCGCCCTCCGTGGTCGCGCTCCTCGGTGGGTTGGCGAGATTTCTCGAAGTGCGTGAGGGCGGACGACTCGGCGGCGCGGTTTGGGTCGCTCGACTCAGCAACGAGCGTCGCGCCGTCGAGATGCTGCCCGCACTGCTTCCCGAGCTGGGTTGGGCAGAACTCAAGTTCCGCCGGCGTCCCGACGCCGCGGGACTCTTCGCCGCGTTCAGAAGCCTCGGACAGAACTGGCGCGGCGTTCTCAGCATCGCGCGCCTCCTGCACCGGCGGCACGAGTTCTTCAAAGTGCTCCGCGTCGCGGAACTCGTCGGCTACTACGCGCGCTATCTCGGCATCTTCCGGCGCGGGCGCTTCCGCCTCGCCGTGATGTCGAGCCACAGCAATCCGCACGGCATCGCCTTCAACCTCGCGGCCCGAAAGTGCGGCGTACCCGTCGTGCTCGTGACGCACGGCATGCCTGTGCGGCCCGTCGCGAGACTCTCCTACGAACTGGCGCTGGTGCATTGCGAGGCCGCGCGGCAGACGTACCTTGAGGAGGGCTGCCGGATTGAGCGAGTCCTCGTCCACGGTCGGCGGCAACATCACGCGCCGATGCCCGACGGCCCGCTCCCGGAGCGTTTGAGCATCGGAATATTCCTTTGCAAGGATGTGAACGAAGCGGGCTTGCGCGCCCTCGTCGGACGGCTCCTCGACGACTCGCGCGTGTCGCGCGTCCTCATTCGACCGCACCCGAAGAACTTATGGGTGGGGCTCGACGAGTGGGTCACATTGCTGAAAGATGCGCGCTTGCGCCGGAGTCCCGCGGGCGGCTCTGTGTTCGGCGACATAGAGGCTTCGGATGTCGTCCTCGGCGGCAACTCCAGCGTGCTCGTCGAGGCGGTGACGGCGGGGCGTCCGAGCGGCTACGTGC
>Ga0136617_10004492_pt1 | contig 12487 bp, 9 predicted proteins | sample AntDrymUQ3222106_2_FD_129672 | JGI IMG/M metagenome (GOLD analysis project Ga0136617, IMG submission 129672) | Polar desert sand microbial communities from Dry Valleys, Antarctica - metaG UQ322 (21.06) | ecosystem: Environmental > Terrestrial > Soil > Desert | place: Antarctica: Dry Valley...
AGCGTCTCTGAGCGCTCTTTCGCTCCGCCGGGGAAGCCCGCACGGCCCGCGAGAGGCTTTGGTGGCTCCACCGTCGAAACCACGACGAAGGCACCGTCCATGGCCACCGCCTCCTCCTCGCCGGTATCGACCAAGGCCGCCGCCCGGGAGGATCGTCGTCTGCTGCTGCGTTACCACCGCGAGGGCGACCTGCGCGAGCGACGAGATCGTCGCGCGGCCCGAGAGCTCGGCCTGAAGGGAGGAGGAGGTGCTCGAGGCCTTCCAGGCCGCGCGGGCCTACGACTCTTTGTCGCTCGATGCGTCACGCGCCGGGGGAGAGGACTCCGAGGACTCGCGCTTCGGGGACGCCCTCGGAGAGGAGGGTGCTCGCTACGAGCTCGTCGAGCTCGGCGCCACCATCGCCCCGGCTCTACGCGAGCTGCCCGACCGCGACCGGCGCATCCTGTATCTCCGCTTCGTCGAAGACCTGACCAGTCGCAGATCGTCGCCGAGATCGGCCTCTCGCAGATGCACATCTCGCGGCTGATCCGCCGCTCGCTGGCCCGGCTGGCCGCGGCGACCGAGGACGGCGGGGCGGTCGAGCGCGGGGGCGGTCGCGGCCTAGGCGCTGCGGCGCCGCGCCAACCGTTGTTTTCGCGCTAGGTTCTCGGGTACGCCGCTCGCGAGGGCGCGCGGCGCTGAGACGGGGAGAGAGCTGGGCGGATGACCGTTCGAGACAAGTTGTTGTCGGCCCCGCTGGTGCGTCAGTTCACGGTCGACCGCAAGGGCCTCGGCCGGGCCGCCCAGTCCAAGCAGTCGCGAGAGCTCGCGCCGCGCATCCGCGGCGCGGAGATGACCCAGTCTGTCTGCCCCTACTGCGCCGTGGGCTGCGGCCAGCGCGTCTACCACCGCGACGGCAAGGTCATCCAGATCGAGGGCGACCCCGACTCGCCGATCTCGCGCGGGCGGCTGTGTCCCAAGGGCTCGGCTTCCGAGCAGCTCGTCAACAGCTCGATGCGCGAGTACAAGCTGAAGTACCGCCGCCCCTACGCCACCGAGTGGGAGGACCTGTCGCTCGACGAGGCCATGGACATGCTCGCCGACCGGGTCATCGCCGCTCGTGAGAAGGGCTGGGAGGACGAGGCCGAAGTCGACGGCGAGCGCTTCAGGGTAAACCGCACGATGGGCTTCGCCCACCTCGGCGGCGCCACCCTCGACAACGAGGAGAACTACCTGATCAAGAAGCTGTTCACCGCGCTCGGCGCGATCCAGATCGAGAACCAGGCGCGGATATGACACTCCTCCACGGTCCCGGGTCTCGGGACCTCGTTTGGGCGCGGCGGCGCCACCGACTTCCAGCAGGATCTGCAGAACTCGGACTGCATCGTCATCCAGGGCTCGAACATGGCCGAGAACCACCCGGTCGGGTTCCAGTGGGTGATGGAGGCCAAGGAGCGCGGGGCCAAGCTGATCCACGTCGACCCGCGGTTCACCCGCACGAGCGCGATGGCCGATCTGCACGTGCCCATCCGGGCCGGCTCGGACATCGCCTTCCTCGGCGGGATCGTCAACTACATCCTCGAGAACGGGCGCGAGTTCCGGGACTACGTCGTCCCGTACACCAACGCTGCGGTGATCGTCAACGAGGACTTCGCCGACACTGAGGACCTCGACGGCATGTTCTCGGGCTGGGATCCCGAGGCGGGCGCCTACGATCCCGCGAGCTGGCAGTACGAGGGCATGACCTCGAAGTCCGCGTCGGGCGGCCGCCCGGGGGCGGGTGGACGAGCCGGCGGAGAGGCCTCCCACGGAGCGCACGGCGCCGGGCTCTCGAGCGGGCAGTCGCCCTCCACCGACCCGACCCTCGAGCATCCGCGCTGCGTCTTCCAGCTCCTGAAGCGGCACTTCGCGCGCTACACCCCGGAGATGGTCGAGCGCATCTGCGGGGTGCCCGCCGACCAGCTGATCGAGGTTGCCGAGTCGATGTGCCTGAACTCCGGGCGCGAGCGCACGACCGCCTTCGCCTACGCCGTGGGCTGGACCCAGCACACCGTCGGAGCCCAGTACATCCGCACGGCGGCGATCATCCAGCTTCTCCTGGGGAACATGGGCCGCATGGGCGGGGGCATCCTCGCCCTGCGCGGGCACGCGTCGATCCAGGGCTCGACCGACATCCCCACGCTCTACAACCTGCTTCCGGGCTACCTGCCGATGCCGCAGGCCGAGGGCCACGAGAATCTCGATGCCTACATCGCCGAGCACCGGCCGCCGGGGGGCTTCTGGGGGAACACCAGCGCGTACATGGTGTCGCTGCTCAAGGCATGGTTCGGTGACGCCGCGACCGAGGAGAACGACTACTGCTTCGGCCATCTGCCGCGCCTGACCGGCGACCATTCGCACTACGCGACCTCGTTCGAGATGCGCGACGGCAAGGTCGACGGCTACTTCGTGATGGGCCAGAACCCGGTCGTGGGCACGGCCAACTCGAAGCTCCATCGCCTCGCCCTGGCCGAGCTCAAGTGGCTCGTGGTGCGCGAGTTCAACGAGACCGAGACCGCGGCCTTCTGGTACGACTCGCCGGAGATCGACTCGGGCGAGAACTCGCCGGAGACGATCGGCACAGAGGTCTTCTTCATGCCCGCCGCCGCCCACACCGAGAAGGGCGGCACTTTCACCAACACCCAGCGCCTGCTGCAGTGGCACCACAAGGCGATCGAGCCCAAGGACGACTGTCGCTCCGAGCTCTGGTTCATGTACCACCTGGGCCGCCGCATCCGCGAGAAGCTCGCCGACTCGCAGGACCCGAGGGACCTCCCGGTGCTCGACCTGACGTGGGACTACCCGGTCGAGGGCCCGCGCGACGAGCCGGACGCCGAGGCCGTGCTCAAGGAGATCTCCGGTTACGGGGTCGCCGACCGCGGCGCGCTGTCCAGCTACATGGAGCTGCGCGACGACGGCTCGACTGCGAGCGGCTGCTGGATCTACTGTGGCGCCTACGCCGACGAGGTCAACCAGACCGCGCGCCGCAAGCCCGGGCAGGACCAGACCTGGGTCGCGCCGGAGTGGGCGTGGGCGTGGCCGCTCAACCGCCGCATCCTCTACAACCGCGCCTCGGCGGACCCCGAGGGCCGGCCGTGGTCGGAGCGCAAGCGCCTCGTGTGGTGGGACGAGGAGGCCGAGCGCTGGACCGGCCACGACATCCCCGACTTCGAGGCGACCAAGCGGCCGGACTACGTGCCGCCCGACGGCGCCAAGGCCCAGGACGCGCTGCGCGGCGACGACCCGTTCATCATGCAGGCCGACGGCGTCGGCTGGCTGTTCGTGCCCTCTGGCCTCAAGGACGGGCCGCTCCCGACCCACTACGAGCCGATGGAGTCGCCGGTCGCGAACCCGCTCTACAGGCAGCAGGTGAGTCCCACCCGTGAGCAGTTCGTGCGGCCCGACAACGCCTACAACCCGATCGCCGACCAGCGCGGCGCCGAGGCCTTCCCGTACGTGATGACCACCTACCGGCTGACCGAGCACCACACCGCCGGCGGGATGTCGCGGACGCTGCCGTTCCTGGCGGAGCTCCAACCCGAGATGTTCTGCGAGGTCTCGCCCGAGCTCGCGGCCGAGCGGGAGCTCGAGCACGGCGGCTGGGCCACCGTGGTGACAATGCGGCAGGCCATCGAGGCGCGCGTGATGGTGACCGAGCGGATGACGCCGCAGGACATCGACGGACAGCGCATCCACACGATCGGGCTGCCCTATCACTGGGGGGCCAGGGGCGAGGTGACGGGCGACTCGGCCAACGAGCTGCTGTCGATCGTGCTCGACGCGAACACCCACATCGGCGAGTACAAGGCCGCGACCTGCGACATCCGGCCCGGGCGCCGCCCACGGGGGCAGGCGCGCCTCGATCTGGTCGACAGCTACCGCGCGCAGACCGGCGATCGGGCGGGTCCGGCGTGAGCGCGCCCGAGGTCACGGTGATCGACACGCCGGCGTGGGCGGGGAGCTACGGCGACGAGGTCAAGCCACGGGTCGGCTTCTTCACCGACACGTCGATCTGCATCGGCTGCAAGGCCTGCGAGGTGGCGTGCAAGGAGTGGAACCACGTGCCGGCCACCGAGTACGAGTTCACCGGTCACTCCTACGACAACACCGGCGATCTCGGCAGCGACACCTGGCGTCACGTCGCCTTCGTGGAGCAGCGGGTGCCGGTCGGCGGGGTGGCCGAGGGCGCGCCGGACTCGTTCGTGGCCGAGGCCCACCGCCAGGAGATCCTCCAGCGCTCGGGCATCGAGGCCGAGCGCGACGGCGAGGGACTGCGCTGGCTGATGGCCTCCGACGTGTGCAAGCACTGCACTCACGCCGCCTGCCTCGAGGTCTGCCCGACGGGAGCGCTGTTTCGTACCGAGTTCGGCACGGTGGTCGTCCAGCAGGACGTCTGCAACGGCTGCGGCTACTGCGTCCCTGCATGCCCGTTCGGCGTGCTCGACCGCCGCGAGGGGGATGGCCGAGTCTGGAAGTGCACGCTCTGTTACGACCGGATCGGCGACGGTCTCGAGCCGGCTTGCGCCCAGGCCTGCCCGACGAACTCGATCCAGTTCGGCGAGCACGACGAGCTGCGAGCGCGCGCGCGGGAGCGCGTCGACCGCCTCCAGGCAGACGGACTGGCCGAGGCGCGGCTCTACGGCGAGGACCCCGGCGACGGTGTCGGCGGCGCCGGGGCGTTCTTCCTCCTGCTCGACGAGCCGGAGGTCTACGGGCTGCCGCCGGACCCGGTCGACACCACGCGTGACCTCGGGGAGATGTGGAAGGCCGCCGGGCTGGCGGCCGGAGCGATCGCCGCCGGTGCGCTCGCGGTGTTCGCCGGGAGCTCGCGATGAGCTCCGGCGACCCGGGCACGAGCCGCGGCGTAACCGCGATCTCGCCCGACGCGGCCCACGCCAACGGCCGCGGGCGAATGACCGACAAGGCCGACTTCCGGTCGTACTACGGCAGGCCGATCATCAAGGAGCCGGTGTGGACCTGGGAGATCCCCTGGTACTTCTTCACAGGCGGGCTCACGGGCGCCTCCTCGGCGTTGGCCGCGGGGGCGCGGATCGCGGGCCACGAGACGCTGGCCCGGCGGGCGACGCTGACCGCGCTGGCGATGACCCTGGTGAACCCGGTTCTGCTGATCTCCGACCTCGGGCGCCCGGCACGCTTCCTCAACATGCTGCGCATGTTCAAGGTCACCTCACCCATGAGCGTGGGCAGCTGGGTCCTCTCGGCCCACGGCGGCACGGCGACGCTGGCCGGCCTGAGCGAGCTCACGGGCCGGGCGCCGCGCACCGGCGTGGCCTCGGACCTCGCCGCCGGGGCGCTCGGCACCGTGCTGGCCACCTACACCGCGCTGCTCGTCTCCGATACCGCGGTTCCCGCCTGGCATGAGGCCCGGATCGAGCTGCCCTTCATCTTCGCCGGCGGTGCGATGGCCAGCGCCGGCGCCGCGGCCGCCATCGTCACGCCGGTGGCGCAGGCGGAGCCGGCCCGGCGGCTGACGGTGCTCGGCGCCGTGCTCGAGCTGGGCGCCGCGCAGGTCATGGAGCGTCGCCTCGGCGAGCTGGCCGAGCCCTACGAGCAGGGGACGGTGGCGAAGCTGAAGTGGGCCGCGCTGGGACTGACGGCGGGCGGTGCGACGTGTGTCGCGCTCGCGGGCCGGCGGAGTCGCGCCGCCGCGGTGCTCGGCGGCGCGCTCACGCTGGCCGGCGCGGCCTGCGAGCGCTGGACGATCTTCAAGGCGGGCTTCGTCTCGGCGCGCGATCCCAAGTACACGGTCAAGCCGCAGCGACGGCGGATGGAGGAGCGTGCCGCGAGCGACGGCGCGAGGCCGGTCGGCCCCTCGCGGTCCGGGGCCGAGGAGCGGCCGGGCACGGGGACGAGCGCAGACGGAGCCGGGCACGGTGAGGGTCGGGCAGGGTGAGGGTCCGCCGCCGCGACTAGCTAGGCGGCATACTCCGCCCGGAAGGCACTCCGGACGACGGCACGCCGCAGGCGTGGGAGATCGATGGCGAAGACCAAAGAAGCCGAGGAGACCGACGACGAGCAGGAGTCCGACGGGGAGGACACCTCCGGACCGCCGCCCTTCGCCAAGGGCTGGAAATGGCCGCTCATCTTCGCCGTGGTCGGGCTCGTGGTGTTCACCGTTCTGTTGACTCTGATCACGTCGCCAACGGCGTTGCCGCCGCCGCCTCCTCCTCCACCACCACCTCCACCGCCGCCAGCCTTGATCGTGCCGCTTCTCTGACCCGGCCCTGTCCGGCCGAGGGTGGGGTGAGGGCGCAGTCCACTCGCTAACGTGCCCCGAGGCGCCGTGGCGCTGCAACGCATGAGCTCAGCCGACCGCCTCGACGCGTCCGACCCGACGGAGCCCGCGGCTGCTGGGCTGCCGACCCCGGCCGCGGGCTTCGCCGGGAGTCGCCCCGACACGACCGCCCAGCCCTCGCCGGCCGGCCTCGCTCACGTATCCGCACTCTCGTTTCTCGCTTCGCGTGCCGCGCCCTCGGGCGCCTTCGTGCTGGCGCTCGCCGGCGGCGTGGCGTTGGCGCGCGCGGGCGAGCGCTTCGGCTGGCGACGCGGCTACGGCGCGAGCCTGGCCGCCATGATCCAGACGATCGCCTACCTCGGCCCGGCGCGCCTGAACGGTCCGCTGACCCAGGCTCTGACGGCGCCGGTCATGGGCGCGCTCGAGCATCGCGGCGTCGGCGCGCTCGGCCAGTACGTCGCCTGCTTCGCCGGGCGCATGCTGCACAACACCGTCGCCACAGCCTTCTTCGTCTTCGTCCTCCTCGGTGGTCTCGACGCCTACGCCGGCACCTATGACGAGACCCTCGGGGAGCTGGCCATCCTGCCCAGTGGGCCCGGGCCGGCGCTGGCGTTCACCGGGATCGGCCTCGTCGGCTGGGCGCTCGTGGCCAGCCTGGTCCAGGTCACGGTCTACCGCCGGGGGATGCGGCGCTGGCCGCAGGCGACCCCGGAGGAGGGTGCCGAGGAGGTCGATACCGGCGATCTCACTGCGCGTGGCCGCTTCGATCCGCGCGCCGTCGCGCTCGCGTCGGTCGTGGCCTTCTCCCTACTTGTCGCGAGCACCGCGGCGCCGCTGCTCGCCGGGGTGGCGCTCTGGCTCGTGCTGGCGTGGACTCTGTCGCGCCCCGATCGCCGAGCCGTGCCGACCGGCGTCGCGCTGGCGCTGCTTATCGGCGGCGCCTCGCTGGTCTTCTCGCTGCTCGGCGGGCTCGGGCTCGAGGTCGGCCTGCTGCGAGGGTCGCGAGCGCTGCTGATCGTGCTGGTCGCGACCTGGCTTCGTGCGGCCGCACGTTCCGGCGGCATCCGCGAGGTGGCGCGGCGCTCGCTCGGGCGTCTGCGTCGGATTCCGTCGGTGCCCGAGGCCGTCGAGGTGCTCGACGAGCTCGGCGCCGAGGTTCGGCTCGCGCCTTCGGGCCGCGCCCTGTTCGCCGAGCTGCGCACGGCGCGAAAGCGGCCGGTGGCCATGGTCGACGCCGTCCTCGCCTGGGTGGCCGGGGAGTCCGATCGCTTCCGCGCCGGTCGGATCCCGCCTCCGGCACGCCTCAGGCTGGGACCCGGTGACGCCGCTCTCGTCGTGGCGGCGGCCGCGCCGGCAATGCTGTTGATCCTGCCCTGATGCGGCCCTCGGCGATCCCGGACGCCCTAGGCCTCGCCGGGCGCGGTGGCAAGCTACGGGGCGAGGCTGCCGGCGACGGATGTCACGGAGGTGGAGATGGATCCGGGAGGAGTGATCGACCCGGCGACGCGTAGCGGGGGCGGGCTTCTCGGCCTGAACGCCCGCCGCGACCAGCGCCGGCCTGCTGGCACCATCGAGATCGACGCCGCCGCGCTCGAGCGGGCGCTGCGAGCGGCGCTGCGCGGCGAGGTTCACTTCGACGCCGGCAACCGCGCCGCCTACGCCCGCGACAGCTCGAACTACCGCCAGGCTCCGCTCGGCGTGGTCGTGCCGCTCGACGCCGAAGACCTCCTCGCTGCGCTCGCGACGTGCCGCGAGCACGGGGCGCCCGTCCTCCCTCGCGGCGCCGGGACGAGCCTGGCCGGTCAGACGTGCAACGTCGCGGTGATCCTCGACACCTCGAAGCACATGCACCGGATCCTCGAGATCGATGCGGACCGCCGCTGCGCGCGGGTCGAGCCGGGCGTCGTCCGCGATGCGCTCACGGGGCTTACCGAGGCTCGCCACGACCTCACCTTCGGCCCGGATACCGCGACCCACGGCTGGGCCACCTTCGGCGGGATGATCGGCAACGACTCGTGCGGGATGCACTCGGTCATGGCCGGGCGCACCTCCGACAACGTCGACGAGCTCGACGTCGTCACCTATGACGGGGTGCGCCTGCGGGTCGGGCCCACGAGCGAGGAGGAGCTCGAGCGGATCGTCGCCGCCGGCGGTCGCCGCGGGGAGATCTACGCCCGCATGCGCGAGCTCCGCGACCGCTACGCCGATCTGATCCGCGAGCGCTACCCCGACATTCCGCGCCGGGTCTCCGGCTACAGCCTCGACGCGCTCCTGCCCGAGAACGGCTTCGACGTCGCGCGTGCGATGGTGGGCAGCGAGGGCACGCTCGCCACCGTGCTCGAGGCGCGGGTGCGGCTCGTGCACATGCCGCGGTGGCGAACGCTCGCGGTCCTGGGCTACCCGTCGATGGCCGACGGCGCCGATGGCCTTGCCGAGATCATGGATCACGCGCCGATCGCCGTCGAGGCGATCGACGAGCGCCTGGTGCGGAACCTGCGGCTCAAGGGGATACAGCTCGAGGAGATCGCCCTCCTCCCCGAGGGCGGAGGATGGCTGCTGGTCGAGTTCGGGGGCGACACACGAGGCGAGGCCGAGGAGCACGCTCGCGGCTGCATGGCCGGGCTCGAGCGCGCCGCGATCGTGCCGACGATGAAGCTGTACGACGATCCGGCCGAGGCGGCCCGGATCTGGAAGGTGCGAGAGGGGGCGCTCGCAGCGACGGCCTGCGTCCCCGGCGAGCCCGATCACTGGGAGGGATGGGAGGACGCCGCCGTGCCGCCCGGCCGCGAGGGCGACTACCTGCGCGACTTCGAGGAGCTGCTGGACCGCTACGGCTACGACTCGGCCTTCTACGGCCACTTCGGCCAGGGCTGCATCCACACCCGGATCAACTTCGACCTCCGCACGCAGGGCGGGATCGACAAATGGCGCGAGTTCCTCGACGAGGCCGCCGACCTCGTGCTCTCCTACGGCGGCTCACTCTCCGGCGAGCACGGCGACGGTCAGTCGCGAGCCGAGCTCCTGCCGAAGATGTTCGGCCCCGAGCTCGTGGGCGCCTTCCGGGAGTTCAAGGCGATCTGGGATCCCGAGGGGCGGATGAACCCCCACAAGGTCGTCGACCCGTATCCGATCGTCTCGAATCTCGCGCTCGGTGCGGGCCACGCTCCGGCCGAGCCGCGCACGGACTTCGCCTACCCCGACGACGGCGGCAGCTTCGCTCGAGCGACCCAGCGCTGCGTCGGGGCGGGCAAGTGCCGGGAGGTCGACGCCGGGGCGATGTGCCCGAGCTACATGGCCACCCGCGACGAGAAGCACTCGACGCGCGGGCGCGCCCGGATCCTCTTCGAGATGCTCGAGGGCGAGACGATCACCGATGGCTTTCGCTCCGAGGACGTCCGCGAAGCGCTCGACCTCTGCCTGTCCTGCAAGGCGTGCGCAAGCGAGTGTCCCGTCCAGGTCGACATGGCGACCCTCAAGGCCGAGTTCCTCTCGAAGCACTACCGGGGGCGGCTGCGCCCGCGCGCGGCGTACTCGATGGGGCTGATCATGCTGCACGCGCGGGCTGCCCAGCTGGCGCCGCGGGCGGTCAACGCACTCACGCACGCGCCGGTGGTCCGCGACCTGATCAGGCGCGCCGGCGGGATCAGCCTCGAGCGCAACCTGCCGCACTTCGCGGAGGAGTCTTTGGCGGTGTGGTGGGACACTCGCGCACCCGTCAACCCCGATGGCGACCCTGTCGTCCTCTTCCCCGACACGTTCTCGAACTTCCTGCGACCCGAGCCCGCCAGGGCCGCGGTCGAGGTGCTGGAGGCCGCGGGCCGCCGCGTGATCGTTCCGGGCGCGGCGGCGTGCTGCGGGCGTCCGCTCTACGACCACGGGATGCTCGACGCCGCCCGGCTGCTGTGGCGGCGGACGATCGGGGTGCTGCGCCCCTACGTCGAAGCTGGAGTGCCGATCGTCGGGCTCGAGCCGAGCTGCGTCGCTGCCTTCCGGGACGAGCTGCCCGGCCTCCTCGCCGATGACGAGGACGCGAAGCGGCTGTCTGGTCAGGTCCAGACCCTGGCCGAGTTCCTCGCCGAGCACGAGCCGCGGTGGGAGCCGCCGCGGCTCGACCGGCGTGTTCTCGTTCACGGCCACTGCCACCAGGAGGCGGTCATGGGCATGGCTGCCGAGCGGGCCCTGTACGAGCGAATGGGGCTCGAGTTCGAGCTGCTCGACTCCGGCTGCTGCGGCATGGCGGGAGCCTTTGGCTTCGAGCGCGAGCACCACGAGATCTCAGTTCTCGTCGGCGAGCACCGGCTGCTCCCGCTGGTCCGGGCAGCGTCCGCCGACACCCTGCTGATCGCCGACGGCTTCTCCTGCCGTACCCAGCTAGTCGACCTCGCCGACCGCGAGGCTCTGCATACTGCAGAGGTGATCGCGATGGCCATGCAGCAGGGTGCCGGCCACGATTCCACCGGCGAGCCGTACGAGCCGCCGGCGAGCCCCGTCTCGCCGGCGTCCGACCCCGTGGCGAAGGAGCTGCGCGTCTCGCAGCGTCCCGCCGTGGTCGCGCTCGTCTCGCTGGCGGTCGGCGCCGCGCTCACGGCGTACGAGCTGCTGCGCCGCCGCTGAGCGTGGGCGCCGCGCCCTCGCTCGATCGATACGGAGACGGACTAGCTCGCGAAGGGCCCGGTCACAACGGACAGCGCCTGCGGCAGCACGCCGTAGTCCACCGCTTCGAGCTCGCCCAGGTAGTCCCCGTCGACCTCGATCGGGAGCGGGCGGCCGTCGAGCGAGCGAACGCGGGCCCGGCTGATGCGCGGCACCGACTCGATGTCGTCGCGCGCCAGCACGCCCGCGCCGCGGCCGAGCGCGATCCGCGGCGTGATCGTGGCCGCGGAGCGCAGTGAGCCCCGCCGCAGGACGGCGAGCGACAAGGTGCCGGTGTCGAGTCCAGCGCCCTCGCACAGGGGCAGGGCCCGGCCGCCGAGATAGGTCAGTGGGTGCCCGTTCTGGGCGATCAGCGTAATGCCTTCGATCTCCTCGCCCTCGCCCTCGACCGTGAGCGAGAGCCGGGGCGGATCGCGCAGGTAGCGCGCGGCCACGGCCATCACCTCGTACAGGAACAGATGGCCTCCGAGCGCCCGCCCGGTCGACCCCCGTGCGCTCAGGCGCTGGTTGGCCATCGCGCTCAAGCCGATGCCGGAGAAGAAGGTGAAGGCCCGTCCGTTGACTGTTCCCAGGTCGATCCGCCGGGTCGAGAACCGCCCCCGCGCGCTGGCCAGCGCGATCGCCGCACGGCAAGCGTCCTGGGGTAGCCCGAGCGAACGGCAGAGGACGTTTGTGCGGCCCGCCGACAGTGGCAGGAGCGGGATGTCCGACCCGGCGAGCCCGTTCGCGACTTCGTTGACCGCGCCGTCGCCGCCGAGCACCGCGACGGCCCCGTACGCGCCGTCGCCCGCCCCGGCCCGGCTGATCGGGATCGCCGCGCCCGGCTCCTCGGTGCGCACGAGCTCTACCTCGAAGGCGCGCCCGAGCTCACGGGTCACTGCGGTCTCGAGGCGCTGCGAGTAGGTGCTGGCCGCGGGGTTGACCACGAGCAGGATCGACGGTCGCCACGGCGCAGCCGACGCCGCCGCACCCGCCGCTGGCTCGGGCCGCGTGAGGGTCAGGGCGCCGCTCGCTTGGCCGCCGCCTCAGGCGTTCTCGCCGGCTCGGTGCGCACGGCGACAGCGGCCGGGCCGCGCCGGCGGAAGGCCACGAAATAGTCGATCCCCGAGGCCACGGTGACCGCGACGGTGAGGTAGAGAAGGGCTTGGAGCCAGAGCGCGGACGCGTCAGGCGCCGCGATGAGGGCAAGGATCGTGACGACCTGGATGGCCATCTTGGCCTTGCCGAAGCGGCTGGCCGAGATGACGAGCCCCTCTCGCCCGGCCACCGCCCTGAGCCCGCTCACCGCGAGCTCGCGGATCATGATCACCGCGGCGATCCAGGCCGCGAGGCGGCTTACCGCGACGAGCGACACCAGCGCGGCTCCGACGAGCAGCTTGTCGGCGATCGGATCGGCGATCTTCCCGAAGGTGGTGACCGAGTCCCGCGATCGGGCGAGGTGCCCGTCGAGGGCGTCGGTCAGGGCGGCAGCGCCGAACAGGGCAGCGGCCGCCAGGCTCGAGCCGTCCTGGCTCTGAAGGACGAAGAGGACCAGCGGGGGAACGACGAGCACCCGCGCGA
>Ga0136617_10004493_pt1 | contig 12487 bp, 10 predicted proteins | sample AntDrymUQ3222106_2_FD_129672 | JGI IMG/M metagenome (GOLD analysis project Ga0136617, IMG submission 129672) | Polar desert sand microbial communities from Dry Valleys, Antarctica - metaG UQ322 (21.06) | ecosystem: Environmental > Terrestrial > Soil > Desert | place: Antarctica: Dry Valley...
GGTTCACCCTCGGCCCGCCCGCGGTCGGGATGGTCGGGATCGTCGACGGCATCATCGCCGACCGGGCCTTCGTTCCGGAGCGGTCCACCAGCGCCGCCGAGCTCGGCACCGTCGCCGACATCGGCGCGGCGACACCTGAGGGCGCCGCACCGCACAACGTCGCCAACGCCCTCGCGGCTGCGGCGCTCGCGCGCGCCCACGGCGTCCCCCAGTCCGCCGTGCGCGACGGGCTGCGCGCGTTCGGTCCAGACGCCCACCGGATCGCGGTCGTCGCGCACATCGACGACGTGGCGTACGTCGACGACTCCAAGGCGACCAACCCCCACGCGGCACTGGCGTCACTTCGCACGTACGACCATTCGGTCTGGGTCGCCGGCGGGCTGGCGAAGGGGGCGAGGTTCGACGACCTCGTCACCGCGGTCCGCGACCGGTTGCGCGCGGCGGTGCTGATCGGGACGGACAGAGGGCTCATCGCCGACGCACTGCGCCGACACGCGCCCGATGTCCCCGTCATCGAGCTGCAGACCGACCAAGATGACCTCATGGACCGTGTCGTGGACGCGGCGGCACGGCTCGCCCGACCCGGCGACACCGTGGTGCTCGCTCCAGGGTGCGCCTCCATGGACCAGTTCAGCGACTACGCAGCACGTGGAGACGCCTTCGCGGCGGCGGTTCACCGCTTCGGGCGCAACCGCACCTGAGGAGCAGGAGGGCCGGCCGTGACCGTCACGACGACTCGTCGCTCGGGCCGGGACGCACCGGCGTCCCCCACGGCGCCTTCATGGCTTGCCTCCGTCCGGGCCTCCGTCGACCGTCCCCTGACCTCCTACCACCTCGTGCTGGGCGTCTCGGCGCTGCTGCTCACCCTCGGGCTCGTCATGGTCCTCAGCGCCAGCTCGGTGACGTCGTACCAGACCTATGGCAGCTCCTACCACGTTTTCGCCAAGCAGGCGGCGTGGGCGGCCATCGGGCTACCGCTGGCCTGGATCGCCTCCAGGCTGCCGATCCGGGTGATCCGCTGGTTCAGCTATCCGGCGCTGCTGCTCGCGGTGGCGCTCATCGCCCTCACGTACGTCTCCGGTATCGGGGTCAGCGTCAACGGCAACCAGAACTGGCTGTCGTTCGGGGGACCGATCACGATCCAGCCGTCGGAGATCGCCAAGCTGGCACTCGTCGTGTGGGTCGCCGACCTCTACGCCCGCAAGGAGAAGCTGCTCGGCCAGACCAGGCACCTGCTCATCCCGATGATCCCGGTGTCCCTGCTGGTCGCCATGATGGTCGTCGCCCAGCACGACCTCGGCACGGCGCTGGTGCTGTTCGCCATCATCATCGGGCTGTTCTGGGTTTCTGGTGCCTCCCTCAGGCTCTTCACTGCCGCAGTGCTGACCTTCGCCTGCCTGGCGGCCTTCCTCGCCGCCAGCGACCCCGAACGCGTCGGCCGGCTGATGGGGTTCCTCGATCCGTTCGCCGACATGCAGCGCAGCGGTTACCAGGCGGCACACGGTCTGATGGCTCTCGCGTCCGGCCAGTTCTGGGGTCTCGGGCTTGGTGCCAGTCGGCAGAAGTGGGGCACGCTGCCCGAGGCGCACACCGACTTCATCTTCGCGGTGATCGGTGAGGAGCTGGGGTTGTTCGGCGCTCTGTGCGTCCTGGCGTTGTTCGCCCTGCTGGCCTGGGCCGGGCTGCGGATCGCCGAACGCACCACCGAACCGTTCGCGCGCTTCGCCGCTGCCGGTATCACCGTCTGGCTGCTGACGCAGGCGATCGTCAACGTCGGGATGGTGCTGGGTGTGCTGCCCGTCATCGGCATCCCGCTACCACTGATCTCCTACGGCGGGTCGGCGCTGGTGCCGACAATGGTCGCGCTCGGCCTACTCGTCAACTTCGCCAAGACCGAGAGCGGCGCCAGGCGCGCCCTGGCTGCGCGTCGCCGGAGCCCCCGGCGGACCGCCCAGTCCCCACGGAGGCGATGACGCGTGTCGCTGCGCGTACTTCTCGCCGGCGGCGGCACCGCCGGGCACACCTCCCCGCTGCTCGCGACCGCGGCCGCGCTGGTCAGGTCGCGCTCCGACGTCGAGATCACCTGCCTCGGCACCGCTCGCGGGCTGGAGGTCACGCTCATCCCGCAAGCGGGTTACGCGCTCGAGCTGGTGCCGGCCGTCCCGCTGCCGCGGCGTCCCGGCATCGAGCAGCTCTTGGTCCCCGGTCGGTTGCTGGGCGCCGTCCGGGCCGCCGCTGCCGTGCTCGACCGGGTACGTCCCGACGTGGTCGCCGGGTTCGGCGGCTACGTCAGCGTGCCCGCCTACCTCGCCGGACGGCGACGGCGACTGCCGCTCGTGGTGCACGAGGGCAACGCGTTGGCCGGCATCGCCAACAAGCTCGGTGCCCGACTCACCGAGCAGGTCGCCACCAGCTTTCCGGGCACCGACCTGCCGCACGCGCAGTGCATCGGGCTACCCATCGGCCGGCAGATCTCCACCCTGGACCGCACGGCCGCACGCGCGGCGGCCCGCGAGTTCTTCGGGCTCGATCCGGCCCGGCAGACGCTGTTGGTGACCGGCGGCTCGCAGGGAGCCCGGAGCATCAACCTGACGGTCTCGCACGCGGCCCGCGAGCTTGCCGACGCCGGCGTCCAGGTGCTGCACGCGGCCGGCCGGCCCGAGGAGGTGACGCCTGCCCGACGGGCGACGGACCCGCCGTACGTCGTCGTCCCCTACGTCGAGCGCATGGATCTGGCGTACGCCGCTGCCGACCTCATCCTCTGCCGCGCCGGCGCCAACACCGTCACAGAGGTCGCCGCGACCGGCCTGCCGGCGGTGTTCGTCCCGCTGCCCATCGGCAACGGCGAACAGGCCCGCAACGCGCGCCCGGTGGTCGACGCCGGCGGTGCGTTGCTGGTCGACGACGCCGACCTCACACCGAGCTGGATCGCGAACGTCGTCGTACCCCTGCTCGGGGACAGCGCCACTCTGGCCGACATGTCCGACGCGGCAGCCGAGCTGATGCCACGCCATGCCGACGATGCGCTCGCCGCGATGATCCTGCAGGCTGCGGGCCCATGAGGATCGAGGTGCCGACAGTCGTCGAGCCGGCCGAGAAGCTCGGGCGGGTGCACTTCATCGGCGTCGGCGGCGCGGGGCTGTCTGCGATCGCGCGGATCATGGCACAGCGGGGGATCACTGTCACCGGGAGCGACGCGCGGGACTCAGAGCTGCTGGGCGCACTTCGCGCCGAGGGGATTCAGTGCTTCGTCGGCCACAAGGCATCCCACGTCGACGGCGCCGACACCGTCATCGCGTCCACCGCGGTGCGAGAGGACAACCCCGAGATCGTCAAGACCAGACGACTGGGCCTCCGGCTCTACCCGCGCTCGGCCGGCCTGCAGTCGCTGATGCTCGGCCGGCGCGTGCTTGCCGTGGCCGGTACCCACGGCAAGACCACCACCACCTCGATGCTCACCATGGCGCTGCGGCGCGCCGGTGCCGACCCGTCGTACGCGATCGGGGCAGAGGTCGCCGGGCTCGGCGGCAACGCGCACGACGGCGCCGGTGAGATCTTCGTCGCCGAGGCGGACGAGAGCGACGGCGCGTTCTTGATATACGAGCCGAACGGTGCGGTCGTCCTCAACGTCGACGCGGACCACCTCGACAACTACGGCACCGTCGAGGCCTACCAGGACGCTTTCGTCACCTTCCTCGATCGCATCGGCGACTATCTAGTCGTCTGCGTGGACGACCCCGGTGCGGCACGGCTCGGCGACCTCGCCGACGCCCGCGGTCTGCGTACCGTCCGCGTCGGCACGACAGCCGCCGCCGACGTACAGGCCACCGGTCTGCGCAACGCCGGCGCGTCGACCTCCTTCGAGGTCACCGTGTCCGGTGCGGCAGTCGGCACCGTCGCCTTGCAGGTGCCCGGCACCCACTACGCCCTCGACGCCCTCGCCGCCCTCGCCGCTGGCCTGCAGGAGGGGTACGCGTTCGGCGACCTTGCGGCCGGTCTCGCCGAGCACGCCGGCGCCCGGCGGCGGATGGAGCTCGTCGGTGAGGCCGCAGGCGTGCGCGTCTACGACTCCTACGCCCATCACCCCACTGAGATCCGTGGCGACCTACAGGCCGCGCGCACGCTCACCGCCGGTGGCCGGCTCGTTGTCTGCTACCAGCCGCACCTGGCCAGTCGTACCCGCGTCTTCGGTGCGGAGATGGGGCATGAGCTGTCCGCCGCCGACGTCGTCGTCGTGACCGAAATCTATCTGGCCCGCGAGGATCCTGATCCCGCCGTGACCAGTTCCCTCGTGCTCGACGCCGTCACCTTGGGCTTCGAACGGGTGCATGTCGGCGCGGCGGTCTCCGGGCTGCCCGAGCAGCTCGCGGCCATCGTCCGCCCGGGTGACCTCGTCCTCACCCTCGGCGCCGGTGACGTCACCACCGTCGCCCCTTTACTGCTCGCGCTGCTAAGGCGAGGGGGCGTGACGCCATGAGCTCCGCGACCTCCGTTCCCGACCCGCGGTTCTCGCGCCGCCGGTGGGTCAACCGCTTCGCACGCCTGCGATTGCTGTGGGTGCTGCTTGGCGCCGTCGTTGTGCTCGGGGTGGTGGGGTGGGTCGTGTGGGGCACGAGCGCGCTGGGCGTACGCCACGTGGTCGTCGACGGCGCTGCCGCGATCTCGCAGGACCAGGTGGTGGCGGCCGCGGCGATCGGTGACGGGACACCGCTGGCCAAGCTCGACGTCGATGCGGTCGCTGCGCGGGTGGAGAGCCTTCCGCTCGTCGCGAATGCGTCGGTCCGTCGCGACTGGCCGCGCTCGGTCGTGATCTCGGTGCGCGAACGCGTCGCCGTCGCGGTGGTCGAGGTCGACGGCTCGACCCGCGCGCTGGACCGGGACGGTGTGTTGTTCCGCGCCTACGACAAGGCACCGCCAGAGCTCCCGGTCGTGCGACTGGCTGCGAGCGGTGACGCCGCGGACGAGGCGATGCGGGAGGTGGCAACGGTGGTCCGCTCCCTGGACGAACAGGTCTCCCGCAGGCTCGAGCGGGTCCGGGCCGCAAGCATGGACGCCATCATCTTGAAGCTCACCGACGGCGCGCTGGTGCGGTGGGGGAGTGCCGCAGACTCCGGGCAAAAGGCGCTGGTGCTCGCTCAGCTGCTCAAGCAGGACGCAAATGTGTACGACGTCACCGCGCCGGAGCGCCCGACGACCCGCTCCTGATGCGTTCGTTCCATGACCTCGTGAACTTGTCACTGTGCTCGCGATACTTCCCGCGCAGAGTGACACATTCACACGTAAGCGTGGGAAACCAACTAGCACGAAGTCGCACACGCGAGCGTCAGCGGCTGTGCATTCGTAGGGATGGATCCGGCGCCGTGCGGCGTGTCGCTGCTGCGACCGCCGCCTCGCGCCGTAGCGTCTTCCCCGTCGACAGGTTGACATAACTATAACCCTCCAGTTGAGAGTTACAGTTCGCAAGGCTCACAGCATCCGGACACTCAGGGAGAGGCACCCTCGTGGCAGCTCAGAACTATCTCGCAGTCATCAAGGTGGTCGGCATCGGCGGTGGCGGCGTCAACGCCGTCAACCGCATGATCGAGGTCGGGCTCAAGGGAGTGGAGTTCATCGCGATCAACACCGACGCGCAGGCGCTGCTGATGAGCGACGCCGACGTCAAGCTCGACATCGGACGCGAGCTGACCCGCGGCCTCGGTGCCGGTGCCAACCCTGGCACCGGCACGCAGGCCGCCGAGGACCACGCCGATGACATCGAGGAGGTCATCAAGGGCGCCGACATGGTGTTCGTGACCGCCGGCGAGGGAGGCGGTACCGGCACCGGCGGCGCGCCCGTCGTCGCCCGGATCGCCAGGTCGCTGGGCGCACTGACGATCGGTGTCGTCACCCGCCCGTTCGCCTTCGAGGGGCGGCGCCGCGCCAACCAGGCCGACGAGGGCATCGAAAACCTTCGCGAGGAGGTCGACACCCTCATCGTCATCCCCAACGACCGGCTGCTGTCTATCAGCGACCGCAACGTGAGCGTGCTGGACGCCTTCAAGCAGGCCGACCAGGTGTTGCTGCAGGGCGTGTCAGGGATCACCGACCTGATCACCACGCCGGGCCTGATCAACCTCGACTTCGCCGACGTCAAGTCCATCATGTCCGACGCAGGCTCTGCCCTGATGGGCATCGGGTCCGCTCGCGGCGAGGACCGCGCCATCGCCGCCGCCGAGAGTGCTGTCTCCAGCCCCCTGCTCGAGGCATCCATCGACGGCGCGCACGGCGTCCTGCTGTCGATCGCCGGCGGCTCCGATCTCGGCCTCTTCGAGATCAACGAGGCCGCCGCGCTCGTCAGCCAGGCCGCGCACCCCGAGGCCAACATCATCTTCGGCGCCGTCATCGACGACGCGCTCGGCGACGAGGTACGCGTGACTGTGATCGCCGCGGGCTTCGACGGCGGTACTCCCAAGCGCCGCGACACCTCCCGCCCGGCGCTACGCCGGGAGACACTGCCTGCTCGCCCGAAGGCCGAGCCACCGGCCGGGACGAGCAAGCCCGACCAGGGCGCCCCGGTCCCGGTAGGAGTCGGCGCCGGTCACCTGAGCGAACCCGTGCGCGCCGATGCCCCGTCGCCCCGCCCGTCGGCGATGCCGTCGCGGCCGGCACCTGCCGTACGTGAACCGCGACCGGTCGCCTACGACGACGACTTGGACATCCCCGACTTCTTGAAGTGAGGTCGGGCGGCGCCTGATGTTCGCGTTCGTGCACGCCGTCGGGGGGGTCGACCTCGCGTTCACGGACCGTCACGGGGGAGTGAGCGAGGGCCCGTGGGAGTCGCTGAACCTCGGCACCAGCAACGGCGACGAGTCCGACCGTGTGCGCCGCAATCTCGACCTCGTCGCGGATGCCTTCCAGTCCGACCCACGTTCGATGGTGCGGATGAGCCAGTTCCACGGACGCGAGGTCCACGTGGTCGGAGGCCCCGACGCCGCGCCCGGCAGCGGTTCCGATGTCCACTCGCTCGGCGGCCAGCCGCCGGGCGCGGTGTCCGTCCCCGCTGCCGACGTGCTTGTCACCGCGGCTGCGGGCGTCACGCTGCTGGTGCGGGTGGCTGACTGCGTCCCGGTCGTCGTCGTCGACGAGATCGCCGGTGTCGTCGGCGTCGTCCACGCCGGTCGCAAGGGGATGGCCGCCGACGTGGTGGGGTCTGCGGTGCAGAAGATGCGCGAGATGGGTGCTCGACACCTGACCGCCTGGGTCGGCCCGCGCGCCTGCGGACGGTGCTACGAGGTCCCCGCGCGGATGCGTGCCGATGTCGCCGCGCTCGTCCCGGAGTCCTGGTCGACCACCTCGTGGGGCACACCCTCCCTCGACATCGGCGCCGGCGTGTTGGCCCAGCTCGACGCCCGCGGTGTGGTCGCCCACGACCTGGCAGAGACGATGAACGCCTGCACGATCGAGAACGACGACTTCTACTCCTACCGTCGCCAAGGTCAACGGTCGGGGCGCTCCGCCGGGCTCGTACGCTGGCGGCCATGACGCGTGAAGAGGAGCTGGCTCACAACCTGAGGGCCGTACACGCCCGCATCGCGAGTGCCTGCGAGAGCGCTGGTCGACACCCTGACGACGTCACTCTCATCGTCGTCACCAAAACCTATCCCGCGAGCGACATCGAGATCCTGAGCAAGCTCGGTGTCCGCGACATCGGCGAGAACAAGCATCCCGAGGCCGGCCGCAAGAAGGAGGAGATCGCGGCGGGTGACGCGCTGACATGGCACTTCATCGGTGGTCTGCAATCCAACAAGGCGGCCGCGGTCGCGTCGTACGCCGACGTGGTGCACTCCGTCGACCGGCTCAAGCTTGTGCCCCAGCTGGCCAAGGGTGCTGAGCGGTCCGGTCGCACCGTCTCCTGCCTGGTCCAGGTCAGTCTCCAGCCGCCGGGCGGGGGCGGCGGGCCCGGTCGCGCCGGCGTCGACCCCGCCGGTGTCCTCGAGCTCGCTGCCGCGATCGAGGCCGATCCGCGCTTGGCCCTGCGCGGGGTCATGGGTGTGGCACCGCTTGACGGTGACCCCGTTGCGGCGTTCGGCGTGCTGGCCGAGACGGCCCGGCGCGTACGTCACAACCACCCCCCCGCGGACGTGCTCTCCGCGGGGATGAGCGACGACCTGGAGCAGGCGATTACCGCAGGCGCGACACACGTGCGTGTCGGGCGTTCGGTACTCGGTGAGCGCCCCCGCCTCGGGTAGTGTCAGAGCCGCAGAACACTGCATCGAACCAATGACCCGGAGGTCATCAAGACCATGGCTGGTGCAATGCGCAAGGTGGGCGAATACCTCGGTCTCGTCGAGCAGGCGGGACGCTACGACGACGACGTCGATGCCACGGACCCGGTCGGCAGCGGCGGCGGCGACAAGCGCTCCCTACGTCCGGTGCGCGCGGTCCGTGACCACGAGTCCGGCCCGGTCGCCCGCCTGGACGAGCACCGCCGAATGACACCGGCGTCATCCTCTGAGCTCACCAAGATCTTCACGCTGCACCCCCGCACGTACAACGAGGCCCGGACCTTGGGTGAGCGGTTCCGCGAGGGTACGCCGGTCATCATGAACCTGTCGGAGATGGACGACAGCGACGCCAAACGCCTGGTCGACTTCGCCGCTGGGCTCGTCTTTGCCGTCCATGGCACCATTGAGCGCGTGACCAACAAGGTGTTCCTGCTCTCACCGCCCAACGTCGTCGTCGCTGCGGAGGAGAAGCAGCGCATCGCCGAGGGCGGCTTCTTCAACCAGAGCTGACCTATGCAAGCCGCAGGCGTTGTCATCGGTTTCATCCTGTGGGTCTGCATCGTCATCCTGATTGCCCGGTTTGTGCTGGACTGGGTGCAGATGCTCTCGCGATCATGGACACCGCGCGGACCGGTTCTCGTGCTGTGCGAGGTGATCTACTCCGCCACTGATCCGCCGCTGCGCGCCATCCGCCGTGTCGTTCCGCCGGTGCGGCTGGGGATGATGGCGCTGGACCTTTCCCCCATGATCTTGCTCATCGCGCTCTACCTGCTGCAGATCGTCAACAACCGGGTGCTCGTCTACGCGTGAGCCGATCACACGGTCCCGTACCGGCATCGCAGGTCGATTGTCCGTCGAACCCCCGCACGGAGTACGGTGTTACCGCAATGTCCACACACATTTACGACCCCGAGGGGAAGTCATGCCGCTGACGCCTGAGGACGTGCATAACAAGCGATTTACGCCCGTCCGCCTTCGCGAGGGCTACGACATGGGCGAGGTCGACCAGTTCCTCGACGAGGTCGAGACCGAGCTCCTGCGCCTGACCGCCGACAACGAGGATCTGCGCGCGAAGCTCGCCTCCGCCTCCTCCGACAGCAGGGCCTCGACCTCGACCGAGCAGTTCAAGCCGCTGGTCGCTCCCGTGCAGTCCGCGCCTGAGCCGACGCAGCCGACTCCCGTTGCCGCGCCCGCTCCCGCCCCAGCCCCACCCCCACACGCCCCGACCTCGGTCGGCGAGGCCTCCAGTGCAGCGGCCCGCTTGCTCGAGATCGCCACCAACAACGCTGATGAGCTTGTCGAAGGCGCCAAGAACGAGGCCGACCAGATCATCGGGGAGGCACGCACCAAGGCCGAGCGGCTCACCAACGAGTCGCGCGGCAAGGCTGACCGACTCGAGTCCGAGGCACGCGTTCGCTCACAGAAGCTGGACTCCGAGACCGCAGAGCGCCGCCAGCAGGCCTTCGGCAGCATCGAGAAGGACCGCGACGACCTTCAGCGTGAGATCGAGCACCTGCGCGCGTATGAGCGGGAGTACCGCAGCCGGCTCAAGAACTACTTCCAGTCCCAGCTCGCCGCGCTCGAGGGTGACGAGTCGGTCCCGGCACCGCTGAGCGGTCCCGAGCCCAGCTCGGAGCACACGCCCCGTCGGCTGAAGTCCCTGTTCGGCGAGGACGAGAACCAGCAACACGGCTGACCGGCCCCCCGCGTCCCGCGCTGAGATTGACGAATTGGCGCCTCCGGCGTGTCGACGCCCTTCGTCAATCTCAGCGGGGAGGGGCGCTGGCGCGGGCCACCGTGAGGCTGACCCCCAGGGCGTCGTCGTGAACGACGTCTGACTGACCGAGGTCGGCGGCGCTCCGGGCCTCATCCATCTCATCGGCCAAGACCTCACCGGCGACCTGCGCGCTGTGCTCGTGCAGCGCCATCGCGACATCGCCGCTGGCGAACCACCGCAGGACGATGTGGTCGCTCACGTCCAGACCGGCGGACTTGCGCGCCTCCTGGACCAAGCGGACCACCTCGCGCGCCAGCCCGGCGCGGACCAGCTCCTCGGAGAGCTCCAGGTCGAGCGCCACCGTTTCCCCGTGGTCATTGACCACAGACCATCCCTCGGCCGGCCGCTCGGCGACGATCACGTCCTCGGCAATGATCACGACCGCCGCCTCATCGACGCTGATCGTCACGGTGTCGCTCGCCGAGATGGCGACAACCAGGTCCTCAGCGTCTGCGTTGGCGATCGCGGCGGCGACTTTCGGCGTGTCCTTGCCGAACCGCTTGCCTAGCGACCGGAAGTTGGCCTTGACCCCGTACTCGACGAGCCCGCCGCCGGCCGCGGCCAACGACTCCAGTGCCCCGATGTTGAGCTCGTCGCAGATCTCGGCACCGAGCTCGTCCGACAGCGCGTCCGCGGCTGCGGACCCGATGAGTGCCCGCCGCAGCGGCTGGCGGGTCCGAACCTTCGCCTCCGCGCGGGCGGCACGGCCGAGCTCGGTCACGCGGCGCGCAAGCTGCACCTGCTCGTCGAGCCCGTCGACGACCAGCGACATGTCCGGTACGGGCCACGATGCGGTGTGGACCGACGGCGCCGCAGTGACGTCGACGGCGCGTACGACGTCCTGCCACACCCGCTCGGCGATGAACGGCGTCAACGGCGCCAGCAGGCGGGTGAGCACCTCCAGCGTCTCGTGCAGCGACGCGAGCGCCGCTGGGTCACCGTTCCAGAACCGCCGGCGAGAGCGGCGCACGTACCAGTTGGAGAGGTCGTCGACGAAGGCTGCGAGCTGTGCACCGGCGCGCTGGGTGTCATAGACCTCCAACGCCGACGTCACCTGGGCAACGAGCTGCTGGGTCTTGGACACCAGCCACCGGTCGAGCACCGGACGCTCGGCGACCGGCGGCGCGCCGTCCGCAGGTGTCCAGCCCGCGGCGTTGGCGTACAACACGTGGAACGCGACGGTGTTCCAGAAGGTGAGGAGCACCTTGCGCACGATCTCCTGCAGGACAGTGTGCCCGATGCGCCGTGCGGACCACGGCGATCCCGAACACGCCATGAACCACCGCACCGCGTCGGCGCCGTGCTCGTCCATCAGCGGCATCGGCAACACGATGTTGCCCAGATGCTTGCTCATCTTGCGGCCGTCCTCGGCCATGATGTGGCCGAGGCACACGACGTCCTCGTAGCAGTTCTGCTCGAACACCAGCGTGCTGATGGCCATCAGGGAGTAGAACCAGCCGCGGGTCTGGTCGATCGCCTCGCAGATGTACTGCGCGGGAAACGCCGCTTGGAACCGCTGCTCCGAGCCCGGCTCGTGCGGATAGCCCCACTGGGCGAACGGCATCGCCCCTGAGTCGAACCAGGCGTCGATCACCTCCGGCACCCGCCGGTACGTGCCGCTGACCCCGTCGCGGGTAAAGGTGATCTCGTCGATGTACGGACGGTGCGGGTCCAGCCCGGACAGGTCACGGCCGACCAGCTCGGACAGCTGCGTCAGGGACTCGACGACGACCACGTCCGCCGGATCGAGCTCGTTGCGCCACACCGGGAGTGGCGTGCCCCAGTAACGGGTCCTGGACACCGACCAGTCGATGTTGTTGTTGAGCCAGTCGCCGTACCGGCCCCACTTGATCGTCTCGGGGTGCCAGGTGGTGGCCTCGTTCGCCGCGAGCAGCTGGTCCTTGGCAGCGGTCGTGCGGACGTACCACGCGGGCTGCGCGTAGTACATCAGCGGCGTGTGGCACCGCCAGCAGTGCGGGTAGGAGTGCTCGTACGGCGCATGCCGGAACAGCAGGCCGCGCGCGGAGAGATCGTCGACCAGGGCGGCGTCGGCCTTCTTGAAGAACTCGCCACCGACCAGGGGGACATCTGCGGCGAAGTGCCCGTCGGCGGTGATCGGGTTGACGACCGGCAGGCCGTACCGGCGGCCGACCTCCATGTCCTCCTGGCCGAAGGCGGGGGACTGGTGGACGAGGCCGGTGCCGTCCTCGGTCGTGACGTAGCCGGCGAGGACGACATAGTGCGCGCGGGCGGCGGCGTCGTCGGGCCCGTCCGGGAACCCGACGAGCTCGAACGGGCGCTGGTAGGTCCACCGCTCCATGTCGCGGCCGGCAAAGCTCGCCTCGACGGTCCAGCCGTTGCCTAGTGCCTCGGCAAGCAGTGGCTCAGCCACCACCAGGTGCTCGTCACCGTCGGTCGCCACGACATAGGTGGTCTCCGGTCGTAC
>Ga0136617_10004494_pt1 | contig 12487 bp, 6 predicted proteins | sample AntDrymUQ3222106_2_FD_129672 | JGI IMG/M metagenome (GOLD analysis project Ga0136617, IMG submission 129672) | Polar desert sand microbial communities from Dry Valleys, Antarctica - metaG UQ322 (21.06) | ecosystem: Environmental > Terrestrial > Soil > Desert | place: Antarctica: Dry Valley...
CGGATATTTTCGTGGAGTGAGGCGACCGCCTATGAACAGATCCGGTCTGCCATCTCCTGTAAAATCGCCCGCCTGAACGGTAGCCGTGCTCGTCAGCATGGTAGGCAGCGCCCGGGCATCTCTGACGAACCTGCCGCCTCCCGTGTTCAGGTACAGGCGATCCTGCAACAGGGGAGAGCTCGGGGCGAGGTGATACCCCCCGCTCGCCACATACAGGTCCTGCAGTCCGTCTCCGTTGGCATCGAGGAAGCTGGCGCCCCAGTCCTCATACTCCTTATCAGCCTGCCATGGCTGGCCCTGCGTGGATTCGATGAAGCTGCCGTCCTTTTGCTGAATGAACAGCCGGCCCGGCAGACCTGATCCACCGCCAACGAAGACATCGTCGAGGCCGTCGCCGTTGACGTCTCCCGCCGCGACTGCAGGCCCCTGTCTGGAAACCATGTACGGCAAGAGCGGTTGGATGCCGTAATCCACCTGCGTCGCCGCCCGATGCCTGTACACGAGTCCCCGAGCGTCCAGCGGCTGGAAGAACTGGCTCCGAGTCGGGGGAACGGCGACCGAGCGGAGGGCAGGCGAGGCAACAGCTGGTTTCATCCCTGTCCCATCCGCCTTCTTCACCACCAACCTCCGATCGACGTCCAGGTTCGTCAGCAATTGATACTGCCCATCCGGCCACTCGACTTCCAGGCTGTCCACCCGGCGCGCACGTCCCAGCCCAAAATGCGCCCAGTCGTCCATCGTGGACATGTAACCCCTGTACGGGGTGTAATAGATGTGCTGCTTCCGTCCACCCGCCGTGAGAATCAGCTTCGATCCGATCGCGCGCTGCGGCGATTCTGCCGCCAGCCTGATAGCCAGATAGTGATGCGCGTCGTCCGTGGGGGCGACATTCTGATAGATGAATGCCGGGGCGTCCATGTTGTTCACGACGAGGTCGAGCCAGCCGTCGTTATCGAGGTCGGCGTAGGCCGCGCCGTACGAAAAGCCCGGGTGGTCCATTCCCCATGCTCTGGTTTTGTCGGTGAACGTCAGGTTGCCCGCATTCCGAAAGAGATAGTTCGATTCCTCGTAGCCAGGCAGGCTGTTCAGGAGCTCCAGTCGTGCCCGACGGGAAGCCGCGTCGCCAAGGCGGCGTACCGCGAACATGGTCTTCTGATAATCCAGATCATTGACCGCTTTCGGATAACCGTTGCTGATGAAAATGTCCTTGTAGCCGTCATTGTCGAAGTCCGCAAAGAGCGCACTCCAGCTCCAATCCGTGTGTGCGACGCCCGCAAGCCGGGCAATGTCGCTGAAGATGACATCCCCGTCTTTCGTGACGCCGTTGCTGAGCTGCAAGGAGTTGACCGAGTAGTCGTCCCGAAACCCCCGGCCGCGCGACTCCAAGAGAGTTCCGTACGTCGTGAACCCGCTCATTCTTTTTCGTCGGCTCAGGTCGCGCGGCATCATGTCCACCTGGAGAATGTCGGGCCGGCCATCATTGTTGAAATCGGCGATGTCCACACCCATGCCCGCCGCGCTCGTATGCTTGAGCCACCGGGCGGCTTTATCGGTGAATGTTCCATCCCCGTTGTTGACGTACAGGACGTCGTTCGGAACGCCGTCATTGGAGACATAGATGTCGGGCCAGCCATCTCCGTTCAGGTCAGTGACTACGGCTCCGAGCCCGTAGCCGGCATCGCGCAGTATGCCAGCTTGCCGGGAGACGTTGGCGAATGCCCCTTCTTTCGCTCTGTGACAGTTATTGCGGTACAGCTGGTTGTAGCTGTCGGGCGTCTGCCCGCGCATGCCCGTGGGGTGGTTTTCCACGCCACGCGCAAAATCCGTGGGCGAATTGTTGAGGAGAAAAAGGTCGAGGCATCCGTCCCTGTCGTAGTCCAGAAAGACGGCGTGGGTTGTGAAGCCGGTGTCGGCGATACCGTACCGGGCGGCAGCCTCAGTGAATGTCCGATCCCCGTTGTTGAGGAACAGGAGATTCGCCCGTTGCTCCGGACTGGACCGTTCGGGCCCGGAAACGGAGACGTAAATGTCCAGATGGCCGTCGTCGTTGATGTCCACCATCGTCGCGCCGGTTGCCCATCCCTTTGTCGCAACGCCCGCCCGCGCGGTGATGTCGTCGAACCGCATGTGTCCCCTGTTCAGGTACAGGCGGCTCGATACCATGTTGCCGGAAAAGAAGATGTCCGGCAATCCGTCATTATCGATATCACCGGTGGCTACCCCGGCGCCGTTGTAGATATAGACGTCCGTCTGCACATTGAACGAGTCAGTGGTGGTGATGGTGTTCGCGAACGTGACGCCGGTCTGGCTCGGGGTGAGAAGCCTGAACAACGGGCGCTCCCTCTCGTTGCCGGTGCAACCTGCCAAGCCGATAAGCGCGAGAACCATTGCCGCGGCGCTTGCCCGGGAAACTGGCGCCCGCGCCAGCCGGCGGAGATCGAGCCACTTGGCCACCGGCCCGACCAGCGCCAGCGCGAGGAACGCGGGAGCCGCGGTGAACGCCGTCGGCAGCGGCAATCCGTAGTCGGCGGCCAGCCGGATCAGCATTTCCATGACTGCAACCGAGATCGTCACCACGATTTGTCGCGGTCGCCCGCGCACTACGGTGCGCGGGTCGGTAATCATGAAGAACACGAAGAGCTGATACATCGGCCCCGTGATCGGAGCGATTTCCGGGAACATCGGCTGGCCGAGCGCTGCGGCGCGCGCGGCGTTCAGCACGAGAAAGCTGGCGACATAGGTGAGCGTTATATGAAGGACGCCGACCCGGGCCGCGATTATCAGTCCGAAAATCCAGATCACGAGGTTCGTTCTCAGGTCGTTTCCAAACTGGTGGCTGAGCACGGAGACGCTCCCGGGCGCCGCCAACAGCAGGGCACTGACGGCAAAGTTCGTGGGATTCCAGAGATGATTCTCGCGGTACCGCAGCACATACTTGGAGGAGATGGCCAGAACCCCACCGATCACGAACGGCCAGAGCGCACCGCCCTGAGGCTTGATGAGCAGCGTCAGGCTGATGCCGCTGATGTAGGCGCTGAGAAGGTTGACGATCCCGCCGCGATCGAACCAGGAGAGCAGCGCTTCGAGCGTGGTGCAGACCAGAAGCGCCAGCAGGAGACGCTCGTAACCCCCGACCATGTGATAGCGCAGCTGCGCCGCCACCAGCACCAGGGTGATCAGAAAGGCGATCAGGTAGCGCGGGTCGAGCTGGCTTCCGCGCTGCCAAAAGCGCGCGAGAGCGTTTCGCCGCGGGTTGGTTACCAGCGTGGCGTTGCTCATGCGTCAGCGCTCAGGCTCGGTGACGGTGACGAAGCGATCGATAGGGGGACGGTTCAGCACCTGCCGCCGTCCCGAGGGCCAGTGGATGACGACGCGATCTACCCACTCGCGGCGACCGAGCCCGAAATGCAGCCGCCTGTCGTTCTGGCTGGCGAATCCCGATCCTCCGTCGACGATCCGTCGCTGCCGGAGATCGCCCGACTCGAGGACGACCTCGGCGCCGATCGCGCTGCGATTGCTGCGCGTTCCGATGAGATTGAACGCGATCCAGTGGTTGGCGCTATCCGGGTAGCTTCTATAGAGAAGCGCCGGTTGATTCTGGTTGGCTACGATGACATCGACTGCCCCTCGGTTCGAGAGATCAGCCAGCGCAACCGCGCGGCCGTCGTGCAGGTCTGTCACGCCGACCCTGCTTGCCACGTCCACCCACCCCGCGGCCCCGCGGCTCAGGTACACCCGTGAAGGCTGGTAACCGGAGAGGCTGGCATTTCCGAATGGAGGCCACGTTGCGGCGTCCTCGAAGAAGCGGCTGTTCGCCCCGGCGATCTTGGACATCGAGTACCAGTAGCTCTTGGTGCGGTCAGCCGAGATGAAGCCGTTGGCGACGAAAAGCTCGTTGCCGCCATCGTTATTGAAATCGCCGAATTGCGCTCCCCACGCCCAGCCCGCGTCCGCAAGCTCGCCCTCCGCGATGTTGCGGAAGCGTCCGGTCTCGCGGAGCTGATTGAGGCGCAGGTTGTTGTTCTGAAACAGATATCCGCGCTCGGAGATGTTCGTGACGAACGCATCGAGGCGGCCCCGGTTGAACGCATCCCCGAGCGTCACCGACATGCCGCTCTTCGATTCGCTCTCCAGCCCGGCCGTGCTAAGTGTAAAGCGCCGTCCGCCGTCGCTCAGGTACAGCTCCTCCGGACCGTAGTCGTTGGCGAGATAGATGTCCGCCCAGCCGTCGTCGTTGAAGTCCGCTGACGCGGCAGCGAGGGTCCATCGTGTGCTGCCGACGCCCATCCGGTCGGTGACATCCTCGAACTTCCCCCCGCCGCGATTACGAAACAGCAGGTTCTTTCCACCGTTGGTCGCGAACTCGAAGCTGTCGTGCATGATCCGGGTCGTCGGAAGTCGCCACAGATCGAGGTCGCGGAAATACGCCGTAACGTAGAGATCGAGGAGGCCATCCCGGTCGTAGTCGAGCCAGATCGCGCCGTTGCTGTTGACCCACCGCCGAAGACCTGCCCGGACAGTGACGTCTTCGAATCGGCTGCCATCGACGTTTCTGAACAGGGCCAGATAGCCGTAGCGGTAGACGCTGACATCCTCGCGGCCATCGTTGTCGAAGTCGCCCCACACCGCGCCCATCGACACACCTTCACCGGGCCGGTTGAGATCGGCCAGACCCGCGCTCGCGGCGACGTCCTCGAAAGTGCCGTCCCCCCGATTGTGGTAGAGGGCGTTTGGCTGGCCGAAGGCGCTGTTGGTGAAATACAAATCGGGTCTTCCGTCGCCATCGAAGTCGGCGACCGACACCGAAGCTCCGAGTGCGGCGACGTGCGGCTCGATGCCCGCGATCTTCGCGTCGAAGGTCGGTCGCCGGTGGACAAAGGCGATTCCCGCCGCCGCTGTCTCGTCGCGCATGACGAAGCCGGGCTGGCTCGCGCCGGCGAGCGTAGTGCGCGGCCGGCGATCCAGGCGCATCGCCAGCAGAAGGGACGCCAGAAAGGGCACGGCAATGACTGCTCGCCGAACGGCGGGGCGGGGACGGTGCGGCACGGGTGACAGTATAGCGATTCCACATCACCGCGGCGACACGCGAACGCGCTCGACTCACCGGTGAAGCCGGCACGATAGCAGCGGCGGCAGCGGATCCCGCAAGAGGTCAATCTTGCAGCGGCAAGGCAGCAGTCCGCATCCTATACACTGGAGCAGGACGATCACCCATGACCCTCAAGCCAAAACGGAATACCAATGGCACAGGCGACGCTCAGGAACCAGCGGACGATAATCACAAATCAAAGGGTGATCGTCCGAAACCAGACGAAGATTCTGCGGAATCAGAAGGCGATCATCCAGAACCCGCGGTCCATGGCTGATCCCCGCGCCGTCGACCTCAAGGATTCCATCCTCCGCGATCTTGGCGCCATCAAGGATTGACGGCACCGGCTATCTCCACTTCACGACGCGTGTGTTGTACTCCCGGAGATAACGCTGGTGCTCTGCGTCGGTCGGGTACGCGTCCCCCGGTCCATAGGGGTATGCCTTCACGCCATGAAACGGGAGGGGACCTACCGTAGTGCCGAATGCGGTGTTCAGATCGGAGTCCTTGATCCAGCCGTCGGTGTAAAGCAGAAAATCACGCTTCCATCCCGGCGGCAGGGAGGCCGCCGAGCTCGCATCGAACTGAATCGTTGCTTCGTCGCCGGGACCCATGACCACGTACATGTCGTCAGCATTCTGAAGGAGCGGGAGCACATCGCCGAAGCGCGTGAACGCGCCCTCGATCGGTCGCCACGGCGATTCCTTCGCGACGTCATCGTAGGCGAACCAGTAGGGTCCGTAGCGCCCGCCCTTCCGATACATTCGGGAGAAGCCGCGAAAATGGAGGTCGGCCGACACCGGTGCGAGAGTCGTGGTCTTCACCGGATTGTTCGTGAGAGCGCGAGCTACGAATGCCTGGTCCCAATAGATCTGCATGCTCGTGCGGATTCGCACCCGGTGATCCGCGGTTGGAAATTTCCCGGCGAGATCGATCACCATCGTCTTGTCCTTCCCGGAAGGGAAGCCGAGGTTGGCGATGGCGGTCTGCCATTGACCTTCGGCGTTGCGGACCTCGAGGGAAGGCGCGCCGACCCTCGTCGAAGGCTGCTGGGAGAGCGCGACGTTGATGCTGGCGTCGGTGGGATAGATCCAGCCTCTCAGGAACAGGAATGTGCCTGGCCGCCCGGCGTCCCGCCCAAGGTCAAGGACGAGGTCGTGCGGATCGACGACGCCCTGATACTGCGTAGGCGTCAGGTTCGATACATACACGTCATCGCTCTCGCGCAACGCCGCCAGAACATCATTGCCTCGTTCGTCAATGGCGCTGAGCGGCACGGTCCGCTGCGCTATCTGAAAGATCCGGAGCGTCACCGGCCCGGGCGGAACGAAGCGCTCGTCGACGAACACGTCAACCGAATCCGGGTGATCGACCGCGACCAGCTTTACTTCATCGGCGTACGCGGTTTCCCAGAGCTCCTCGGTCAGCTGAAGCACGTAGCGTCCGTCGCGGGGCTGGAGCGCATCACCGGGAATACGCACGTATTCCTGCGATGCGCCCGCCGGCGCGAACGCGCTCGTGCTTCCCATGAGGCCGAGCGGCATCCCGAGGGCGCTTCGCCACATTGCGTCCGTCACGAATCGGAAGCGTTTTCCATCCCAGGTATAGGCGAACGCGCAGGATCCTTTCAGCATTTCGCGCTCGACGACGTCCTCGTCCGATCCGGGAAAGTAGACGGTCTGCGGGACCCCGTTCGGCCACTCCACGCGCAGGACATCCGCCTTCAGGTGCGGACCGAGACCGAAGTGAGTGGTGGGGCCGGTGGCGACGCGGGTCTGATAGATGTCGCCGGCGCGCAGCTCCAGCCTCGCACCAATGCCTAACGCGTTGTTCTTGCCGCTTCCCGTGCGCAGACCCTTGAGCTCGACCTTCACCGACAGGTTGCTGTTCCCGAAATCATTGCGCAGCAGTCGAGGGGCGCCCACGGCATCGATCAGCACGAGATCCTGGTCGCCGTCGTCGTCGGAGTCCGAGACCGCGATTGCGGACGCGCCGGCGGATCGTACTCGATTGGGAACTGCGGTCGATCGGTCGCGCATCCTGCCGGTGGCGTCGTTTCGCAGGAGGAAGATGCGAGGAGCGCCCGCGGCGCCGCCGCTCCCGGCGCCCGCAACGACGAGGTCGAGCCATCCATCGTTGTCGTAGTCCACGAACGCGGCCGCCATTCCATCCGCGCCGCGGAGCGTCTGTATCGCTTCATTCGAGCGGGCATCCCGCGCGAAGACGCCGCTCCCGTTATTGAGCCAGAGCGCGGACTCGCCGCCACCGGTGCCGGCAACGAAAAGATCGAGGAAGCCATCGTTGTTATAGTCCCCGACCGCCGTCGCCCCAGCGCCGCCGGTATTCACGAGTCCGCTCGTCGCGGTCGCGTCACTGAAGCGGTGCACGCCTCCGTTCCGAAAGAAAACGCCGCTCCCGGCAGCGTTCGCGACGAAGACATCGACGCGTCCATCTGCATCGAAGTCCGCGAACACGGCATCGCGCGCGTCACCACTGCCGGCGAGACCAAACCCTGCCGCTGCCTCGGTGAAAGTCCCGTCGAGGTTGTTGCGGTAGACCGTGCGCTGGCCGCGGGACAGCAGAAAGATGTCCAGGTCACCGTCGTGATCGAGATCCACGAAGAGCGCCTTGTGGGCTCCCTTGATGTCGCTCACGCCCGCCTTCGCCGTTACCTCAACAAACTTGCCGTTGCCGCCGTTGCGAAACAGGTGGCCGCGTCCCTCCCCGCCGATGACGAACAGGTCCAGCCAACCGTCGTTGTCGTAGTCGGCGAACGTTGCGTACAATGCGCCCCGCGTGAGTGAGATGCTCGAGTGCTTCGTGGCGTCCCGAGCCAACCCGCCCTGAAACCGATACAGGCTTGCCACGGGCGCGCGCGCGGCCGGCGACCAGGCGGAGATGAACAAGTCGTCCGTGCCATCACCATCTACATCTCCTGCGGCAAGCGCAGTCGGCGCGTCGGGCGGCGCGGCCCCGGTCGCACTCGCACTCGCGTCAGCGCCGGTGAAACCCACTTCGTTCGTGGCGTCGACGAATTTCGCCAGGCCTACCGCGGCGCGCTCACGTGTTCCCCGCAGGGAAATGAAGTCCTTGGGCGCAAAGGTGAGGATAGGGCGGCCGGGAATCGGACCTTCCGGCCATTTGACTTCCTCCAGCGATGCCTGATACGGAGAGGTGACCTCCATCAGGGCCAAGAACCGATCGAGCGTCGTACGTGCCTCAGCGACCTTCGACGTACGCAAAAACTGAATCGAGCTGTCCAGATAAGACCTTGCCTCCCGCGGGATCTCGGGCGGAACGCGCCGCACTTCCTCGAGGTGTCGAACGGCGCTGTCCGCTTTGCCGCTCCGCGCGAGCGCGCTCACGAGCTTCAGACGCGCGGCGAGATTCGCCGGCGCGACGGCGAGCAAATCGTTCAGCAGCTCTTCATACCTCCGGGCCGAAGCGCTGTCGGATTGCTTCTCGTCGAGCTCGGCCAGTGCGTACAGCACCGGCGCATTGGCGGCGCTGTCGCGGCGGAGTGCCTCGAGCGTCGCACGCGCAGCCGGAACGCGGTTCGTCAGGGAATAGAGTCTGGCCAGCGCCAGACCAATTTCCGTACTGCCAGGATCGAGCTCGCGAGCGCGCAGCAGCTGCTTTTCCGCCTCGGCGTAGCGGCCGGCCTGCAGGTAGGTGAGCCCGAGGTTCGCGTAGCCAAGGGGATCGTCGGGCGCGAGCTGGGTGAGCTTCCTGAACTCGGCTTCAGCCTCCGGCAGCTGGTTTCGCTGGAGATAGCTCAGCCCCAGCATCCGGGTGGTGTAAAGCTCCTCCACGGATGCACGCTGCTCGGGTTGACAGGCGATGATTCCGGCCGTCAACGCGGCCGCCAGCGATAAAGTGATCCTTGAGAGCATTGTCAGGTAGGGAAGAATACGCGAAAATATGAACCGTGCGAGCTTTCAGAATCGAGTCGCGCGCCGGATTTCTGCAGCTTCTGCCATGGACCCGTCAACTGAGCCGACAAGCCAAGATCTGAGACGGCCACTCGAGAGGTGGCCGTTTTCGTTCGCGGATTCGCGGCTGAATCCCTGGCGTGGGCTCGGCGGCCTTCCGCGCGAAGTCTGGCTTCTCTTCGCAACCAATCTGATCAACCGCGCCGGGATGATGATCCTGCCGTTTCTGGTGATCTATCTCACGCGCGAGCTCCAGTTCTCCGCCGGCCGCGCGGGTCTCATGCTCGCCGTTTACGGTGCGACGGCGATCGTGGCAGGTCCGATTTCGGGCCGGCTGACCGATCAGATCGGCGCCCTCCCAATCATGCGCGCATCTCTCGTAGCGACGGGTGTAATGCTGCTCCTTTTCCCACTCGCGCGGAGCTTCGGGAGCGTGATTGCTCTCACCATGCTCTGGTCCTTTTGCGCGGAGATGTTCCGGCCAGCCAGCCTTGCCGCGATTACACACGTCGTCCCGCCGCATCAAAGGAAGGCCGCCTTCGCCCTCAATCGCCTTGCGATCAACCTGGGCATGAGCATCGGTCCGGCGCTGGGCGGTTTCCTCGCAGCCGCATCCTTCCGCGCCATGTTCCTCGTCGATGCGGTTACGACGCTGATCGCGGGCGCCGTCCTTTCGTTGACACCGTGGCGGCCTCTGACCGGAGTTGGCGCGCCGGAATGGGACAGCGAGCCGCGCGATTCCTCTCCCGCCAGCATGTTTCACGACCCGACGTTCCTCGTTTTCCTAGGCGGTGTGTTTCTGGTCGGCATCGTGTTCTTCCAGCACGAGGCCGCGCTGCCGCTTTATCTCGTCAGGTATCTCGGCCTCTCGACCGCATTTTACGGAATGTTGTTCACCGTCAACACGCTGCTCATCGTCGCGCTGGAAGTTCCGCTGAATACCGCCACGGCTCACTGGCCGAACACGCGGGCGCTGATAATCGGCAGCCTCCTTTTCGCCGTTGGCTTCGGAGCTCTGGGCGTGATCGCCTCACCCGCCGGCGTGGTCGCCACGGTCGTGGTCTGGACCTTTGGGGAGATGATGCTTTTCCCGGCGATGGCGGCACACCTGGGCGATATCTCGCCGGACGACCGGCGCGGATCGTATATGGGTGCGTACAGCATGTCGCTCAGCGTAGCTTTCACGGTGGGCCCGTGGATGGGAACTCAGATCCTCGACTCGGCTGGTCCGGTCGTCGTGTGGTCGACGATGCTCGCCCTCGGAGTGCTGGCAGCCGCGCTGATGGCCCGTTCGGCGCCTCGGTCTGGAACGGCTTATGCGACCTCACGGCAGATCAGAATCGACGGATGACAGAGATGATAAGGACCGCGATCGGAGCCCTGGTTTTCGGCTCAGTCATCACCGGTTGCGCGACCACTCCCCGCAGTGAGCTCGAGGAAATAAATCGGCGCACGACGCTGACTGTCGACAATCAGAGCTTCTCCGACATGACGATATACGCGTCACGCGGCCAGCGCGTCCGGCTCGGAACGGCCAGCGGCAAATCGAAGACGGTTTTCAACATTCCTTCTTCTCTCGTTACCGGGTCAGCCACGCTGCACTTCATCGCCGACCCCATCGGAAGCTCCCGCCAGTCCGTCAGTGAGGAGATCAGCGTTTCTGAAGGAGACGACGTTGGAATCATGATTCCCCCGCCTTAGTCGGGTCTGCATTTCCCGGATCACAGTCTCGCATCGGGAGCGGCGATTACCGTGAGGGCATGCGGAACACATTCGATCCGCACTTCGCTCGATCGCGCCTGACGGAGCTCTCCGTCGATCTCGATGGCCGGAGGAGAGGGGAACGACAGCGTGATCCCGGGAGTGCGGAAGGTTCGCACCGAAGCCAGCCGGCCATGGGTTCCTCTGAACGCGGTTGCGAACAGGCGCACTCTTTCGAGCACATTCGCGTCCCGCACCACGCATACGTCGAGGGCTCCGTCCAGCACCGACGCTTCCGGCGCGATGTGGAACGCTCCGCCCAGATAGCGGCCGTTCGACACGGTCACCATGAGAAGGTCCTTCGCGAGCTCGCGAACGCCGCCATCGATCGCGATCGGGAATCCGCGGTAGGTGAATAGCTGCATGAGCGCGGCGTAGATGTAGAGCGCGTCGCCCTTGAGGAATTTCACGCGTCCGGTTGCTTCCAGCACCGAAGCATCGAAGCCGAATCCGCAGCTGTTGATGAAGTGCCGCCCATCAGCGAGACCCACGTCGATCCGGGTGCGGGCGGGGGAGGCGACCAGAGCCGCCACCTGCGCCGGCGTGTAGCTCGCGACGCCAAGCGTCTTGGCGAAATCGTTTCCCGTGCCGGCTGGCACGACCCCAAGCGCGCATTCCGCGCCGGACTTCAGAATGGTGTCCGCAACCCGGCTGCAGGTTCCATCTCCACCGACGGCGACGATCGTCTTCCAGCCCGCGTCGAGCGCTTCCATGGTAACCCGCTCTTCATCACCTTGCTGGGTGGTGTGCTTGACGTCGTAAACGCCAACCGCGGCGAAGCTCTGAGTAATTGCCTGGAGTCTTCGCCGCGCTGCGCCTTTTCCGGCAGCGGGGTTGAGAATTAACCCCGCGGACTGAGTCAGATTCGCCGTGTCCTCTCTAAGAGGCCCCAAGGACGCGCGGCCGTCCGGACTCGGCAGAACGGATGGCGGTCATTGTCTCGCACCAAGCGAACAGCACCCCGAGTTGCAGGAGATCCACACTGGCGGGTCTGAGAGCAATGATTCAGGGTCCTCCCCCGTCAAATCGGACGCAAATCGAACTGACCCGGTCCGAAAAGTCCGGGTTAGGTCTGACAAGCCGTACTCAACGGGAAGATCACACGCCTTGAAATCGACCTCTCTGGCCGTTGGGGTGTGGTCTTCCCTATCGCAGTCCCAAAGATGGCCACTGTTCTGCGACACACGAGCGAGAGTCAACCCGTTTACTTCGACCATTTCCCATTTCGTTTTACTTTTCCCGTTAACAATGTCTGCGGACAGGTGGAGCTCGTACTTGATTTTGGTCGTGCCGTGTGGCTTCCATCCATATCTCTTTTCTTTCTTACCCCCCTCACCCCTGTTGATGAACTCCGCCAGTACGAAGGCGGTTCCTTCCATGTTCTCATCAGGCACGGTACCAGCGAAGACGGTTACATCGACAGTGACTGTGCCGCCACCCTCGGCATCACGCTGATGTTCCTTCGTAACCAAGCGAATGCCCGCAGTGCCGCTTGGTCGTCCCGGTACGAGAGGAGGAGCGCACGCCTGAACCGCAGCCAGCAACACTCCGGCCATCCCCATTGCGGTTAACCACCTCTTGCCTGTCGGTCCCATTATCTCCCCTCGTTCGGGTGAGTGCGCGCCACCTTCAGTTCGCTGCAAGTTGCCGCATCCGGGCCACGGTCGGCTGCAGAGGCTCGTCGGCCTTGCTCCACAAAGCGGAA
>Ga0136617_10004495_pt1 | contig 12486 bp, 10 predicted proteins | sample AntDrymUQ3222106_2_FD_129672 | JGI IMG/M metagenome (GOLD analysis project Ga0136617, IMG submission 129672) | Polar desert sand microbial communities from Dry Valleys, Antarctica - metaG UQ322 (21.06) | ecosystem: Environmental > Terrestrial > Soil > Desert | place: Antarctica: Dry Valley...
AGTCGGGCCTGGATCACCTGTTGCAGACGGGTCAGGCCGGGCACGCTGACCGTGCTCAACTGAGACTCGAGGTGACGAACCAGATGCGGATCGGCGAGCCCCCGCTCTGACGATTGCATGAGCACCATCCCGGTGCCGGTGAAGTCGAACTGCCGCTCCTCACCAGAGTTCATTCCGAAGGCACCCATGGCCGCCGCGAGGAAATCTTGCATCCAGTCGGCGTCATAGTGGTGCGATGGCGCCGGGCAGTCCGCCCACCCGACGAGGGCCTGCGGGTCGACCCGTACCGGCGGCTCGACGAAGATGACCGGACCGGATGACGAGGCGAGGAACTTCCCCGACCCGAGCAGGGTCAGGAAGCCGGGCACGATCGACTGCTTGAGCTCCAGCGTTGACTCGAAGGTCAGCAGGTTCGACGCGCGGATCGTCAGGTTGCCGTCGTCGAGGTCGTAGGAATTGATGTTGTAGCCACGGTCGCCGATCAGCAGGTGCCCGGAGCCGTTTGCGATCACCCAGTCACGCGAGTACAGCGGCGAGGAGAACCGCTGCGCCACCCACGCGCCGACGCTGGCCGCGGTCAGCGGCTCGAACCTGATGCCCGGCCCCTGGGGGTTCGGGTAGTAGGCGATCATCCGGCCGGTCTGCATGAACAGCTGACCCTCCAGCTTCACGCAGTACGCGTAGTCGTTGCCCGGAATGTTGTCGTTGTCCGGCAGAGTCCGCGGGTTGAACATCGTGGTAACCGTCATGGCCTCAGACCTTCTGCTCGGACGCTTGTACGTACACAGTGCCGCTGCCGGTGACCTTGAGCTGGATGGCTTCGCCGGAGCCCTTGCCAACGGCATCGCGCCAGCCGACCGAGGCGGAAATGTCGACCTGGATCTGCCCGTAGTGCGCCACGTAGGCCTGCGGGTCGACGGATGTCGGACGCTCGGGTCGTACGGGCAACGCGATCGTGCCGCCGTGCGACAGCACCGCCACGGAGCCGACCCCCGCCAGCTGAGTGGTGAACAAACCCTGTCCGCTGACCGCGCCGCGCACCGCCCCCCGGATGCCACCCTGGGAGCCGAGAAAGACCACGCTGGACTGCAAGTTGGCGGAGTGCGCGACGAGCCGGTCGGCTTCCACCGACAGGACGCCCGAGCCGTCAAGCTCGATGACAGTCAGGTGCATCCCGCCATGGCCGTAATAGACCTTGCCCTCGCCCTGAGCGACCATCATCGCGACGTTCTCACCGGCCATAGCGCGGCCGAGCATGCCGCCTAGGCTGCCGCCGTAACCGCCAGCGCCCTGCCCGACGTGCACTGGTGCGAAGCCGACCCTGCCCTCGTAGGCGAGCATCGCGCCCCGCCGCGCCAGGATCTCCTGTCCGGGTGCCACCTGCGCGGTGACGACCTTGCTGTTGACCTTCTCGAAGCTGCTCACACGCGCTCCTCAGGCTGGATGTAGACCACGCCGGAGCCCTCGAACCGCAGGGAGAACGCCTCGCCGGAGCTCTCGCCGATCAGGTTGCGCCAGGAGACGTCGGTGACGAACGACTGGTTGAGCTGTCCGCGGCTGGCGATGAACGCATCGGGATCGACCACCAGCGGGAACTGGGGCGAGACCTCCAACGCGATGGGCGGACCGCCGAGCGAGAGCAGAGCCACCGTGCCCTGTCCGGTGACGGTGGAGGTGAACAGGCCCTGGCCCGAGCTCATGCCGCGGAGCCCGGCAAAGGACACGTCGGTCTTGAGGCCCGCGTCGAGGAGCAACAGGTGATCGGACTCAGCCCTGATCATGTCGCCCTGAAGCTGGATGAGCAGCACCTCCATCGCGTCTTTCGCGAACCAGACGGTGCCCTTGCCCGTGCACTCCATCATCGACATCGACTCGCCGGTGGCCCGGCGTTTGATTGCCGCCTTCAAACCGTCGCCACCGCCCATTCCGGCGTTCTTGAACTTGACGTCGCCGTCGTAGGCGATCATCGCGCCGGTCGCTGCCCGGACGGTGTCGCCCGTGAGCGTCGCTTCCAAGACCCGGGGGCCGCTAAGACGTATCTGTGTCACATGCCCTCCCGAGGCCGTGCCGATTCGAGCCGCGCCGATGGTTGCACACCAGGACTCTGGCCGGTGATCACTTGGGGCGAGAAAGTGCCTCCGGTGAGAAGCGATTGCCCACTTGAGCAACCACTTCGTACGCAGGTGTCTCGCTGCCGGCGGGTACGCCACCGTCTTCGATCGACGACTCGCGGGTACGGCCGAGGACCCGCCAGCGGCCATCCGGTGACTGCCGCGACACCTTGAACTCTGCGCCGGGAGGCCCCGCCCAACGGACGATCACGGTGCCATCGGGAGCCCGCTCGGCACGAACGTCGGTCGGAGCAGGTAGCTGGGCAGGCGCTGCGGCGGACGGTGGCTGGACAGCGGGCGCTGCGGCGGGCGCTGGCTGGGTACCCCCCGCTGGGGGCCGCTGGGTCGCGGCGGGCTGCGCGACAGGAGGCCGCGGGGCGGGTACGCCCGACTGGACCTCCTCCGACCGGCGCCCGGCCTGGTTTGCGGTGACCGCGTACAGCGGGATTACCGACCCCGCCGGGGCACCACCGTCGGCCACGCTGGTTGAGGGGGTCCGGGTGACGACCCGCCACGTGCCGTCCCCGCCCCGCCGCATCACCCGGTAGGTGACGTTGGTGGTCCGCGACGCACCCCAGCTCACGATCACCGAGCCCGAGCTGTCCCGCACCGCGGTGACCCGGCCGGGCGGATGCACCGGGATCGCCGCAAGGGCGTTGAGTGCCGCCGGATGCTCGGGCCAGGTGACCAGCACGGCCAGCAGCGCCGCGGCATGATCGGGGCTCGCCAGTGCGGCCTCGACCCGCCGGTCGGCCTCGGTCACTTCGCGCTCTGCCTGGCGCAGCAGCGTCTCGACATCGCCTGCGCCCCCCGGCCCCGGCACATCGACGGCGGTGCGCCGGAGGTACTCCAGATGCTCCGCCGCCTCGGCAAACCGCCGAGCCTCCAAGGCGGTCGACGCCGCCCGCCACCGCAATGACGCCTCGGCGAGGGCTTCGGCGATCTCATCGGAGACGGCGCGTACGGGGATGGCTCCGTCGGCTCCCGCGACGCGACGGGCATCTTCGACGAGCCGCTGCGCCTCCAACAACCGGCCGCCGCGCAACGCGGCCCTGGCCGAGCGCAGAGGCACCTCCCATTGGCGCGGCGGCGCGGCCGGAGCGGATCCAGGAGAGCTCTGCCGGGGAGGTGGCGGCGCGTGCGGAGTGGGCCCGGTCTCCACCGGCACGCCCAACTCGGCGGCGATGGAGGCGAGCATCCGCCGGGCCCGGCCCTCATCCAGCCCGAGCGCGACTGCCTCGCCCAGCAGGTGCGCGTGGTCTTCAGCGACGAGGCGGTCCTCGACCAGGACAGCTGCCCGCACGCGCGGTCGCAACCGGTCCGCGATGTCCTCAGCCACCGCGTCGAGATACGCCTCGACCATGGCCCGCCCGGATTCGAGCAGATCCTGGACATGGATCAGCAACTCGTCGGCCACAGCCCTGATCCGCAGCGGCGGCAGCTCGCGGCAGCGCACCCGCCACGCGTCGGCGCACAGGCCGATCTCCTCGTCGGGAGCGTCCGGGCCAAGACCGAGCAGGGAGAACAACGTGCTCGGTGGCGGGGTTTCGTTCAGGCGGCCGAACTCGTCGAGCAGGTCGCGTACCTGCCGCCGGCGTTGCGCACTCACGACGGGACCAGCCGGGGCAGCGGGGCGGGCCGCGGCCGCCGGCACGGGATCGATCACCCGGTGTCTGCGCAGCCGGGCCTGCACCTCGGCTGGACTCAGCCCGCCGAGCGCGCCGATCTCGATCAGTCCGTCGATCTTGTCCCGTGGGATGCCCCGGTGGCGGGCGACGAGACGAGCGATCGCCTGGTCCAGCAACTCATAGCGGGCCGCATCGCGCCGCTCGCGCTCCGCACGGATGTGCGCGGCCAGCGCCCGGCGGCGGTCCCGGTCAAGCACGTCCAGGCTGCGCTGGGCGTGTGCCTCCACCAGCAGGGTGACCAGCGACCCGTACTTCGGGTGATCGCGCTGGCGCTGCCAGAACGCGAACACCTCAGCGACTCGCGCCGCCACAACTGAGTTCTTCAAGCGATCGGCACCGTCGAGCGGGATGTCGTAAAGCTCAAAGGCATCGGAGGAGTCTGGCCCCCCGCGGCGCTCGACTACCGCAAGCACCCGCTTGCGGTAGTCGTTGGGATCGAACGGGCTGATCACGTCGGGCGGCGCCTGGTGCGCTGCAACTGTTCGCGTTCGCGGGCCACCTCGGCCTGCGACAGGGTGGAGCCGGTCTGCGCGGTGAGCTCCAGCGGAATACCGGCGTCGACATGGAACACGTGCACGTTGAGCACGCCGTCGAAGCCCATGTCGAACGTGACCCGGACCTCGCTCCCCTCGGCGTATCCGGGCGGAATGCCCTGGATCACTCCCCCGACGAGCACCTTGGCGTCCTCGGCGCGGGGCGACTCGGCCTGCCCCTGCTGCTCGACGACGTCGAGGTGGATCTCGTCCTGATCGGTGCGGACCGTGCCGAACGACCGGCGCACCCTGACCGGCAAGCGGTCGTTGCGGTGCACCAGCCAGACCGCTTCGAGCTCCCCGGTCATCATGTTGCCGGCCAGCACTCCAAAGCCGCGAGAGACCACGGTGTCGACCCGCACCTCGACGGCGCGGCGGACCTGCGCCAGCGGCAGGCCGAACGCGTCACCCACCCGCCGGCAGGCCGCGTCGACCTCGTCGGGCGCGGCATCGTCGAGCGGATCCCCGTCGCGCAGCCGGCCCCGGGTCAGCAGGTCGGAGGTGACCATCCGCTCAAGTTCCTTCTTGGCCCCATACAGCGCGGCACCCTTGGCGACGGCGAGATCCGGATCGTGCAGCTCAGGGGTCAGCTTGAGTTGGGTACGCAGCGCCTGCTCGACCATCGGCATCCGCGACGACCCGCCGACCATGAGAGTGCGGTCGACCCGGTCGACGCCACGTTTGGCCGCCGCGGCCAGACATGAGCGGGTGAGATCCAACGTGCGCCGGAGCAGCGCGGAGGTCATCTCCTCGAGCTCGGCCCTGGTCAACGTGATCGTCGAGCGGGCACCCGCGTGCGCGACGACGACCTGGGTCGAGTCGCGATCGGACAGCTCCCGTTTAGCCCGCTCCGCAGCCAGCACGATCTCCTGTGCGCCAGCCGAGTCGTCGAGCGGATCCTCGGCGTTGGGGTTCTCCGCGCAGAATGTCCGCGACAGGTGCAGCGCGATGCGTTCGTCCCAGTCGGCTCCGCCCAGCTGATGATCACCGTCGACGGCGAGCACCGAGATCCGCCGGTCGGCCAGCTCGATGACAGTGGCGTCGAAAGTCCCCCCGCCGAGGTCGTAGACGAGCACCGTCTCGTGCCCGCCCGACGCTTCCTTGGTCAGCAGCATTCCGCCGTCGAGCCGCCCGAAACCGTACGCCAGCGCGGCAGCGATCGGCTCGGACAGCACGTCGACGACATCCAGGCCGGCGTAGGTGCCGGCGAGCACGGTGGCGCGGCGTTCCTCGTCACCGAAGTACGCGGGCACGGTGATGATCGCTGACCTCACCGGCTCGCCCGAGGCGAAGGCGCCGTCCTCGACGAGAGTCTTGAGGATCAGCGACGACACGGCCGACGCCGACCAGCTCTTGCCGTGGGCCACGAACCGCCACTCCGAGTCGCCCATCCGGCGCTTGACCAGCGCGCAGACGTGCTCGGGGTCGAGCCGCGCCTGGCGCCGTGCGCCCTCACCGATGAGGTGCTCAACGACTGAGGCGAACAGCACGACGGAGGGCACAGTCGGCTCGCCGGACAGCCCGACCAGAACCTCCGGCCGGCCGTCAGGACCAGTTCTCGCTATCGCAGAACACGTCGTTCCCAGGTCAATTCCGTGGACTGCCACGGTGCGAGCGTACCGACTCTGTGACGGCCCTAGAATCGGGTCTGTGCCAGAGCAGGACGAACCCTCCCTCCAAGATCTGCTCGACCAGATCTCCGACCTCGGCCGCATCGTCGCCCGGCAGGGCGCAAGCCTGGATCGCCTTGTCGATGACTCCCGGGCCGCCGCCGCCCGCGCACGCTCCGGTGCCGACGTGCCGCTGCTCGTCGACCTGCTCGCGCTGTACGTCGACAGCACCCGGTGCGCACAGACCGCCAGGTCCCGCCGCGAGCGCGCCGCCTTCTCAGCACTTGGATCCGGCATCGAGCGACTCCTTGCCGGACGCGGAGGCACCCTAGTCATCCCTAGGCCAGGGACAGACTTCGACGCCGCGACGATGGAGGCCGCGACGGTCGTCAGCACCGACGACGCCGCGCTGGACCGGACCATCAACGAGCTACTCGAACCAGGCCTCTGGCTCACCGAGATCGGCCGATCCGTACGCTCGGCCCGAGTCGCCGTGCGTCAGCACACACCGTCCGCTGACGGCGCAGGGCCCAGCGGAACTGACGAACCCCCTGCGTAGTTCCGACCAAGAGAAGTCCGTTTCACTCGATGTGGAGGAGAAACCCGATGGCGTTGTGGGATCAGCTCAAGCTGCGCACCCAGGACATGAGTGCTCAGCTCAAGACCAAGACCGGCCAGTTCAAGAACAAGGAGTTCGCCAACGCCAGCATGGCGCTCGCCGCGCTCGTCGCGGCGGCGGACGGCACCATCGATGCCCAGGAGCGGCAGAAGGTCGCCGGCTTCATCCGCAGCAACGACGTGCTGTCGGTGTTCCCGCAGGAGGAGCTACAGCAGAAGTTCGAGTTCTACAGCTCCAAGCTGCAGTCGGACTTCGAGTTCGGCAAGGTCGAGGCCATCGCGACACTCGGCAAGCTGAAGTCCAAACCCGATCAGGCGCGCGCGGTCATCCAGGTCGGCATCATCATCGGCGGAGCCGACGGCACATTCGATGACAACGAGAAGCAGGTCGTACGGGAAGCGTGCAACGCCGTGGGCATCAACCCGGCCGAGTTCGACCTCTGATCAACCATGATCGATGGGGAGTTGGTGTCGTTAGTACGACACCAACTCCCCATCGATCATGAGGGCGGGTCTAGGTAGGTCTAGGTACGGGCCGCTTCGACCTCGACCGGGTCGTCGTCGCCGGATGTGAACGGCTCCGGGGTGCCGTACTTCTTGTTGTGTCGCACCGAGCTGAACAGCGCGAGGAGGATGAAGGCGACGCCGACGCCGCCGGCGACGACCTCAGGCACCTCGTACTTCACGGTGATCAGCAGGATGGTTGCCAGGGCACCGATGGCCCAGTGGGCGCCGTGCTCGAGGTAGATGTAATTCTGCAGCGTCCCCTTGCGGACCAGGTAGACGGTCATCGACCGGACCCAGAAGGCGCCGACGCCCAGGCCGATCGCGATGATGAAGATGTCCTGGGTGATCGCGAACGCGCCGATGACGCCGTCGAAGGAGAACGACGCGTCGAGGACCTCGAGGTAGAGGAACAGGAAGAAGCCCGCCATGCCGGCAGCCTTTCCGGCCTGCGACGGCCCCTTGCGCGGCGGGGCACCCTCCTCTTCGCCCTGGTTCTCGAACAGCGTGCCGAGCCCGTTGACTGCGAGATAGGTGACCATTCCGAGCAGTCCGGCGACGAGCACCGTGGTCTTCTCCTCGCCGTGGGCGAGGAACTCCGCGGCGACCGCGAGGGCCACTGACGCGACGATGACGTCAAGCTGTTCCAGCGTGCCGGCGCGGACCGCTGGGCGTTCCAGCCACTTCAGCCACTGGTGCTCCCGCTCCTCGAACAGCCACTGGAGGAAGAGCATCCCGAGGAACATGCCGCCGAAGCCGGCGATGGCCGGGTGGGCTTCGTTGAGCCGGTCCGCGTAGGTGCCAGGTCCGGTGCCGCCCTTGAGCGCGAGATCGATCACGTCGATCGGGCTCAGGCTCGCCGTGATGGCCACCAGCGCCAGCGGGAAGACCAGCCGCATCCCGAACACGGCGATCAGCACGCCGACGGTCAGGAACATGCGCTGCCAGAACGGGCTCATCCGGATCAGCACCTTGGCATTGACAACCGCGTTGTCGAACGACAAGGAAACCTCAAGCACGATGAGAATCGCCACGATCGTGAACGCCTCGAGACCGCCGAGGAAAAATCCGGCCACCAGCCCGGCAATCGTGATGGCGATGGACACACCGAAGATTCTCAGCAACATGGATCAGGATCCTCGCTCGTGGATGGGGGCACTGCCTGGCGAGTGCCCGGAGTCGGCATCCCGCATCATTCCGCTCCACCGTACCGGGGTGCCGACACCACCTCGTGACGTCCGTCTGCTTCCCCGGTCAGCTCCTCAACACGCAGCCGCATCCAGCGCAGGATCTCCTCGCCGGCGAGCACGCCGGTCGCCTTGGTGACGCAGAGGTGCTCAGCTCGCAGGTCGGCCTCGGCCAGCTCGCCGTGGTCCGGGCGGATCGCCAGATCGGCCGACCGCAGCAGGTCGCCATCGAGCAGCGAGTCCCCCGCCGCCAGGAGCGTCTGCGACCCGGTGCGCGCCATGATCTCGGCCGCAGCCGCGGTCTTGGTGAGCGACTGCGGGAGGACGTAGATCTTGCGGCCCTGCAGCGAGGTGACCCAGCCCCGGGCAGCCGACCACTCGGTGAGGTCCTGGACCCATCCCGCGGGCAGTTCGGCGCGATCCACGACCGCGTAGACGAACATGTCGCTGGCCACCCGCAGCGTCTCGAAGCACGCGGCCACCTCCGGCCGGGAGCTTTCGGTACGCAGGTGCCGTCGCACCTCGGTGAGCGGCGCACAGCCGGACAGGGCGGTCGCCACTCGTTGCTGCCACGCCCGGTCGCTGACCCCGTCGACCAGCAGGTGCCCGCCGTTGCTCGCGATGACGTACTTGCCGATGGGTCCGGGCAGGTGAACGCGGGCGAACTGCGCCGGCGTGCGGGTCGTCGTCGGCACGACCGTGGACAGCTGGCCCAGCGCGATGAGGTCGGCAGCGGCTTGCTCAGTCATGAACGACATCGGGCGCTTGCGGTAGAGCTCTACGCACAGCAACCGCGGGGCGAGCACGTCCGGCAACGTGAGGTTCAGGGCGTTGGGCGAGTAGATCACTGTGCGGTCCATGTCGAGGCAGACCACGGGGGGGGTCATCGTTGGGCGACCGCTCCAGCTAGCCCGTCCACCGCTGTGCCGGCCGCTCCGGTGGCACCGCGGGTGAAGTGCGGATGGATCAGGCCGACGCAGCTGTACGGAAGATCGTCGACCTCGACGACGTCGACGCCCCGCTGCGCGGCAAGGACCTTGATGTGCGCGAGATCGGCGCCGGCGTCAGGCCGGACCAGGATCTTCCACGGCACCCGGCGCAAGAGCACGCGCGTCGCCTCGCCGACCCCGGGCTTGACCAGGGTCAGGTCGCCCATGCCGTACGTGTCGGCGATCCCCTGCACGGCGGCCCAGCCCGACCAGGTCGGCCGGCGGTCCGCGGCGGCCAGATCCGGCCAGTCACGGTCGACGGCTGTTCGTACGGCGCCGAACTTCGTACTGACGGCGTCGAGGAAGGCCCCGGAGACGTCGGCGGGCGCCAGCCCGCGATAGAACTTCGCCCCGTGGAACATGCCGGGCTTGATGAGGTCAGCGTTGAGGACCGTACGAGAGACCAGGCCGGAGACCGTGGAGTTGAGGCAGGCAGAGGGGATCAGGTAGTCGTCCCGGGTGCCATAGATCGACACGCAATGGCCAGGGTCGGCAAGGACGGCCATTTCGGGAACGAACCCGCCGGCGTGAGCAGCAACCGCCGCGGCCAGCTCCCGAGTGATCGCACCCTTGCCGGTCCACCCGTCAACGAACACGACCGAAGCGGGATCGTGCTGGCGGGCCAGATAGTCCAGCGCGACGGTGTCGATGCCCCTGCCGCGCACGATCGACACGGCGTAGTGCGGCAGGTCCACACCGTGCTCCTGCGCTGCCCAGCGCCTCATCAGGATGCCGATCGGCGTGCCCGCCCGGGCCAGGGAGACAAGGACGATGTCATCGCCGCGAATGCTCAGCAGCAGTTCGGTGACGGTGCCGACGGCGTGGGCGAGCCGGCCGGCGGACTCGGCGAGGGCCGTGGCGTACAGCGCCTTGTACTCATCGGTGGGCTGATACTCGATGGGCAGCGACTCGGCGTAGTGCGCGCCACCGGTCGCAATGGCCTCTTCGCGTTCCTCGATCGGCGCCTCAATGTCCGCGTCCGACAGGTCGGTGAGCAGCCAGCCCACGTCGTCGGGGTGGTAGCTGCCGAAGGACGGGCCGCGCAGCGGCGCGAGCGAAGACGTCATGCCGGCACGCTCACCGTCAGCAGCCGCCGGGTGTGCGGGCGCAGGGCTTCGAGGAGGCCGTCGCGCCACTGTGCCGTGTCACCCTCGGTGTCGACTACCTGCACGATCAGGTCCCACGGTGCCGAGCCCGGCGGGCGCACGTTGTAGGCGTAGCGGGGGGCGTCATCATGGCCATCGTGAGCAGGGAAGACCAGCGCGTGCTGGATCGGGTAGCCCTCGTCCGGCACCGCCAGCACCGGTGAGCGGGTGGTCGCCGACGACCGCACCGTGACGTCAGGATGATCGTCGGCGAGGGCCTCGGCGAGACGCATCGGCAGGTACATGAGCTCCTCGAAGCCGAGCACCAGGACCCGGTCGCCGGGGGCCATCGCTGTGGACACGGCCTTGCTCCATGCCGGCAGCATCGCCTCGAGCTCGGTGCGATGAGCCGGCGTGAAACCGTGCCGGCCACTCGTGGGCACCGACGGCGGCCAGTCGACGTCCGTCAACGCGGTCACGGACCCAGCAGGGCCCGCCGGTTCGGTTTCGGCAACGGAATCGGCCTTGGTGAGCACCTTGGCGCTCCGGTCGGTCAGATCATCGGGCAGCTCAACCGTGCCCGCGGCGAGGCTCACGACGTCGACCTGAACGCCGAGCGACCGCACGGCGGCATCGAACCCGGCCCGTTCGGCTGCCCCGCGAAGATCGACCAGGGAGGCGACGACGTAGCGCTCGCGCGGCGCTATCCGGTGCAGTGCCGTGATCGTGTTGAGCACCGTCTTCCCGGTGGATAGCTCGTCGTCGACCAGCACGAGCGGCCGGCTCCCGTGCAGCAGATAAGGATTCGTCGGCAGCACCCGGTGCGACGTGGCATGGGAATGCTCCTCCTCGAACGTCAGCGCACTGGCGATACCCGGCACGTGCCGCCGGGTTGAGTGCACGTAGTCGGCGCCGCGCAGGGTATCGGCTACCGAGTGCCCCAGCGCCGTCGCCGTCTCCGCGTAGCCGAAGACCAGCGCGTCGCATGACCCCGAATGAGCCCGCACGGCCCGAGCCAGACCGTCAGCAGGGGCGCCGTCGAGCGTGGCGCGGAACAGCGCCTTGAGTCCGGTCGGGAGGTCTGGCACCCGGCCGGCCAGCGCCTCCGCTGTCAGCACGCCCAGCATCCCGCCGGCGGCGTGTACGAGACGGGGATCTGTCGGCACGTGCTTGCCGAGCACAGTTGACACCAGCAGGTGGGTCCGCCGCGCGTTGCGGCGTACAGCCAATCCGACCAGGTCCGACACCGGCACACCAGCCGGTGTCGCGGTCGTACGTACCGTCACGTGCAGCCGGTCCGCAACCCAGCGACCCGACCAAGCGGTCATCTGTTGAGGCTCGCGACCAGCAGATCGACGAAGGAGACGTCGGCGGCGGCCACGCCGAACACGTCTGCGCGCCGGATGATGTGCCGAGCCCACGCGCGATGGGGGCCGATCTCGTTCATCTTGTTGCCGTAGCCAGACGCGAGAGCGCCCTGGCGCTCCGCGCCGAGGATGTCGGTGGCGTCCCGATACTCCTCGAGTGCGACGACCGACAGGGCATGCACGGCCGACACGTGGCTGGGGTGGATCACGGTCTTGCCGCTCAACCCGTTGGCCTTGTCGAGCTCGACCTCACGCAGCAGGCCGTCGATGTCACGCGACAGCAACCGTTCGCGAAGGTCGGTCACGTTGTGCTCCTCGAACGGTGACTCCCGCAGCCGTGGTTTGAACAATCGCTCCGCGCTAGTGAAGTACTCCCAGACCGGGCCGGTGACCGTGAATCCGGACCCATCGCTTCGACCCAGCGTGTTCACCACCGCCGCGATGACTTCGGCGACCACCCGGATGTCCCAGATCGTCAAGTCGTGCGAGCGCCGCAAGCCGTAGAGCGCGCACAGGTCGGCGGCGCCGAGCCGGACCGCGAGGATGCGTTCCCGGTGCACGTCGAGCAGCTTTGTCAGGCCGAGCAACTCGTCGCCCCGAGTCTCTGCGTAAAGGACACCGCCGGACTCCAGCACCGGCATGGCCAGGAACCGGCAACCCGCGGTCTCGTCAGCGCGAGCCATCTCGTCGAGGTACGGCTCCCCGGTCGCGACGCTGAACTTGGGAATGACGAAACCGGTCAGGCCGGCCGCGGCCGGCCCCATCATCGCGACAAGCGAGGTGATCTGGTCGGG
>Ga0136617_10004496_pt1 | contig 12485 bp, 8 predicted proteins | sample AntDrymUQ3222106_2_FD_129672 | JGI IMG/M metagenome (GOLD analysis project Ga0136617, IMG submission 129672) | Polar desert sand microbial communities from Dry Valleys, Antarctica - metaG UQ322 (21.06) | ecosystem: Environmental > Terrestrial > Soil > Desert | place: Antarctica: Dry Valley...
CCCGTCCACTTCGAGCCGCGTCGACACTGGTGTTGACTGCGAGTCAACGAACCCGTCCACTTCGAGCCGCGTCGACACTGGTGTTGACTGCGAGTCAACGAACCCGTCCATTTCGCGCCGCGTCGACACTGGTGTTGACTGCGAGTCAACAGAGTCGCACGATCGGGCCACGGGGGGAGGCCACGGGGGGAGGCCACGGCGGGAGGCCACGGCGCCCCGGCGCTGACTCGGAGTCAGCGGATCTGGCGCTGGAAGGCCGGAACGAGTTCGAACTGCGTCGATTGTTGACTGCGAGTCAGCGCTCGATGGCGGCCCTCGCGACAACGGCGCGGCGTGCCGGGGGTACGATCCCGACAATGCCCGAGATCGACTACGCGTTCCTCGCCGATGCGGCCCAGACGGCGGCCGGTCAGAAGTTCCACGTGATCGGTGGCGGAGTCAACCGCATCGGCGGCAAGACCTTCCCGCTCCGCCACCCGCACCTGGCGCTCGTGGTGGGTCTGCGCGTCACCTCGCCGGAGACCGAGCGCCAGCACGAGATCCGGTTCGTCCTCCTCGACCCGGATGGCAAGGAGGTCGCCGGCGCCAAGGGCAACCTCGTGGCCCACGGCCGGGGTGACGCCCGGGACGCCACGATGACCTTCTCGATCGATCTCTGGAACCTGACCTTCCCGACCCCCGGCGACTACTCGTTCCGGCTGCTCGTCAACGGCTCCGAGCAGAAGCGGTTGCCACTCGTGGTGGCCAGCCTGCCGGAGCCCGAGACGACCCCGCCGGCCGCCGAGCGCCGCTTCGACGCCTGAACAGCTCTTGGTTGCGCAGCGCCGGCCGGCCCGCCACGAACGGCCGGCCATCGATGAGGCAGCGCTCACCGCTGCGCGGCACGTGGATCGCCTGCTGACCGCCGCCCGGGAGCGCGGATCCCATCGCTGGGTGACCTTCCTTGCCCCGATTCCCGACCGGTTGCGCGACGACGAGCTCACGGCGCTCCGGGCGACGGCCGTCCGGGCCCGCGCGGCCTACGGCCCCAGGGACTCCATCAGGGACGTGCTGCCGGGGGAGCTGACCGAACCGCTCCTCAACGCGCTGGATCGGCTGATCCGCGAGCTCAACCGGCGCGACGCATCCGGCGGCTGAGCCTCGTCACGAGGCGTCCACGCCAAGCTCTTCCGGCGAGAACGCCTCGAGCAGGAACCTCGATGGCGCGGCGGGGTCGTAGACCAGCGTCAGCGAGCGCCGGGCCCGGGTCCACGCCACGTAGGCCAGCCGCCGCTCCTCCTCGAGCGCCCGGGCCGGCTCGGCGGCCGATTCCACCGAGCGTCGGCTGGGGAACCGGCCCACGTCCAGCCCGATGACCGCCACGTGGTCCCACTCGAGCCCCTTCGTTCCGTGGGCCGTCGCGAGCGTGAGTGGCGCATCGTCGCGCCGGAGCGCGGCGAGGCGGCCGCGGACGTCGGCGACGGCGTCGACCAGCGACGGAAGGTCGGCGGAGCCGGCGGCCCAGCCCAGGAGCGCCTGGGCGTGCTCCGAATCGGCATGCCGTCGCCGCAACTCGCCCAGCCGGATCAGCAACGGTCGCGATTGGTGCGTACGCCCGGCTTCGTCCAGCAGCTCGTCGACCAGTGGCGACTCCACGAGCAGCTCGACCCCCGGTGCGTGGAAGGGAAGATTCAGCGACAGGGCGGCCACGACCGCCGGCCGAAGCTCGGAATTGGTGCGGGCAAGGATCGCGCGGGTGGTTCCACCCTCGCCCGGAAGGGTGCCGAGAACCCGTTGGAGGCGGACGATCTCATCGCGTGCATCGGGGGCGAGGATTAGCCGGCCGACGGCGCGCGGCGCGGCGACGATGCGCTTGGCGAACCGCTCGTTGTTGCACTCGATCAGCCGCACGGCCCGTTCGACGACCGGTGCCGGACAGCGATAGTTCGTCACGAGGTCGACCCGGCGCAGACCCGGCAGCGACTCGGCCAGCGCCAGCACGCGCCGCACGTCGGCCAGGCGCCACCCGTAGATCGACTGATCGTCGTCGCCCACAAGGAAGATCCGGTTGGCTGGGGCGGCGAGCAGGAGGGCCAGGTCGAGCTGCGAGCGGTCGAGGTCCTGGGCCTCGTCGACCAGCAGGTCGGCGCAGGCTGCGCGCCAGCGCGCGAGCAGGGCAGGGGAGCGCTCGAGCTCATCGAGCGCGCGACGGACGAGGTCATCGAAGTCGAGCTGACCGCGCGCCGCCAGCGCCCGCTCGTACGCGACCCACGCGCGGGCCACCGGGCCGGGCGCGAGGTCGGCTGCGACCGCCTCGACATCGACGCGCAGGTCGAGCTTGAGCCTCGAGAACGCGGTGTCGAGCCGCGCGCCGGCGTCGGGGGTCAGGGCCGGCGCCAGCTCGGCCAACACGGCAGCCCGGTCGACAAGGTCAAACGTCAGGCCGGTGGATCGAATGATCTCGAGCCCCAGGGCGTGAAACGTGCGCACGCGGACCTCGCCGGCCCCGATCCCGAGCGGCGCAAGTGCCGCCGACAGCCGCTCGTCCAGCTCGTCGGCCGCCCGCCGGTTGAACGTGATCGCGGCGATGCTGGACGGTGGCACGCCGCCGTCGACGAGCCAGGCCAACCGGGCGACCAGCGTCGTGGTCTTGCCGCTCCCGGCCGGAGCGACGCACAGGATCGGCCCGGGCGGCGCCGTCGCCGCGGAGCGCTGATCCGGAGCGAGCCGCGCGAGGCGTTCGGCAACGGAAGGATGGATGGCCACCGGCCCCAGTCTGGCCGGGCCCCAATATCGCCGGCTCATCTGGCGGTTCCGCGCGGTCAGCGCGGCGTTGACCCAGCCTTTCCGTTCCGTTGACGCCCCGTTATCGTATGCAGTCCACGGTGGTGCCACGCCGTTCCCGCGCAGTCCCTCGCGCGGCGTGCCCCAGGTCGAACGCTCGTGTGCTGGAGGTTCCCGTGACCCGCTCCGCGATCCGACGCCTTGCGTCGCTCATGCTGCTGGCGCTGCTCGCAGCGAGCCTACCCGCCGCCGGCGCTGCGGCTGCCGATCCGCCGGGAGTCCGCTTCGCGACCTTCAATGCCTCGCTGAACCGGAACGTTGCCGGCCAGGCGCTGAGGGAGCTGTCCGTGCCGGGAAACACTCAGGCCGACGCCGTGGCGGAGATCATCCAGCGCGTCCGGCCCGAGGTCCTGCTGATCAACGAGTTCGACTACGAGCCGGGCAACGCGCTGGCCACGGCGTTCCAGACGAACTACCTGTCCCGGCCGCACAACGGCGCCGCTCCCATCGACTACCCGTATGTCTTCGTCGCCCCGTCGAACACCGGTATCGCATCCGGCTTCGATCTCAACAACAACGGGGCGATCGTGACGACGGTCGGCGCGCCCGGCTACGGCGAGGACGCCCTCGGATTTGGCCAGTTCCCGGGCCAGTTCGGGATGGCCGTCTTCTCCCAGCACCCGATCGACTACGCCGCCATCCGCACGTTCCAGCGATTCCTGTGGAAGGACATGCCGGGGGCGCGGCTGCCTGACGATCCCGCCACGGCGGCGCCGGCGGACTGGTACTCACCCGCCGAGCTGGCCATCTTCCGGCTGAGCTCGAAAAGCCATTGGGACGTGCCCATCCAGATCGGGCGAAAGACCGTCCACTTCCTGGTGTCCCATCCCACACCGCCGGTCTTCGACGGCCGTGAGGACCGGAACGGGACGCGCAACCACGATGAGATCCGGTTCTGGGCGGATTACATCTCGCCGGGTCGGGCGTCCCGCTACATCTACGATGACCGGGGCACCCGAGGCGGACTGAAGCCCGGCCAGCCCTTCGTCATCGCCGGCGATCAGAACTCCGACCCGCTCGATGGCGACAGCATCCCGGGCTCCATCCAGCAGCTGCTCGATCACCCGCTGGTCAACACCCGGACCACCCCGTCGAGCGCCGGCGGACCGTACTGGGCGGAGGTCCAGGACGCCCTCAACGACACGCACCGCAGCGATCCCGCGTACGACACGGCCGACTTCTGCGACACGCCTGCCTTCCCACCGTGCAGCGGCCCCGGCAACCTGCGAGCCGACTACGTCCTCCCGCGCAAGAACCTGCGCATCGTGGACGCCGGCGTCTTCTGGCCGACGGCAAACGACCCGCTGGTCTACCTGACCGGCACCGGGTTCCCGGTCCCGAGCTCCGATCACCGGCTCGTCTGGGTTGACGTGCGGTTGCCCGGAGCGACCGGGCGGTAACCTCGCGCGGCGCCACGGCGGCACCTTCCGATCGGGAGTTGACGACGTGGAGCCGCGCCGCGATCGTTGATGTCCCAGACTGGCATGAAGCGGTCCCGTGCCCCGTCCCTATCGGACCGTAATTCTTCCGTTGCCCGGCTTGAGGAGGCCCACGTGATTCCAGCTCGCCCTCGATTCCCACGGTCCCGCCTGACCCGGAGCCTGCTCGCCCTGCTGGCGGTTGCCGCGCTCGTGGTCCCGTCGGTGGCGGCGGCCGCTAAACCATCCATCCAGGGGCAGACGACCGCCATCCGTCTCCTCGACTTCGCGGACTGGCACGGTCAGCTCGACCCAAACTTCGGGGTGGGCGGAGCCGAGGCCCTGTCGAGCTACTTCGAGCAGGAGCGGGCCGGCAATCCGAACACGATCACGCTCACCGGCGGCGATGACTTCGGCGCGTCTCCGCCGCTGTCGTCGTTCTTCGACGAGGTACCGGCCGTCCTGGCCGAGCGCCTCATGGGCGTCGACGTGGGGACTCTCGGCAATCACAACTTCGACCAGGGCATCGACCATCTCCAGGCGATGATCGACCTCGCCGGCTCGAGCAGTGCCGTCGGCGAGCCGTACGAATACGTGTCCGCGAACCTCCGGAACCGCGACGCGGAGCTGTCCGGCGTCAAGGACTACGAGATCTTCAAGTTCAAGGGCGTCAAGGTCGCCGTCATCGGGATCACCAACCCGGAGGCGCCCGGCCTAGTCTTCCCGGGGAACTTCGGGAGCATCGTCCCCAGCGATCCGGTCGCGGCCGCGATGCGTGCCCAGGCCGCGGCGCGTAAGGATGGCGCGAAAGTCTTCATCGCCCTCACGCACCTGGGAATCGAGGGTCGGGATGCCGCCGGGGCGGCCTTCGGACCGCTGCTCGACTTCGCGAACGGCGTGTCCGGGTTCACCGTCATCTTCGGCGACCACACGAACTTCCAGTACCAGGCGGAGATCAATGGCCAGCTGGTCATCGAGAACCTGAGCAAGGGCGCGAGCTACTCCCGCACGGATCTGGTGGTCCGGCGTGGCACGGGCGCGCTGATCTCGCGAACCAACGCCTTCATGACGCCGACGGCCGCCGGGCGCACGGATCCGGCCATCGCGGCGATGCTCCAGCCGTATCGCGACGAGCTGGCACCGATCCTGAACGTGCGTCTGGGCGCCTCGACGGTCCCCGTCCCGCGCTCCGATGCCTGCGGTAACCCGGATGGCCGCACGTGCGAGTCGTTGCTCGGCGACGTCGTGACCGACGCCATGCGGCTCCGGTACGGGGCCGACTTCGCGATCACGAACGCCGGCGGTCTGCGCGCCGCCCTGACCTGTCCGACGACCGACAACCCGACCGATTTCTGCGCGGCGTTCACGCCTCCGCCGTACCCGATCACCCGCGGCCAGACGTTCGGCGTCCTGCCGTTCGGCAATTTCGCCGTGACCGTCTCGATGTCGGGCGCGGAGCTCAAGGCGATGCTCGAGAACGGCGTGTCGCGCGCCGGCGCCCAGGGCCGGTTCCCACAGGTGTCCGGCTTGTGCTTCACGTACAACCCGTCGGCGGCCGTGGGTAGCCGCGTCATCGGCGCCGTCCGCCAGGCGGCGGACGGCTCGTGCACCGGCGCCGCGGTGGACCTGACGGCGTCGGCCACGTACCTCGTGGCCATGAACGACTTCATGGCCACGGGCGGCGATGGCTACGGTCCCTTCGCGACCAGCCGGATCAACTCGGACGGAACGACCCTCGAGCAGACGCTGGCGGACTACATCGTGGGCGCGGGCACGATCTCGCCTTCCATCCAGGGCCGGATCACGTGCGCGAGCTCCGGCTCCGCGGTGTGCCCGATCGTCACCCCCTGAGCATCGGCCGGGGCCAACCCCCGGCCGGGGCTCAACCACGAAGCCAGGAGCGTTACGCTCCTGGCTTCTTCGATTGGAGGCGAGTGTCAGGCGGCCTTGCCCTAGCATCGCAAACGTGACCCCCCAGCTCGAGGCCACCCTCAAGAAGCTGCCCGACCGACCCGGCGTGTATCTCATGAAGGACGGCCGCGGCGAGGTGCTCTACGTCGGCAAGGCGCAGAGTCTGCGCAGCCGTGTCCGGAGCTACTGGCAGAAGCAGAGCACCGGCGGCGGCTACGGCGAGATCCACTGGATCCGGGAGGTGATCGGCAAGGTCGTCGACCTCGAGTACACGATGACCGACTCGGTCTCGGAGGCGCTCCTCCTCGAGGCCAACCTCATCAAGCGCTACCGGCCGCGGTTCAACATCCGGCTCAAGGACGACAAGAGCTACCCGTACATCAAGATCACCCTCGGCGACGACTTTCCGCGGATCGAGCGGACGCGCAAGCTGCTCAACGACGGCAGTCGCTACTTCGGGCCGTACGCGAGCGCCAGCAGCGTCGACGAGTCGATGAACATGGTCCGCCGTCTCTTTCCCTTCCGGACCTGCACGATCGACATCCAGGACGGGGAGCGGGCGCTCCAGCGGCCGTGCCTGCTCTATCACATCAAGCGCTGCCAGGGGCCATGCATCGAGGCGATCTCGAAGGACGCGTATCGGGCCGACATCAACCAGGTCGAGCTGTTCCTCGAAGGGCGCCAGGAGACGCTGCTGCGGGCGCTGAGCGAGGAGATGCGGGGCGCATCGGAGCGCCAGGAGTACGAGCGTGCCGGCACGCTCCGGGACAAGATGCGCTCGATCGAGCGGACGATGGAGAGCCAGAAGATGGCCGCCTTCGCCCGTACGGAGCTGGATCTCGTGGGGCTGGCCCGCAACGGCAACCAGGCCGCCGTCCAGCTGTTCGCGATCCGGAACGGGAAGCTGATCGGGCGCGACGTCTTCCTGCTCGACGCGATGCGCGAAGCTCCGGACGAGGTGGTGCTCGAGGGGTTCCTGCTCCAGTACTACACCCGGGCCACGTCCGTGCCGCGCGAGGTGTACGTCCCGTGCGAGCTGCCGGGTCGCCCGGACATCGAGGCGTTCCTCGCCGGCCGGCGGGGCAGCGGCGTCCGGCTGCACGTCCCCCGGCGTGGCGAGAAGCGCCAGCTGATGGACCTCGCCCGGCGCAACGCCGGTGAGACGCTCGCCCGCGAGCAGGCGCGCTGGCTGGCCGACCACGGCAAGACGCTGGCCGCGCTCGAGCAGCTCGCGGCCGCGATCGGGTTGACCGAGCCGCCACTCCGGATCGAGTGCTATGACATCTCCACGTTCCAGGGGCGCGAGTCCGTGGGGAGCATGGTCGTCTTCGCGGACGGCAAGCCGCGCAGCGGCGAGTACCGCCGCTTCCGGATCCGAACCGTCGAGGGTCCCAACGACTTCGCCAGCCACCAGGAGATGCTCCGCCGCCGCTTCCGGCGGGCGAGGGACGGCGAGGAGGGCACCGAGGAAGAGCGCAGCTGGCGGCTGCCGGACCTCGTCATCATCGACGGTGGCAAAGGTCAGGTGAGCGCGGCGCTGGAGGTGCTCCAGGAGATGGGCCTGACCGATCTGCCGCTCGCCGGCCTGGCCAAGGAGCGCGAGGAGCTGTTCCTCCCGGGCCGGCCGGAACCGGTGATCCTGCCGCCCACGTCATCGGCGCTCTACTTGGTCCAGCGGATCCGCGACGAGGCCCATCGCTTCGCTATCACGTACCACCGCAGCCTGCGCGCGAAGTCCACCGTGCGCAGCGCATTCGATGACCTCCCGGGGGTGGGGCCGAAGCGACGGCGCGCTCTCTTGCGCGTCTTCGGGTCGTTGAAGCGCGTGCGCGACGCGCCGGTGGAGCAGATCGCGGCGGTCCCCGGCATCGGGCGCGCGCTGGCCGACCGGATCAAGGCAACCCTCGAGGCCTGAGCCAGGCTCCTTCCGGTATCATCCGCCCTCGATGCGCAGAACCGGACCGATCCTCATCGTCGTCATCGGGCTGCTCGCGCTCCTCGTGGACTTTTTCCCGCGGTTGCGCCTGCCGATCATCGGCCCGGAGGGCGGCAACGCCGTGATCGTCACGAAGCTGGGCCTCGATCTCGAGGGCGGGCTGCGGGTCGAGTATCAGGCCCTGCCGGTGGGCGATCGGGCGCCGGACACCGAGGCGCTCGGGGTCATCCGCGACATCGTCGAGCGGCGCGTGAACCAGACCGGCGTCGCCGAGCCCGTGGTCACGACCCAGGGCACGGACCGCATCGTGGTCGAGCTGCCCGGCGTGGAGGATCCGGATTCGGTGCGCTCGCTGATCGGCCAGACCGGCCAGCTCCAGTTCGTGCCCATCCCCGATGACGCAACGGCAATCGGCGACGGACAGACGATCGACTACCCGGCGCTGTTCAGCGGCGTCGAGATCGAGAGCGCCACGATCGGTAGCGATCAGACCGGGCAGCGAACCGTCAACTTCGTGCTGAAGTCAGAGGGCGCCCGGATGTTCGCCGAGCACACTCGGGCGAACGTCGGCAAGCAGTTCGCCATCACCCTCGACAACGTCGTGATCTCGGCACCGAACATCAACGAGGAGATCCCGAACGGGCAGGTCCAGATCTCGGCCGGCGGGGCCGGCGGCTTCCCGGTCAAGGAGGCCCAGAACCTCGTGACGGTCCTGAAGTTCGGCTCGCTGCCGTTCCCCATCCGGGAGCTCCAGAACGAGACGATCAGCGCCACCCTCGGCGAGGAGTTCCTGCGCCAGAGCCTGCTCGCTGGCGCCATCGCGATCTTGCTCGTGGTCATGCTCATGATCGTTCACTACCGCCTGCCGGGGGTCGTGGCGGGGTTCGCGCTGATCTACTACAGCCTCGTGGTGTACGCGGTGTTCCGGCTGGTGCCGGTCACGCTCACGCTCGCCGGGATCGCGGGCTTCGTCCTCTCGGTGGGCGTGGCCGTCGACGCCAACATCCTGATCTTCGAACGGATGAAAGAGGAGCTGCGGCTGGGCAAGTCGCTGCCCTCGGCGGTCGAGGCGGGCTTCAACCGCGCCTGGAACTCGATCATCGACTCGAATGTCTCGAGCCTGATCACCGCCACGATCCTGTTCCTGTTCGGCTCGTCGGTCATCAAGGGGTTCGCGCTGGTCTTGATCATCGGAGTCCTCGTCTCGATGTTCTCGGCGGTCGTCGTGAGCCGATCCCTGCTGCGCTTGATCGTGAACCAGGACTGGGCGCGCAAGGCTCGCTACTACGGCGTCGAGGAGGGCGAGTTCGTCGCCCGGCCATCCTCCCGCCCGTCGCTCAGGGGTGAGGCCCGCGGGCGTGTTTGACGTCGTCGGGAAGCGGAACTGGTTCTTCCTCTTCTCGCTGCTCCTGACGATTCCCGGGCTGGTCTTCATCCTCCTGACACCCTTCACGGACGCGGGTCTGAAGTTCACCATCGACTACACGGGCGGTACGCGCTGGGTCATCCGCTTCGAGGACCCCGCCGTCGAGCCGCAGCAGGTCCGGGACGTCTTCCTCGAGGAGAATCTCGAAGCCACCGTCGTCCGCACCTCGACGGGGTTCGTCGAGATCAAGACCGAGCCGATCGGTCTCGCCGAGGAGCCTGCGCCGGTGGCCAGTCCGGGCGCGAGCGTCGCGCCGTCGGGCAGCCCGTCGTCGGCGTCTCCCTCGGGCAGCGCCGATCCGTCCGCCGCACCGTCGGCCGGCGTGAGCGCCGGTCCCGACGCCAGCACGAGCGCCAGCGCCAGTGCCGAGCCGTCCCCTTCGGTGTCGCCGTCCGCCAGCATCGACCCATCGGCCAGCCCATCGCCCTCCCCGACGGCGGCCGCGCCGGTCGGCAACACCACGATCCCCACCGATGGCGAGCTCGGGCGCATCGGCACCATCCTCCAGGAGCGGTTCGGCCCCATCGCCGAGCAGCAGTCGCTGTCGACCGTCGGCCCGGTCGTGTCGAGCGACCTCATCGGCCAGGCGCTGACGCTCATCCTGGTGGGGTCGCTGGGGATCGCCGGCTGGATCACCTACCGGTTCCGGGACGTGAAGTTCGGAGTCACCGCGATCGTCACGCTGGTCCACGACGTCATCGTCGTGGTCGGGACGTTCGCCATCCTGGGTACGTTCTTCGGGGTCGAGATCGACGCCCTGTTCGTGACGGCCATGCTGACCGTGATCGGGTTCAGCATCCACGACACGATCGTCGTCTTCGACCGGATCCGCGAGAACAAGGCGCGCCACGCCGGCGAGCCGTTCGCCGACATCGTCAACCACTCCATCCTCCAGACGGCCGGCCGATCCATCACGACCAGCCTGACCGTGGGCGTGACCCTGCTCGCCCTGATCCTGTTTGGCGGTTCGGCGACCACCTACTTCGTCCTGGCGCTGCTGCTGGGGCTGATCATCGGGACGTACTCGTCGATCTTCAACGCGGCCCAGCTGCTCGTGGAGTGGCAGGTTCGCGAGGACCGCCGGCACGGCCGGCTGCCGGTGCCGCGGGTTGCCGGCCGGGCCTCGCCCTGACCCGTCGCGCTACGACCACCGATACGTCCGCGATAAGCGTCCGGCAAGCGGCCGTCGAGGCCGCCGTGGCATCCTGATCGGGTGGTCGAGCCGCGTCTGCGCTGGGAGTTCCCGGGACCCGTCACGATCGACCGCTCGGTCCGCTCGGCGGGCGAGGCGCTGGGCCTGTCGGACCGGCTGATCGGTCTGCTCGCTCGTCGCGGCGTGATCGACGCGAGCGGCGTGACCGGCTTCTTCGCGGATCCGGTGGCGGGTCTCCACGATCCCCGGTTGCTGCCGGACGCGGACGTCTTCGCGGCCCGCATCGACCAGGCCCGGCGGGCCGGCGAGCGGGTGATGGCCTTCGGCGATTTCGACGCCGACGGTCTGACTGGTCTGGCGATCCTCGTCCACGCGCTCCGCAGGCTCGATGTGACGGTCGAGCCGTACGTGCCCAGCCGGCTGGACGAAGGCCATGGCCTCTCGCTGGCCGCGGTCGAGCGGGCACGGTCGATCGGAACGACGGTCATCGTCACCGTTGACTGCGGCACGACCAGCACCGCGCAGATCGTCGCGGCCAACGAGGCCGGGATCGACGTCCTCGTCACGGACCACCACCGCGTCCCGGCGGAGCTGCCACCGGCCCTCGCCGTGGTGAACCCGCAGCGACCGGATTCGATGTACCCGGATCGCCGCCTTGCCGGCAGCGGCGTGGCGTTCAAGCTGGCCCAGCTGCTCCTCGACGGGGAGCCGGGCGGGCGCGAGGCAGCGCTGGACCTCGCGGACCTCGCGACGATCGGTTCCGTCGCGGACGTGGCCCCGATGATCGGCGAGAACCGGGCCATCGCGCGCCTGGGGCTGGAGCGGATCCGGACCGGCCGGCGGCCGGGCATCGCGGCGCTGCTGGCCGGCGCGGGCATCGAGCCGTCCGCTGCGGACCTCGAGACGATCGGCTTCGCCATCGCTCCGCGGCTCAACGCGGCCGGGCGGGTGGGGGAGGCGGCGGAGGCCGCCCGCCTGCTGCTGGCCGAGGATCCGGCCGTGGCTGCCACCCTGGCCGAGACGCTCGAGACGGTCAACCGCGGCCGGCGCGACCTGACCCGCACGGCGATCGAGGCGGCGCGCGCCGTGGTCGGCCCGACAGCTACCGACGGCGGTCCGCCGGTGACCGTGGTCCGCGGCCCATGGCCGGTGGGGATCGTGGGCCTGGTCGCGTCCCGCCTCGTCGACGAGCTGGGGCGGCCGGCGGTGGTCGGCGCGGAGATGGGCGACGTCGTGCGAGCGTCGTGTCGCAGCGATGGGACGCTCGATCTGGGCGCCACGCTCGACGCGTGCTCCGATCTCTTCACCCGTCACGGCGGCCACGCCGGCGCGGCCGGGTTCGAGCTGCCGGCTGATCGCTGGGAGGCGTTCCGCGTGCGGTTCCTCGAGCTCGCCGCCGTGTCCGGCCCGGTCGATCGGCGGCCCGTGGCGAGGCTGGATCTCGCCGTCCCGGCCGCGGCGATCGGCTACGAGCTGCACCGCGAGCTCGCGCGCCTCGGGCCGTGCGGCCCCGGCAACCCGGATCCGCTCGTGGCCATCCTCGGCCTGACCGTGACCCGGGTCCGCGCCGCGACAGGCGGGCACTCGCAGCTCACGCTGCGCCGCGTGCGCGACGTGCTGGACGGCATCGCCTTCGACCGGCCGGATCTTGCTGAGCAGGTGGTGGAGGGCGACCGCCTCGACGTCGTCGGGCGGCTGGTGAGCCGTCGCTTCGGCGGGTTCGAGACGCTCCAGATCGAGATCCGGGACGTGGCCGTGTCGGGCTCGCACCCTGAGGCCGCCGTGATCCTGGGGATGCCCGCGGACGCCGTCCCGGTC
>Ga0136617_10004497_pt1 | contig 12484 bp, 12 predicted proteins | sample AntDrymUQ3222106_2_FD_129672 | JGI IMG/M metagenome (GOLD analysis project Ga0136617, IMG submission 129672) | Polar desert sand microbial communities from Dry Valleys, Antarctica - metaG UQ322 (21.06) | ecosystem: Environmental > Terrestrial > Soil > Desert | place: Antarctica: Dry Valley...
ATTAGTCTGCAATGAGTCGGGAGTCAGGAGTCAGGAGTCAGGGGCGATGGAACCGCGCAAACCATGCAACGACTGACTCATAGACCAACCCTAGCTCCCGACTCTCGACTCCTGACTACTCCAAATGATACGCCTTGATCTTACGATACAGGGTCCGCTCCCCGATCCCCAGCACCTCGGCCGCCCGGCGGCGGTTCCCCTGATACTCCCCCAGGGCCGCTTCGATGGTGGCGCGCTCCACTTCCGCCATGGTCATCCCCGGCCGGTAGAGCACCGGCCGGTCACCGTCCCGCTCGTCTTCCGACATCTCGGCCACGGCAGAGTGGTCGGCCAGCTCGATCACCTGCACCCGCTGGGGAGCGTCGTCCAACCGCCTGCGCAATTCTTCCACCTGGAGCTTCAGCTCGATCAGGTTCCTCAGAATGAACTCCAGCTCCGGCCCACCCGCCCCGAGGGCACCCGCCCCGCTCCCTCCCTGCCCCGCTGTCGCGAGGCGCATCGGGAGGACGATGCCGGTTCCGATGGGGCCTTCCAGTACGTCCAGCGGGATGTCCGATGCCCGGATCTCGGCGCCCGGCGCCAGCACCACCATGGACTCGACCAGGTTCCGGAGCTGACGCACGTTGCCGGGCCAGGGCGCGTTCACCAGCCGCTGCATGGCGTCGGGAGTGATCCCGCGGAACTGGCGGTCGTGGGTCTTGGAGAGCTCCCGGATGAAGCGGCGCACCAACAGCGGGATGTCCCCCCGTCGCTCGCGGAGCGGCGGCAGGTAGATGTTGAGGACGTTGAGACGATAGTAGAGATCGTCGCGGAACTCGCCCATGGTGACGGCGTCACGAAGCGAGCGGTTGGTGGCGGCGACGACCCGTACGTCAACCTTGATCGGCTGGGTCCCTCCCACCCGAAAGAACGACCGGCTCTCCAACACCCGGAGCAGTTTGACCTGGGTGGATGGCGGGATCTCACCGATCTCATCGAGGAAGATGGTGCCGCCATCGGCCAGCTCGAACCGGCCGAGCCGGCGCTCCGCCGCGCCGGTGAACGAACCCTTCTCGTGGCCAAACAGCTCCGACTCGAGCAGCGTCTCGGGCAGCGCGGCACAGTTGACCGTGATGAACGCTTCGTTGCGGCGGGGCGAGAGATCGTGAAGACCCTTGGCTACCAGTTCCTTGCCCGATCCGCTCTCGCCCTGGACCAGCACGGTGCTGGAGACCGGCGCCATCTGCTCGATCTTGACCAGCACTTCCTGGATCGGCGCGCTCTCTCCCACGATCCCGGTGCGCTCCTGCAGGTGCCGCCGCTCGATCAATCGCCGCCCGGTGGCGACCGCGTCGTCGGGCGCCACCGGCTTGGTCATCACCTCGGTGGCCCGAAGCCGCTCCACCCCCGCGGCCCGTTCGGAATCGGTCGGCTCCAGGAGCGCGAGAGTGGAGATCTCGGCGTCGTGTGCCAAGGCGGCCAATTGCTGTACGTGGGCCTCGTGCACGGCGCCGGTGAGGACCACCAGCTCGGGGCTTTCGCGCCGGACGGTGCCGCGGGCGTCGTCCAGGGAGGAGAACATCGCGGTGGAGAACTTGGCCGCCTCGAATGCCGCATTCAGACGGACGGCGGTCTCGAGGTCGTCCATGGCGATGAGGATTTGCGAGGACATGGGGTAGAAACTAATGGTGCGGCAGTCGCGAGTCGCGAGCCATGATGACGAGGTCCGCGCGTGGCGACCTCGGCCACGACTTGCTTGATGCTCTAAGGGAGTGCCCCGATGGGACGAGAGCTACCCGAAGGCCCGGTGAGGAGAGCGAAGAAGTCGCGTATCGGCCAGTCAGCAACTGACCGGCTGAGGTACGTACCCTCACTCTGTCGCCAAGGCGCACTCCATCGAAATGGCCTGGTGTCTGAGCCCCGGCGCATAGTCGTGCCAAAACGCCTGCAAAACACGAGCACCCACGGCATGATGGACACAAGCCCTCCCGTATGGGGGCGTGGAGAGCCTCGACATTCCTGCCTCAAGAGATGGACGTTGTACGAGAGGAGCGCCGGAGCTACGCCGGGGGTAGTAAAGCTACTCGCAGGCTTTAGCACGAAGGGAGGGCACGAAGACCAACAGGGGCAACGAAGCTGCCCCTGCCTCCGTCATCGGGAGCCGCCCGCTTACCGCTCAGCGCTCACCGCTCACGCTTGTCAGACTACTAGTGCCCCGTCTTCACTCCTGCGCACCAACTCCCCACTCCTAGTTCGGCGTCCAGAGCGCGGCGTGGACCTCACCGTTCGTCACGCAGTACTCGAATCCTATGGGGGTCTCGCTGAAGCCCACCACGCTGCCCTGCCGGTTGATGCCAGTGGCTCCACTCAGTTGGCCACCGAGGGATGGAAGCTTGATCACCTCGCCCTGGTTCCAGACAAAGGCATCCACGTCGTCGCAGTCCGGGACCTGATAATCGATGTGACCCACCACGACGCCTTCGGTATTCACGTCCAGCGCCCGGGTGCGGTCGCCGGTGAACAGGCCTAGATCGGTCAGCTTCTCCTGGTCCCAGATAAGGGCATGGACGAAATCTCCGTCGCCGCCTTCCGGCTCGCCTTCACCCACGATACGGCCGTTGATCGCGTTCGGGCGGGTGAATTCCCCGCCCAGTGAGGGCAGCTCGCGCATGACGCCGTCCTTCCAGCGGAAGGGGTACTCCGTGGCCCCGAACCCTGCGGTCTTGGTGCTGTAGCCTACTACCGCGCCGGACCCGCTGATGCCGGTGGCCACCGACATCGGGCCACCCAAGGTACCGAGATCGGTCATGACGCCGTTCTTCCAGAGGAAGGCATGTTGTTCTCCAGAGGCGGTGTGGCTCCAGCCGACTATCCAGCCCGAGCCATTGATGTCGTCGGCCCGGCTGTGCAGCCCGCCCAAGGTACCAAGGTTTCTGGTACGGCCCTCCATCCAGCGAACGGCCCGATCCAGTCCCGCCCTGTTCTGACTCCAACCGACAATGACGTTCAGGTTGTTGATTGCCGTTGCGCCGCTGTTGCTCCCGCCGAGGGTGCCGAGATCGGTCATGACGCCGTTCTTCCAGCGAAAGGCATGGTCCGTTCCGGCACGGGTGGCACTCGAGCCTACCACAATGCCGCCGTTGTTGATGTTGTAGGCCGTAGACCTGGTTCCCCCAAGGGTGCCGAGGTCGCGCACGGTGTAGGCCGCCGCGCCCGCGGAGAGGGTTGGAGCGCCGGCCGAGGGCTGGGTTGATTGGTCGGGCGAGCAGCTCACGGTGCTCAGGGAAATGCACGTCAATAGCAGGATCATCGGGCGCAACCGGAGCCCGGTGGTTTCGGAGAGGGGGTGAGAGGTCATTACGGGTGCTCCTTGCACGCAATGAGGGGTCGGCCGAAACCGCTTCGGTATGTAGATCCAATCTGACCAGGGAGAATGTTGGGGGCCGTGAGACAGGTCACGGCGAATACTGGACTTGGCGACGCGATGTGAGGTATCCCACGCCTTCGGTCCGCTCCGGAGTCGGTCGGCTCCAGCAGGACCAGGGTGGAGATCTCGGCGTCGTGCGCCAGGGCGGCCAATTGCTGTACGTGCGTCTCGTGTACGGCGCCGGTGAGGACCACCAGCTCGGGGCTTTCGCGCCGGACGGTGCCGCGGGCATCGTCCAGGCTGGAGAACATCGCGGTGGAGAACTTGGCGGCCTCGAACGCCGCATTCAGACGGACGGCGGTCTCGAGGTCGTCCATGGAGAGTCGGGAGTCGGTGGAAGCAGGTGGCTCGCACCGGCGTCGGGAGGATCCGGACCTGAGCCGGGAAGATCCGAACCGGTGTTGGGAAGATCCGAAGCGGAGTCGGGAGGACGCGCACGGGTCTCCGGCGGACGCGTCCGGGTCTCAGGCGAACGCGCACGGAAGTCAGGAAGGCGCGCTCCGGTCGAGCGGACGCGCTCGGGGGTCAGGTGCGCGAGACTCCTGACTCCCGACTCCTCTAATGCCCCGTCTTCTCCCCTCGCACCAGCTCCACCGCATGCTCCACCAGCTGGCTCAGGACCTCGAGCCCGTCGCGCACGCCGCCGGTGCTGCCGGGGAGATTGACGATGAGAGTACTGGCGCGCACACCGGCTAGGCCGCGAGACAGGGCGGAACGGGGGAAGCGGGGAAAAACGCTCATCCGGAGCGCTTCGGCGATACCGGGCGCTTCTTTCTCGAGTATGGCCAAGGTGGCTTCGGGGGTCACGTCCCGGGCGGTGAGGCCGGTGCCGCCGGTGGTGAGGATGAGGTCGGCGCGGTTGCCGTCGGCCCACTCGGCCAGGATGGATGCGATGCGGCCGGTCTCGTCAGGGACAAGCATGCGCTCGGCCAAGGTGTACCCGCGCTCCTTCGCCCAGCTCGCGATGAGGTCGCCGGAGCCGTCGGCCCGCTCGCCCCGGCTGCCGGCGTCGGAGATGGTGAGAATGGCAAGGCGGAGCGGCATAAGGTACAAGATACTTGGAGAGCGCTGACAGACGGCTGAGCAGCGACAAGTCTCGTTACCGAGCCGCGGGCTTGCTACACTCCTCCGCGCCCGTCAGCTTTGGGGCGTGCATCCCGACGCGGTTCCGGTTCAGACGAGCGCGCTCCGCGCCATGAGCGTCGAGCAGAAGCTCCAGGTCGCGGAGATGCTGCGAGCGTTCGCGTGGGAGCTTACCCGGGCATCCATCGTCCGGCGGCACCCCGAGCTCCGCGAGACCGAGGTCATCCGGCGGGTTCGCGCTGCGTTCGGGCATGACCGGACCTGACCTCTACCATCTGCTGCTCGAGCCGCTGCACGCGACGGGCATCGAGCACATGATCACCGGCTCCGTGGCTGCCATCGCATATGGAGAGCCTCGGATGACGAATGACGTGGACCTGGTGGCACGACTCGAGCCCGGCAGCCCGGGACTCCTCCAGCAGGCCTTTCCCGAGCGTTGTACTACCTGCCGCCACTCGAAACGATGGAGCAAGAACGCCGGCGAACGCGATTCGGCCACTTCAACATCATTCACCACGAGACCGCGCTGCGGGCGGACGTCTACTCGCCGGCGACGACCCGCTGCACGCCTGGGCGTTCGATCGGCGCCGTGCCGAAGCTATGGCCGGAGGGTCGTCTGGTTCGCGCCAGTCGAGTATGTGATCGTGCGCAAGCTCGAGTACTATCGGCAGTCCGGGTCGGATCGCCACCTTCGCGATATCGGCGGGATCGTTCGGATCACCAGCGACGGCATTGACCTCTGGAAACTCGCGAGCGAGAACCGAGCTGACGGGGCGCCGTAAGATCAGGGCTGCCGTCGCCCATGACGGCTCGCCCCGGCTGCCGGCATCCGAGATGGTGAGGATGGCAATCTTCACTGACTGGAATCCACCCGAGCAGCCGGGCGCTTGACGCCACAGACGCCGCCGCGGTTCGGCAGGACCGGGTACGCGACGCCGAGCTGCTCGAGATAGGTAGGGGAACCCTCCCAGATTGTCCTCCCGCTCGACAGGACCCCTGATGCTATCCGGCTGGAGGTACAGACCGGTGTCGGACTGCCCTACCAGGCGCTGGACCGCTCTTGCGAACGTCTGGTCCTGCGGTGTCCAGACTGGCATTCCAACCTGGTGAATGTTGGCCGACAGAGCCTCGGCCACGGGTCGGTTGAAGTGCCGGGGCCATGCCGCACCCAGCAGTTTGGTGGGAAGAAGCGTGGTACCTGTCATCATTGCCGCGCCTTCCGCCACCGAATCCGCAACCGCCCAGAGCTTCTTGACCCCTTCGAAGTCCACCTCTCGGAGGTAGTACCAGACCGACGCTGATTGAGGAACGACGTTGGGCTGATCTCCGCCGTTCACGATCACTGAATGTGAGCGCTGGGCCAGCGGCAGGTGCTCGCGCCTGAAGTTCCAACCGATATCCATGAGCTCTACCGCATCCAAGGCGCTCCGTCCGCGCCAGGGACCTCCTCCCGCGTGCGCCGCGGTGCCGCTGAAGCTGTAGAGCAGCGACACAAGGCCGGACCCGTACATGTCACCCCACGAAGTGGAGAACCCGCTGTTCACGTGTGCGAAGAGCACCACGTCTACGTCACTAAAATTCCTTCACGCACGAGAAATGCCTTGCCCGCCAGTTGCTCCTCGGCTACACCGGGCCACAGAACCAGCGTACCGCCGAGCCCCTCACGCTGCATGATGCGTTTGACCGCGAGTGCAGCGGCAATGTTTACCGCCTGCCCCGAGTTATGTCCTTCGCCGTGACCCGGCGCCCCTTCCACGAGGGGAAGCTGGCACGCTACCCCCGGAGCTTGCGACGCTTGCGGGATGCCGTCGAGGTCCGAACCGAGCGCTATGACCGGCCGCCCTCGCCCCCAACGTGCTACCCAGGCTGTCGGGAGTCCGGCTACACCGGTGCTGACGTCGAACCCGTTCTTCCGGAGCACATCTGTGAGATACCGGGAGGTCTCCACCTCCTGAAACCCGAGCTCGCCGTAGCTGAAGAGCTGATCGATCATCTGTTGGATGACCGTGCGCTGATGATCCACCCCCAGGGCGACCTCGTGCTTCAGGGCCTGAAGTCGCCCCGAGACATTGGGATGTATTGGCTGTTGTGCCCCGATACAGCCCAGGGGCAGCGAAGGAAGAGTGAGGATGAGGATCACCCCGGCGCGGAACGGCTTCATTGCTGCGTCTCCGACGTGAGGCGGGAGAGTGCTGCCGCGACTCCGCGACGTATGGCAGTAGGCCTGGATCAGCGTGGGCGCCACACGTCAGCCACGCATTAGTAGTCGTGGCGCGCGTTCAACTTCGCGCAGATCAGTGATCCCACACGTTCGTGGAGATTGACCGACAGCGGGAGCCTGACTCGAGAGTAGTTCAACTATACGGGTCTGGCCCCGGGGCGGCCAGGATTTGAAGTCGTCCGGAACAGCGGAGGTCTACTTGAGGTCGCCGGGTAACCGAGGGGAGGAGAGCAGCGCGCCGAACGCCCGCCAACGCTGCTCCGGTGAGTCGCCCGCCTGGCGCTGCACCCAATCGGCCACGAGGTCGCGTCCCAGATTGTAGTTGATGACGTAGCTGCGATAGGTATCGATGAACCGCAGCTGTTTGGCCGCCGCTTCCGGCCCGATCAGCCAGTATCGGCGCATGGCTTTCTCTGCCGCGGATTTGGAGAGCTGTCCATCGAGATAACGGCGGGCCACCTCATTGCGGGCATAGTTCAGATCCTCTATCACCTCCCTCACGGCGGCGTTGCGTTCCGCGAGCGAGGTGTCCAGGCCTGCGAGGGGAAAGAGGGAGTCCCGCTCGAAGGCGGTTCGCTCGGCGGCGGGAAACGCCATATCGATACCGAAGTTGGCGCTTCCCTCGGCAATGAGAGATTGGGGGCTGAAGAGGGGATAGACCGAGATCTCCACCCAACCTCGATCCCGAAACAATGCCTTCTCCAAACTCGCGTTGTAGACGTGGTGTCCGGGATAGCCTTCGTGACAGGCGAGATCCACCGCACGGTCCACCGGAATCGGCAAATCGAGATTCACCTGGATCAGACTGTGGTAGCCACCCTTGTACCAGTTGTAGGCGTTCCAGGGTGTGCCCTTCACATACTCGAGATCGAACCGCTCGCCTTCAGGCAGCTTCAGGTGTGCGCGAGTGCGGGCCCGGCACGCGGCGATTGCGGTCCGGAAGACGGTATCCACCTTCGCTGCCGGAATGACCATTTGATCGCGAAACCGCTGGAATCGGTCTGCGAGTGGAGCCCGGCCGGGCAGTAGGGAATCGAGCCGGGCGAGCAGCGAGTCGAAGTGGGCGTCGTCCAATTTGGGGGGTGTCACGTCATAGAGCGCTCGCGCCTCCTCGTCGAAGCCGAGTCGTTGACCACCCAGAATCCGCGCCCGTGCCGCCATGGAGCCGAGCTGGGTGCGAAGGTAGCGGTGCCGCATCCGGATCATGGAATCGTAATAGGCGGGCACGGTATCGCCCAGCACCGCGATCAGGGAATCGGCCGAGGTGCGGACCTCCGCTACTCCCAGGGACTCCCCCTCTGCTGCGACGCGCAACGACTCCGGCCCATAGTACGCATCCACGTAGTTCGGATCGTGCCGGCCCAGGCCCAGTGCGAGGGTGACGTACCGTCGGGCTATCGGGTCGAGTCTCGCAGGTTCGGGCGGCGGAGAGGACCGGCACCCGCAGATGAGGCCAAGCACCAGGAAGAAACCAGGACCCAGCTGCATGCATGACTCCGGCGGAGGAGTGCGTAAGGTAACCCGGCGAGTAACAACCTTCGCCCGCAAGTGATGCTCGCCTTGACTCATCGTTTCAGAGCCGGTAGCGTAGCCAGTCACCACATTTCGCCTCCCTGCCCTCGCCCCGAGGACCCGGAAGACGGAACTCCACGTGGTTCCCGATCCGCCAGGAGAGTCCATGAAACTCACAGTCAATGGCGTCGAGCGCGACGTGAACGCGCCATCCGACATGCCCCTGCTCTGGGTGTTGCGCGACCGAGGGGGAGCCCAGTACGTCGGTCGGGATTGACGCGGGGGCTAGCAGAGCCAGCACCAGGGCCGGACAGCAGAGAAGGAGGTTCACCGGTTTCTCCTGACGGCAGGTCGTGAGATTCTGCGGTGCGATGGTCGAAAGATAGGGGTCAAGCTAGTGTGAAGGACAGTTTCCCTGGTCTACGGTCACCCGGCGGAGGCGCCTCCATGGCGCAGGACAGCGACGCGCGCTTCACGCGAGCGCGCATCACCGAGGTCGAGCGGGTCAACGAGGATCGGCGGCAGCGGAAGGCCGAGGAGGCCGCATTCGAGGAGCAGCACGGCCGGAAGATGAGCAAGAAGGACCGGAAGCGCCGAAGAAAATCCTGAATTCTCTGTAACAACATTCTGGGTGGCCATCGGTCACCGCAACAACCCTCGGCGACAGCTACCTTGCCGCCCAGTTCAGGCGCGCTGCCCTCGATGTGATAGAGTCCCGTGCTTCTTCCTCGCCCGGGGTTATCTCTCCTCCCCACTCAACGATGACGGCGTATGTGATCGCGGTTGGCTCAGCCAACCGCGGCGGCCTTCGACATTGGCATGCTGCACGAGGATCGAGAATAAACACCGCGTTATGGGAGGACATCATGCAACTCTGTGAAGTGCGTACGTTGTCGTGGGCACGATCACTGCTGGTCGGGCTCTGCGCAGGAAGCTTGTTGACGAGCGTCGGATGCAACACCGACGAACCCCTGGCACCGGGCCAGATACCCAAGACTGGGATCCAGGCGTCAGTGGCCCCGACCCTCGGCTTGGTCGGCGAATGGAAGCTCGACGAGGCCAGCGGCACCACGGCGTTTGACACGAAGAGCGGGTATAACGCCACCGTGCTCGGGGGGACCGCGTTCGAGACCGGAAAGATCGGCAATGCGCTAAACTTCGACAACGGCACCGCCGGAACGGGAGGGAAGTACGCGGAGATGCCGAGCAATGCCGTGCTCGACAATGTGCAGGAGGGCGAATACAGCATCTCGTCCTGGTTCTATGCCTACACCGCCCCTACCGACCTGGTAGTCGAGAACCGGAACTGGGCCGTGGTGTCGAAGTTCGGGCAGCACCTGGGGCTGTTCTACCAGGTGGGCCAGAAGTTCTCGGCCCGACATTACCTGGCCGACAATGTGTTCCTATCGGCCGCCAGCACCGGCACGTACGCGCTGAAATCCTGGCACCACGTGGCGAGCGTGGTGAGCAAGACCGCCGGAACCGTCAAGCTCTACGTGAACGGAGCACTGGCGGCAACCACGAACTTTTCCCCCAACAGCGCCGCCCGGGAATACGGCGTCACACCATTCCGGATCGGGAGAGCCCAGTACCAGTGGGCGGCCAACGGCAAGGTGGACCAGGTGCGAATTTACAACCGCGCGCTGACCGTGGCCGATATTTCCGATCTCTATGGTGAGACCATCGACAACACGCCGCCCACCATCAGCGCCGTCGGCTCGGCGCCGGCCTCGAACAAGTCGGCGATCATGTGGATGACGAACGAAGGATCCAACTCGAGCGTGGACTACGGCCTCACCAGCGGCTACGGCAGCACTTCGCCGGTCCAGTCCGCCCTGGTCACTAAGCACACGGTGCTCCTCACCGGCCTGGTACCACAGAAGGTCTATCACTATCGGGTTCGCTCGCGTGACGCAGCCGGGAACACGGCGCTGAGCGGCGACGGCACCTTCGCGACCTCACCGTCGGGAACATTGGCGGCCTTCCCCGGCGCTCAGGGAGGCGGTGCGCTCGCCGCAGGCGGGCGTGGTGGCGACATCTACCAGGTTACCAACCTGAACGACGCCGGCGCTGGCAGCCTTCGCGATTGTATGCAGGGGTCGCACTCCCAGCCGCGCACCTGCGTATTCAGGGTGGCCGGCACCATCAACCTTCTCAGCGGTATACGGGTGTTCAATCCGAACCTCACCGTGGCGGGCCAGACCGCACCCGGTGGTGGCATCATGATCAAGGGCAAGGCCAACCTGGAGAACCAGATCATCGTCTACGATTCGGATGTGGTGCTTCAGTATCTCCGGGTCCGCACCGGCTACAACGCCGCGCGAGCCGGCAACGGCGGGGGCGCTCCCCTGAGCATCAGCCAGAATGGCGTACGCGTCATGGCGGATCACCTGTCACTCAGCTGGAACACGGACGACAACACCGGAGTCTGGGACCATGCCAATCCGGGCGGCGAGCCGCACGACATCTCCTTCTCCCACGTCCTGATCGCGGAGGCGCTCCAGGGTCACGCGACCGCCATGCTCACCGGCAGCCAGAACAACGATCCCAGTGCCCGGCTCATGACCAACATCGACATCCACCACTCGATGACCGCCAACCACACCCACCGGGCGCCACACCTGAAGAACATGTCGTCCCGGCTGGTGAACAACATTTTCTATAACAACGAGAGGAGCTCGACCCAACTGAAGGGCGGCGTCAACGCCGATTTCATCGGGAACGTCTACAAGCCGCTTGGTACCCGTCAGCCGGACAATGCGCACGAGATCAACGCCTATATCAACACCTCGGCGGGCGGAAATGCGGTCATTGGCTCTCCCTCGATCTATCTACTGGGTAACAAGGGATGGAACCAGACCAACCCGACTGGAAATCAGTGGCTGCTCGCAGCTCGGACTCCCGACAATACTGATAATGGGAAGGAGATTGGGCCGATTCCGACGGGCTGGCAGCGGGGAGGACCGCTGGCGGTTGCCGGTGTCCCGATCGTGGCGGATGACGCGAATAGCGTCGAGTCGATTCTCACCGGCAGCAAAGGAGTGGGAGCATCGGCCCGCCTCGATTGTAACGGCAACTGGGTCGCCAACCGCGATGCGGTCGATACCAGGTTGATGAACCAGTATGCTGCCGGGACCGGGACCTACCCGAAGCCCACCCTTTACGAGACAGGGGCGGCGTTCGGTTGGCCCGTCATGTCCACGGGGTCTGCTTGCGCCGACACCGATCTCGACGGCATGCCGGACGAATGGGAGATCACCAACGGTTTGAGCACGACCAGCAACGATCGCAATGCGCTAGCGGCAAACGGAAGTGGCTATACTAACTTCGACATGTACTTGGCCGGATTGCGCGCGCAGTAAGCAGTTGCAGTAAGCGGAACGGGCGGGAAGGCTGATGAGCGTTTGAGCTTTCCCGCCCTTCGCTGCTGTCGCTTCATCCGTTCTCTTGACTCGTTCTTTCCAAGTCACTAGCGTAGCCGATCACCCTCATCGTTGCCTCCTCCGCGGCCCTCTGACGCCACGTAGGAACTCGAATCCGCCGGAGAATGCCATGAAACTGACCGTCAACGGCACCGAGCGCGAAGTAGACGCGCCATCCGACATGCCCCTGCTCTGGGTGTTGCGCGACCTGCTCGGCCTCACCGGCACCAAGTTCGGCTGCGGCATCGCCCAGTGCGGTGCCTGCACCGTGCACCTGGACGGCGCTCCGAAGCGCTCCTGCGTCACGCCGGTCTCCGCGGCCGCCGGCAAGAAGATCACCACCATCGAAGGGCTGTCGGCCGACGGCAGCCATCCGGTCCAGCAGGCCTGGGCCGAGCTGGACGTGGTCCAGTGTGGCTACTGCCAGTCAGGCCAGATCATGTCGGCTGCCGCGCTCGTGGCCGCCAAATCGAAGCCCACCGACGCCGACATCGATGCCGCGATGAGCGGGAACATCTGCCGCTGCGGCACCTACCAGCGCATCCGTGCCGCCGTCCACCGGGCCGCGGAGCTGGGGGCATCCACATGAGCGCCAGGACAACGCCGTCCCGCCGCGAGTTCCTCAAGACCGGCGCGATGGTCACGGGTGGTCTGGTCGTCGCCTTCACCGTCCCCGGCGTCAGGCGCTTTGCCCGGGCCGAGCGCAACCCGGCGGACCCGTTCATGCCCAATGCGTTCCTGCGGGTGGGCACCGACGACACCGTCACCGTGCTGTTGCCCCATTCCGAGATGGGCCAGGGCATCTGGACCACCCTGCCCATGCTGATCGCCGAGGAGCTG
>Ga0136617_10004498_pt1 | contig 12484 bp, 12 predicted proteins | sample AntDrymUQ3222106_2_FD_129672 | JGI IMG/M metagenome (GOLD analysis project Ga0136617, IMG submission 129672) | Polar desert sand microbial communities from Dry Valleys, Antarctica - metaG UQ322 (21.06) | ecosystem: Environmental > Terrestrial > Soil > Desert | place: Antarctica: Dry Valley...
TCGACCTGCTCGGCGAGATCGGTCAGGCTCATCCGACCGTCGCGGATCAGCGCAGCCAGCAGGTCACGATCGACCTTCTGTAACTCACTCATCGCTGGCGCTGCTCATCGACGTGCGCTGCTCATCGACGTGCGCTGCTCGAGGCGGCCTTAGGCGCGCCGAGAGATCGCGCGATCACCAGACGCTGCACCTGATTGGTGCCCTCCACGATCTGCAGGACCTTGGCCTCGCGCATCCAACGCTCGGCCGGATGATCTTCGACGTACCCAGCACCGCCCAGGACCTGCACCGCATCCGTGGTGACCCGCATGACCATGTCGGTCGCGAAGAGCTTGGCCATGGCGGCCTGCGGACCGTACGGCTGGCCGGCATCCCGGCGCCGCGCAGCATCGAGGTAGAGCGCGCGACCCGCCGCGACCTGGGTCGCCAGATCGGCGAGCAGAAAAGCCAGGCCCTGGAAATCCAGGATCGCGCGGCCGAACTGTCTGCGCTCTTTGGCATAGCCCACCGCGTAGTCGAGGGCGGATTGCGCCACCCCCACCGCGCACGCGGCTATGCCCAACCGCCCGCCGTCCAAGGCGGCCAGGGCGATCCGGAATCCCTGGCCTTCCTCGCCGAGCAGCCGATCGACGGGTACGACGACGTCGTCGAAGACGATCTGTGCCGTCGGCGAGCAGGACATGCCCATCTTGTGCTCGGCGGGCTGCGGCGTCATCCCAGCGGTATCAGCCGCAACGAGCAGCGTCGAGATACCGGCGGCGCCCGGACCACCGGTACGCAGGAACACGTTGTAGTAGTCGGCAACACCGCCATGGGTGACCCAGGCCTTGGTTCCCCGAACGCGGTAGTTCTCGCCGTCGCGCACAGCGGCGGTCGTCAGGGCGGCGGCATCGCTGCCGGATCCGGACTCCGACAGGCAGTACGCACCTAGCAGTTCTCCTCCGACCATGCCCGGCAGAAATTCCTGCTTCTGCTCGTCCGTGCCGAATGCGGCCGTCGGAAACGCCGATAGGGTGTGCACGCTGACGCCGAGGCCTACGGCGAGCCAGGCGCCGGCGAGTTCCTCGACGACCTGCAAGTACACCTCGTAGGGCGCAGCGCCCCCGCCGTACTCCTCCGGATAGGGAAGCCCGAGCAAGCCGGCCCGGCCGAGGGTGGTGAAGACCTCGCGTGGGAAACGGGCGGCTTGCTCGTCGGCTGCGGCGCGCGGCCGCAGTTCGCGGTCGGCAAGTTCGACCGTCAGTTCCAGAAGTGCCCTGGCCTCATCGTCGGGAAGCGTGCGCGCTACTGGCATGTCAGACCCCCAAGGTGACCAGGTCGCGGCTGCCCAGGTTCAGCCGCTGCACTCCGTCGGCCGTGCAGATCACGATGTCCTCGATCCGGGCGCCGTACCGTCCTTGGATGTAGATGCCTGGCTCGATCGAGAACGCCATGCCCGCTTCGAGCCGAATGTCGTTGCCGGACACGATGTAGGGATCTTCGTGAACGTCCAGCCCGATGCCGTGCCCGGTGCGGTGGATGAAGTTTGCGCCGTAGCCGGCCTCGTCGATGATCGTGCGCGCCGTCGCGTCCACCTCCTCGGCCGTGACCCCGGGCGAGACGCGGCTGCAGGCGGCATCCTGAGCGGCTTGCAGCACGGCGTAGAAGTCGACCACTTCTGAAGCGGCCCGGCCACCGGCCACGTATGTCCGGGTGGAGTCCGAGTAGTAGCCGGCCTCGGTGACGCCACCGATGTCGACAACCACGACATCGTCGGTCGCGATCTCGCGGTCGGACAGGAGGTGGTGCGGGCTGGCCCCGTTCGGTCCGGAGCCGACGATCGTGAACTCGGTGCGCTCGTGCCCCTCGGCGACGATCGCGTCGGCGATGTCGCGGCCGACCTCGCGTTCGGTACGACCCGGGCGCAGCCACTCCGCCATCCGGGCGTGTACTCGGTCGATCGCCTGACCGGCCTCGAGCAGGGCGGCGCATTCAACGCTGTCCTTGCGCATTCGGAGTTGGGCCATCAGCCCGCCAGCGAGTTCGAGCTTGGCCTCGGTTGCCGAGCCGAGTTGCAGTGCGTGCTCAGCCCACATCCGATTGCCGACGCCGACGATGCCCGGGGAACCGAGCTGTCGAAGGTGAGCGGCCACCAGCGCGAACGGGTTCTCGGTCTCGGCCCACGGGCGCAGCGGAGTCGTGGCCCCGGCCGCGGTGACCATCGGCGCCTCGAGTTCCGGTACGACGAGGAGGGGGTCACCTTCCGCCGGCACCAGAAGGCACGTCAGCCGCTCGCTCGGATGGGCCTGATATCCGGTCAGGTACCGCAGGTCAGTACCCGCGGAGACCAGCAGTGCCTCCCAGCCTGCCTCGGCCACGGCGCGCTGGGCGCGAGCGAGTCGATCAGCGGGTGGAACTTGGATATGGGGCACCGCAGCAGCCTAATCGCAGTTCTCGACTGTCCTAGAGTCCACTCCTGTGAGCTTGATGCTGCTGGATTCGGCCAGCCTCTACTTTCGGACGTTCTACGGCGTACCGGACACGGTGGTGTCCCCGGACGGGCTTCCGGTGAACGCCGCCCGGGGTTTCTTCGACGCGATCGCGACCCTTGTACGGACCCGCCGTCCAACCGAGCTGGTCGCCTGCTGGGACGACGACTGGCGACCCGCCTTCCGGGTCGATGCCATCCCGTCGTACAAGGCCCATCGGGTCGTGGACGAGGAACCGGAACTGGGCGACACCCCCGACGGCCTGGGGCATCAGGTACCGATCATCGCGGACATGCTCCAAGCGGCCGGCATCTGCCGCTTGGGCTCCCCGGGCTTCGAGGCCGACGATGTCATCGGCACCCTGGCCACGCAGGCGCAGGGCCAGGTCGACGTTGTGACCGGCGACCGGGACCTGTTCCAGCTCGTCCGTGATGACCAACCGATCCGAGTGCTCTACACAGCCAAGGGATTGGGCAACCTCGAGACCGTCGACGAAGCCTGGATCACGGCGAAGTACGGGATTCCCGGGCGGGCCTACGCGGATTTCGCCGTTCTGCGCGGCGATCCCAGCGACGGGCTACCGGGCGTCAAGGGAATTGGCGACAAGACAGCAGCAGCGATGATCCAAGCCTATGGCTCCGTCGACGGGATCATTGCTGCCGCACGCGGCCGCGCGACGCCCACTGGGGCGCTGACCGCCGGCGTGCTCCGTAAGTTGGCCGAAGCCGTTGACTACCTGGCGGTGGCACCGCAGGTGGTCCTGGTCCGCCGGGACTGCCCACTGACCGACGTCACAGCGAAAGTTCCGGTCGCACCGGCCGACCCCGAGCGGCTCGCCGAACTTGCCACGCGCTGGGGGCTGCAGTCGGCGGTCAACCGGCTTCGTGAGGCGCTGGCATGGCCGTGAGGGCTGGCGCAGGCATGGCTGATGCGCTGGCTACTGCTTCTCCTGCCAGGTGTAGTTGCCTTCCTCATCGCTGATCTCGATGACCACCGTCACATCCTCGGAGTCATCGGTCGTGCCAGTGCACTCGTAGGTCTGGCTGACCTCGACCTCCATGTCCGCAGGACAGGTCAGGGTGATGCCGACACCCTCCTGGTCCTGGAACTGAGCAGCAACATCTGTTTGCACCGCCGACGGATCCAACACGGTCTTGGCGAGGATCACGGTAGGCAGCAGAATCGCCAGGGCCAACACCAGGACAGCGCCTACGGCCAGAGCCACCATCAGGCCGGTGTTGCGCTTCTTCGTGGGCGCAGGTGGATAGCCCCCGCCATAGCCTTGTCCAGATCCTTGCTGGCCGGGATAGCCGCCCTGCTGCGGCGCCGCGCCATAGCCGGTTTGGCCCCCGTACTGCGGCTGCGCTTGTGGCATGCCGCTCTGAGGAGACGCGTAGCCCGAGGGTGCTGCCTGCCCCGCGCCGTACGCGCTCTGACCTCCGTATTGCTGGCTCTGTTGACCGCCGTAGCCACTCTGGCCCGACCCGCTCGGCGCGCCGAAACCTGTCGCCGAAGACTGGCCTGCCCCGTACTGCTGAGTTGGGTAGTCACTCCCGTACGGGCGGGCAGGCGGGTGCTGTGCGGCGGCTGCGCTGCCCGTGCCGAACTGTTGCGTCGGGGCGGCGTTGCCCGAGTAAGCGGACCCCGCCGTGGAGGTGCCCGATCCACCCCAGGCCGAGGCACTCTGCTGGCCCGATGCTGGCTGCTGTCCCCATCCGGACGAGGATTGCTGGGCCACGGGAGGCGGTGCATGCTCGCCGGTGACCGGCGGACTGGCTGTACCGGCGGGGGCGGACTGCTGACCCCAGCCCGACGAGGACTGCTGGCCGACAGACGGAGGCGGCGCGGCCGGCGGCGCCGGGGCGGACTGCTGACCCCAGCCCGACGAGGACTGCTGGCCGACAAACGGAGGCGGCGCGGCCGGCGCGGCCGGGGCGGACTGCTGACCCCAGCCCGACGAGGACTGTTGAGTTGAAGCGGAGTTCTCCGGTGCCGAGGGTCGCGACGATTCCTGCCAGCTGGGGGCAGCCGGACTGCTCGATGGCGCAATCGACGGGGTGGAGTAGGGCGAGGAGCTGGTGGGAGTCGGCGTCTGTCCCCAGCCTGCGGATGGCTGGTCACTGGCGGAGGAACCCTCAGGCGCCGAGGGACGCGATGGTTCTCCCCAACCGGAAGCGGCGGGTTCACCGGACGAAGACGTCGGCGATGCCGCTGGGGCCTGCGAGGAAGCCGTCGGAGTCGACGGCGTGCCCCATCCCGACGAAGGCTGCTCATCCGGAGCTGGGCCCTGCGGTGCCGCAGCTGTGGCTGGTTCTCCCCAGCTGGAAGCCGATGATTTGCCCGACGTGGGCGACGCTACTGCTGAATCCTCAGGGGTGGGCGACTGTCCCCAACCCGACGAGGCCCGGTCGTCATCCGCTGCCGAACGCGGTTGGCTCCACTCAGTCGCCGGCGCACCCTGCGTGGCAGACGCGGCCTCGGACTGCTCGGATTGCTGCGACCGCTCGGCCTGCTCTGCGTGCCCAGCCTGCTCCGACCGCTCGGCCTGCTCCGCGTCCCCGGCCTGCTCGGCCGACGGTGGCGGTTGGCCCCAACCCGACTGCTGCCCGTCGGTGGGCGGCGGCGCGGAATCTGAGGGTCCGTACGGCTGCTCGCCACCGCCCTGGGGTGGGTAGGTCATCGGTGCTCCTCTGATCGGGTCGGTGCCGGTTCGTGGGGCTCACACATTGTGTACTACCGAGGGATCCCCTGCTTCGACCACGCCACGACGCAGCGCCGACACCGCGCGCGCGGCGACACCGGCCACCCCACGATCGGTGGAACTCGCGCCACCTGCGGGTCCCGATAGGTCGCCTACCCGAGCCAATTGCCCGAGCAGGTCGATGAGTTGACGTGTCCAGCGCACGAAATCGCCACCGGTCATCTCAGTGCCCTCGTCTCGCGCCGATCGCAGCACACGGTCCAAGGAACCCCCCCGCGCCCAACGAACGGTGGCGACGGCGAATCCGGGGTCCAGCTCCCGCGTCAACGACAGTCCGTACTCCGACTCGAGCGCACGCAATCGTCCGGTGACCTCCTGCATGTCGGCCAGCCGCTCACCGACGAGCGGCGACGGCGGCGACCAGACGGGGACGACATCCCGGCGGGCTTCGTAGACCAGGGCAGACACGCAGGCCGCGAGCTCACCCGGCCCGAGTCCATCGAAGATCCCCTCGCGCAGGCACTCGGCGGTGGCCAGGTCGGTCTCACTCCAGATTCGGGTGAGCCCGCGGCCAGCTTCGGACAAGGCGTGCGGCGGTGCCTCCCCAGTGAGGTAACCGAGATGAGTGAGAAGCTCGCAGATCCGGTCGAAGGCGCGCGCGATAGATCCCGTGCGCTCCTCGATGCGCGCGTTCAGTCCATCGATCTCGCGCTTCAACTGACTCCAGCGGCGCGCCCAACGAGCGTGTTCCTCGCGGTCCGAGCAGTCGTGACAGGGGTGAGCGCGAAGTTCTGCGCGGAGCCGGGCGACATCGGCGTCGTCAGCGGCTGCGCGTCGGCGATGCGCGTTGACCTGACGCGTGCCGAGATCGGATTCGGTACGGGCGGTGCGCAGACTGGAGGCAAGATCGCGGCGAGCCACCGGGCTTCGGTGGTTGAAGTTCTTCGGCACTCTGATCCGCGCCAAGCGCCGCGCCGGGACGGGAAAATCGGTGCCGCTCAACCGTCCCGCCCACCGTTGCTCGGTGAGGACGAGTGGACGGGGATCGGACAACGGCGAGATACCGGGATCCAGCACGACCGCCAGGCCCTGGCGGCGGCCCTGCGGTACCCGGATGACGTCCCCGACCCGCAGCTGTTCCAACGCCCGGATCGCATCCCCACGGCGGACCTGCGCGCCCTCGCGGGACAGGTCCGCCTCACGCTTGCTCAACTCCGTCCGCACGGCGTCGTAGCCGGCGAAGTCGCCGCGGTCACAGGCCATGCCGGCTGCGAACTCGGCGAGGGCCTTCTGGTTGTTCGCCACCCTGCGGTGCAGACCGACCACATCACGGTCGGCTTGGAACTGCGCGAAGGAGGACCCGAGCAGGTCGCGTGCCGCGACGCGTCCGAGCTGGGAGACGAGGTTGGCGGCCATGTTGTACGACGGTGCGAACGAGGAGCGCAGCGGGTAGGTGCGGGTAGAGGCAAGGCCGCCGACCGCTGCCGCGTCGACTTCCGGTGACCACAGCACGACCGCGTGCCCGTCGACGTCGATCCCCCGTCGCCCGGCCCGTCCGGTGAGCTGGGTGTACTCCCCCGCCGTCAACGGCGCGTGCTGGTCACCGTTCCACTTGTTCAGCCGCTCCAGCACCACTGACCGCGCCGGCATGTTGATGCCCAGCGCAAGCGTCTCGGTGGCGTAGACGGCCTTCACCAGACCCCGCACGAAGAGTTCTTCCACGGTCTCCTTGAATGCGGGGATGAGGCCCGCGTGATGGGCCGCAACGCCAGCCCGCAGCGCCTCGACCCATTCCCAGTAGCCGAGGATGGCGAGATCTTCGTCCGGCAGCCCTGCGCAATGCTCGTCGATTACGGCGGTGATCTGCTCGCGTTCCTCATCGCTGGTCAGCCGTAGTCCGCTGCGCAGGACCTGGACCACGGCTGCGTCGCAGCCTGCGCGGCTGAACACGAAGGTGATCGCCGGCAACAGCCCGTCTCGGTCCAAGCGAGTCAGGACGTCTGCGCGGTGCGGCGGACGCCACGGTTGGCGCCGCTCGTATCCTCCGCTCCGGTTTCGGTCCCGCCCGGATCCCCGCCCTCGGGTCTCAGCCGACCACAGCCGCGTCTGCGCATGATGTACAGCCTGTTCGAGTTGTGGGTTCACCGACGGCTCCGTAGAACCGCCCGGACGCTTGCTGGTTGCGAACAGATCGAACAGTCGGGTACCGAGCATCATGTGTTGCAACAGCGGGACTGGTCGGTGTTCGCTGACCACGACCGCGGTGTTCCCACGGACGGCAACCAGCCAAGCGCCGAATTCTTCTGCGTTGCTCATCGTCGCGGACAACGACACCAGGGCCACCGACGCGGGCAGGTGGATGATCACCTCCTCCCACACCGCCCCGCGGAAGCGATCGGCCAGGTAGTGCACTTCGTCCATCACGACGAAGCCCAAGCCGGCCAGCGCACCGGACCCGGTATAGAGCATGTTGCGCAGGACTTCGGTGGTCATGACGACGATCGGCGCGTTCGCGTTCTCGGTCCGGTCACCGGTCAACAGTCCGACCTGCTTCCGCCCGTACCGGCGGATCAGATCGTTGTACTTCTGATTGGAAAGCGCCTTGATCGGTGTGGTGTAGAAGCATTTGCGCCCGGCTTTCAGCGCGAGGTGTACGGCGAACTCGCCCACCACGGTCTTGCCCGCCCCGGTTGGCGCGGCGATCAGCGCGCCGTGACCGTCCTCCAGTGCCCGGCAGCCCTCGATCTGGAACGGGTCGAGGTCGAAGCCGATCTCTGCGGCGAACTCGGTCAGCTGCGGATGAGCCGCCCGCACTCGTGCCCGGGCGTGGTTGTCCGCATGCGTGGCCACGGGACAAGGCTATGACGGCTGGGTCCCCATCAGGCCCGAGCATGTCTAGACTGCGGCCACGGCGCCGTCCGCGGGCCGTACCCCCTGACCGATGACCCGCGCTCGTCGGCCCTTGCGGGGGCGAAGGTGGCCACCATGCCGTCGCGGTCGCACCAGAAGTAGCCACGCGCTCGCTGTCCCCGACACCCGGACGGCACCAGCATCGTCGGCGTGGGTAGGCGATGCCACAGACCGGCGAGTCCTACAGCACGGCGCGACGGCACCTCGTCGCCAGGACTTCCGGCTCGATCAGTCCGCCTGCAGGCACCGTGCCCCGATATCCGCGGTACGGCGGTGGACAGCACCGGGAGAGCACCCTTCTTGCGCATCTGCTCGCTCAAAGCGGCCACGTCGCACCGCACACCGGTCAACAGTGGTCAGAGGCAATGCTGTGTGGGTTTGGCGGCGGAGTCGGCTTCATGTACGCGGTGTTCGAGTACGCCGACCATGCTCCGATGCTGACCATCGTCGCGCAGCATCATCCCGAGCCCTGGCTGGCGGCTGCACTCTCCCGGATGGGAGTCGGCCTCAGCGAGGAGCACAGCGCCGAGCGAGCGGCAGATGCTGCCCTAACAGTGCACCTGGCACCGCCCTATTCACTGTACGGTCGACCGCTCCGGGCTGCCGTGGCATACAGCGGCGATCGAGGGCGTGCAGCCCTACGCCGTCGCGGTCGCTGGCGAACGCGACGGCCTGCTCATCGTCGACGACGGCGGTGAGCAGGCTCGGACGATCGCCCGGAGCCAATTCCTCCTGGCGTGGTCGCGCCACCGCAAAGGGCGACACCTCCGTTTCGTGGTGGACCCACCCACGGCCGACATGGAGCACGCTCAGCTCACCGCGGCCGTGCATGCCGCCGTCTCGACGACCGTTGCCCATCTGACCGGGCCCGTCCTGGGGCACAGCTTCGATTCGAACTTCGGCTTCAGTGGCATGCGCCGTCTGGCCGAACAACTGAGGGACACTCGGACCAAGACAGGCTGGCTTCGACGCTTCGGTTCCGCCGAGACCTTCTCGGCAGGCGTCGGCAGACTGCACGAGTGTCTCGAACGCACCTACACCGCACCAGCGGCCACCCGCCCGCTGTATGCAGCTTTTCTCGACGAATCGGCCGCGGCACTCGGCGAACGGCGGTTGGCCGAGGCGGCGACGCTGTTCGGTGCCTCGGGTGACCTCTGGTCGGCTATTGCAGACCGCGCAGCCGAGGCAATCGACGAGGGCAGCTGTGCAGCACCCGCCGATCTTTTCAGCGCCCTCGCCGATCTCGTCGAGAAGGCCAGATCTGTCGAGGAGCAGGCAGTCGACGCGTTACGCGGACCGTCCTGAGCCGAACCGGATCCTCGAACTGGTCAATTGCCGCCGGTCGGCCCTGCGGCAATTGACCAGTTACGTGGTGACCCGGTTCGGCTGCAGAACTCGAAGGGCGCCGGGTTGACAGATTGAAGTCACCGGCAGGTCTGAGATCGGCTCACCGTCGGCGTAGGCGGTCACGGTCGTCGTCTCCTTGTCGGTGCGCAGGGAAACCGACCGAGCTCGGTAGGTGGTGACCGACGGATGGTCCATATGTTGGCCGCGGCGCATGGTCGGCGTGACCCGGATCAGGTGGCGTCGGGTGATCCGGCCGACGACGGTGACGTCGAGCAGCCCGTCCTCCGGGTCGGCCTGCGGACAGATCGGGATGCCGCCGCCATAGGTGGAGGTGTTGCCCACAGCCACGAGTGTTGCCTCAAGGGTGACCGTCCGGCCGTCCATCTCGAGGGTCATCGGGACAGCGCGAAGCCGCGCCAGTTCGGCGACCATGGCCAGGTCGTATCTGCGCGGACCGTGCGGCCAGCGCATCCGGTTGGCGCGGTCGTTGACAGCCGAGTCGAACCCCGCGCACAGGACGCTGGCCCACCACTGCTCCCGGCAACGGGCCAGGTCGACGCTGCGCCAGTCATCGGTGTCCAGCGCCTCGGCGATGCCGGCGACCGCGCCGTCGAGGTCGCCGGGAAGTCCCAGCGCGGTAGCGAAGTCGTTGCCGGTGCCCGCTGGGATGATTCCCAGGGCAGTCGGCGAACCGGCCAACTCCTGCACGGCGAGGTGGCACATTCCGTCACCGCCGATCACGACGATGCCGGGATCACCACGCTGCACCGTCTCGGCGGCGATCACGCGCATGACAGACGCAGATGCGATGGTCGGCACGGTGACGGTGATGCCCCGCGTACGCAGCTGGCTCGCCACCCGGTCCGCGGTCCCGGACGTTCTGCCGCGACCAGCGAGCGGGTTGACCAGCACGGTGAGGTCCGGGCCCGCCATCAGCTAGCGAGCCGGTCGCCCACCGGGATCACCTTCCTCGCCAAGCGGGTCCTGTGTCGGCTCCGGGTCTGCCACCGACGAGGGCGGCTCCAGCGCCGGCTGATCGTCGAGTCTCGACGGCGAGGCATCCAGAGGCGAGGCCTCGTCGTCGCCGACATCATGGAAACCGGCGATGGCATCACGCTTGGCTCGTCGCTTGTCGAGGACCCGGGCCACCTGGATCGCCCCCTCGAACAGGAGGATCATCGGACCGGCCATGGCCAGCATCGTGAACGGGTCCTGGGTGGGCGTGATGAATGCCGCGAAGACCAGCGTCAGGAAGAACGTCCAACGCCGGCTCTTGGCCATGAGCTGGTAGGACAGCACGCCGACGAAGTTGAGCATCAGGGCGATCAACGGCACTTGGAATGAGATGCCAAACGCCGTCAGCAGCAGCACGACGAAGCCCACGTACTCCGGCGCGGTGAGCAGCGGGGTCACGCCCTCCCCCGCGATGCCGAGCAGCAGCTTCAGGCCGTTGCGCAGGGTTATGTAGGCCAACACGGTCCCGCCGGCGAACAAGAGGCTGGACAGAGTCACGAAGATGACCGTGTAGCGCTTCTCGTTGCGTTTGAGGCCGGGCGTGACGAAGGCCCACAGCTGATAGAGCCAGAACGGCGAGGACAGGATGATCCCGCCGATGAAGGAGACCTTCAGGCGCAGGAGGAAGCCGCCCAGGACGTCGGTCACGATCAGCGTGCACTCTTGGCCGTCGACCTGGAACCGTAGGTCACTGGGAAGGTCGCAATAGGGCGCCTTGATGAAGTCGAGCAGCCCGTTGTTGTACCAGATGAAGGTCACGACGCCGCCGACGAAGATGAAGGCGAATGCCTTGATCAGACGATTGCGCAACTCCCGCAGATGCGAGATCAGACTCATCTTCGCTTCGGCGTTGTCCCGCTGGCGCCACTGCAGAAGACGGCTGCGTAAGGAGCGCTTCGACGGGCCGGTCACCGGATCAGGGCTCCCTGCTCGACAGAATGGTCAGCGGACGATGGCACGGGTTCGATTACTGCGTCGGCGCAAGACCCCACCGAAGGAGTAGGTAGGAGCTCAGCGCGGCTTCTCGAACTCCGGATACGGCTTGGCCTGAGTTGAGTCGGCGGAAACCGGCGGTGCCGCGGTTGCGGGGGGTACGACCGGAGGCGTCGTGGGCAGCTGTCCGCGAACGGTCTCGGCCTCTGCCTTGGTACGTACGTCGTCCTCCTGCATGCCCTTCATCTCGCCCTTGAAGATGCGCATGGAGCGCCCGAGTGAGCGCGAGGCGTCGGGCAGCTTCTTGTACCCGAACAACAGCAGGATGGCGAGAACGATCAGTCCGATCTCGAGGGGTCCCATGGCTTCTCCTGTCGCAGTGGTGAACCGAGTCTACGCGTGCCGTCCGTGACCCCGTGTCGACCCGGTTCCGATCTGCATTCGCAACGTCTGGGCTTTACGGATGCCCTGGCTGAGTTCCTCCACGTGCGGCGCTACCGCGGTCTGTGCGTCACTGAAGGCATTGAGTAGCCGTTTCACCTGCCCGAACAGGCCGAAAGCCAGCACCGCCAGGAACAGCAACGCCCCCACCCCGACAGCGATCCAGACGATCAGCATCATGTGAACAACCTAGGCCCTCTCCGCACCGCTGGCGGGCGTGTCGTAGGCGGCAAGTGCATCCCGTGCCTCCCGGGCTATCTCGGTCGCGAGTTCGGGCGGGTCGAGCACCTGTGCCGCACCACCGAGACCGGCCACCAGCCGGCGGACCCAGGTCGTCTCTGACGAACGCAGGGTGACCAGCAGCCCGTCGCCGTCCTCGACCACACTCTGGCAGGGGTAGTAGTCGGCGACCCAGCGCGCCCAGGAAAGCAAACGGAGCCGAACCTCGACGTCACCGGGTGATGGCAGGAACAGGCCGCCGGAGATGTCCCGCGGGGCCACCTCGGACGGCGGCCGGGACGGCTCGTCGAGCTGAGCCAATTCCTCGATCCGGTCCAAGCGGAACATCCGAACTCCTTCCGCCCGGCGACACCAGGCCTCGAGGTACCAATGTCCATCCACGAGAAGCAGGCGCATCGGGTCGACCGTCCGCTCCGTACGCGCATCCCGA
>Ga0136617_10004499_pt1 | contig 12483 bp, 9 predicted proteins | sample AntDrymUQ3222106_2_FD_129672 | JGI IMG/M metagenome (GOLD analysis project Ga0136617, IMG submission 129672) | Polar desert sand microbial communities from Dry Valleys, Antarctica - metaG UQ322 (21.06) | ecosystem: Environmental > Terrestrial > Soil > Desert | place: Antarctica: Dry Valley...
GCTGAAGCGCTGAAATGCTGACCGGCTAGAATTGAGGAACATGGTTCTACAGAGAGACACGGTTCATGAAGAGAGGGCGGATCGACTGGAGGAGTTCCGTGCTGCTCTCAAGCAGCGCATCCTGGTCTTGGATTGCGCGATGGGGACCATGATCCAGGATTACAGGCTCTCCGAGAAGGAGTATCGCGGCGAACGGTTCGCGGAACGTTCGAGTGAGCTGAAAGGCAACCATGATCTGCTCTCCATAACCCGGCCGGACGTGATCCGGGCCATCCACGGCGCCTGTATGGATGCGGGCGCCGACATCATCGAGACCAACACCTTCACCTCGACCTCCATCGCCCAAAAAGATTATGGACTGGAGAACCTCGCCTACGAACTGAACTATGAGGCCGCCCGTGTCGCGAGAGAGGCGGCGGATGAGTTCACCGGGAAGACACCGGAGAGACGACGCTTCGTGGCCGGCGCGATCGGCCCGACCAACCGCACGGCCTCCCTCTCCCCTGACGTGAACGACCCAGGCAAGCGAAACACCAGCTTCGACGAGCTGAAAGTATCCTATGCGGAGGCGGCGCGCGGGCTCGTGGATGGCGGCTCAGACCTGCTTCTGGTCGAGACCATCTTCGACACGCTCAACGCGAAGGCGGCTATCTTCGGGATCAAGGAGTACCTGGAAAAGGCGGGCCTCGACGTGCCGGTCATGATCTCCGGGACCATCACCGACGCGAGCGGACGCACGCTCTCCGGCCAGGTGACGGAAGCGTTCTGGAACTCTGTCAGCCACGCGGAGCCGATCAGCGTCGGCCTGAACTGCGCCCTGGGCTCCGGTGAATTGCGGCAGTACGTCGAGGAGCTTTCGCGCATCGCGGAGGTGCCGGTGAGCGCGTACCCGAACGCCGGTCTCCCCAACGAGTTCGGCGAGTACGACGAGACTCCGGAGCAGATGGCGGCCGAGGTTGGGGAGTGGGCGCGGAACGGCTGGCTGAACATTGTCGGCGGCTGTTGCGGCACCACGCCCGAGCACATCGAAGCAATAGCCGAAGCCGTCTCGGATAGCCCGCCCCGTGAGATCCCAGACCTTCCGCGTCTCACACGCCTCTCGGGGCTGGAGCCTTGCAACATCGGGCCGGATTCCCTTTTCGTGAACGTCGGGGAGCGGACGAACGTCACGGGCTCACGGCGGTTCAAGGATTTGATACTTACAGGCGACTATGAGACTGCTTTGGACGTGGCGCGCAGTCAGGTCGAGAACGGCGCGCAGGTCATTGACGTGAACATGGACGAGGGGATGTTAGATGGCGAGGAGGCTATGGTCACCTTCCTCAACCTCGTCGCGGGCGAGCCAGACATCTCTCGCGTCCCCGTGATGATCGACTCTTCCAAATGGTCCATCATCGAGGCTGGCCTGAAGTGCGTGCAGGGCAAGCCGGTCGTGAACTCCATCAGCATGAAGGAGGGCGAAGAGGAGTTCGTCCGGCAAGCGAAGCTCTTGAGGAAGTACGGCGCCGCCGTGATCGTGATGGCCTTCGATGAGGACGGCCAGGCTGACACGAGGGAACGAAAGGTTAGTATCTGCGCCCGCGCCTACCGCATCCTCACTAAGGAAATCGGCTTCCCGCCCGAGGACATCATCTTCGACGCGAACGTCTTCGCCATCGCAACCGGCATCGAGGAACACAACAACTACGGCGTGGACTACATCGAGGCGGTGAGGGAAATTCATGCCACCCTCCCCCACGCCAGGACTTCAGGCGGCATCTCCAATGTCTCGTTTTCGTTCCGCGGCAACGATCCTGTGCGCGAGGCCATCCACGCAGTCTTCCTGTACCACGCCATCAACGCCGGCCTGACGATGGGCATAGTCAACGCGGGTCAGCTCGCAGTCTACGACGAAATAGATGATGAGCTACACGAGGCCGTCGAGGATGTGGTCTTGAACCACCGCGGCGACGCCACGGAGCGGCTGCTGGAGCTGGCCGAAGGGTACCGTGACAGCGGCGAAGCAAAAGAGGCCGAGGCCCAGGAATGGCGATCGTGGCCGGTCGAGAAGCGGCTGGAGCACGCGCTGGTCAAGGGTATCGCGGAGTTCGCCGAGGAAGACGCGGAGGAGGCGCGGCAGAAATATCCTCATCCGGTCGAGGTAATAGAAGGTCCCTTGATGGACGGGATGAACGTGGTCGGGGACCTGTTCGGTTCGGGCAAGATGTTCCTGCCGCAAGTTGTAAAAAGCGCGCGCGTGATGAAGCGGGCTGTGGCGTACCTGATCCCCTACATTGAGGCCGAGAAGACCGCCGTCCAGAAGCCAAAGGGGACGGTCGTGATGGCGACGGTGAAGGGCGACGTCCACGACATCGGAAAGAACATCGTCGGGGTCATCTTGCAGTGCAACAACTTCGAGGTGATAGACCTCGGGGTGATGGTCCCATCGGCGAAGATCCTCGAAGTGGCGCGGGAGAAGGGCGCGGACATCATCGGGCTCTCCGGGCTCATCACGCCTTCCCTGGACGAGATGGTCCACAACGCCAAAGAGATGCAGCGCGAGGGCTTCGACATACCGCTGCTCATCGGCGGGGCGACGACTTCGCAGACGCACACGGCAGTGAAGATAACGCCGGGCTACGACCACCCCACGATCCACGTAAAAGACGCCTCCCGCGCCGTTGGCGTGGTCCAGAACCTGGTGAGCGAGAAGAACAAGGCATCGTACGTCGAACGCATCGCCACCGAGTACGAAGAGGTGCGCCGCAAGCACGCCGGACGCCGCTCCGGAACGAGGCTCACCTCGCTGGAGAAGGCTCGGGCGAACCGGACGAAGATAGATTGGGAAGGCTACGACCCGCCGAAGCCGAACGCGCCCGGCATAAAGTCGTTCGATAACTATCCGCTGCAGGAGATCCGGAACTACATAGACTGGACGTTCTTCTTCCACTCGTGGCAGATGAAGGGCAGCTACCCGAGGATTCTGGACGACCCTGAGAAAGGCGAAGAAGCGAGAAAACTCTTCGACGACGCCCAGGAATTACTCGACCTCATCATCGCGGAGAAGTGGCTGGAGGCTCGCGCGGTCATAGGTCTCTTCCCGGCCAATGCGCTGCCAAACGACAGCGTAGAAATTTACTCGCCGGATGGATCTTGCTCCGAGGCACTGACAACCTTCCACTTCCTACGCCAGCAGCGGGCGAAGTCTCCGGGCCGCCCGAACCGTTCGCTCGCGGACTACGTGGCGCCGAAGGTGACGGGCCTCGAAGACCACATGGGCTTCTTCGCGGTGACGGCTGGTATCGGGGCGGATGAGGTCAGCAAGCGCTTCCGGGATGAGCACGACGACTACAATGCGATCATGGTTCAGGCTCTCGCCGACCGGCTCTCGGAGGCGTTCGCCGAACACATGCACGAGCGCGTCCGCAAGGAGTTCTGGGGCTACGCGGCAGACGAGGCTCTGGACAGTGAGGGTCTCATCAAGGAAGAGTACAGAGGGATCAGGCCCGCCCCAGGCTATCCGGCCTGCCCCGAGCATACGGAGAAGGGCACGCTCTGGGACCTGGTGGACGCGGAGGAGAACTCGGGCATCTCGATCACGGAGAGCTACGCGATGAGCCCGCCGTCGGCGGTCAGCGGCTTCTACTTCTCGCACCCTGAGTCAGGGTATTTCGGGGTATCGGAGATCGGGCGGGATCAGGTCTCCGACTACGCCGAACGCAAAAACATGACGCAGACTGAGGCAGAGAGATGGCTCGCCCCGAACCTGGCCTACGATCCCGAGGACGGTTGACTGGTTCGGGGTAGCCGCCTAAACTCCGGCGGTGCAGGGAAGTTAGGTAATAAATTCGCCGCCGAGAGCGGAGAGGGAGGCTTCAGAGAATGCAATTGGAGAGGTACACGACAACCGTCGTGGGCGCCCACAGCGTCCCGCGCTGGTACGAGATCCTGGAGAAGCAGGTCGAGGCGGGGGCTCTATCCCGGGACGACATGGCCGACGTCCAGTTCCGCGCCAGCCAGGCGGCCATAGCCGACCAGGACGCAGCTGGCATAGACGTGGTCACGGGCGGCGAGATGCACCGCCGCACCAACAACCGCCACGCGCCCCCCAACGCCATGCTCAACTTCTTCTGGAACAAGATCCCCGGTTTCTCAGGCGAGACGCGCCCAAAGCCGATCACACCAAAAGACGAGAGCGTGACCCATCCTGGCGCCGTCCTCACCGGCAAGGTCGGGTACGGGGACCTCGGGCTCGTGGACGAATTCAGGATGGTCTCCAGGTTTGCCCGAGGGGAGCCGAAGGTGACCATGACGGGTCCGCACATGCTGGCGAAGGTCGCCCACGACGAGCACTACGGCGACATCGCAGCCTTCATGATGGACCTCGCTGAGGTTATCAACCAAAACTTCAAGGCGCTCGAAGAGGCGGGCTGCAAGCACGTCCAGATAGACGAGCCGCTCTTCGCAGCCGTGGATAAACCCGAGGTCGATGCGGCGGTCGAGGCCGTCAACCAGGCATTCGAGGGCGTCGGGATGCACAAATGGGTCCACATCTGCCAGGGCAACTACTCGGTCAGCGAGGAGTTCGACAGCGGCGACCAGATCGGGCACCGCTACTTCGATTTCGGCGACTACCCGGCCGACTCCATCGTCCGCATTGGTTGCGACGCGCTGATGGTGGAGTACGACTTCGCCAGCCAATACGAAGGGATATTGAACAACCAGCAACTCGCCATTGGCGCGGCGGACGTGCAGAGCAAGCAAGTCGAATCGGCGGAGCAGATCGTCGAGCGCGTCGAGGCGCAGGGATGGCTCTCCCCGGAGCAGACGCTCATCACAAGCTCTTGCGGGATGAACCACCTGCCCCGCGAGGTGGCGTTCGGCAAGCTCAAGGCGATGGCCGACGCCGGAGCTGCGCTGCGCGGCGTCCCGGCTCCGTCCTAGCCCGGCCCTGGCAGCGCCGGGAGCCACGTCCCCGTAAGCGGATCAATGCGGCCAACCCCAAGGGTGACACCGGAGAACCGTTCGTTGTAGGCCGCGAGCGCGCCCTGGGCCTCGCCGGATAGCTCACCGTAATTGATCTCCGGTTCGCGGCGCGTCACGAGGTGGTCATGCAGGATGCCGCGCAATTGCTGCTCCGTGAGGCCGGGCGAGGGATTCAGTGTGTAGTAAAGGTCTTCTTTCCCCGTCGCAATGAGGGGCACGTCGAAGAGTTGGGGTTGGAGAAAGCCCAAATATAGGCTCAGGTCAGGGATCGGGATGCCGTAGTACGCTTCGATCAGCTCGCGCCGATCCGGCGTCCTGCCATGCTTCGCCGCGAACTCGACGCTCAGGCGCGCGATGGCCGGATAGGGTTCGTCGGCGAAGAGGCCCACCATGAGCAGCGGGCCGTCCCCGGAAGCAGTGGCGGACACGAGGCTCTCACACGCCCGCAGCACCGGATGGAGGCTCGGGGTGTCGAGCGTCTCTTCGTAATCTCCGTAGAAACGGACTCGTAACCCGGCGTCGAACATCTCCCGGTAGACTTCGTCTTCCGCCAGGCTGGAGAGACCGCCGAGGACGTACTCCTTGTAGACCTCTCCCCGCTTGAGCAGTTCTCCCCCGAAGAGTGGCGCCATCATCACGCCCACGCCGTGGGCGAAGACCATCCTGTGCAACTCGGCCTGCCGCCGCGCCAGGGTCGTCAGGTAATCCCGGTCGTCGCCGGGGTGCCTGCGCCGGTGCGAGAGGTACCAGCGGCGCGTCCCGTTAAAGGGCCACCCCATGACCACGGGTTGTCCGGTCCCTTCCACCCAGCGCGCCACCCGCTCCGTGGGCCACTGCAGCCACTCCGGCAGCGAAGGCGTGGGGGGCGTGGATCCCGGCTCCGATTGCACGCCCGGATCTACTTTTCCCTCCCCCACTTCGTCACGGCTCATTACTACCTTTCCAGGGTTTATCGGTGGGTTCGCGGCGGCCTTTAGTCAACCACCGTTGAAGGCCGGTTCGTAAGAGTATACGATTCAGCTTAGATCCGGAGGGTCCGAAGGACTTTGGGTGATTGGGTGAGGGGGTTCAGTGATGGTATTTCGTACGGCGATCAGGGACTGAGGCGCTCACGTGCGCCTCTCATCCTACCTTGATTTCACCGCCGCGGAGCTGCTGCGGTCGGATCTCTCCTACCTCACGCAGGCGACGGATTACGATACCTCTTGGGCGGCGCGGCTCAGGAACAGCGACGGTTCCCTGGCGTATCCAGGCTTGCTCGTAGGTGTCGTAAGCCGCCAGCACTCAGACGGAAGCTGGGGCGGGAGCGCACCCTACGCCTACGACCGCATGCTGACCACCCTATCGGTAGTGCTACTCCTGGCGCGGGTCGGGCATAGGGAGCGGGATCAGGAACAGCGGGCTGCCGGTGAACGGTACATCTGGCTGAACGCCGCCACCCTGGAGCGCGAGGCGCACCGCACGGTGGGGTTCGAGATGATCCTGCCCACCCTCCTCAGGGAAGGCGAGGAGTTGGGCCTGGATCTTCCCTACGCCCAGCTCCGCCACTATGACGAAGAGCGGCGGAAGAAGCTGAGCCTGCTTCCCGAGAAGCAACTCTTCGAGCGCCGCACGACCGCCCTGTTCTCACTCGAAGCCTTCGCCGGCAGGGCCGATCTGGACGGCGTCACGGACCTGCTCTCCGGGGACGGATCCGTGGCCGGTTCGCCTTCATCCACGGCCTGGTTTCTGGGACAGACGCCGGACTGGCGGGAGCGTCACCCGAGGAGCGCGGCGTACCTAGAAGGGCTGATGCCCCGCTACGACGCGGGTCTGCCGACGATGGCCCCCTACGACGTGTTCGCACGGGCGTGGGTACTCTACTACCTGGATCGCGGCGGCCTGCTGGGCGGCCACAAAGACCTGTCGAAGCCCCACTACGAACACCTGCTGGAGCGTTGGGGACCCGGCGGCGTGGGCTGGTCATCCAACGCCTTCCCCGACTCCGACGATACAGCGATGGTCGCATTGATGCTCCACCGCGCCGGTTACGAGGTGGACGGCAGTCCCCTGCTCGCCTACGAGCGAGACGAACACTTCGCAGTCTTCGAGCACGAGCGGGACCCCTCCATCAGCGCCAATCTGCACATCCTGGAGGCGCTGGAGACGCTGCCGGAGCAGGATCGGGCGCGGGCGCGGGACAAGATCCTGGATTACGTCCTCGGGGAAAGGCTCCACGGCTCTTTCTGGAGCGACAAGTGGCACGCCTCGGTCTACTATCCGACCAGCCAGGCTCTAATGGCGCTCCTGCCACACGCCGCGAGCCGCATGGACGAGACCCTGCACTGGCTCTTCGCGACGCAGCGGCCCGACGGTTCGTGGGGACAATACGGCCCCAACGCCGAGGAGACGGCCCTCGTCCTGCTCGCCCTGCTGCTCTACCATCGCGAGGCCCGCCCTCTGCCCACGGAGCCATTGCGGAAAGCGGCGCGTTACCTCCTGGACAACGAAAAGCCCTTCCGGGAGCATTACCCGGAGCTCTGGATCGCCAAGGTGCTCTTCGCGCCAACGTTCGTGATCCGGAGCATCATACTCGCCGCCCTGGGCATCTACCAGGACACTTTTGGGGATCTCGCGTAAGCCAGAGAGACGATATTTCACAACTCGAATTCTAAAGTATTTCCGCCCTCCGTCCGATAATCCCGGCAGAACATATCCGAAAACAGGTTGGAAGGAGCCTGGCGATTCGTAGTTCGATAATGCCCTTGAGGGAGGGAGCGACGAAGATCCAGGACCAGACGATAGATCGAACGATACTCAAGATCAAGCGCCGCGACCCCGACCTGCGGCGCAAAGGAAGGGTGCTGGCCGTTATCTTGCTCGTGATGGCGGCCGGCATCGCCGTGCTGGCGGGCTTCAACCTCGCGGCGGGCCAGGGCTACACGGTCTCGAACATCGCCTTCTTCCTGCTCGTGGCTGGCCTCTTCACGATAAACCGGGCCGGCTACGTGACCGTCGCCGGATTTCTCACCGTGTCGTTCATCACCGCCGGCTCGCTGCTACTCCTGTCAGAAGACACCACGCTAAACACCACGTTCGTCGCAATGTGCATCCCCATCCTGCTCGCCAGCTTCCTGATCGTACCGTGGAGCGGTTTCGTGATAGCCGCCCTGCTCATAGCGGGCAGCGTCGCCGGGGAGGTCCCGCAGAACGACTACCCGGCGCTGCTGGCGCTGTCGGTTGTGGCCCTGATCGCGTACATGCTCTCCAGCAGCCTGAACCGCGCCTACGACGAGACCCGTCATCGGGCCTTGCACGACGCCCTGACGAGACTGCCCAACCGCACGCTGTTCATCAACCGGGTCCAGCAGTCAATAGATCTCAAATCCAGAGAACCCGGCGTGAGCGCGGTACTCTACATGGACCTGGACCAGTTCAAGATCATAAACGACTCGCTGGGCCACGAAGCGGGAGACGAACTGCTGATCGAGGTTGCCCGCCGCCTGGAGTCCTGTCTGCGTCCGGGAGACACCGCGGCACGCCTGGGCGGTGACGAGTTCACCATCCTGCTCGCGGAGATCTCCGGCCCCGCTGACGCCATCCGGGTCGCCGAAAGGGTCGCGGGCGCGCTGCGGTCGCCTTTCATTCTGGAAGGGAACCAGGTCTTCATGACCACCAGCGTCGGTATCGCGTTGAGTTCTTCGGATCAATCGAAGCCCAACGACTTGTTGCGCGACGCCGACGTGGCGATGTACGAGGCCAAGAAAGAGGGCAAGGCGCGCTACAAGATGTTCGACTCGGGCATGCACGCCCAGGCGCTCCAACGTCTGCGGATGGAGAACGGACTCAGGCGGGCCATTGAGCAGGATCAGCTCAGGGTCCACTATCAGCCGAAGGTCTCGCTCGACACCGGCAGGATAGTCGGCATGGAGGCCCTCGTGCGCTGGGAGAATCCCGAACGCGGCCTGGTCTCTCCCGAGGAATTCATCCCGCTCGCGGAGGAGTCAGCCCTGATCAACCCTCTAGGACGCTGGGTGCTGCGCGAGGCGTGCCGCCAGGCAAAGGAGTGGCGCGACACCTTCCCCGAGGCCGCCGACCTGGTCATCAGCGTGAACCTCTCGGTCAGGCAGTTCCGGCAACCGAACATCGTCGGGGACCTGGCCGAGATCCTGAGCCAGACGGGGCTCCCCGCTCATGCCCTGCAACTGGAGATCACCGAGAGCGTCGTGACCGACGACGTGGACTACGCCGTCAAGCTGCTTGGGGAGCTGAAAGACCTCGGCGTGCAACTGGGGATAGACGATTTCGGCAAGGGATACTCTTCGCTCTCCGCCCTCAAACATTTCCCGATGGACGACTTGAAGATAGACCGCTCTTTCGTTGACGGCCTCGGCGAGGACGTGCAGGACACGGCCATCGTGCGGCTGACGGTAGAGCTGGCGCACACGGTTGGCATGCAGGCCGTCGGCGAGGGCGTGGAGACCGCCGGGCAACTGAAACGGCTGCGGGAGATGGGCTGCGACGTGGTCCAGGGCTTCTATTTCTGGAAGCCGCTCGCCCCTGACGCGGCTGCGGAGCTCCTCGCCAATCCCCCGGGTTGGCCCTCGGAGCTCCCGAGTACCGGGACATCCCCTGAAGGAGCCAGAAAGCCCCCATCCCGGCGGAAGTCCAGAGATGGAGGTGAACGGGCATGATGGCCGCCCCGTCCATCTCCCCAACCACCGCCTCGGGAGGCCCGGCGCCGAAGGGATTCGGGGCTGCCTTCTGGAGGTTCCTCTCCGCCCAGACCATCTCAAGCCTCGGCAGTTCCTTCACCATGTTCGCGTTGCCGTTGCTGGTCTTCAAGATCACTGGCTCCGCCATCAGCCTGGCCCTCGTAACCGCCGCCGAGTACCTTCCATATCTGCTCTTCGGGCTGGTGGCTGGCGCGGTGGTTGACCGGACGGATCGCCGTAAACTGATGATCCGGGTAGACGTGATACAGGCCGTGGTGATCCTCACCATACCGGTCCTGGCGGTTATGGGGATGCTCGCGGTGTGGTGGATATACGTCGTTGGTTTCGTCAGTTCGACGCTCTGGATCCTCTTCAACGCCGCCGAGTTCGCCGCCGTGCCTAGCATGGTGGACAGCGATAACCTCGTCACCGCCAACGGCCGTTTGCAGGCGAGCTACTCCGCCGCGAGCCTGGCCGGACCACTGTTGGCAGGGGTTCTTGTCGCCGTGGCGCCCATCGGGACGATACTCTTCCTCGACGCTGTCTCCTTCCTGATCTCCGCGCTCCTGGTCTTCTCCATCAAGACGAGCTTCGACGCCGACGTCTCGGAGGAAAGGCCCGGACCTCTCCGGCGCGAGGTCTTCGAGGGCCTGCGCTACGTGATAGGACATCCGGTATTGCGCAGCGTCACCGTGATGACGGCGCTGGTCAACTTCGTTGGCTTCACCGTATACGCTCAACTCGTGCTATTCGCCAAGGACCGGCTCGGGGCCACCGACCCGGAGGTCGCCATCCTCTACGCGGCTGGAGGCGGAGGTATGATCCTGCTCGCGCTCGCGGCTGGTCCGCTCCGGCGGCGTCTCTCCTTCAGCCTGGTGACGCTTGGCGCCGTGGGATTGGGCGGCATCTTGATAATGCTATTCGCCGTGACGGATCGTTACTGGCCCGCAGTGGCGCTGTGGGCCTCGATCTGGGGCCTGGTGATCCTGTTCCAGATCAACACGAATAGCCTCTGGCAGGAGATCACACCGAACCGCCTGCTTGGCCGGGTACAGACCGTCGTCTCCGCGCTCTCGTGGTCGGCGATACCTTTGGGCGCCTTCCTCGGCGGCTTCGCCATAGAACGGACGGGGAACGTGGCCCTGGTCTACGGCGCGATCGGCGCCCTCATCCTCCTCGCCGCCGCCCTCTTCTCCCTCACGGCCCTGGGCCGCGCCGACCGCTACCTGTCCCTGAAGAAACCGGCGTAGGTACCGGAAGGGACAGCACAGAGCGGCTGTTCCTTCACCCGGCGAACCGAACCTCCTCGAAACCGAGGCTCCTAACGAAAGCCCGGATGCTATCTTCGGCGTTGGTCTCCGCCTGTTCGAGTATTCCGTTCTCACGGGCGGCGGCCTCCACTTTCTCCTCCGCCGTCCCGCGCGCCTCTTCGACCAGTTCCTCGTCGGGGCGCAGGTTCAGGATACTGAAGTCCCGGTCGTAGACGCGGGTCCCATCCTCGTCGAGGCTCGTGGAGAGGACCTCGGGATCGGGAAGCCGGATCGTTACCTCATCCCCGTTTACCCGCACGTCTTCGCGACCCATCTCTGATAAGTCCACTCCGGCTTCGACTTCTCCGACGGCCACGAGCAACACCTTCTCGCCGGTGAAGATCCGCTCCACCTGCGTCCCGCCGCTCTCTCTGGTAATGATCACGGATTCGGTCACACGAACGGTCGCCAACTCATCCAGATCCTGGATGCCCTCGACGACCACGGGACTCGTCGTTGTACGCGCTGGTTGCTCCTCGAAGAGCCACGCCCCAACGACCGGCATCCGCCCCATGAAGTCGAAGCGGTCAATGCCAACGCCAAGCGCCACGCTGACAAGGACCAGCATCAACGCCAGAACCAGCGTCGTCCCGAAGCCGCCACCTCGTTTCTTCCACACCACCTATTCCTCCCGAAGGTAGATCCCGAGAAGGATTCTAGCAGGCAGCAGTACCCTCACCTGACCTGGCTTCCCATCGAGTTTCCGCTAGACTCAAACAAATCCGTGACGTACAATTTCCATGTATTTGCACGTCACAAGGAGAGCCTGAGATGAAACATGAGAAGCTCACGCTGCGGATGGAGGGTGCGTTGATCCGGAAGGCGAAGCGGTTTGCCAGGGATCACGAAACCTCGGTGTCCAAAATAGTCGCGGGGTTCTTCGACAACCTCGAAAGAACAGATTCAGTCGTCCACGGTCCCATCACGAGCCGACTGCGAGGTTCCCTCAAGCCCGCGAAGGATAGCCCGCAGGCAGATAGAGAGGACTATCTGCGGCGCCTGGAAGAGAAGCATGGGTGAATGTCCTGTTCGACACCAACGTGGTCCTCGACGCCCTGCTTGACCGTGAGCCCTGGGCCGAGGCGGCCGTCGCCCTCTTCGACCGGGTGGAGTCGGAAGCTCTGATCGGACACCTGGGAGCCACGACGGTCACCACGGTTCACTACATCGCACGCCGTAACGTAGGTACGAGCGTGGCGAATGGAATGATGCGAGACCTGCTCCAGCTCTTCGAGGTAGCGCCGGTCAACCGGGCCGCGCTCGAAGGCGCCCTCGCCCTCGGCTTCGACGACTTCGAGGACGCTGTCCTGCACGAGGCCGGACGGCTCGCCGGCGCTCAGGCCGTCGTGACCCGTGACCCATCCGGTTTCTCCTCCGCATCCCTGCGCGTCTACGACCCCGACACGCTGGTCGCCGCACTCGACGCCGCGAGAGAAACCTAGCGGAACTCCGGCAGGATCTCCCGCTCGTAGAACCGGAAGAACTTCTCGTGGCCGGAGGCCGATCCGCTGCAC
>Ga0136617_10004500_pt1 | contig 12480 bp, 11 predicted proteins | sample AntDrymUQ3222106_2_FD_129672 | JGI IMG/M metagenome (GOLD analysis project Ga0136617, IMG submission 129672) | Polar desert sand microbial communities from Dry Valleys, Antarctica - metaG UQ322 (21.06) | ecosystem: Environmental > Terrestrial > Soil > Desert | place: Antarctica: Dry Valley...
AGCCAACCGGCTGTCACTCTCAGGACGAGAGTGCCAACCTCATTTTTAGCACTCGCCCCCAGTGAGTGCAAGCGGCGTCCGCCGCGCCCGGACACCAGGTGCACCGCACGATGGGCGGGCCGCGAAAGAGTCAGGCGCCGGCCGCCAGCCGGGCCCCGAGAACGCCACGGGGGCCCACCCGCACTTCAGTCATGCCACCAGACTCGTCCCACCAGATTTCACCACCTGCTCCGAACTGTTTCGCGGCGGGAAAATCTGCATCCGAGGCGACGGATTCCGCAGGGCTATCCCACCTGCCTAGCCCGAACGGGCTATGCCCAGCCGGTCGGAACTAGTCACCCGTGACCATCTTCGCTACTGGTCCTTGTCTGGCCCAGGGACCACCCGTAGCGTCCTCCTCACCTCGTGGGTGCGACGAGGTTTCGGCTGGGACGCGGAGACGCGTCCCAGCCTCTTTTTGCGGGCAAGGGACTCCTCAGCCGCCGGCCACGGCGGGAATGACCGACACCTGAGCTTCGTCGGCGAGAGGCGTCTTCAGGCCGTCGAGGAACCTCACGTCGTCGTTGCCGACGTACACGTTCACGAAGCGGCGCAACTGTCCCTGCTCGTCGACGATCCGGCCCTTGATGCCTGGGTACGACGTGTCGAGCGAGTCCAGCAGTTCGCCGAGTGTGCCACCGTCTGCGCTGACCTCGGACTCACCGCCCGTGTACGTCCGCAGGATCGTCGGGACACGCACGCTGACGCTCATCTCAGGCACCTCTCGTCGTCGGGCAGCCCGAGCCGGGCTGGGCGGGGTTGTGTCATGGTCGCATCCTGCTGTCACCGATGCGATCAGGCGTCGACAGCGCGGAACGCGGAGTACGACGGGTCGATCGTGGCCGTCGGGCCGAGACGATCAGCGATGGCGTCCAGGGTCTTCAGGCCGTCGCCGGTGTTGAACACCACCGTCTCCCGGTCCGGATCGAGCTGGCCGGTCTCGACGAGCTTCTTCAAGGTGGCCACGGTCACCCCTCCCGCCGTCTCCGCGAACACGCCCTCCGTCCTCGCCAGCAGCGCGATGCCGTCTCGGATCTCCTCGTCACTCACCGACTCGACTGCTCCGCCGGTACGCCGCACGGTGTCGAGCACATAGGCGCCGTCGGCCGGGTTCCCGATCGCGAGCGACTTGGCGATCGTGTCGGGCTTGACCGGCCGTACGACGTCGTGGCCGTCGCGGAAGGCCGCCGCGACCGGGTTGCACCCGTCGGCCTGGGCACCGAAGATCCGGTACGGCGTCGGCTCGACCAGCCCGAGCTCTCCCAGCTCGGTGAGTCCTTTGTCGACCTTGGTCAGCTGCGACCCGGACGCCACCGGGATGACGATCTGCTGCGGAAGCCGCCAGCCCAGCTGCTCGGCCACCTCGAAGCCCAGGGTCTTCGAGCCCTCGGAGTAGTACGGCCGGACGTTGACGTTGACGAACGCCCAGCCCTCCTCCTCGCCGGCGATCTCCGACGCGAGGCGGTTGACGTCGTCGTAGTTGCCCTTCACCGCGATCAGGCGGCCGCCGTAGACCGCGGTCGTCAGCACCTTGGCGCGCTCGAGGTCGTCGGGGATGAACACGACGCTCTCGATGCCGGCGCGGGCTGCCGCGGCCGCGACGGCATTGGCCAGGTTCCCGGTGGACGGGCACGCGAGGATCTTCAGGCCCAGCTCGCGCCCGGCCGCCAGCGCCACGGCGACGACCCGGTCCTTGAAGGAGTGCGTCGGGTTGCCGGAATCGTCCTTCACCCACAGGGACCGGATGCCAAGCTCGCGGGCCAGGTTGTCGGCCTTGATCAGGCGGGTGTAGCCCGGCTCCATGTTGGGGATCGACGCGATGTCAGGACGGACCGGGAGGAGGTCGCGATAGCGCCAGATGTTCTTGGGGCCGGCCTCGATGCTGGACCGATCGATCTTGGGAAACGCGTAGGCGACCTGGAGCGGACCGAAACACTCCTGACACGCATAGAACGGGCCCAGCGGCTGCTCGGCGCCGCAGGCCCGACAGATCAGGCACCTGGCGTGGCCGAATGAAGGGGCGTCCGAGGCACCTGCTTCATCGGTAGCGCGGGGGGACGTGTCGAGCGACGTGCTCATGAGGCCTCCTTCTCATCTTCCTCGTGGCGGCTCTCACCACGAGACGGATGTGGCACCGTGCGGTGGCTACCTCGCGCGACTGATCGTCGCCGCAAGTGCGTCCCTCCGGTTGCCGGGGCTTCAACGGGCCGTATCCCTCTGCCCCTCTTGATGAGCTCCGACCACCCTAGCCAGTCGTCTCGAATCTAGGGATGCCGGCCCGCGATCTGAGATGCCGGGTCTCGGTTTCCCCGTCCCTTGATCGGTGCTGCTTCGATGTGGTCGTGCGCGACGACGTACGCAACCTCACGAACTGGGTGAACCTCTCGACGCCGCTCGGCCTCGTGGTCGCGCGCCTGGGACGCTGCCGGGTGACGCGCGGACCGCGGGGCGTGTACGTCGCCGCCGGGTACGTCCTGTCGATCCCGACGGCGGCAGCGTTCACCGCCGGTTCGGTGGTGCTGACCCGGCACGATGCGCGGTGGCTGTTGTCGCGCCCGGCGTTGCTGGATCACGAGATCCGCCACAGCGGCCAGTACGCCGCGCTCATCGTCCGGCCGGACGTTCAGCGCGGGCGGAGCCGGTCCGCGAGCGCCGTGAGCCAGGAGACGACACCGTCGGGTCCGTCCACCACGAGATCCGCCTGTTCCGCGAGTGCCGTCTGCTCACTCGAGCCCGAGCAGACCAACAGACCCTCCAGGCCTTCGGCCCGCATCCGCGCGACCTCCGCGAACGCCGCCAAGTCGCCGAGATCGTCGCCGGTGAAGACCACCACGGTCGAGCCGAGTTCGTCGACGAGGCTCCGCAGCGCCCGACCCTTGTCCATCCCCGGTGGCCGCAGCTCGACAACCAGCCGGCCGGGCTCGGCGACCAGCCCGTGCTGCTGCGCCAGGTCGGTGAGCGGGTGAACGATGCGTTCGTACGTCTGCGTCGGTTCCGGTAGCCGGCGTACGTGCACTGCCACCGACAAACCCTTGTCCTCAATGCCTGCGGCACCGGCCTGCAGAGAGTCGAGCAGCCCCGGCAGCTCGGCCCGCACGCGATCCAGCCCCGGCGGGTGCTCCAGGGTCGAGAGCTCGCCAGTCCCCGCGTACCAGCGCTCCATCCCGTAGTGCCCCAGCACGACTATCCGCTCGAGGCCGGCCGCTCGGTCGAGGCCGGCCAGCTCGACGGCCTGGCCCGCTGGGCGGCCGGTCACGATCGCGAGGTCACCCACGTACGGCGCGAGCGCCGTCAAGGCGCTCACGGCGCCTGGGTGAGGACGCGCCTGCCCGGGATCGTCCACGATCGGCGACAGCGTCCCGTCGAAGTCGAAGGCCAACAACGCACGGTCCGGACCGGCAAGCAGCGCGTCGAGGCCGCGCCGACCGGCCGCGGTCGCCGGAGCCGCACTCACCTGGCCACGCAGGTCGTCGCAGCCAGGTTGCGCTCCTGGACGTCTGCGAACAATCGCCCCGACCCTCGATCTCCCAGGTACTCGTACCGCACCGTCTCCAGGCTCCCCTCGGTCTCGATGGAGTTGACGTCGATGACACCGCTCAGAGGTTCGCTGGTCACGAGATCGGTGGGGGTGTCCAGATACGTCTCCCGGGCATCGCGATCGTCGGACACCTGGTCAGCGTCGTGGAACAGCAGCCTGGCCAGGCATGTGACGTCGTCACCATCCCTGGCCACGAACGCCGCGGTCGCATCAGCAGTGCCGAGATCTGCTTCGACCATGTCGTCGGCGACGGCATCGAGGCTGCGCCGACCCGGTCGCCGCTGCGTGGCCGGCTCGTTCGCGTCGAAGTCGGCTGCCGTTGGATCGGAATGCGTCATGTGCAGGTGCCACCTCGAGTCGAAGTCGCGCTGAGCATACGACCGAGCGAGGTCACACCTCGGTGAGGATGACGGTCAGCCGCTCGTCGCTCATCGGGGTGTCGGCCGGGCGGATGCGCGTCATCCCTAGCTCGCGTGCCAAGTCGCGCGCCGCCCGCTGGGCGCCCGGCTGGAAGTAGACGGTGTCGGCGGGAATGTCGCCGTACCAGTTGTCGGTGACGGGAACTCGCCAGCCTTCGGTCTGGAGCTCTGCGGCGAGATCTGCGGCCAGACCGCTGACGCCGGTGCTGTTGAAGATCTCCACCTCGGGTCGCGTCGGCTGGGGCCGCTCGCGCTTCGTCCTGTCCTGGCGGTCGGGGGTGTCGGCACGGCCGGACTTCTCGCGATCACCGCCGCCGGTGTGAGCCGATGGTGTCGGGGTGCGCGGCTGCTGCTTTGCTTGGTCGCCGCGCTCATCGCTGGGCGCGTCGTTCGCGCTCGAGCTGACGGCGACCAGACCGACGCCAGCAACGGCAACCAGGACGAGGCTGCCGACGGTGACGGCGGAGGGAAGAGCCATGGCTCCGACGCTCAGAGCTCGATGCCGAGTCGGCGAGCCGACCTCTGGCGCTGGCGGGCCGACCGGAGCCTGCGAAGCCGTTTCACCAGCAGCGGATCGAACGTCAGGGCCTCGGGCTTGTCGATGAGCGCGTTGAGCACTTGGTAGTACCGCGTGGCCGACATGGCGAACTGCTCGCGGATGGCTTGTTCCTTGGCGCCGGCGTACTTCCACCACAACCGCTCAAAGCCGAGGATCTGCTGGTCACGCTCCGACAGCGAGTCTGCGGCGCGGGAAGAGTCCCCGGAGGTGGCGACGTTCGCGGCGTCCATGCGTCAACTCCTGCACTGCTCACGCGGATGGACATCGCGGCACCGGCCCATCTCTGCACGGCCCATGCTAGGTGACGAACCACACCGTTGTCATTTACCACCCCGCGGTGCGGTTGCCGCGTCTCGCAGGGGTTGTCATCGACGTGCTTCAGCCTCGGTGCTCCGCTGGCGCGGCCTGCGCGGACTGGCAGCAGCCAGCCAATCAGCGTCGAGCAGGTCCTCGCCGTAGGGTGGATCCGTGGTCCGTCCATCGAAGAGCCCCTTCGTCGTGCTGGCCAACAGGCTTCCGGTGGATCGAGATTCTGACGGTGACGGTACGCGGTGGCGGACCTCGCCCGGAGGCCTCGTCACGGCGCTGGAGCCGGTTCTGCGCCAGCACGACGGCACCTGGATCGGATGGGCCGGCTCCACGCTCGACTCGTACGACGCGTTCGAGGTCGAGGGCATGCAGCTGCAGCCGATCGAGCTGAGCGACAGCGAGGTGGAGCTGTACTACGAGGGCATGTCCAACGGCAGCCTCTGGCCGCTGTACCACGATGTCGTCGCCAAGCCCGCCTTCCACCGGGAGTGGTGGGACGCCTACGTCCTCGTCAACATGAGGTTCGCCCAAGCCGCCGCCGACTGCGCCGACGAGGGCGCCGTGGTGTGGGTGCACGACTACCAGCTGCAGCTGGTGCCAGCGATGCTGCGCGAACTACGACCCGACGTACGCATCGGGTTCTTCCTCCACATCCCCTTCCCGCCGTCCGAGCTCTTCAAGCAGCTGCCGTGGCGAGACCGGATCCTCGAGGGACTGCTCGGCGCAGACCTCGTAGGGTTCCAGCGTCCCGGCGGGGCCGCCAACTTCGCCCGGCTCGTGCGGGCACGGCTCGGGCACAAGACGCACCGAGAGACGATCCGGGTCGGCAACCGCAAGGTGACGGCGCGCGCCTACCCGATCTCCCTGGACTTCGAGTCACTCGAGTCACTGGCCAAGTCCGCGCCGGTCCGTGAACGGGCCGACGAGATCCGCGCGGAGCTCGGCAACCGCACCATCTTGCTCGGGGTCGACCGCCTCGACTACACGAAAGGCATCCGGCAACGGCTGCGCGCGTTCGGCGAGTTGATCGTCGAGGAGAAGGTCTCCGTCGAGGAAGCGGTCTTCGTGCAGGTCGCCTCGCCGAGCCGCGAGCGGGTCCAGCAGTACGTCGAAGTACGCGACGACATCGAACGGTGGGTCGGCCGGATCAACGGAGACCTGGGTCGGATCGGACACCAGCCGATCCACTACATGCACGCATCGTTCCCGCGGGAGGAGATGGCGGCGTTGTTCCAGGCCGCCGACGTGATGGTCGTGACCCCGTTGGCCGACGGCATGAACCTCGTGGCCAAGGAGTACGTGACCTGTCGCTACCACGACGACGGGGCGCTGGTGCTGTCGGAGTTCGCCGGTGCCGCCGACGAGCTCAAGCAGGCGTTCCTGGTCAACCCGCACGACATCAACGGTCTCTGCGAGACGATGCTGGCCGCGATGACCGCGCACAACCGCGATCTGAATCGCCGGATGCGCGCCATGCGCAAACAGGTACGTCAGAACGACATCGGGCACTGGGCCTCGAAGTTCCTCACCGATCTGGCCGGGGACGCCATGGACGTCGACGCGTCTTGACCAGCGGCCGGGCCCGTAACGCCTCACCCTCGTCCGTTCCTTGTCCGGGCTCGGGCAAGGAACGGACAAGGGTGGAGGCCCCGCAAAGTATGAGTTTGCGGAGCCTCCGGTGTGCCTCGACAGTGACGCCGTCGCGGCGACCTGCCTTCCGAGCCGGGCTCCCTGCCTCGCGTCACGAGGCGGCCTGCGCGAGTTGCCCCGCACGACGCCGATGAGTCGAAACCCACCGAACGAGCCTGGATCTTCCAGCCTGCCCCGAGCCCGGCGAACCGGACCCGTAGGGAGAGTTCTATACCCCGCAGTTCCACCCCGGCAAGGGGAAAGGTCCCGGCATCGGGTGACGTCAGAACCAGGTCGGCGTGTCCGGTTCGACACGCCGCCCGCCCGCTCGACCAGCGGGAGGCATCGACCGGGGAGCGGGGTTGCGCTCCGGAGAGGCTTTGGCAGAGTCCGTCGTGTGACCCCGCGCCCGCTCGCCGAACTCGTTGCAGCCGACTGGGCCGAGGTCCTCACGCCCGCCGCCGACACGGTGGCCGGGATCGGTGATTTTCTCCGGGCCGAGACCGCCGCCGGGCGTGGGTACCTGCCGCCCGGCGACCGGATACTGCGCGCCTTCTCTACTCCCCTTGCCGACGTCCGGGTGCTGATCGTGGGTCAGGACCCCTACCCGACTCCGGGCCACCCGATCGGCCTATCGTTCGCGGTCGAGCGCTCGGTGCGACCGCTGCCGAAGAGCCTCGTCAACATCTATCGAGAGCTCGCAGACGACCTGGCCATCACGCCACCCGTGCACGGTGACCTCTCAGCCTGGGCGGAGCAGGGAGTGCTGCTTCTCAACCGGGTGCTGACCGTGCAGCCGGGAAGCTCGGCGTCGCACCGGGGCAAGGGGTGGGAGCGGGTCACCGACCTCGCCATCGACGCGTTGGCGCGCCGCCGTACCCCGCTGGTTGCCGTGTTGTGGGGACGTGACGCGCAGTCGGTTCGGCCTGCCCTCGGCGACGTCCCCGTGATCGCCACCGCGCATCCCTCGCCGCTGTCTGCCTCTCGGGGGTTCTTCGGGCCACGACCGTTCACCCGGTGCAACGAGCTGCTCATCGAGCAGGGGGCCGAGCCCGTCGACTGGCAGCTGCGTTAGTTCCGCTGCTGCTGAGCCACGTGGCCGGTGAGAGGGTGAGGCATGGCCGAGCCAGAAACGTCTCCGTTGTGTCTGGTCACCGGGGCTACCGGCTACGTGGGCGGTCGGCTCATCCCTGCGCTGCTGGACGCCGGCTACCGCGTGCGCGCCATGGCACGTACGCCCTCCAAGCTGGACGGGCGGACCTGGGCCGACCAGGTCGAGGTGGTCCAAGCCGACGCACCCGACGCCGACGCCGTCGGACGGGCGCTGGCGGGCGTGGACGTCGCCTACTACCTGCTGCACTCCATCGGCACCGGATCGTCTTTTCAGGACACGGAGCTGACGATCGCCCGGACGTTCGCGACCGCAGCCCGTACCGCCGACGTACGACGCATCGTGTACCTCGGAGGACTGACCGCGCGCGACGAGGAGCTGTCGACGCACCTGGCGTCGCGGGCCGCGGTCGGCGAGGCGCTGCTGGACTCGGGCGTTCCCACCATCGTGTTCAGGGCCGGCGTCATCATCGGATCGGGCTCGGTGTCGTTCGAGATGCTGCGCTACCTGACCGAGCGGCTGCCCGTGATGGTGACCCCGCGCTGGGTGCACAGCAAGATCCAGCCCATCGCCATCCGCGACGTGCTGCACTACCTCGTGGCTGCGGCGGGGGTCGAGGCGACGGTCAACCGCGGCTTCGACATCGGCGGGCCCGACACGTTGACGTACCTGGAGATGATGCAACGATTCGCCGCCGTTGCGGGTCTGCCACGTCGCCGCATCCTTGCAGTGCCGGTGCTCAGCCCCAGCCTGTCCAGCCACTGGGTCAACGTCGTCACGCCCGTCCCGCGGGGGCTGGCCCGACCCCTCGTCGCGTCGCTGCGCAACAACGCGGTGACCACCGAGCACGACATCGCCGAGTTCGTGGCCGACCCGCCAGAAGGTCTGGTGGGCTACGACCGGTCCGTCCAGCTGACCCTGTCGAAGATCCAAGAGATCGACGTTCCGACGACCTGGACCTCGGCGAGCACGCACGGGGCACCGAGCGACCCTCTGCCCACCGACCCTCATTGGGCTGGCGGCTCCTTGTACGTCGACGAGCGGGAGCGGGCGGTGGCGGCGTCACCGCAGCAGCTGTGGCGCGTCGTCGAGGGCATCGGCGGCAAGCGTGGCTGGTACTCGTTCAGCCTCGGGTGGAGGGTGCGGGGCTGGATCGACCGGCTCACCGGTGGCCCGGGCCTGGTCCGCGGGCGACGCGACCCCGACCGGCTACTGCCCGGAGACACCCTCGACTGGTGGCGCGTCGAAGAGGTCGACGGGCAGCGCCTGCTCCGCTTGCGCGCGGAGATGCGGATGCCGGGCTTGGCCTGGTTGGAGCTCCGGGTGAACTCCGACGGACCCGCGGCGTCGACGTTGCACCAACGTGCCCTTTTCCACCCGCGAGGCATCCTCGGCCATCTGTACTGGTGGGTGGTGTGGCCGTTCCACGGGCTCGTCTTCGGCAGCATGCAGCGCAACATCGCCAGGGCCGCCGAGAGCTCCGCGGATGCATGAGCTCTCGGGCTGGGGGTAAGGGTCCGATACCTCCGGGGTCCCCGTCCAGGGGATCGGGGACGCCGGAGGCCTAGAACGGCCTGGTCCAGTTCCTCGATCCATGTGCGAGAGTCGGAGCATGACGGAGTTCCCGCACGAGTCAGACGATCCGATCGACGCCGATGCCCTCAGCGAGGTTCCTGACCAAGAGGAGCAGCTGAGTCAAGGCCAGGCTTCCGACACACTGGTCGACCGAGGCGTCGACGACGTGCTGGACGAGGGCTTCTCACCGGCGGAGCGGTACTCGTCGGCGGAACGGTTCGGCAACACTGCCGAGGAGATGCGCGAGGGCGAGTCGTTCGAGGAACGGCTGCGACAGGAGGAACCCGAGGAGCAGGTTTCGTACGACGCTGATCCCTCCACCGAAGACCTCGACGTGCCGCCTGAGGACGACTTCCTCGACGACGGCGAAGTCGGCAATGAGCGCTCGGGACGCCTGGTCGACCCGGATGAGGGCATCGGTGAGGACATGGAGAAGGACCTCGTCGGCGACGACGTCGGCATCGACGGCGCCGGCGCCTCGGCCGAGGAAGCTGCTATGCACGTCGTCGACGACCGCCAATGACCTACGCGACCCCAGCCGGCTGACACACGTCCACTCAGCTCAGCTGCGCGGGGTTGGCGTCTGACTTGTGGTGCTCGTCGGCGCCGACCGGCTGCGACGCCCCGTTCGAACGCCGCCCGGATGCGGGGGGCTCGAGCCGGATGATCACCGACTTCGAAGTAGGGCAGTTGCTCCCGATGGCGGTCGAGTCGAGCGGAATCAGCGGATTGGTTTCCGGATAGTACGCGGCGGCACAACCGCGAGGCGTGTCGTACGTGACGATCCGGAACTGGGGAGCACAGCGCTCACTCCCGTCGATCCACTCGCTCACCAGGTCGACGATCTGGCCCTCGTGCAAGCCGCGCGCCTCGATGTCGTCGGCGTGCACGAAGATCACCCGACGTCCGTTCGAGATCCCGCGGTACCGGTCGTCGAGGCCGTAGATCGTGGTGTTGAACTGGTCGTGGCTTCGCAACGACTGCAGCAGCAGCCGCCCCTCCGGGACGTGCAACACGTCGAGCGGACTGACGGTGAAGACGGCCTTGTTCTCCTTCGTGGGGAACGTTCTCGAGTCCCGCGGCGGGTGCGGAAGCACGAAGCCACCCGGTCGGTCGACCTTCTCGGCGTACGCCGCGCAGCCGGGAACGACCCGAGCGATGCGATGGCGGATGTTCGCGTAGTCGGCGCGGAACTCGTCCCACGGGATGGCGTACCGGTCGCCGAGCGTGGCCGTCGCCAAGCTGGTCACGATGTCGACCTCGGACTTCAGGTACGGGCTCGCCGGAGTGAGCGGACCCTTGGACGCGTGCACCGCCGACATGGAGTCCTCGACGGTCACCCGCTGCTCAACGCCACCGGTGAGGTCCTTCTCGCTCCGTCCGAGTGCGGGAAGGATCAAGGCGGTCTCGCCGCACGCGACGTGCGAGCGGTTCAGCTTCGTCGATACCTGGACGGTGAGGCGCGCCTTGCGCATCGCCTCCTCGACCACCGCGGTATCGGAGACCGCGGAGACGAAGTTCCCTCCCATGGCGAAGAAGACCTGGGCGTGGCCGTCACGCAGGGCCCGGACCGCATCGACGGTGTCGTAACCGTGCTCGCGCGGTGGGTCGAAGCCGAACTCACGCTGCAGCGCGTCGAGGAAGTGCGGTGGGGACTTCTCCCAGATCCCCATCGTGCGGTCGCCCTGCACGTTCGAGTGTCCACGGACCGGGCACAGCCCGGCACCTGGCTTCCCCATGTTGCCCTGCGCCAGCGCGACGTTGACGATTTCCTTGACCGTGGCCACCGCGTTGCGGTGCTGGGTGAGGCCCATCGCCCAGCACACGACGGTACGGCGAGATCGGGCGAACATGTCCGCGGCCATCTCGATCTGCTCGCGGGTGAGACCGGTGGCAACCGCGACTGCATCCCAGTCGACCGCTCGTACGTGAGCCGCCCACTCTGCGAATCCAGTGGTGTGCCGTTCGACGAAGTCGTGATCGAGCACCGTGCCGGGGCCCCCCGCCGCCGCAGCCTCCTCTTCCCGAGCGAGCAGCAGCGATCCGATCGCCTGGAAGAGCGCGAGGTCTCCGTTCACCCGGATCGGGAGGTACTCGTCGGCGAGCCCGGTGCCGTTACCGGCCAGGCCTCGGACGTTCTGCGGGTTCTTGAAGCGGAACAGGCCGGCCTCGGCCAGCGGGTTGACCGCGAGGATCTTGGCCCCGTTGCGCTTGGCGACCTCGAGGGCGATGAGCATCCGCGGGTGGTTGGTGCCCGGGTTCTGTCCGCATATCACAATCAGCTCGGCGTCGTAGATGTCCTGCAGGCTGACGCTGCCCTTGCCGATCCCGATCGTCTCGGCCAACGCGACCGACGTCGACTCGTGACACATGTTGGAGCAGTCAGGCAGGTTGTTCGTCCCGTAGGAACGCGCGAAGAGCTGGTAGAGGAACGCTGCCTCGTTCGAGGTCTTGCCCGAGGTGTAGAAGATCGCCTCGTCCGGGCTCGCCAGCCCCTTGAGCGTGTCACCCATCAGGGCGAAGGCGTCGTCCCAGCTGATCGGCTCGTAGTGCGTGCCCCCGCGACGTCGTATCACGGGTTGGGTGATCCGGCCCTGCTGACCCAGCCAGTAGTCGCTGCGGTCCTCGAGCTCGACCAAGCTGTGGTCGGCGAAGAACTCGGGGCCGACGCGGCGTCTGGTGGCTTCCTCGGCGACCGCCTTGGCGCCGTTCTCACAGAACTCGGCGGTGTGGCGATGGCTCGGGTCCGGGTCAGGCCAGGCACAGCCCTGGCAGTCGAAGCCGTCCGTCTGGTTGAGCTTGAGCAAGGTCCGTGCCGTACGGGTGACCCCCATCTGCTCGAGGGCACGCTTCATGGTGACGGCGACGGCGGTGAGCCCGGCAGCGGCGTGGACCGGAGGGCGGACGTCGAGCCGTGACTCGTCGATGTCCTCGCGCGGCGCCTTGCGCGCCAATCTCGGCAGCACGGGCTTGTGCATGACGGCCTCCCTCGACGATTGTCTCGTCACCGTACCCATCTCGCGGCGGTCGACTCGTCGGCGGGACTGTCGCGTGATTCGCCTAACCCCAATAAACCAAGTGCCTCAAATGACTTAAACGAACCGCCGCCGTGACTGCAGTCATGACCATGGCACCCAGGTCCGGCACGTGGTGTTCGTCGCGCGCACCTGGTGACAGGGCGACGCCGCGTCCCGCTGCGCGCACACCGTCGTGGCTTCGAGACACTCTCAACCTCGGGTCATGATCCGCAGCCGCACGTCGGCGCGGCTCGAGATGTCCGGACTGAGTCGAGCGTGCCGAC
>Ga0136617_10004501_pt1 | contig 12480 bp, 11 predicted proteins | sample AntDrymUQ3222106_2_FD_129672 | JGI IMG/M metagenome (GOLD analysis project Ga0136617, IMG submission 129672) | Polar desert sand microbial communities from Dry Valleys, Antarctica - metaG UQ322 (21.06) | ecosystem: Environmental > Terrestrial > Soil > Desert | place: Antarctica: Dry Valley...
CACCTCAGCGTAGGCCGGCGACTCGGCGGCCATCAACACCCGCAACAGAAGCTGACACGGCTCCGAGAGCTGGGAAAAACATTGCCACAATGCGGCGTCGCGTTCCTGTTCGAGCAGCGCCGCATCCAACGCCGGCGCCAGCTCGTCGACCACCTCGGCCGCCGCGTCCTCAGCACCCCCCACAAACTCACGACCGGATCGCCGCAACACCCGCAGGCACTCCCGGCGCGCTGTCGTGACCAGCCACCCGGCCAGCCGCTCCGGATCCTGGATCCGGCCCAGATTCTCCACCAGCCGTAACCAGGTCGTCTGCACCACATCCGCGGCATCGGCAGTCCCGAGCCGGTGTGCCCGGCCCACCGACCACAACAGGTTGGAATACCGTTCGACGATCACATTCCACGCCGCCTGATCGCCGGCCCCGGCACGCGCCAGCAGGCTGGCCTGGCTGTCCGGCTCGGGCATGGCAACACCTTTACGGATAGGCTGCACGGAGAGTGACGCCACCATAGCGCTATGCGGCATATGCGGCTCCCTATCTCGCTAGGGTGTGGCCCTGAACAGAGGCGGCACCCCAAGCGGTGATACCAAGCCGTCGAGCGAGTTTTCCGGCGGGCTCGCCGATGGAGACGGCGGTGGGCCTGATGGCACGCTCGGTGCGGGGCTTGGAGTCGGCCCAACCGGCGGCGCGCCGGACGGCATCGGCCTCGGGCTCAGCGCTGGAGCCGGTGACTGAGACGGCTGCCCGCCCACGGGTGCGCGCCGACCCGGCCTGCTCGACACCGCGGGCAGCACGCGCACGGCGCCGGCGTACTCCTGGCTCCACACCGGCGCGATCCGTACGACATCGCCGGTCTGGGGGGCGTGGACCATCAGCCCCGAGCCGATGTACATCGCGACATGGTGGATGGTCGACGGGTCAGCCGGGTTGTACGCGAAGAATAGGAGATCACCGGGCAACAGGTCACCGCGATCGACGAGCGGGCCGGCCCAGAACTGCTGCCGGGACACCCGGGGCAGGCTGACGCCGACCGAGAGGTACGCCCCTCGCGTCAGGCCGGAGCAATCCCAGGAGTCAGGACCGTTGGCCGCCCACACGTATGGATCGCCCACCTGCGCCAGCGCGAAGTCCACGGCGCGCAGTGCGAGCGGATGCGCCAGACCATCGCCTGCCGTCACGGGTCGGCGCACGCGCTCAGCCGCGACAGCCCGCCGCAACACCGTCAGGTCAGAGTTGGCGGCGGCGAGCCGGACCCGGTCGGCACTGACCAGGGCGGCAAGGTCGTCCGCACCTTGCTGAGCGGCCAGCCACGCCGAGCGTTTCTGGGTGACCGCGTCGGCCCGCGTCGCTTCGACACGCTGACCGGAGGCGAGCGCCCCGGCCTGCGCCTGCTCGACATCGGTGGCCAGCGCACGCGCCTGCACCTTTCGTACGCGCCAGGCCCTCTCATGCGCCTTCAACGTCCGCTGGGCGGCCGCAACCCGTACCTCTGTCTGGTCGAGCCGCTGCTGCAGAGCGGTGACCGTGTTCGGCTGGGCCACTGCTGATGGCGCGACGACGACGTAACCTGATCCGACGACGAGCACCGCCGCCAGCAGCGCGGCCGCCGCGTGGGTCCGCTTCATCGCCGGGTCACCAGGCCGTGACGGCCAGGCTGCAGGGATCCGGGTACGACCAGCAGCGACGCGCTGGCGGCACGGATATTCGGGCCCGCCGTCTCGGCCGCGACGAGTTCGCGCGGGCCGAGTCGTGAATGCGCGAACACCAGGCACATGACGCGGAACGATCCTTTCGACCCGACGACGACTGTCATGACGCCCGGCGCGGACGTGGCGTCAGGAAGCAGCCAGGTGAGCCGGACGGTGCGCCCGGGGGTGAAGCCGGTTCCCGTCGCCAGCGTGGGCGTTCCGGCCGCGACGATGGCCGGTCCCACCGTCAGGGTTGCCGGTACGACGGAGGCCGGCGGCGGCGTGGTGCACGTGACGAGCAGCGCCGCCGAAGCTGTCGGCACGGCGCCCGGCCCGACCTGGCGAGCTGTCGCCTGCAACGGCCCGCACGGCAACTTGCCTGCTGGCAGCGCGGAACTACCGCTGCCGGATCCGTCCGTGAGGACCACCCCGATCGGCTGGTCGGCGATCCGCAGGGCCACTGGTGCGCGGGGGTCGAAGCCGGTCAGCGTCCAGGTCAGCGGCCGGGGCAGGCTCGCCGCAGCGATCGTGCCCGGAACGACCGTGAGCGCCGGGCAGGTCACCGTCAGCGGCGCGGTAGCCGTTGGTGGCGGGGACGGCAGAGCCGGCAGAAGCGAGTCCTGTTCCTGTGTCGCGACGACCTGATGGATGCCACAGCCAGGCAGCGCCGACAGGGTCACCGTCAGGCTGAACTCCCCGGTCTCCGTCACGTCAGCCGTGTCGGTCGGCGGCTTCCCCGAAACGGTGAAATCCACGTGGCTCCAGGCGCCGAAGCCAGCACCGGAGAGCTCCAGATCGACCGGACCCGGCCGCCAGGCGACGGACGCCGGATCGACCGTGAGCGTCGGGCACGGGACCCGGTACGTCGTCGAAGGTCCCGGTATGTCTCCAGGCGCGCTCGAGTCAAAGGACGGTACGTAGAACGAGGTCCCGATTTCATGCTCGCCGACCCCCAGACTGTCGACGGTGCCGGTCGCGGTCCACGTGCCGTCGTCCGCCGGGACAATCCCATCGGCTGGACCGAAGCTCTCGTCGTCGATCGACACTTCGACGCGGTAGCCCGACGGCGCCCCCGTACCGCTGACCAGCAGGGTGTCCTCATCACCGTCACCGCAGCTCGGTGCGACGCTTACCGTCGGGACCGGAGGACATGGCACCTGGTACGTCGTCGACGCCCCCGGAACGTCCGGAACCGGGAATTCGGGCGGGGCTGCTGTGTGGAACGCCGTCGAGATGGTTCGCTGGCCGTCCATCAAACCGTCGGCTATGCCGGTGAGTTCCCAGCTGCCGTCAGCCTGCGGCACCGCGAAGAGGGAATCTGTGGGAAAGGGTTCCCCGTCGATGAAGACTCGAACAGTCTTGCCGGTCGGTGCTCTCGTACCACTGATCGTGAGCGAGTCCTGATCACCGTCGCCGCACGTCGGCGCGACGCTCACCGTCGGGGGTGGCGGACACGGCACCTGGTACGTCGTCGACGGTCCCGGAATGTCGGGAGGTCCGATTTCGCCAGTGTGAGGGAAGTAGAACACCGTCGAGATGGTTCGCTGGCCGTCGGCCAAACCGTTGACGGTGCCGGTCGCTTGCCAGCTGCCGTCAGCCTGCGGCGCGATGACAGTCGATCCCAGGAAGGATTGCCCGTCGATCTCGATCGCAACGTGGTAGCCGGTCGGCGCTTTCGTACCGCTGATCGTCAGGGGGTCCTGATCGCCGTCACCGCACGTCGGCGCGACGCTCACCGTCGGGACCACCGGCAACAAAGGCCCATCGGACGTCCCAAAGCCGGGGTCCAACGGCGCCGACGGCGGGAAGAGCGGCACCCCGTCGAACGTCCCCGTGTCAGGCACCGGTGCCGGGGAGATAAGGGCGAGCGCGAGGGCAACGGCGGCCAGGGAGATGCCCATCACGCTGGCTTGCGGGCGAAGCCGCTGACGGTGATGGCGGGCGTACACGGCTTGACCGCGGGCCCAGGGTTCTGGCAACTGACCGAGATGCCGAGCTTCGCACCCGGCTTGAAGGCGAAGGGCGCGACGAAGTGCAGGTCAAGGTCACGGAAGTTCTCCAGCCTGGCCGTGTACAACGCCTTGCCGTCACTCGTCACGGTCACCAGGCCGGCGTCACCGGCGGGATTTTGCATCAGCAGATCGGTGATGCTGACGAGCATGGTCTTGCTCAGCACGACGCTCGGCTTCTGGTTGCCAGCGCCCGCGGCAAGCCGAACAGCGATCGGGTCGCCGAGCGGGTCCACTGTAGACGTCTTCGGTGGCGCGGCTGGAGCCTTGGCAGCGCCGCCCCTGGCGGCCGCCGCGTCGACCTGACCAGCCAGATCGTCGATCTTCCCCTGCTGCTCTGCGACCGCCGCCGCAGCCTCCTTCTTGGCCACCTTGGCGGCCTCGGCCGTCGCCGCGTTGCGGGCGCTGTCCTCAATCGTCGGGCGCAGCACGGTGAGCCAGAGCCCGACGAGCATCGCGACGAGAGCGAGGCCGGCAATCGCGGCGCGCAGCAGCCACTTGGGCAGCACAGCCTCCTGTAGCAGGCTGCCCTCAAGGGTGAGCGGCGCCGTACCAGGCGGCTCGACATGCACCTGGAAAGGCAACGTGACGGCCGACCCTTGCCAGAACCGCTTCCGGCCGCGCACTGCCACCGGAACGATCTGACACCGGCCCGGGCCGACCTCGACGACCGGGGTGGGCAGTGAGACCTCGACCTTTTCGTCGGGGTCGAGCGGCTGCAAAGTCACCTGCGCGGGGGCGTTGCCCCGGTTGTCGATGGCGACCTCGTGCTTGCCGGTACGCCGCCCGCGGGCCCGCGAAGTTCGCGGCAGCAACTCGGCGCCGACCTCCGTGAACGAGCCGACCTCGAGCAGGCCCTCCTCGACGGCGTTGCCGGTGGGGTCCTCGCGCGAGACGACGCGCAGGGCGAACGACACCGAGCCGCTCGGCGTCGCAGGCGTTCGCGGCGGGGTGAACCGCACGGTGACGACGCCTTCCTCGCCGGGAAGCAGCGGTAACTCGGCCGGATCGACGGTCGCCCACGATTCGGGCTGGCCGAGCGGCTCGACGGTGAAGGCGTCGACGACGCTTCCCTCGTTGCGGACAGTGACGTGGCACTCGACCTGCTCGCCTGGATCAACCGGCAGCGGCGGTGCGGAAAGTGTGGCTAAGGCTCCCATGCCCTGTCAGAGCCGGCCGCAGCCGCCGTCGTACCCGGGGCTCGGGCACCGGAGTTGCCCGTTAGGGCATCAGCGACGCGGCCAGCTCACCCGGCCGCCGTGCGCAGATTTGGGGCCCAATCGTCGCAAGTCACCAAGAATCCTCTCCTTGTCGGAGCAGCCGCTTCGCCACCCGGACGTCTCCTCTCATGAGTGGCCGCCCAATCACCAAGGGAGTCACCAAGCCGGTGGCCAACAGGCTTTCCGGCCCTACCCAACCAGAGGAGATCAGCATGCTCACCACGAGAACTGTCGACGTGGCATAGGTGTGGCCTTGGCCGGCACGGCCATCTTGGCTGCGACGACCTTCGCAACCGGTGCCGCACAAGCCAGCACCACCAGCGATCCGCTCTGCCGGGCGGCCCGGCCTACGGCGGTCTACAACGGCTCCGGGAGCGTCATTTACACCATTCACGCCGGGCACGACATGCGGGTGCACCACTACGAGAGTGGCTGGTTCTATGGTCACGGCAACGGGCATTCGGATGGCTGGGCACCCGCCTCTGAGTTTGGCTGGTGCCGCTGACCGGGATGCTGTCCGGTTGCCACCGAACCGAGTGAGACACCATCGCCCCGCATGCCATCGGTATGCGGGTGATGGACTCAAATGGGGGCTCGACACAAGGGGTGACAGGCTGTGCCGGTGACGACACCTCCCGAGGACTTGCCTCGCTACCGCGTGCTGACCGGCCCGGACGACGAGACCTTCTGCCATCGGGTCAGCGAAGCGCTGGCTCTGGGCTATCAATTACACGGCAGCCCTGCACTCACCTTTGCTGGCGAGCGCGTCATCGTGGCCCAGGCACTGCTCTGGCCGTCGACCCCGTGAGTCCCTAGGGGGCGACGGCAACATCACTGCGCGGCGCGGCCGAGGTCACGGGCCCGGTCACGGGCGGCTTCGATGGCGGAGAGGAAGGCGGCCCGCACGCCGTGGTTCTCCAGCTCGCGGATGGCGCTGATCGTCGTACCGCCAGGTGAGGTGACGGCCTCGCGCAACCGCACCGGATGCTCACCGGTGTCTCTCAGCATCACCGCCGACCCCAGCGCCGTCTGCACCATCAGGTCCGCAGCGACGGTACGGGGCAGTCCGAGCAGGATGCCGGCATCGATCATGGCCTCGACCAGGAAGAAGAAGTACGCGGGACCGCTGCCCGACAGTGCGGTCACCGCGTCCTGCTGCGACTCCGGCACCCGCAGCACCTTGCCCACCGGCTCGAGGATGGCCTCGGTGGCGACGAGGTGCTGCTCGGTGGCGTGCGCCCCCGCGCTGATCGCCGACATCGCCTGGTCGACGAGAACCGGCGTGTTGGTCATCACGCGGACGATCGGGGTGCCGTCACCGAGCCGGCGCTCGATCAGCGACGTCGGGATACCGGCGACCAGCGAGATGATCAGCTTCTCGTGGTTGACGGCCGGCGCCAGCTCGGCGAGTAACGCCTCGATGTCCTGTGGCTTGACGGTGAGCAGCAGAATGCTCGCCTCGGCGGCGGCCTCCACATTGGACACAGCAGGCACGCCGTAGCGCTGGGTCAGCTCCTCGGCCCGGTCAGCCCGCCGAGTCGTCACCATGAGATCCCCCGGTGAGCGACCGGCGCGCAGCAGCCCGGACAGCACCGCCTCGCCGAGCTTGCCGGTGCCGACAACCGCGAGGCGGGTCATCCCTTGCTGGCCAGCGAACGCAGGAAGAACGCGACGTTGGCCGGGCGCTCCGCGAGCCGGCGCATCAGGTAGGCATACCACTGGTCGCCGTACGGGACATAGACGCGGACGGTCTCGTCGGCGGCCGCGAGCCGGCGCTGCTCGTCAGGTCGCACGCCGTACAGCAACTGGTACTCGTAGGTGTTCGCTGCCCGGTCGTACCACTTGGCCCGCTCATCGGCGATCGCGATCAGCCGCGGGTCGTGCGTGGCCAGCATCGGGTAGCCCTCGCCTGCCATCAGCACGTTGAGGCTGCGTACGTAGGACCGGTCGACCTCGAGCTTGTCCTGGAAGGCGACGGGCTCTGGCTCCTTGTACGCGCCCTTGCACAGCCGCACCCGCGACCCGGCGTACGCGAACTCCCGGCAGTCGGCTTCGGTGCGCCGCAGGTAGGCCTGCAGCACCAGGCCGAGCGTCGGGAAGTCCGATCGCAGTTCACGGACGATCTCCAGGGTCGCGTCGGTCGTCTTGGACTCCTCCATGTCGATGGTGACCGTCGTGCCGGCTTTGTCGGCCGCCTCGGAAATCGCCCTGGCGTTTTCGCATGCCATGGACGGATCCAGCAGCAGGCCGATCGCGGACAGCTTCACGCTCAGCTCCGCGCCGCCGGTCAGCCCACCGGTGCGCAGCCGCTCGAGCAGTTCGAGATACGCCGCAGTTGCGGTCTTGGCCTGGGCTTCCGCTGTGGTGTCCTCGCCGAGGTGGTCCAGGCTCACGGCCAGTCCGGTATCGACCAGTTGCCGCGTGACCCGCACGGCATCGTCGACAGTCCCGCCGGCGACGAACCGGCGCACGACGGTACGAGAGACCGGAGCCTGGGTGACCAGTTGGCGAGTGCGCTGCGAGCGAGCAGCAGCAAGGATGGTCCGGCGCAGCATAGGTGCCAGGTTACGTGGCTGCCACGGACCAGGTCGCAGTCGAGGGAGCGGCAAGGTGTGACCGGGTGAAATCCAGTGCCTCGACGAGATCGACTTCGCGCTCGGCGCGGTCGACCGCTCGTCGCGTATTCACCTCGACGACGACGTCCCCGCGAAAGTTGTTCGTGGCCAGCCCCTCGAGCAGCTCGGCGCAGGGCTGACCGCCGCGCCCCGGCACCAAGTGCTCGTCCTTGTTGCTGCCCCCGACACCGTCGGCGATGTGCACGTGCGCCAGCCGATCGCCCATGTCGACGGCCATCACCAGCGCGTTGTTGCGCGCGGTCGCGGTGTGCGACAGATCGAGCGTGTAGTGGTGATAGTCGCCGGTCAGCGGATCCCAGTCGGGGGCGTAGCCGCTGAACTGCCGGCTGCGGGCCCGCAGCGGGAACATGTTCTCGACGGCGAAGACCACGTCGGTCTCGTCAGCCATCTTGGTGATGCCCGCAGCGAAACCGCGCCCGTAGTCTCGCTGCCAGACAAACGGTGGGTGTACCACGACCACTCCCGCGCCGAGCCGTTCGGCGGCCTGCTGCGAGCGTTGCAGCTTGTCCCATGGCTCGGTGCCCCACACGCGCTGGGTGATCAGCAGGCACGGCGCGTGTAGCGAGCGCACCGGCATGCCGTGATAGTCCGACAGCCGCTGCAACGCCTCGACATCCTGGCTGACCGGATCGGTCCAGATCATGACCTCGACGCCGTCGTAGCCAAGCCGAGCCGCCATCTCGAAGGCGGTTGCGGTCGACTCCGGGTAGCAGGACGCCGTCGATAGGGTCACCGGAATACTCACAGGGCACCAGTCTAGGCGAGCCAGCATCGAGCGCAGCGAGCTGACCATCGCCGAAACCGAGCGACAAGGCTTGGCCGGAGCAGGGCTGGTCCTGATAGCCGCCCGCTAGAGCTTCCGGCTTCAGGCGCCACCCACAACTCCCGTGCGGGGTAGCGGGTGACGGGAACCCGGTCGGCCGGTCCGGCGTCGCTGGGAGGTGATTCGCAGCGGCTTCGACCTAAACCTTCCGGCCTCCCCGGTCACCGGGGTCACTTGATGTCTCGCCCCTGGTGAACCTGGAGGCGGCAACACTGAGGGGACCTCCGCACATTAGGCGCCGTCGAGCCAGTCCAGGCGACGCAGGATCACGCCTTCGCGCAGCGCCCACGGACACAGCTCGACCATCTCCGCGTCGAGCATCCGCATGGCGGCCTCCGCCACCACACCGCCGGCAAGTAACTGGTGCGCCCGGGCCGCGCTGACGCCCTCGAGCCCGGCGAGATCCGTCGCCGGTATCCGGCAGATGAAGGCGATGACCTGCCGTAGCCCGGACAGCGTCAGCTGTCTTGGCACGCGCTGGCCAGCCGACGACGGCGCGGCTCCGGTCAGCCGGGCCAGTGACCGGAAGGTCTTCGACGTCCCGACCACCCGGTCGGCGCGGCCGCCCGCTGTCACCGCCTCGATCACCGGCTGGAGACTCTTCTCGGCGTACGCCCGTAGGGCGTCGACGCTGTCCGAGCTCGGCGGGTTGCCGGGCAGCCGCTCGCGGGTCAGCCGGCCCGCGCCCAGCGGCACTGACATGGCCACCTCCGGCGACTCGTCGATGCCGGTCGCCACCTCCAACGAGCCACCACCGATGTCGAGCACCAACAGCCGCCCGGCACTCCAGCCGAACCACCGGCGTACGGCGAGAAAGGTCAGCCGCGCCTCGTCCTCGCCGGTGAGCACGTCGATGTCGACACCAGTCTCATCCCTGACCCGCTCGATGACCTCGACAGAGTTCGACGCGTGGCGTACCGCGGAGGTAGCAAAAGCGAGCAGGACATCGACACCAAGCCGTTGCGCCGACTTTCTGGCCGCTGCCACCGCCGAGACGAGGGTGTCGGCGCCAGCGGCCGACAGCTTGCCTTTGGCGTTGACGTGCTCGGCAAGGCGGAGTATCGACTTCTCCGACCTGGCCGGCATCGGATGGCCGCCACGGCGCGCATCGACCACGAGGAGATGGACGGTGTTGGAGCCCACATCAAGCACGCCGAGCCGCATGCGAAAACCGTACGCGCAACGGCACATCGTGGCCGGGTGACGACACCGAAAGAACGCGAAGTCGGCCTGGATTTCGCCCGCGGATGGGTGGAGTTCGTCGACCCGGGCCGATCCCGACGACGGATGCTGCAGGCCCCGGCGCGTTCTCTGTGCGTAACGCTGCCCGCTAGGTCACGATCGCGCAACGGTTTATGCACGTCACCGGTACCCGCTTCGCACCATCTAGCATCGTCGTGCTCATGGGTAGTCGTCCAGCGCAGGATCCCGCGAGGAGAGCGAGAGAAATGACACGAAGAAGGCATTTAGTCCGGACGGGAACTATGTTTACGGCTGCGCTCCTGCTCGCAGCCGCCTGTGGAAGCGACTCCGAACCCAAGACCCCGAAGCCTGGCGAAAAGGTCGGCGGGACGGTCAGCGTCCTCGGGGCCTGGAGCGGCTCCGAACAGGACTCGTTCCTCGCGATGGTCAAGCCGTGGGAAGAGGAAACCGGCGCGAAGGTCAAGTACACGGGAACTCGTGATATTTCCACGCAGCTCACCACTGGCCTCGCATCAGGCAACACCCCCGACCTCGCCGGAATCCCTGGTCCCTCGCAGTTGCAGGAGTTCTACGACAAGGGTGCGGCGAAGAGCCTCGACTTCGTCGACGTCGACAAGTATTCCTCGTCCACCCCCCCGGGATTCGCCGATCTCGGCAAGGCCGAGGACGGCAAGCTCGTCGGTGTGTTCATCAGGGCCTCTGTCAAGGGACTCGTGTACTACAACACGAAGGGCGCCTACAAGCCCGGGACGCCGAAGACCTTGGATGAGCTGAACCAATCCGCGCGGGCAGCCGCTACCGGCCCCACCAAGCAGTGGTGCATCGGCCTGGAGTCCGGCGCCGCCTCCGGATGGCCTGGCACCGACTGGATTGAGGACATCGTCCTTCGGCAGTCTGGATCCGAGGTCTACGACAAGTGGGTCAAGGGTAAGCAGAAGTGGACCTCGCCGGAGATCAAGAAGGCATTCCAGACATTCGGCGAGGCAGCGAACAATTCCCACGGCGGCGCGAGGTATATCAACAACACGGCATTCGGCAAGGCCGCGAACCCGATATTCGCCAAGCCGCAGGGTTGCCTGCTGCACCACCAGGCGTCCTTCATCACCGACTTCTTCCAGAACGAAGGCGGCGCCAAAGAGGGTGACTACGACTTCATCCGCTTCCCCGACATCGATCCCCGGCACAGCGGCGCCGTGACCGGCGGCGGAGACCTGTTCAGCATGTTCAACGACACACCGCAGGCACGCTCACTCATGCAGTACCTCATTACTCCCCAGGCACAGGCGATCTGGGTCAAGCGTGGCGGGACGATCTCCGGCAACAAGGACGTCCCGGTCGCCGACTACCCGGATGCGGCCGCGAGGAAGGCCGCAGGGATCCTGCAGGCCGCGAAGACCTTCAGGTTCGATGCATCTGACCAGGTTCCTGCCGCCATGAACGACGCCTTCACCAAGGCGGTCATCGCTTACGTGGCTGATCAGAGCAAGCTCGACTCGATTCTGACGGAGCTGGACAAAGCACAGGCCGACGCATACAACGAGTGATGAGGGCGCGACAAGCCGTGTCCTACTCGCGGTATTCGTCGCTATCGGGTTCCGGCGGCCTGGTCGCGTACATCCTGCTCGTCCAGACACAGCCTGTCAGGGACTTCTCGACTCGACTCGCCGCCGCACGGGGAGTTGGCCAGTTTGGGCGAGCTCTCCGAGCCACTGAAGGCTGGGTTTGGGCGCCCGCACGAAGGTCTGACGATCGACGGCGATGAGTCCGAACGTGGGCTGATAGGTTCCCCATTCGTAATTGTCGAGAGCACTCCAATAGAGATAGCCGCGAACGTCGACTCCCTCCGTCATGGTGTCGTGAAGGTCCAGGAGCGCCGCCCGGATGTAAGCGATGCGCCGGGCGTCGTCGTCGGTGGCGATGCCGTTCTCGGTGACAAGGATCGGGACTTGGCCCGCGAGGTCCCAGGCATTCCGAACGCCGATTCCCAACGCACCCGGAAAGTACTCCCACCCCGTCAGAGTGATCTCCACGCCCGCGCGCGGTGTCTGGGGACCGTCCGGTCCGACGATCGTGCGGGTGTAAGCCTGAACGCCTACGAAGTCGTCATCGCGCGCAGCTTCTAGATAGAAGCCCTCACGTGGATAGGCATAGGCAGCGGCGACATCTTCACAACCGACTTGGGGTTGGAAAGCCTGCGTCGCCACCGTCCAGCCGGACTTGATCCCGGGAAGTGCGGAGAGGATGTCGCGGCTTCGTCGATGCGCTTGCACCAGTGCGTCTGCGACGTATTGGTCCGGTGGCGCTTGGCTCTGGCCGAGGAGGGCGATGCCTTTGGCCCCGGCATCCTTGGCGATCATGTTCGGCTCGTTGATGGTGCACACCCACTCCACCCCCTCATCGAGGATTGCAAGGGCGGCCTCGGTGTAGTTCGCAAACAGTCCGGGTGCTTCCCGGTGATGCCATCCCCCCAAGTTCGCCATCCATCTCGGGAGCGTGAAGTGGTGCAGCGTCACCACAGGTGTGAGACCAGCCTCCTGGCACGCCGAAACCATGCGTCGGTAGTGGTCGACCTGGGCTCGCGAGACATGTCCCTGTTCGGGTTCGATCCGGCTCCACTCGAGGCTGAATCGATAGGCGTTGAGGCCAGCGGCGGCGAGCAGGGAGATGTCCTCTCCGTACCGGTGGTAGCTGTCGCACGCGTCTCCGCTGGCCTCATGCAGCGTGCTGCACGAGGCGTGCTCTCGAACCCACCAGTCACTGTTGAGGTTGTTGCCCTCTACCTGGTGGGCCGATGTGGCAGCCCCCCACAGGAAGGCACTCGGAAAGGTCGGATGCTCAATACTCAAGGATCGGCCCCCTCGAACTCCTGAGTGACATCGCCACCTCGTGGACAGTGTTGG
>Ga0136617_10004502_pt1 | contig 12477 bp, 10 predicted proteins | sample AntDrymUQ3222106_2_FD_129672 | JGI IMG/M metagenome (GOLD analysis project Ga0136617, IMG submission 129672) | Polar desert sand microbial communities from Dry Valleys, Antarctica - metaG UQ322 (21.06) | ecosystem: Environmental > Terrestrial > Soil > Desert | place: Antarctica: Dry Valley...
AAGCCGCCGCCGGGGCTGCGGTGTAAATCCTCTTCGCGCACGAGGTCGAAGAGCGCGAGCGTGTCGCGGCGCGCTTCGTGCATCGCGCGCGCAATCTGTGTTTTGTGTGAATCGAGCATGTTCCTCAGTTGCTTATGAAACTTGATGGGCTATTATAGAGGAGTTAAAAATCATTCACCACAAAGGCACCAGGAACACACTGTAATACTTGGCATCTCTTAGTGTTCTTCGTGTCTTGGCGGTCAAAACTTTTCCCTTCGCGCGTGCATTCGTGTGGCATGACGACGGGTGAAAGCAGAGAGGAACCATCAATGTCATCTGTCGCACGCGACGCTTCTCAATTCGGCCTCGAAGATGCTGCGGACGAAAAGTCGAACGACGACGATTCGTCCGACGGACGCCTCAAAATTCATCGCCTCGTTTCTGGCGATACTGGAGCCGGCTTCGCGGAAGATGTTCGTCGCGGTCTCTCGGCGACTCCGAAGCGGCTTTTCCCGAAATACTTTTACGACGAACTCGGCTCGCTGCTGTTCGACGCGATTTGCCTGCTGCCGGAGTACTACCTGACGCGCGCGGAAAACGAAATCTTCGCCAGCTACGCCGACGAGATAACCAGCGCGCTTCCCGGCGACGCGCCCGTGACGCTCGTCGAGATGGGCAGCGGCCGCGCGACGAAAACGCGCCTCGTCATCGAGGCATTGCTCAGACGGCAACAACAATTGCTTTACGTCCCCGTCGACATCTCCGCGACGGCGCTGGAGACGAGCGCGCGCGTGCTGCTTCAATCGTACCCGGCGCTTTCCGTCGAGGCTTGCGCCAGCGACTACGACACGGCGCTCGCGCGCATGAGTTCTAATGAACGCTTCGGAGGGCGCGTGCTCGCGCTCTTTCTCGGATCGAACATCGGCAACTTCGAGCCGGAGGAAGCGCGCCGCTTTCTGCGATCATTGCGCGCGGTGTTGAGAGCGGGCGACGCGCTGCTCGTCGGCGCAGACTTGAAAAAGGAGCGGACGATTCTCGAAGCAGCCTACGACGATTCGCTCGGCGTCACCGCCGCCTTCAATCTGAACCTGCTCGCGCGCATCAACCGAGAACTTGACGCCGATTTCGATCTACGCGAGTTCGAGCACGTCGCCGTCTACAACGAAGAGCGCGGGCGCGTCGAGGCCTTCGTCGAAAGCCGGCGCGCGCAGCGTGTGCGTATTCGTCGGTTAGAGATGAATGTTGAGCTTGCCGAAGGGGAGCGCATTCACACCGAAAACTCGCACAAGTACGATCTTGCGCAACTCTCGCAGCTTGCGACGGACGCCGGATTCACGCGCGCCCGCACGTGGCACGACGCGGCGGGGCAATTCAGCAGCAACCTCTTCGTCGCCGTCGAGGAAGCGGGTTTTTGAATCTATTAAGAGTGGCTAACAACTGCGCCATCGAAGTAGGTACTGAAGGGACGGCGGCGACATCTCCCGCCGCACGAGGAATGCTGCCCACTGATTCGGTGGCGCGCGCATCAACGCCGCTTTTCGCCGAGTATTTGCGGCGCGGCGCGAAGCCAATCGCGGAGTGGCGCTGTGGCGTCGAACTGGAATTGTTCGGCTACGACGCGCGCACGCTCGCGCGCCTTGACGCGGCGCAGGTGCAGATTGTTCTGAGCGGCTTCGCTGAGTCGCCGGATGATTTGGTTTTCGAGGGCGCGACGATCATCGAATCTTCGGCGGGGCGGGCGGGACGCGTGACAATCGAGCCGGGCGGGCAGATCGAGTTCTCCGGTGCCCCACAGCAAACTCTGGTCGAGGTCGAGCGCGGCATAAAATCCTTCATCAGTCGGCTCGGCGAGATCGCAGTTGAGAGCGATTTTATCTTCCTCGCCGCCGGCTTCGATCCTTTGCGAACGATTGATGAACAGCAGTGGTTTCCGAAGATGCGCTACGCGGTGATGCGCCCGTACCTTGCGACGCGCGGGGCGCGGGCGTGGGACATGATGTGTCGCACCGCCGCGATTCAGGTCAGCCTTGATTACAATTCGGAAGAAGACCTCGCCAAGAAATTCGCCCTCGGCAATCGTCTCGCGCCAATCATCACGGCGATGTTTGCCAACTCACCCTTCGCCGACGGTAAACTCTCCGGCTACAAATCAACGCGCGCCGCCGCGTGGCTCGAAACAGACGCCGACCGCGCGGGGCTCGCGCCGTCGGCGATAACGAATAATTTTTCACTCGACAGCTTCGTTGAAGACGCGCTTCAGGTGCCGATGCTATTCGTGCGCCGTGACGGACACTACCTTGACGCGCCGACCGGAATGCCGTTCGGGAAATTTCTCGAAGAAGGGTGCGGTTATATTCGTCCGGTATTCGACGATTGGCTTGACCATCTGACGACGCTTTTCACCGATGCCCGACTGAGACAGCATATCGAATTGCGCAGCGCCGACTGCGGCGCGCTCCCGTCAACGCTCGCGTTGCAAGCTTTGTGGAAGGGTTTGATGTACGACGACGCGGCGCTTGACGCGGCGCTCGCCATCGCGCCAGTGATCAACCGTGAGGGCGCGGCGCGTCTGCGCGAGGAGGTCGCGCGACACGGACTCAGCGCGCGTCACGAATCAATCAACGTGCTGGACGTGGCGAAAGAGATTCTGATGATCGCCGCCGCCGGACTCCGGCGAATCGCGCCCGACGAAGTGCCCTACCTCGACGTGCTCCGCCAACAAGTCATCGAAGACGAGGTTTGCCCGGCGGACATTCTGCTGCGCAACTGGCACGGCGGTTGGCACACTTCGATGAGCAAAGTTGTGGAGTATCTGCGCGCGGCGTAGACGAATGGCCGCAAGCCCGACCGTAAGGGAGGGCATATCAGGCGTGACGTTATCGGCCTTGCTTACGCGCGGGCTTCTGCCCTGCTTTTGCGTCCTCTGCGCTTCTCTGCGCGCTCTGCGGTTAAATCATCTAAGCGCACAGAGTTTTCGCAAAGAGCGCAGAGAGTATTCATCTCTCCCTGCCGATCAATTTAGACTTGATGTCTGCCAACACTGAATCCGTCGCGGTTCAATTTCGTCACGTCAGCTACCGCGTGCCGCAGACGCCCGCGCCGATCATTGATGACCTCAACCTCGAAATTAAACGCGGCGAGACGCTCGTGCTCTTGGGCGAGTCGGGGTGCGGCAAAACGACGACGCTGAAGTTAATCAATCACCTCTTGCTTCCGACCTCCGGCGAGGTGATTGTTGAAGGCAAGCCGACCGTCGAGTGGAATCCGATTCGTTTGCGACGTTCTACCGGCTACGTTATTCAGGACGCGGGGCTGTTCCCTCATTTCACCGTCGAGCGGAATGTTGCGCTCGTCCCCCGACTCGAAGATTGGCCGGAGGAACGTGTCCGCGAGCGCGTCCGCGAGATGCTCGGACTCGTCGGGCTTGATCCCGACACATTTGCCGGGCGTTACCCACGCGAGCTTTCCGGCGGACAGCGGCAGCGCGTCGGCGTCGCCCGCGCGTTGGCTTCTGACCCGCCGCTGCTGTTACTCGACGAACCGTTCGGCGCGCTCGATCCGCTGACGCGCGCGTCGTTGCAGAGAGAGTTTCGCGCCTTGCAAAGACGGCTTGGCAAAACTGCCGTGTTCGTGACGCACGATGTACGCGAGGCGCTTTTCGTCGGCACGCGCGTTGCGCTGATGCACGCCGGGCGTCTCGTCCTCGTCGAGACGCCGGAGAATTTCCTGCACTCAAACGAACCGCACGCACGCGCGTACCGCGAGACGCTGAGACTCGACAACTTCGATAATCATTCATTCGAGACGGCGGAGCAAAAACGATGAGCGTCATCCGGTTCATCGCACAACACTGGCGCGAGATGCTCGTGCTGATGCGGGAGCATTTCATCCTCGTCGTCATCTCGACAACGCTCGCCGTCGGCATCGCCGTCCCGGTTGGGATTTTGTTGACGCGCCGCGCCGCGCTGAAGCGCCCCGTGCTCGCGCTTGCCGGAATACTTCAGACAGTTCCGAGCCTTGCGCTCTTCGGCCTGTTGATTCCGCTGCCGTTCATCGGCGGCATCGGCGCGCGAACAGCCATCGTTGCGCTCGTGCTTTACGCGTTGCTGCCGGTGGTTCGCAACACGGTGACGGGCATCGAGGGCGTTGACCGCAACGTGCGCGAAGCGGCGGTCGCGATGGGGATGACCGATTGGCAGGTTTTGCGGCAGGTCGAATTGCCGCTCGCGTCAAGCGTGATTTTGGCGGGTGTGCGTGTGGCGACGGTCATCTCAATCGGCGTGGCGACGATTGCGGCGGCCATCGGCGCGGGCGGCCTCGGCACATATATCTTTCGCGGCCTGCGCATGAACGACAACAACTTGATTCTCGCGGGCGCGGTGCCGGCGGCGCTGATGGCGCTCGTCGCGGATTGGCTGATCGGTCTGCTTGAGGCGCGGCTCGACGTGAGCGGGAGGAGCGGCGTGCGGCGTGAGCATGAGTCGGCGAAACACAACGGGCGACGCGCGCTGGTTATCACGACCGCCGCGCTCGCCGTCGTGTGCGGCACGGGTGTGTTCGCTGTGTGGCTGGGGGGAAGTCTAGGCGCAAGTTCTTCCGGCGCGCGAGATGCTGAAGACGGCGCGCACGTGGTCGTCGGCTCGAAAGATTTCACCGAGCAGGTGATCCTCGGCGAAATCATCGCGCAGACGCTTGAGGCCGCCGGCCTCAAGGTCGAGCGCCGCTTCGAGCTTGGCGGCAACCTCTGTCACGACGCGCTCGTCGCCGGGCAGATTGATTTCTACCCGGAGTACAGCGGCACGTCGTTCACCGCAATTCTCAAGCACGCCCCGGTCTCAGACCCGCGCGTCGTCTACGAACAAATCAAGCGCGACTACGCCGAGCATTTTGACATTGAGGTGAGCGCGCCGCTCGGCTTCCGCAACGACTTCGCGATTCTCGTGCGCGGGCGCGACGCGCGGTCTCTCAATTTGCTCACAATCTCCGACGCCGCGCCGCATGCGCGGAAGTGGCGCGCGGGCTTCGGTCAGGATTTCATGTCCCGCCCCGACGGCTACGAAGGATTCAGGCGCGCTTACAATTTACAGTTCGCCGCCCAGCCGCGCGAGATGGATTTGTCGCTCACCTACCGCGCGCTCGCGGCGGGCGAGGTGGACATCATCGCCGGCAACTCGACCGACGGATTAATCTCCGCGCTCGACCTCACCCAACTCGAAGACGACCGCCGCTACTTCCCGCCCTACGAAGCCGTCATCCTCTCGCGTCGCACCACACTTGAACGCGCGCCCGCCGCACGCGAAGCGTTAGCGCGACTCGCCGGGGCGCTCTCGACCGAAGAAATGCGCCGCCTAAATTATGAAGTTGATGGGCGGAAGCGCGCCGCGAGTGAGGTGGTGCGCGAGTGGATGCTGAGTAAAGGTAAAAGATAAAAGTAAAAAGGCAAAAGGAAGACAACAATAATGTTGCCCCGCGCGTTCGTTTTGCCCTTCTGCTTCTTTCGGTCGCGCTTTATTTTTTGCGAATCATCGTGACGCGCACCGGCTCGTTGAGACTGCTGGCGAAGAGTTTGATCTCCTGCTTTTGGAAGCCGGGGGCTTTCAGTTTCAGCATCAGTCGTCCCATGTGAAGTGTCATCTGGGTGACGCCGCGCGCGTCCGTGAGGCTCACCGCTTCGCAGAAATAGCCGTCCGTGCGCGTTGATTCGAGTTTCGCGTTGACGCCTTTAATTGGCTCGCCGCCTTCGTCAACGACACGCAAATCGAGGCGTCCGATGCCGTTCGGCGTTTCGGGCGCGCGACCCATATTGGGAGCGCCTGCGGCCATGCTTTGTGACGCGGCATCCTGCGGTTGGGTTTGACCCTGAGTGAGCGCGGCGCCGAACGTGGCAGCGATGATGAGGGTAGCAAAGATTAATTTACGCATCTTGATTTACATCTCCTAAGTGTTCTTAAATTTTATCGAGTCGGAGGGGAGGCAATTCAGTCAACAACGCCGCCTGAGCGAGTGTTTAAGTTTACAGCCAAGTCGCGCGTCGGCGCGATAATTCCCGAAAGCGTTGCGCTGAAGGCTGAAACTTATTTACGAGCGTGACTTCAAATGGCGTTGGGGAGGGCGACGCTGGGAGTGGCTTCCGTCGCCGTGGACAATTATATTGTCCCGCACGCAAATTTGAAAGTCCAAAACTCCCCCACGCGGCGTTTGTTGACAAAACTTTGTGAACAGTAAGGAATTGTTGTGCTATCAGCAGTTTCTTAAATTCAGAGACTGACCTCTGACCACCGACCTCTGAGATGATAACGCGATGACTTTAATTGACCTTCTAGTGTTACTACTTGTCGCCGGCATTTGCGGCGCGCTCGGCCAAGCCATTGGCGGTTATTCGCGCGGCGGTTGCCTCGTCTCCATCGTGCTCGGCTTCATCGGCGCGCTGCTCGGTTCGTGGCTCCAGCAGAGAGTCGGTTTACCGGAGCCTCTGGCAATTAACGTCGGCGGCAGCCTGTTTAAGCAATTCCCGGTTGTCTGGTCAATCATCGGCGCGGCGCTGTTCGTCGCGGTAATTGGTCTCATCTCGCGCCGCCGCGCCTGAGAAGAAGGCAAAATTAAAAAGGTAGAAGGCAAAAGTAAGGCGGATACATTCTTCACTTTTACCTTTGCCTTTTTCCTTTTGCCTTGATTCCGGCGTATCGGTTACACTCGCTGGCAAAAGCATCTTTGTTGACTGGAAACGACGGCGTGCGGGGCCGGTTGCTCCGCAGTAGGATGAATTTTCTTTTATGACTGCCGTATCCCCGATTAAACCTCACCACGACAACGCCACCGGGGCAACTCCCGACCTCAGTTACTTTCGCCAAAGGTATCCGTTAACCGTAGCCAACTTCGGCGGCCTGCCGCGCCGCGAAGAATGGTTGCGGCGTGTTTGGGAATTAGATGAGCGTTGGCAGTCGGCGATGGGAAACACTCCAAGCGCGCCGGAAGAAGTGATCGTGCGCGGCGCTCCGCCGGCGCATCTTCAGGTCAAGGGGACGTTCGACATTATCTACGCGGGCGGCGTGCTCGGTTTGCTGCACGCCGCGGTGATGAGTTGTCAATACGACCAGCGCGTGATGGTCTTTGACGCGCACACCGTCGGGCGCACGCACCGCGATTGGAACATCTCCGACGAAGAGTTGCGCGAGTTCGACCGCGCTGGTCTGTTTACCGAGGAAGAGATCGAGGGCGCGGTGGTCAACCGCTACCGCGCCGGCTTCGTTAAGTTTCACGACGCCGCGTCGCGCGTCAAAGCCGAGCGGTTGTGGATGAACGGCGTGCTCGATGTCGCGCTCGACGCCGACAAGTTGCTCCAACTCGCCGCCGCGAAAATCCGCTCGCGCGGCCCCGCCGGGTGTGCGCTCGCGGACAGCTTGCGTTTCGTCCGGTGCTACGTCGAACCCGACCGCGTGTCAATCGAGACGAGCGACGCGCGCGGCGCGCGAAAACTTTTCAGCGCCCGCCTCTTCGTTGACGCGACGGGAACTAATTCTCCCGTCGCGCGTCAGATCAACGAAGGTCGCGCGCTGACGCACGTCTGCCCGACGGTCGGCACCGTGGCGCGCGGTTTTGCGCGGGGCGAGGAGCCGGATAAAGTTGATTTCAAGGTCGGCGAGATTCTCGTCAGCACCGAAGACGCGAGCGACCACCGGCAACTTATCTGGGAAGGCTTCGCCGGCAATTCGCAGCGCGACGAATACACGACCTACCTTTTTTTCTATGACGCGGTGAACTCGCCCGCCGATAAATCGCTGCTCGCTCTCTTCGAGAAATACTTTGAAGCGCTGCCGACATATAAGCGCGCGGGCGCGCAGTGGCGCGTGCAAAAGCCGGTGTTCGGCTACATTCCGAGCGTTCATCATCACGGCTGGAAGGGCGCGGGAAAACGCACCGCCGCCGACCGTGTGATGCTCATCGGCGACGCCGCCGGTCTCTCCAGCCCGCTGACCTTCTGCGGCTTCGGCTCGCATGTCAGAAACCTGCGGCGGCTAACGCACCTGACGAGCCTCGCGCTTAAAGCCGGGATGCTCGACGCGCATTCGCTCTCCGAGGTTAATGCCTATGAGCCGCGCGTCGCGCAGATGGCGAGTCTTGCCGAGTTCCTGCGTCCCGCGCCCCGAAGCGCGCCCGGAACCGTCAACGAAACGCTCAACGCCGTGATGGCGGCGCTTCATAACCTCGACGACCGCGTGCGGCGCGAGTTGTTTCAGGATCGGATGTCGTTCGGCGCGCTGAAGAGTCTGCTCGGCCACACCGCCAAACTCTACCCGCGCATCTTCCAACGTGTGCGCGAGCACCTCGGCGCGCGCGGCACGTTCTGGTGGGTGGCGAATGTCGCCGAGGCAGCTTTGAATGAGCGGCGCGAAAGTAAAGCGGAGGCGTCGGGCGGCGAGGAGAATGAGCAAGACCCGGCGCGGGAATTTGCTCGTTATGTGAGCATCTACAAAAACGGCAGAAGCCCGGACGAACAAAGTTGATTCGTCCGGGCTTCTGTCGTTCAGTCAAAGCGTCTGTCCTTCGTTTCGGAATCAGCTTTTAATCCTGACAACACATTTGTTCTGTAGGGACTTCGGTAGCGTAACCGCGCAGAGTACATTCCCATGTTCGTCCGTAACTTCCACGCCCGTTATCTTCCTGTTGGCGTCCTTGAACTTTTTCTTGCCTTTAGCATTCGGGTCCGGCATGAACGTGTCGTCGAACTCGATCTCAATGGAACCGCCTTTGATAACAACCGGGTCGCCGTTTGACATTTCAGATTCTCCTTTGAGGTAAGAGAGAGTTAGTTGGTTGAAGCGAGGAGTGCGTCTAGTTGTCTGCGTCCGAACTGTACGTCCGGCCTTGCGCTGTAGTTAGTAAAAGTTTCCGTACCCCAGTTCCGCTGAAGCTCTGATAACACGTCGGCGGCGCGCGAAGCATGTTGGTGCGCCTTCGTCGCGTCACCCAGTTGTCGGCTGGCGCGCGCCGCGATCAGCCACGCGCGCCACTCAGAGTCCCGTTGCCCCGCCTCAGCAAATCGCTTCTGCGCCTGTGACACGGTGGCGAGTGCGCCCCGCGCGTCGCCGCTCTCCAGCATCTTTTCGGCAAGCGCCAATCGTGCTTTGGACAGCGGCAACGGGCTGCCGAGCCGTGTCGCCTCGTCTAAAGCTTCCTCACATAGACGCAGACCCTCACGGTGCGCGCCGGAAAGGGCGTGCGCTAAACCGAGTGTGTGTCGCGCCTCGATGGCCGTCTCTTTGAAATGCGCGAGGGCGAGGGCCAGCGATTGCTGCGCTCGCGCTTTGGCTTCCGGAAAGCGTCGCTCGCTGAGAAACATCCGGGCACTCGTCAGATGAAGCCAAGCGGTCTGCTTTTTACTGCCGCCGCCGCCTTGCTCGCCGAGCGAGGTCGCGTCGCCGAACACCGTCCGCGCTTCTTCGTAGCGACCCAGTTGCCACAGTACGTTACCGCGATTCATTAAACCCAACCTGACGCCCCTCTCGTCGCCCTGTGACTTACTGATTGCGTAACCTTCTTCGACGTGGCCGAGCGCTTCAGGATATCGCTCCTGCTGGACGAGGATCACTCCCATCCAGTCATGCGAGAACGCGACCTGCGCTCGGTCGCCGGCTTTTTCCGCGAGATCGAGTTGCTGCCGAAAAGCCTTGAGCGCGGCTTCGTAATCTCCCTTCTGACTGTTGGCGAGTCCGAGCAGCGTCAGCAGTTGCGAAACTTCTTTTTCATACCCGCCCTGCTGGTAAAAGGCGAGCGCCGGTTCGATGTAGCGCAGCGCCTCGTCCGTTCTACCCTGCTGGATGCGCAGGCTGCCGAGCATCCCCATCGCCCGCGCTTCATTACGCCGCCCTTTGTACCTCCGCGCGAAATCAAGCGACTGACTGTAATACTTCTCGGCCTCGTCATAATCGCCGCGCGTGATAAAGGCGTTGCCGAGGTTCGCCAAGCCCCGGGTGGTAAAGTTCTCCATCCCTTTGGCCTGCGCCAAATCAACGGCCTCGCGCGCGTAGTGTTGCGACTGATCCATTCGGCTTTCGCTGAAAGCGACGCTGCTCAACTGCATCAGCGCGTTGATCTGTTGAGGCTCGTTGGCCGTCGTGCGCGCGATGTCCAGGGACTGCTGCAAATCCCGGCGGGACTCCGTCACCTTTCCGATAACGTCAAACAGCAGGCCGCGCTCGTAGAGAACTTCCGCGTGCCCTTCGGCATTACCCTTTAATTTGTAAATATCCTCGGCTTTAGCGAACGCTGTCGTTGCACTCGCCAAATCCTGTTGCCGCCCGTAAAGAATTCCTAAGCGGAGGTAAGCGGTCGCGTACTGGCTGTCGAGGTTCGTCGCCTCGATGTAACTTTCAATCGCCTTCTGCACGACTTCGGTCTTCTCATAAGCGCGACCGAGGTCAACATAAACTTGCGGCTCCTGAGGCTTGCGACGGGCGATCTCGCGGTAGGCTTCGAGCGCACGAGGGAGATCGCGCAAGGTTGTGTGTGTGATAGCGTCCAAGTACAACTTGTCTAAATCTGGGAGCGCCGAGCGGTCGGGAACCAGCGTGCCGACGCGCACCAACTCCTCCTTAGCCCGGTCGGTATAGTCAATCTCGCCCCACGCTTCGGCGAGGCGGGCGTGCGCGAGCGCGAAATTCCCGTCCACCCGGACGGCCTGCTCAAGTTCTTTGCTGGCCTGATAATACGCGCCGCTGCGTAGCGCTTCGGTTCCGCGCTCGTACCATTTGACAGCCTCAGGCAGTGGCTCGTGTATCGTCGGCGCGCGCAATCGCCCATAGCCCCACACGCCGAGCAGCACGATGAGCAGTGTGGCGGCAAAAGCGGCGGGCGACAGTCGCGGACGGCGCAATGTTTCGGACAAAGTCATCAATGCGCTCGAACGAACGGTCATTGACTGCGTCGTGATCCGCCGGGTGCGCGCTGCGTCGGTTTTGGAGAGCTTCGCTCCGACCGCGCGCAGGTCGGCGGCAAACTCCTCAGCCGATTGGTAGCGGGCTTCGGGTTTTTTGGCAAGCGCCTTCAGCGTGATGCGGTTCAGTTCCGCCGGAACGCGTGGATTGAACTTCGACGGCGGGGCGGGATCGACGTGAAGCACCTGTGCCCCAATCTCGATGACGTTCGCGCCGGAGAAGGCAGGGCGCCCCGCGAGACACTCGTAGAGGAGCGCGCCGAGCGCGAACAAATCGCTGCGCCGGTCAACCTTCGCGCCGCGCGCCTGCTCCGGCGAAAGATAAAGCGGCGTGCCGACGATGACATCACTGCGCGTCTGTGTCGAGATCAACGTCTTCGCTTCAGGGTCGACGTCATACACGCCCTCTGCTTCGAGTTGCTTGGCGAGGCCGAAGTCGAGCACCTTCACTTCGCCCCGGTCGTTAATCAGAATGTTGGACGGCTTGATGTCACGGTGGATGATGCCGCGCTCGTGCGCTTCGGCGAGCGCGCCGGCCACGTCCTCGACGATCTCGACGGCGCGCGGAATCGTCAGCGCGCTCGACAGCAAAAGGTCGCCGAGCGTGCTCCCGCTGACCAACTCCATCACGATGAACGGCTGGCCGTCGGCGGTCTCACCATAGTCGTACACGGCGGCGATGTGCGGGTGGCTGAGCGCCGAGACGGCGCGCGCCTCGCGCAAGAATCGAGCGCGGTAATTTTTCGCGGCGGCGGCGGTCGGAACTTTGAGGGCGACCCTTCTTCCGAGGTTCGTGTCCTCGGCGACGTAGACGACGCCCATCCCACCCTCGCCGAGTTGGCTCAGAATCCGGTAGTGGGAAATAGTTCGCCCGATCATTAACTCAGTTTCCTTCGACGGATTGAGAAGGCGGGACGGGTGAATACGCGAAAGCGTGGGTCATATGCGAACGACGCATGAGTATCAACCAGAGATGCGCGCGTATTCTGCGCTAAAGAAGAATCCTTTTCAAGCACTAATGAAAAGTCTGGAGACAGAATACAGACTTCTTCGCCGCCGCGAGTCAGTACAATCGCCCGCGCTTCGCTTCAACCCAAAAGGATAAAAGCATGAGTACCAAACTTTACGTGGGAAACCTGTCTTTCCGCACCACCAGCGAGGAACTGCGCGACCTGTTCGCACAGGCCGGGACGGTCGAATCCGCTTCGGTGATTGAAGACCGCGACACGGGCCGCTCACGCGGCTTCGCGTTCGTCGAGATGGCGACTGCGGAGGGTGCGGCGGCGGCCGTCGAACAACTCAACGGCAAAGACTTTGGAGGACGCAACCTGACGGTTAACGAAGCGCGCCCGAAAACTGATCGCGGCGGTGGCGGCGGTTACGGCGGCAATCGCGGTGGTGGCTACGGCGGCGGTCGTGACCGCGACTGGAGCAGCGGTGATCGCGGCGGCGGCTACGACCGCGAACCACGCTGGTAAGATGGTAAGGCAAAAGTAAATAAGGTAAAAGGCAAAAGTGATGAAAAATGAGTCATCTCTACTTTTGCCTTTTACCTTTTTATT
>Ga0136617_10004503_pt1 | contig 12475 bp, 9 predicted proteins | sample AntDrymUQ3222106_2_FD_129672 | JGI IMG/M metagenome (GOLD analysis project Ga0136617, IMG submission 129672) | Polar desert sand microbial communities from Dry Valleys, Antarctica - metaG UQ322 (21.06) | ecosystem: Environmental > Terrestrial > Soil > Desert | place: Antarctica: Dry Valley...
ATGGAAGTCGCGCTGCGAGAACGGCGCGTGCTCGAGCAGCTGCCCGTAGCGGTTGCGGTAGCGGTTGGGCGTCTCGATCTCGCCCGGCGTATGGAACGTCAGCCACGTCTGCGGCCCGTCGTCGCACTGCACGCGATATGTCGTGCCGCGCGGGATCACGAGGTAGTCGTGGCGCCGGTAGGGCAGCGTGCCGAAGATCGTCTCGAAGACCCCCGACCCCTCGTGGACGAAGACCACCTCGTCGCCCTCACCGTTGCGGTAGAAGCCGTCCATCTCCTGCGACGGCTTGCAGATCGCCATCTCGACGTCGTCGTTGAACATCAGCACCCGCCGCCCGGAGATCGGATCGCCGCTCGCCGTCAGCCCGGTCGTCTGCGTCAGCCGGTGCACGTGCGCGTCGGGGACCCACTCCTCCAGCACGATCGGCTCGAACGACCCCACCTCCATGACGTCGCACGGCGACTGCAGGTGGTAGAGGATCGACTCGTTGCCCGAGAAGCCCTCGTAGCCCATGACCTCCTCGACGAGCAGCGCGCCGTCGCCGTCGCGGACCTGCGTGTGGCGCTTGGCCGGAACGTCGCCCAAGGACACGTAGCGCATCAGTGGCCCCTCCCTTCGCTCACCACTAGAGGTTTCCCCGCAGCGCCTGCTCGCGCTCGATGGCCTCGAAGAGGGCCTTGAAGTTCCCCTCGCCGAACCCGCGCGCGCCGTGGCGCTCGATGATCTCCAGGAAGATCGTCGGCCGATCGCCGAGCGGCTTGGTGAAGATCTGCAGCAGGTAGCCCTCGTCGTCGCGGTCGACGAGGATCCCGAGGCGGCGCAGGTCCTCGATCGACTGGTCGATCTTCCCGACCCGCTCGGGCACCCCGTCGTAGTAGGACTCCGGCGTGCGCAGGAACCTCACGCCGCGCGCCTGCAGCGCCTCGACGGTGGCCACGATGTCGGTCGTCGAGACCGCGATGTGCTGCACGCCCGGTCCACCGTAGAACTCGAGGTACTCGTCGATCTGCGACTTGCGCGCTCCCTCGGCCGGCTCGTTGATCGGCAGCTTCACGCGCCCGTCGCCGCTCGTGACGACCTTCGACATGAGCGCCGAGTACTCCGTCGAGATCGCCTCGTCAGAGAAGTGGATGAGCTCGACCATCCCGAAGACGTCCTCGTAGTACTTCACCCAGCGCTCCATCTCGCCGAGCTCGACGTTCGCGACGACGTGGTCGATGCCGGCCAGGAATGCGAACCCACCCACCCGCCGCGCGTCGCCGTCGTGCGCGACGTCGGCGAAGCCGGGCAGGAACGTGCCGGCGTAGTCGGCGCGTCCGACGAAGCGGTGCACCGTCTCCCCGTAGGCGGCGATCTCCGCGATCCGCACCGTCCCGTCGGTGTCGTGCAGCTCGTGTGGCTCGACCAGCGCGTGCGCGCCGCGGGCGACGGCTTCGCGGTAGGCGGCGTCGACGTCGGGCACCGACAGCGCGACGACCTTGACGCCGTCGCCGTGCGCGCCCTGGTGCGCCGCGATCTCGCTGTCGGCGCCGAGCGTGCCGGTCAGCACGAGCCGGATGCGGCCCTGCTGGAGCACGTGCGACACGCGGTCGCGCAGCCCGGTCTCGAGGCCCGCGAAGGCGACCTCGGTGAAGCCGAAGGCGTGGGTGAAGTAATAGGCAGCCTGCGCGGCGTTTCCGACCCACAGCTCGATGTGGTCGATGCCGTGCAGCGGCATGAAGTCGCGCCGGTCGCTGAGGACCTGCGGGTCAACGGACAGCGTGCTCACGGCGCAGCTCCTCGATCGATTCGTCGGTGCAGGTGTCGAAGAAGCCGCCGGCGACGGCCTCGATCTCCGCGACGGACTCGGCGCGGTACAGGACGGGTTGGTACTGCGTGATGTCGTAGTCGGCGGTGCCCATCTCGCGCAGGTCCAGCGGGCGCAGCTGCATGCGCTCGAACTGAGCGATCTCGCCCGAGCTGGAGAGGATCCCGGCGCCGTAGGCGCGTAGCTCGCCGTCCTCCATGACGACGCCGAACTCGAGCGTGAACCAGAAGACGCGCGACAGGAAGCGCAGCGACTCCTCGCCGCTCAGCCGCACGGCGGCGGCGCCGGCGCGGCGGTGCAGCGCGCCGAACGTCGGCGTGGCGAGCAGGTGGCCGTGGCCGATGACCTCGTGGATGATGTCCGGCTCGGGCGTGTAGAGCGGCATCGCCGGGTGGCGCACGTACTGCGTCGAATGGAAGATGCGGTCGCCGAGCGCGGCGTAGAACGTGCGCAGGTCGACGAGGCCGGCGGCGGGCACGTAGCGCCAGCCGCTGTGCGTCACGAGCCGCCGCGAGACGTCGTCCAGGCCCGGCACGTGGTCGGCGGGAAGGTCGAGTACGGCGAGCGCGTCGCGGAACTCGCTCACGGCGTGGCGCTCGTGCAGCGGCGCGAGCTCACGCCACACGGTGCGCCAGACCTCCTGCTCGGCATCGCGGTACGCGATCGCGGGAACGCGCTGGCCCGGGCGCCAGCCGAGCGCCGCGGCCGCGATGTCGTTGCGCCGGCGGCGGTAGTCTGGGTCGTGCGCGCCGGGATGGCCCTCGTGCAGGTGGACGGTGACCTCGCCGCCCGCCCCGGTGGTCACCGGGGAGTACAGCTGAGCTTCTTCGAACACGTTGTGCTCCTCTCTCGTACGACAGAGAGTCGGTCGTTCCGAGGCGCGTTGCAAGTCTGCTCATCCCAACAGGTCAAACAGAACAACGGATGCGCCGGACTGCCTGAGATACTGGTCAACTTGACTATCGATCGCCTCGACGCCCGCCTCATCGCCGCACTGCGTAGGTACCCCCGCGTGGGCCTGCTGGAGATCGCGCGCCAGCTCGGCGTCGCCCGCGGCACGGTGCAGGCGCGGATCGCCAAGCTCGAGGCGCGCGGCGTCATCACCGGCCATGGACCGGAGGTCGATCCGGTCGCGATGGGCTACGCGATCAGCGCGTTCATCCTCATCGAGCTCGCCCAGGGCGAGCTGGCCGCAGCGGTCGAGGTGATGGAGTCGATTCCCGAGCTGCTGGAGGCCGACGCGATCTCCGGCCCGCAGGACCTCATCTGCCGGGTCGTCGCGCGCGACACCGAGGATCTGCAGGAGATCGTCAACCGGCTGACGGCGACACCGGCGATCCGGCGCTGCACGAGCTACATCGTGCTCACGCGCCAGGTGCCGCCGCGCACGACGCCGTTGATCGAGGCAGCAGCGCAACCCGCGCGGGTGGCAGGACGTTAGGGGCACATGCGGCTTCGACGTGATCAGGCCCCCGGCGACGCAGTGCCCGCGCCGACGCAGAGCCCCCAGCGATCCAACGTGCGCCCGGAGATCCAGGCGCTGCGCGCGGTCGCGGTGCTGACGGTCGTCATCTACCACGTGTGGCCGGAGGCCATGCCGGGCGGGTTCGTCGGGGTCGACGTCTTCTTCGTGATCTCCGGGTTCCTGATCACCGCGCACCTCGTGCGCGAGGTCGACAGGACGGGCACGGTGTCGCTGTGGCAGTTCTGGGCGCGCCGCGCGCGCCGCCTGCTGCCCGCCGCGCTGCTGACGCTGTTCGTCTGCGCGGCGGCGACGATCGCGGTCGTGCCGCAGCTGTACTGGCAGCAGTTCCTCACCGAGATCGGGACGAGCACCGCCTACCTGCAGAACTGGCAGCTGGCCTCGGAAGCCGTCGACTACCTCGGCGCGGAGAACCGCGCGTCGCCCGTGCAGCACTTCTGGTCGCTGTCGGCCGAGGAGCAGTTCTACGTCTTCTGGCCGCTGCTGATCCTCGTCGCGGCCTGGACGGCGCGGCGGCGCCTGGCGATCACGATCGTCCTGCTGACGGTGACGGGGCTGAGCCTGTGGTACTCGATCAGCGAGACCGCATCCAATCCGGCGGCGGCGTACTTCGTGACGCCGACCCGCGCGTGGGAGTTCGGCGCCGGTGGCCTGCTGGCGCTGGTCGGCGCCCGCGCGGCCCTGCCCGACCGGGCGCGGGCGCTGCTGTCATGGGCGGGGCTGGCGGCCGTCGGCTACGCCGCCGCGGCCTACGGCACCGACACGGCGTTTCCCGGCTGGGCCGCGGCCGTGCCGGTCGTCGGCGCGCTGGCCGTCATCCACGCCGGCATGCCCGCGGCGCGCTGGGCGCCCTCGGCGATCCTGCGCATATCACCCGCGCAGTTTCTCGGCGACATCTCCTACTCGGTGTACCTCTGGCACTGGCCGCTGCTCGTGTTCACGCCGTTCGTGTTCGCCAGCCCGGGGCTGACCGAGACGCGCATCGCCGTGCCGCTGCTGACCGTGCTGCTCGCCTGGGCGACGAAGGTGCTCGTCGAGGATCCCGTGCGCCGCAGCGCCTGGCTGTCGGCGCAGCCGCGCATGACGTTCGCCTGCAGCGCCGCGGCGACCGCCGTCGTGGCGGCCGTGCTCGTCGGCGGCACCTCGCACGTCGAGGCGCAGATCCACCGGGCCGAGCGCGAGCAGGTCCGGCTCGTCGCACACCACCCCGACTGCTTCGGCGCGGCGGCGCGCGATCCGAAGAACCCGTGCGACAACAAGGACCTGCGCACGAAGGTCGTGCCGCTGCCGGTCGCGGCGAGAAGCGAGCAGAACGCGCCCTGCCCGAACTTCCGCAAGGACAGCGGCGTGCGCGTCTGCGACTTCGGCGTCACGCCGGCGCAGGCGCGGAAGACCGTCGCGCTGCTGGGCGACAGTCACGCGTCGCACTGGCGCGCTCCGCTCGACGTGGTCGCGCGCGAGCGCGGCTGGCACGGCACGTCGGTCGCGCGTACGAGCTGCGTGTTCTCCAAGGCCACGAAGCTCACGCCGGAGCCGACGAAGTCGCAGTGCCTGGCATGGGTCAAGAACGTCCCGGGCTTCTTTCGCAAGCACCCCGACATCGACACGGTCTTCATCGTCGCGATCACCGGCGGCAGGGTGACCGTGCCGCGCGGGCAAACGATGCTCGACGCCAAGATGCACGGCGTCCGCAGGGCCTGGCAGTCGCTGCCCGACACCGTCAAGCACATCGTCATCATCCGCGACACGCCGAGGATCACCCGCAGCACCGTCGAGTGCATCGACAGGGCGATCGCGGCCGAGAAGCGCGCCGGACTGACCTGCGCCGTCCCGCGCGAGACCGCGCTCGACGAGGACCCGGCCGCCGTCGCCGCGCGCAAGGAGCACTCGCCGCGCGTGCAGGTGATCGACCTCAGCGATGTCTTCTGCAGCAACCGCCTGTGCTACCCGGTGATCGGCGGCGCGCTGGTCTTCAAGGACCTGCATCACTTCACGCGCGTGTTCGCCGAGACGCTCGGACCGCCGCTGGGGCGCAAGCTCGCAGCGCTGTCGCGGACGTGGGTTAGGGTGCCCTAAGACTTTGTGGTACGGTCCCTCGCAGGCTGTTAGGCAACCCTAACAGTCCCCACATCACGCGGCCACTCGTGGTCGGAGGGAAGGGGAGAGATGACACGTACCTCAGGGGTGCTGCTGACTGCTGCGCTGACGCTCGGCGCCGGCGCGAGCTCTGCCGACGCGGCCGGGCTCGACACGATCGACAGCTTCGGGCTCGGCGGGGTCGCGGTGACCTCGCTGGCGCCGGGGGCGCAGGACCGCTTTCTCGGCGTGACGCCTGCGGGGGGCGGTGGCGTGTGGGGTTCGTCAACGCCGGCGGCACCGACAACGCGATGGCGGTTGCGCGCGTCGATGTCAACGGCGAACTCGACCCGACGTTCGACGGGGACGGCGTCGCGGTCGTCAACGCGGTGACGGGCCCCTTTGCGACGCCGCCGGCAGGCAGCGCGCCGACCGGCGCGGCCGAGACCGCCCGCGGCGTCGGCGTGCAGTCCGACGGCAAGATCGTGATCGCCGGGCAGGCCGAGACGGCGACCGCGCCGGCCCCCGCGGACAGCCGCGATCTCGACATCTATGTTTCGCGCCTGAACGCCGACGGCACGCTGGACGGCTCCTTCGGCGTCGGCGGGACGCGCCGCATCGACCTCAGCTCCGGTGACTCGACCGACAGTGCGATCGTCACCGACCAGGCCTACGGGCTGAACATCCTCGCCGACGACAGGATCGTCGTCACCGCCGCGCGCGGTACCGACATCGCGGTGCGGCCGGAGAAGACCGACCGCGACCTCGCGCTGGTCCGGTTGTCGGCGGACGGCGACCTCGACCCGCTGTTCAGCGGGGGCGGGGGCGGACCCGGCGTCTCGGTCTTCGGGGCGAGCGCCGCGGGACGCAACTTCAGCGAGAACCCGCGCCAGACCGTCGTGCAACCGGACGGCAAGCTCGTGACGGCCGGCTACTCGAGCCTTCGCGAGAGCTCACCCGGCGCCGGCGACAACCTCACGAACCGGCCCATCCTCGCCCGCGTCAAGACGGACGGCACGCTCGATGCCTCGTTCGGGACGGGCGGGATCGCGATGGCCGAGGTGCTCGGGCCGAAGCCGGCCGGCGGGGAGGCCTATGACATCGCGCGCCAGAGCGACGGCAGGTTCGTGCTCACCGGCTACGGCAGCAGGACCGGCGGTCCGGTCGACCTCATCGCCTACCGCTTCAACGCCGACGGCAGCTGGGATCAGACGTTCGGCAGCGGCGGCGCTACGGTCTATGACCGTGCCGGCCTGGAGGATCGTGGGCGCGACCTTGTCGTGCTGCCCGACGACCGCGTCGTCGTCGTCGGCAGCACGGCGCCCAGCGCGGTGGGAACGGCGGCGCAGCTCAATGCGCTCGTGTACATGCTCAGGCCCAACGGCACGCCCGACGCCTCGTTCGGTTCGGACGGTGCGATCTCGGTGCACCTGGGCGGTCCGAGCGACGCGCTGTTCGGCTCGGCGCTGATGCCCGGCGGGCGCAAGGTCGTCGCGGCCGGCTATCGCGGAGCGTTGCCGAACAGCGGCGACGAGGCCGCGCTCATCCGGATCCACCTGGGTCGGGACGCCGGCAAACCAGTCGGGCCCGCGGGGCCGCAGGGGCCCGCCGGCCCGGGCGGACCTGCTGGGCCGCAGGGGCCGAGCGGGGCCGCCGAGCCCGCTGGTCCGGCCGGCCCGCGTGGGCGCGTGGCGGACATCCGGGTGAGCTGTCGCCTGGCGGGACCGCGTCGCAACCGGATCGCCTGCACCGTCAGGCGCGCGCGGATCGCGCGCGGCGTCGTCCGCGTGCGCCTGATGCGCGGCGGGCGCCTCGTCGCCGGTGGCAGCGGCGGAGCTCGCGGCGACACCGCCACCGTCCTGCTGCGCCGCGGAGCTCGCGGCGACACCGCCACCGTCCTGCTGCGCCGCGGATCAGCGCGCGCGGGGCAGCGTTACACGCTGCTCGCGACGCTGCCCACGGGAGCGCGATCGCCGATCAGGATCACGCGGTCGATCCTCCTGCGCTGACACCCGCCGCCGCAGCGCGTCGAGCGGCTGGGATCGACCTGGCGCCGCGCGCCCGCCGCACGAGCGGCGGGCGCGTGTCGCCACCTTGGTCTCAGGCGTCGAGCACGGCGAGGATCAGCGCGTGGCGCTTGTCGCGGTTGCGCTCGCCGCTGAGACCCAGCGCGGCGAGCTCGGCGGCGCGCTGGCTCGAGCATCGCCCGGCAGGCGTTGGCGCGCTGGAGGTGTTGGGGCGGGACGTTGCGAAAGCCCCCCGCCGCGGCGGCGTAGACGCGCTCGAAGATCAGGCACTCGGCGGCGGCGCGCTCGTCGGAAAGCAGGTCGTCCAGTGGACCGCGCGGCTGGCCGGGTGCGGACGGCGCGGCCCGCAGGATCTCGTCGTAGGCGCGCAGCAGGTACGGCCCGAGCGTGCGGGCGTAGACCGCCGTGATGTGGTCGAAGTCCTTGTAGACGGCGGCGCCGCCGATGACCGGAAAGCACAGCCGGGCGTCGCAGAAGAATCTCGACAGGTCGATCGCATGCACCCGCGCAGAGCGCATCCGCCGGGCCGCGACGAGCGCCGCGTCGGCGTGCAGCGCCTTGGTGCGCGAGCGCGCGCAGCGCCGGCCCGCCTCGCGCCTGGCCGCGAAGGCGCGCTGCACGCACAGCAGCGAGGACGCCGAGCTGCGCGGGGTGTCGCGGATCACGACGATGTGGCGGATCGTGGCCGGAAGCGCGCGCCACAGCGCGATGTGCCCGGCCACCTGCGTCTCGAAGTTGCTCTTGCCGCGGGCGCGGACGAAGTCGGCGCTCGCGCGCGCGAAGATGAACAGCGTCGTGATCTCGCGGTGGCGGCTCAGGTACGCCTTCAGCTCGCGGTTCCAGGCGCGACAGCCGGCCGCGTCGGCTGGCGCCAGCACCACCCTGGCGTCGATGAACGGACAGCGCGAGCGGGCGATCGACACGGCGGGCTGACGCTTGGCCGCGGCGAGGAGCTCGACCGCGCCGCGCCAATGCGACGCGTGGCTGTCGCCGACGAGCGCGACCGTCTCGGGCGGCGCGCCCGCCGCGGCGGTGCGCACGCCGAAGCGGCACGGGTACAGCAGCTCGGTGCGCTCGCTCGGCTCGCACGGCTGGTTGGGCTCGAGCGAGACGTCGGTGGGCGCCGGGAAGATCCTCAGCCGCAGCGACGGGTCGCTGCAGGGCCTGACCGAATCACGCGAGGCGGCGCCGAAGCAGGGCCGCAGCGTGATGGGATCAAGCGCGGGGCGAGCGGCGGGCGCGGCCACAACGGCGGGCGCGGTGCCGAGCGTCATCGTCGCTGCGCCGATTAGAAGGGCAATGTGCGCCCGACGCAGCACACCGCGCGGATGTTAGCCGCGCTCAGCCGGTACCGAGCCGGGCCGGGCAGCCCGCGTTGACGGCGTCGGCGATCATCGTGCTGCGGTACTGGTAGCCGGCGCGATCGGCGTGCAGCCCGTCGGGCAGGGACACCTCGCCGCCGGTGACGGCGTGCTCCCAGTCGATGATGACCAGCCGCGGATCCTGCTTCTTGAGCTTGTGCAGCACGCGGTTGATCGGGCGGTAGGGGCCCTTGCGGTGCGGGCGGATGATCGTCGACCACACGACGCAGGTGTCGAAGGGCAGGAGCGCCATCGTGCGGCGCAGGCGGCTGGCGAAGCGTCCCGGGTCGCCGCCGTCGTTGGTTCCCAGGCTGACGACGACGGTGGCGGGCGTCACCGTGCGCAGGGACATGCGCAGCAGGCGCATGCCCTGCGGCGTCGTGATGCCGTTGCGCACGTCGTTGACGAGGTTGAACTCGCCGAGCAGCGGGCCGAGGTAGGGCTCCGTCCCGACCGCCAGCGAGTCGCCGACGACGAGCACGTCACCGTCGGCGGCGCGGGCCGGCGCGCTCCCGACGAGCAGGGCGAGCAGGGCGGCGACCGCGACGCCGATGCCACGGAGAGACGCCTGCACGGCGCCGCCACCATCGGCGCCAGAAGTGATCTGTCGACCTTGAATCCCCTCGATCCCAACGCTCGTACGACGGCCGCCCGAACGGCCCCGCGAGAGATTATCCGCTGGCCGTCAAGCTGCGGCTGATCGTCGTCGGCTCGCCGGCGTCGGCGGTGGCCTGGATCTGCAGCGTGACGGTCAGGCGGCGGCGGTTCTTCATCGCCTTGCGCAGCCGCGCGACCTGGGTGCGCGTGAGCTTGACGCGCACGATCTTCGATTCGCCGGCGGCCAGCGTCACCACGGCCGGGCGCAGGCTCACCGAGAACGCCCGCTTGCGCTTCCTGGGCTTGTTGAGCTCCGTCAGCCTGCCGGTGACCTCGACGCGGCAGATGGTGTCGCAGCCGACGCGCAGCGGCAGCTGACGCGTCGCGAACAGCTTGCCCGTGCGCAGGACTTTCACGGCCAGCTCGGGACCGAGCGGCGGCGGCAGCGTCGGCGCCTTGGGCGGCGGCGGGTTGCCCAGTGGCGCGGTCGCGACGCAGGGCGGCGCCTCCGGCGCGGCCAGCAGGAACTGCTGGATGCGGTTGTTGCGCGTGTCGGTCACCGTCAGCACGCCGCGGCAGTCGACGACGACGCCGGTCGGGTTGATGAACTGGCCGGGCCCGATCCCGCGCTCGCCGAACATGCCCAGGCGCTCGCCGTCGGGGCCGAAACGCTGGATGCGGTTGTTGCCGCGGTCGGCGACCCACAGCTTGCCACCGGCGTCGAGCGCGATCTGGGCGGGGGCCGCGAGCTTGCCCAGCGTGCGCCCGGTGCCGCCGAACTGCATGAGAGTCTCGCCCTGCGCGTCGAAGACGGTGATCCGGTTGTCGGTCGCGCTGGCGTACGTGCGCGAGCCGTCGGGCGTGACGGCCACGCCGCGCACCGTGCCGGTGTTCGTCCACGCGCCGAGGTAGGCGCCGGTCGTCGTGAAGCGGGCGATCCGGCGGTTGCCGGTGTCGGCGACGGTGACGACGCCGTTGGCGATCGAGATCGCCGACGGATCGAGCAGGCGCCCCGGCCCGCTGCCCTGGGCGGCGATCGTGCGCGCGGGCAGGCCGGTCGCCCGGGCGAAGACGAAGATCCGCGCGCGGCGCTGATCGAGCACGTAGGCGTCGCCGGCGGCGTCGAAGGCCACCGCGGTCGGCGAGCGCAGGATCGTCGGGCCCGGGGAGGGGGAGCCCCAGCTCGTGGCGATCGAGCCGTCCGGGTTGAGGAACTCCACGCGGCCGTTGACCGAGTCGGCGACGGCGCGCACGCCGCTCGCGTCGGCGCTGACGCCCAGCGGCGCGTTGAACTGCCCCTTGCCGCGGCCCGAGACGCCCCACGAGCGCAGCAGCCCACCGCTGTTGTTGAACACGTCGATACGGTCGTTGCCGGTGTTCGTCACGTACAGCGCGCCGGTCGCGTCGGAGGCGATCGCGCGCGGGTAGGCGAGCTGGCCGGGGCCGGTGCCGTAGTGGCCCCAGCGGGCCTTGTACTTGTAGTCGGGCTGGGGGCCGAAGCGCAGCACGCGCTGGTTGATGTCGTCGGCGACGAAGACGCGCCCCTTGGGGTCGACGGCGACGCCGAAGGGTAAGCTGAACTGGTTGCCGCGGGCGCCCTGGCCGCTGCCGACGGTCCGCAGCACGCGGCCGCCGAAGTCCATCACGACGAGGCGGTGGTTCTTGTCGTCGGCGACGATCAGCCGCTGACCGCGCACCGCGAGACCGCGCGGGTTGTACAACCGGCCCGGCGGCACGATCTCGGCTGCGCCCGAGCCATCGAGGTTGAAGCGCTGCAGGCGGTTGTTGAGGCTGTCGGAGACGAAGAGGAAGTTGCCCGAGATCACCATGCCGCCGCCCGCGGGGGCGTCGTTGCCGCCGCCCTTGCCGAAGTTGAACTCCCCGACGCCGGTGCCGCGGCGCCCGAACGAATGGACCAGGTTGCCGGACGCGTCGAAGCGGTCGATCCGGTTGCTGCCGTCGGCGACGAACAGCGTGTTGTCGGCGGCGACGGCGATCGCGCCGACCGACGTGAGCTCGCCGGGGCGGGTGCCCGCGCGGCCGACCTCGCGCCGGAAGGCGCCGTCAGGGCCGAAGACCTGGATGACGCTCGACGACTGGTCGGCGACGTAGATCGACCCGTCGGGTCCGATCGCGACCGACTGCGGGAAGCGCAGGACACCGCTGCCGCGCTGGCCGACCTGCGAGGCCGCTGTGTACGGACAGGCCGGCGTCGCGCCGGGGCAGCCCGACTGGGCCTGCGCGCGCGGCGCTGCCGTCAGCGCGCCGAGCAGCGCGAGCGCGAGCGCGTAGCTCACGATGCTCCCCTGGCGGCGATGGATGATGCGGGCCATCGTCGTCTGAACCACGGCGGGCGACGATAGTCGCGCTCCCCGCGCCGGTTGCACGAACGCGTGCGGCCCGAAACTGAACGAAACCTAGACGTTTGGACTTACGGACCACCCCCCTCGCGCCGATAGGGCGCCATACACCGAGCTGGAACGGAGACCAGAGCGTGAACGGGGACGACGGGCAGCACTGGCAGCACCTCATGACACGCCGCAGCTCGCTACGCTGCGGAGCACTTGGCGTCGCGGCGTTCGCGCTGCTGGACGGCGCCACGGTCGAAGCGGCGAAGACGCACCGTCCGCTGCCGCGCGTGCGGCTGCTCAAGAAGGGCTGGAAGCGCCGGCGATTCGAGCCGCACATCGGCACGCTGGTCAAGTTCCGCGCGGCCGGCGCACCGGCGGTGCGCGTGCGCCTCGTCGGCGTCGAGGACCTGGCCGGCCCGGCGGTCGAGCACCTCGCGGGCTCACAGGACGCCTACCTGTTGCGCTTTCGCGGCCCACGATCGCTGCGCGTCGCGCAGGGCACGGTCGGCATCCGCCACCCGCGCTTCGGCGTGGTCCGGCTCTTCGTCACGCCGTCCACCACGACGGCGACGACCCAGGACTATGTGGCGATCGTCAACCGCGACGTGCCCAAGCGCAAGCGCAGGTAGAACGCGACGCGCCGTGGTCCTGCTAGTTCCTCTCGGCGCTGTTGTCGGTTCCGGTCGGGTGAAAATGGGCGATGATGCGCTGGCCGCTGGGGGACGCCGCTCCACTATGGCGCGTGTTGAGCCCGTGGCTAGTTTGGCGTGGGG
>Ga0136617_10004505_pt1 | contig 12475 bp, 14 predicted proteins | sample AntDrymUQ3222106_2_FD_129672 | JGI IMG/M metagenome (GOLD analysis project Ga0136617, IMG submission 129672) | Polar desert sand microbial communities from Dry Valleys, Antarctica - metaG UQ322 (21.06) | ecosystem: Environmental > Terrestrial > Soil > Desert | place: Antarctica: Dry Valley...
CAGAATCGTCGAAGACGACCGTGACGGCAGACAAGCCGAACTTTGAGACGGAGCGGATTTCTTCGACGTCAGGTAAGCCGCTCATGGCGACTTCGACGGGAAATGTAATCTGCCGCTCGATCTCCAAAGGCGCGAGCGACGGAGCGGCGGTCAACACCTGCACCTGCACGTTCGTCACGTCCGGCACGGCGTCAATCGGCAAATTTTTAAGACTGTACAGCCCCGCGCCGATCATAATGCCGACCATCAGCAGCACGAGCAGGCGTTGGCTGACTGCGAAGCGAATTAGTCCGTTAATCATAATAACGCATTTCCTTACTCCGGCTTTTTAGCTTGATGCAGCCAGAGCGTGCCGAACATCGTCGCGTAATGCTCTCCCGCTCGGACATCAACAAATCCTGCCTCTTGCAAGTAGCATGGAAGCAAGCCATCGTAGCTGTCAGCAGTGGTTGCTCCGTCTAACCAGCGCACAGGCATTGAAGCGACGCGCATAATGCTGCTGTGCGGCTTTCCCCAATCCGCGATGTGCAACTCGCCGCCCACCTTGAGAACGCGTCGCACCTCTCTGAGCGTCCGCAATTTGTTTTCTTTCGTCAGGTGATGAAAGAACAGGCTTGATACGACGCGATCAAAAACGGTGTCCGGGTACGGCAATGTGTAAGACAGTCCCTCATCGAGTTGAATCTCGACGCCAGCTTTCCGCGCTTTGTCCCGCGCGATTGTTAGGATTTTGGCATCACCGTCCAGACCTTGCACCGTCGCTTTGGGAACAGCTTGCTTAATGGCAATGGTGAGCGTGGCGGTGCCACATCCCAAGTCGAGGACCCGATGCGCGGGTTGAACGTTTGCTTGTTGCCGCAAGCGGTTTTTGAAGGTTTTCTCTCGTGAAGTCCAACGCACGACCGGATCATAGAAAACAGTCAACCAGTCATAACTGAGCGCCGGAATATATTGGTCTTTATCTGTTCGCATGATTTCAAGCCTCCTCTTGCCGCTGCTCATCGTGTGCACACAAAGGTCAGTGACCGTGTTCTCCCATCTCGCCCTTCTGCATCTGCGTCTTCAGCGTGAAGCTGCCTTTGGTGACAACCTTTTCGCCCAGCCTTAAACCACTCAGAACGCGAACGTAACCGTCGGACTCGCCGCCCGCTTCGATCTCGCGCGCCTCGAACGCGCCCGGCTCGTTGTCTTTCGGAATGAACACAATCGCCTTATTTTCGATGCGCTGCACGGCGGATGCGGGAATGACGAGTTCCTCGCCCGTCGCCTTACCGGTCGTTGTCTGGAAGCCAACCTCGACGAACATACCCGCCCTGAGCCGCTCGCCGGGATTGGCGACCTCGATGCGTGCGCGTGCGGTGCGCGTCGCTTCGTCCAGTTGCGGGTCGATGTAGCTGACGCGACCGTTGATTACGCCGTCGCCCGCCGCAACGGAACGAATTTGCGCGGGCGTACCCACGCGGACAGTGCCGATTCGTATTTCAGGCACATTAGCGATGACATAGACGGTTGAAGGATTCGAGATAGTGAACAGATTCGTGCCCGCGCTGATGCCCGCGCCCGCGTTCACCAGCCGCTCAGTGATGAGTCCCGCGGCGGGGGCGCGCACCTCGACGAGCGACGAGTCGCCGCTGTGATCGTGGCGCGCACCTTCGGCGATATTGACGCCGAGGGCGCGCATCTGGTCGCGGATGTGCGCCACATCGACCCGCGTCGTCTCTACGCTCGCCTGCGCCTCCTGTAACTCGCGGTTGAGCGAAATGTTGTTTTGGAAATCGTAATCGGCTTTAGCAATCTGATACGCGGCTTCGGCGGAAATTAAATCCTTGCCCGCGCCCGCGCCGAGTTCGATCAGCCGTCGCGTGCGCCGGAGAGTTGCTTCCGCTTCGTCGAGTTTGGCTTTCGCCGAAAGAACGGCCACGCGATTTTCGGCGCGCTGCACGCGCTGGAGATTGCGCTCCGCGAGTTGGTACGCCGTCTCCGCCTCGTGCAATTTGCCGTGCATCTCGGCGATCTCAGGGCTGGAGATGGTGGCGATCAAACTCCCGGCGCCGACCCGGTCACCGACCGCGACGTTGACTCGCTCGACGCGCCCGCCGACAAGCGGCGTTACTTGTTGCGTCTGGCGCGGGTTCGGTTCGACCGTTCCTGTCACGTGCAGCAGCGCGATTGCCGGGCGCTGCGTCACGCCTTCGTACTCAAGTCCGGCGGCGGCTAGGGCTTCCGGTTCGAGGTGGGCTTCGCCACCTTCTTCCGCGCCGTGCTCTTCTCCGGCGGCATGACCGTCTGCGTCCGTCGCCGTCGTCGTTGCAGTCTCCGTCTTGGCGTCGCTTTGACGACGCGACCAGAGCAAGAAGATCGCGGCGATGGCGACGAGCGCGACGAGGGACACAATCAACCCCGTGCGCTTGTTCGACGGATCGAAGAGTTTGCGCCGCTCGACGGTGGTCTTTTCGACTAACGAAGGCTCGCCGTCCGGCGCATTCACTATGTCGACGACGCGGTTGACTTGCTGAACTTCAGTAGCCTCCGCCCCGTCCGGCGCGGCAGACGTGTTTTCACTCGTGATTTCAGTGTGCGTGCGGTTCGTCTTACCGCGCCCGTCTTGGGAAGTCACATCCTTTGCAATTGTTTCTTTACTCATTTGATTCCTCACTGCTGCTGTGGGGGTTCGACGGCAGCGGTGCCAATCGCGGACTGAAGGTCGGACAGGGCGCGGTACTGCTCGCCCAGCGCCTCCGTGTATTCGCGTTGCGAGTCAACGTAACGGCGCTGCTCAGAGATCAGTTCGGTGATGCTGAACTGGCCCAGTTCGTAAGCCGCGCGGATGACCCGGATGTTCTCGTTCGAACGCTGGATGACACCCTGCTCGTAGGTGGACAAGGCCGCCCGCGCCGCCTCGTAGCGGGCGTAGGCTGCTGCGACTTCCGAGCGTACGACGGCTTCGAGGAATGCACGCCTCACCCTTGCCTGAGAGATGGCGGCGGCCGCCTCGGCCTTCAGGCCTTGATTCTTGTTGAAGACGGGAATGCCGACCGAAACGCCGAAGGTGAGCAATTTATCTTTATCGCGGAGTATCCCGACGGGTGTGTCGTCGAACGCACCCCGGCTAACGGTAAAGCGGCTGAAGGCGGTCACGTCCGGCGAGCCTTGCGCACGCGCGAGTTTGAGTCCCGCCTGCGCCACTTCTTCGGTCAACCGGGCGAGACGCAGATCGGGGCGCGTCCGCAACGCGATGTCTACCGCCGCTTCCAGCGCGGCGGGTGGTGCAGGCAACACCGGCGCGGCGAGGTCTTCGCGCAACCTGAGCGCCTCTTCGTGCGGGACACCGGCGAGGCTCTTCAATCTGAGGAGCACTGCCCGCAAACGGCCTTCGACGAGCGCGCGGCGGGACCGCAGGCGATCAACCTCGACGCGCAGTAGATTCAATTCGATGGGCGCGGTTTCGCCTTCGCTCACGCGCGCTTGAACGATGACGGTGGTTTGTAGGTCAAGCTTGTTAATCCCCTCGGTCGCTTCCAGCTCGCGCAGGGTGCCCAACGCTTCGGCATAAAGGGCGCGCACCTCGCCCGCGAGACGCCGCTCGCGGTCGGCGATTTCGGCCTCGGTCGCTTTGAGTTCGGCTTGCGCGAGTTCGATCCGGCGGCGGCGGCGTCCACCGAGTTCGAGCGGAAGCGCCACGCCGATGCTCGTCTCGCTCTCGTCGCCTGAGCCGGTGAAGCGCCCCGTGGTCTGCTCAAAATCAATTGTCGGGTTCGGCCTCAGCCCCGCTTGGCGCAAGCGCGCGCGGGCGCGCGTCGCGTCAAGACGAGCGGCGGCAAGTTCGCCGTTGGCGGTCAAAGCACGCCGCACGAGGTCATCCGATGACGCGCCTTGTAGCGGGTCGAAATAAAGCGCGACGGTCGGACTTGTGGCGCGGCGCGGCGGCGCGAGCGCGACGGCGTTCAGATTGTCTATCGAAGTGGCATTGGCGGCGACATCGGCGCGTGCCGTTGTGTTGTCCGGCGGACTCTGCGCCCGCGCCTGTCCTGCATCAACGCAGAGCCAGACGACGCCCCAAAGGGCGAGCCTACGGAGAGAAAAGAGCATCGCTAAAACCTTTCCTTGTGAACTAAGAAAATGCCCGGACTGAAGGCAGGCAGCTACGGCGTCCGAATTACGCGCAACGCGGAAGAAGCGTTGCCGGACGCGCCGCGATACCAAGCCTTCGGCGAGTTTGCAAACGGAATTGAAGGTTTAAACGATGCGAGGCGGGCGGTACATTTCCCTGACGGGCGGAGACGGAAGCGAATCCCTTTTGATGGCCGGTTGTGTGGACGTGACTTCGTTAAGTTCTAGGCGTGCGTGGGCTGTGCTAGACAGCACATGAGCGCAACAGCAGAAGCAATCTTCTTCGTGTGGCAACTGCTCGGAAGGTGTTTCGGATGGCCTACCATTAGACTTATCGACCACTGAAGCGAACTGTTCGTTCCGCGCTGGCCCAGTCGAATCGGTTAAGCTGGCGGTGACAGTTCCGCCGAAATCCTCGCGGCAGAAATACTGGGGCATCGTAATGTCCGCGCCGGTGTAAAGAAGGAAAAAGATAGCGACCACCCGAACGGTTCGTGCGTGCCATTTCCTGATTAATCTGACCGTTGAATTTGATCTCATCAGCGCCTTTTGCCCGCAAGGGTTTTAACATATGCATGAGGGACGGTCAAAGTACGTGTCGCTGGTGCATATGGGTGCGCGCTTGACTTATAACTGCGCAAGGGGAGTTAGTAATCCAATTTCCCAACTGCCCTCTGACCTCTCCCTTCAAGCCCGGGCGATGGTGAGCACGAAGACGGCTCGTGCCCCGGCGGACTTCAGCGCAAGGGCACAGGCCGAAGCTGTAGCTCCGGTCGTAAACACATCATCGACGAGCAGGATTAGTTCGTTCTCCACCAACGGCGGGCGTCGAACCACAAATGCCTCTTCGACCGTTTCGTGTCTCGCGCGTGCGTCCATGCCGGCGCGGTGACGTTCGGTGTGGATGGTGCGGACAAGACTCGATAAATCCAACGGTAAGCGCGATTGTCTGGCGAGTGCGTGGCCGATGACGGCGGCTTGGTTAAAGCCGCGCTCTCGCTCGCGTTCCGGGTGCAACGGGACGGGCACGATGCGTGTCGCCGCGTCCAGCGGTGGACGACGCTGCGCGGCGTGGAGCAGCCCGGCGAGGCGCGCGGAAATGTGCGGTTCACATTTCAAAGTCAGGACTGCGGCGCGCAACGCGCCCTCGTAAGCGCCGACGGCTCGTGCCGCCGTGAAGGCTTCGCCTGCACAGCGACGGCAATAAACGTCGCGTCGCTTTTCCGGAGGTACTTCGCCGAGCGCCGTCGCGCCACATTTCCAACAGCACGTCTCTTCCCCCGTCGAGATGCTCGTCCGCGCCCAGCACGCAGCACACGCCGGAGCGTCCGCGCGCCGCTCGACGCTCGCCTCCCCGCACGCCGCGCACTTTAGCGGGTACATGAGCGCGAGCGCGGCGTCAGCTAGTGCGTCGAATTGTCGGGTGAGCCACATGCGCTTTTCGGCGGCGGGCAATCTGCTTCCGCCGCCGGCAGAGCATACACGAAACGAGCCGACGGACTCGACGTTGTCGAGTCCGTCGGCTCACGCCTTCGTCAGTTTAATGGACGGCGGTTGGCTTATTCGTCGTCCGGATTGAGCAGGCCACGCTCCTGCAAGTCCTGACAGCGCAGGCAGAAGCGCGCCCACGGCACGGCTTCGAGGCGTTTATCCTGCACCGGCTCGCCGCAGTTGACGCATTCACCGTACTCACCCGCTTCGATCCGCCGCACCGCCTCGTCGATCTGCGTCAGCAGTTGCCGGTCGTTGGCCGACATCGAAATCAGCAACTCTTTCGTGTAGGCGTTGGCGGCCATGTCGGCGGGGTCCTGGGTGGCCTCCGCGTCGCGCTCGCGGCTCGACAGTTCGGCCTCCGTCACCTGCGTGAACAAACCATCGCGGCGCGCCACCAGCCGCTCCCGGTACGATTTCAATTTTCTTTTATCCATTACAGTGTCCTTTCACCCATCCTTGACAAAAAGATTGAAGACATAAATCGGGAGACTCATACAAATGCCGCCCGCCTTTAGTGACAACTCGCGACCGCGATCACTTCTGGTAAGGCAACCCGCGCGTGATCGTGTAAGCTCGGTAAAGCTGCTCAGCCAGCACGACGCGCGCCATTTCGTGCGTCAGCGTCAAACGTGAGAGCGACCAACTCACGTCCGCGCGCTCTTTCACCATTCGCGATGCGCCGAGATGCCCGCCAATGACAAACGCCACTTCCTTCATCCCACGCATCTGCCAATTCTCGATTTGCACGGCCAACTCCGTCGAACTCCACTGCTGCCGTCCCTCCACGTCCAACAACACCGTTACCGCGTCGGCACGCAAAGCGTCAACAATCCGCCCGCCCTCTTGATCCAGCGCCACGCGCCCGTCCCGGCTCTCACTCTCGCGCAACTCCGTCACTTCGCAGCGCACAAAACGATTGAGCCGCTGCAAGTAGTCGGCGACGAGCGCCCGTAGATGCTCATTCCTCGTCTTCCCGACCCAGATGAGACGCACACGCACAGCTACAAGGATGAGGGCGGAGGGATGAGGGATGAACAAAGCAGGGCGAATAGGCTGTTATTTTTATTCATCCCTTATCCCTCCGCCCTCATCCCTTCTACAACGCGCTAGCCTCTCGTAGAGGTTCTTGCGGCTGATGCCGAGCAGACGCGCGGCCTCTGACTTATTGCCCTTCGTGTGGGCGAGCGTCTCGGCGATGTACTCGGCCTCGATCTCGGAGAGCGTCGGGCGCTTTTCCCGCCGCTTACGCAGTGCGCCGGCGACCGTGATGCTCTCCGGTAAATCCTTCGCCTCGATGCGCTCGCCGTCGGCCATGATTACGGCCCGCTCTAAGACGTGGGATAGTTCGCGGACGTTGCCGGGATAATCGTAACCTTCCAGCGCCGCTAACGCTTCGCGCGAAAGATTCAACTTTCGCCGGCCGTGCTTCGCGGCGTAAGTCTCGACGAACCGCGCGGCCAATTCCGGCACGTCCCGCGGCCTCTCCCGCAAAGGCGGGACGTGAATCCGCACCACGTTCAGGCGATAGAAAAGATCGGGGCGGAAATCGCGCCGCTTCACCGCTTCGTCGAGATCAACATTCGTCGAGGCGATCAGCCGCGCGTCGATTCGCAGCGTCTGACGGCCGCCCAACCGCTCGAACTCGCGCCGCTCGATGACGCGGAGCAACTTGGCCTGCGCGTCTAGTGTGAGATACGCGATCTCGTCGAGCACCAGCGTCCCTTTGTGCGACGCCTCCAAACGCCCCGGCTTCGCCTGCGTCGCGCCGGTGAAAGCGCCCCGCTCGTAACCGAACAACTCGGCTTCGAGCAACTCGCTCGGCAACGCCGCGCAGTCGATTTTCACCAGCGGTCGCTGGGCGCGCGGCGAACGCCGGTGGATGTAGAGCGCGAGGGCGTCTTTACCCGCGCCTGATTCGCCAGTCACGAGGACGTTAGCGTCTGTCGCGGCAACGCGCTCGGCGAGACGCACCGCCTCGCGCATCAATTCGGATTGCGCGACCAAATCGATCACGGCTGTCTGCCCGCCGCACCGCCACCGCTCGCCTCGCCGCGCAACTCCGCCGGCAATGCGACGCGCGCCGCCTCGCGCCACAGCCTTTCGAGATCGTAAAAGCGCCGAGACTTGTCCTCGAAAATGTGGAAGATGAAATCTCCGTAATCGAGCAGTACCCACTCGGCCGTCTTATACCCTTCGACGCGGGCGGCGCGCGTGCCTTCCTTCTTGAGCCGCTCCACCACCTCGTCGGCAATCGCTTGCACCTGCCGCGTGTTGGTCCCGCTCGCGATCAGAAAGTAATCGGTGAAGCTGGCGAGCGGGCGCAGATCGAGCACTATGACATCAAGCGCCTTCTTGTCGCTCGCCGCGCGCAACGCCGCCCACACTCGGTCGGCCATCGCCTCAATCGCAGGCTCAACTACTGCTATGTCCGGCTCCCGGTCAGTTCGCTCCGGCGTCTTCAGCGTGTCGGGCGTGGCGTCCTCCGGCGTCATTGGTTCCATCTGTTTCATGCGCTTTCCTGTACAACTCGTATTTCTCGATAAAGTTTGCGACCGGCGGCGGAAGCAATGCCGCGGTGTTCCGCCGCTCATCCTCGCCGCCGCCAAGTGCGCGGCGGATCTCTGTCGAGGAGACATCCACTCGCACCGCGTCGGTGAAGAAGATGCCGGCCTCTCGGTCCTCGATTGATCGCGCGATCACGGCGTCGCCGGCTCCGCGCAGATCAACGATCCGCGCACGGACGGCTTCCGTCACGTGCTCCGTGCCGAGCAGGTGGCCGGGTCTGGTGATGACGACGTGATCGGTCAAGGCCAGCACGCGCTCCCACTCACGCCACGTGTCGATCTCCATCCACGAGTCGGCCCCCATCACGAAAAAGAGCCGTGCGCTCTGACCAAACTCCGCGCGCAGGCGCGCCAACGTCTCGACGGTGTAAGGCCGCTCCGGCGCTTCAAGTTCGACGGGCGAGACGCACAAGCACGTATCTTCCTGCGTCGCGAGCGCAAGCATCGCGAAACGATGCCACGCCGACGTGGGCGGAGCGTCCCGCTTATGCGGTGCGACGTGGGCCGGAATGAAAAGAACAGTGTCGAGCGCGAACGATTTCAGCAACTCTCGCGCGACCGCGAGATGGCCGACGTGTACGGGATCAAACGTCCCACCGAAAAGCGCGATGCGCTGTTGCCTCATGTCGCCTGCGTTTCAGACCTTTGGTCTGAGCACTTCAAAGAATTTCCCGCGAGAACACGTCGGATGTGTCTTCACATAGCCTCTCGCGTCGCCACGGACTCCGCCCGTGATAGCCCCGCCTCCTCACCGATGCGATCAAGCTCTCGCGCTACTTGCTGAACTAATTCGCGCACGCCGTTGTTAGTCGCGGCGGAGATGGCGAAGAAAGCATGGCCGTCTTCCGCCGCGCGGCGGCGCAGACGTTCCAACCGCTCAGGCTCGTCGAGCGCGTCGAGCTTCGTCGCCACGACGAACTGCGGGCGCTCGGATAATTGCTCGTCGTAGGCGCGCAACTCACGATTGATGATCTCGTAGTCGCTCACCGGATCGCGCCCGGCCAGAGACGAAACGTCCACGAGATGCAGCAGGAGCTTGGTGCGCTCGACGTGGCGCAAAAAGCGGTCGCCCAAACCAGCGCCTCCGTGCGCGCCCTCAATGAGTCCGGGGATATCCGCGACGACGTAGGTGCGGAAGTCGCCGAGATCGACCACGCCGAGATGGGGTTCCAGCGTCGTGAAAGGATAGTCGGCGATTTTTGGCTTGGCGGCGGAGATAGTGGAAATCAAAGTTGACTTGCCCGCGTTTGGAAAGCCCACGAGCGCGACATCGGCCAGCAGTTTAAGCTCCAACTGTAGTTGGCGCTCCTCGCCGGGGCTGCCCTCCTGATGGTAGCGTGGCGCGCGGTTGGTCGAAGTGGCGAAGTGCGAGTTGCCGAAGCCGCCGCGTCCGCCCCTGGCCGCCAGAAAACGACTGCCCGGCTCGGACAGATCGGCGAACTGCTCGCCCGTCTCGCCATCCATCACGAGCGTGCCCACCGGAACGCGCACCGTGGCGCTCTCGCCGTCGCGCCCGGAGCGGTTCGAACCTTCGCCGTGGCGGCCGCGCTCCGCCCGGTGCTCCGGGTTGTAGCGCAAATGCAGCAGCGTGTTGAGCGAGTCGTCGGCTTCGAGCCACACGTCGCCGCCGCGCCCGCCCTCGCCGCCCGACGGCCCCCCGCGCGGCACAAACTTTTCGCGCCGGAACGCAGTCACGCCGTTTCCGCCATGACCACCCTGCACCAAAATTTTAACCCGATCAATGAACACTTTCGGATTGCGGATCGCGGATCGCGGATTAGAAAACAATCTGTCTTTTCAATCCGCAATCCGCAATCTAAAATCGAATGACGCCCGGCGCCAATCTTAAAAAAGCGGCGCGGGCGTCGTTCGTGGCGAAACGATGGAGAAGCCTGACAAACTATGCGGCAACCGCTGTCGTCTGTTCTTCGGGCGCGGCTGCGGCCGCGCCCGCATAGACACTAATAAACTTGCCTTGACGCCCCCGGTCCTCAAACTTCACCACGCCATCGATCAGGGCGAACAACGTGTCATCTTTACCGCGCCCGACGTTCTTGCCCGGCTTCCACTTGGTGCCGCGCTGCCGCGCCAGAATATTGCCGCCCAACACGGACTGACCGCCAAACTTTTTCAATCCCAGCCGCTGCGAATTTGAATCGCGGCCGTTACGCGAAGAGCCGACGCCTTTTTTATGTGCCATTGCTTTAACTCCCAAAGAGGTCAGAGGCGAGAGGTCAGAGGTCAGTAGAAAGCGGTAGCTGTTACTGACCTCTCACCTCTCACCTCTATTTTTATCCGATTGAATCGATCTTCACCGCCGTGTAATTCTGCCGGTGTCCTTGCGTGCGCTTGTACTGCTTGCGGCGTTTTTTCTTGAAGACGATCATTTTCTCGCCGCGGCCGTGCTCGACGACGGTTCCGGCGACGCGAGCGCCATCAATGAGCGGCGCGCCGATTTTCGTTCCGCCATCGCCGCCCGCGAGAACGAGCGCCTCGAACTCAACCGCTTCGCCTGCCCGCTGACCGAGCGACGGCACGCGCACAATCGCGCCTTCTTCCACGCGGAACTGCTTACCGCCGCTCCTAATAATTGCGTAAGACATCTTCAACTTCTCCTCGGACGCGAAAATCCCCTGCGGGAAAGTCGGTCATTATAAAGGCTGATTTTGATAACCGTCAACGCGCGGCGGGCGGCTTACGGGCGTTATGCTCTCGTCCCCGCCGCGTTGCCGCCGTTACCGTTCCGCCGCTCGATGAACTGCTCCATGAATTTGGTCGAATACTGCCCCGACTGAAATTGCGGATCGTCCATGATCTTCAGGTGCAGCGGGATCGTCGTCTTAATTCCTTCGATGACCATCGATTCGAGCGCGCGCCGCATTCGCATAATCGCCAACTCGCGCGTGCGTGCGTGGACGATCAGTTTCGCGATCATCGAATCATAATAAGGCGGCACGAAATAGCCGGGATAGATGGCCGTGTCCACACGCACGCCGGGGCCGCCCGGAATGTTGAAGGCCGTAATCAGACCGGGCGACGGCGCGAACGTATCCGGGTGCTCGGCGTTGATGCGGCACTCGATGGCGTGGCCGACGATGATCACGTCCTCTTGCGTGTAGGCCAACTCTTCACCCTCGGCGACGCGAATCTGATTCCGCACGATGTCGGCCAGCGTCACCATCTCCGTCACCGGATGCTCAACCTGAATGCGCGTGTTCATCTCCATGAAATAGAAACGCCCATCCTCGTCGAGCAAAAACTCGATAGTGCCCGCATTCGAGTAGCCCACGCGCCGGCAGGCGGCGATTGCCACCTCGCCCATCTGCCGCCGCAACTCCGGCGTCAACGCGGGCGACGGAGCTTCTTCCAGCAGTTTTTGATGGCGTCGTTGAATCGAACAGTCGCGCTCGCCGAGGTGAACGACGTGGCCGTGCTCGTCGGCCATCACCTGAATCTCGATGTGGCGCGGGCGTTCAATGTAACGCTCAATATAGACATCGCCATTTTTGAAAGCGGAGAGGGCTTCGTTGGAAGCGGTTTCCAGCGCGTGTTCCAGTTCTGACTCTTCGCGCACGATCCGCATCCCGCGCCCGCCACCGCCAGCGGCGGCCTTGATGATCACCGGAAATCCAATCTCGCCCACGATTGCCATCGCTTCGTCCAGCGACTGGATCGGTTCGGGGCTGCCCGGCAGAATGGGAACGCCCGCCTCTTTCATCGTACGCCGCGCCTCCACCTTGTCTCCCATCAGGCGAATGACAGACGAGCGCGGCCCGATAAACTTGATGTTGCAGGCTTCGCAAATCTCCGCGAAGTACGACGACTCGGCGAGAAAGCCATAGCCCGGATGAATCCCATCGACGTTCGTGATTTCGGCCGCGCTGATCACCGCCGGGATGTTCAAATAGCTTTGCGCCGAAGGGGCCGCGCCAATGCACACTGACTCGTCGGCAAACCGCACGTGTAGCGAATCGCGATCAGCCTCCGAATGTACGGCGACGGTCTTAATGCCCATCTCCTTGCACGCCCAGATGATGCGACACGCAATCTCGCCCCGGTTGGCAATCAGTATCTTGCGGAATTTGCGCGGCCCAAAAAGCATGATAAGGCATCAGCTATCAGCTATCAGCTATCAGCTTTTGTTTTAGCTGACTGCCGATGGCTGATTACTTTTTAATTCCGAACAGCGACTGGCCGTATTCGACCGGCTGGCCGTTCTCGACGTATATTTTTTCGACAACGCCGGCAATTTCGGACTGAATTTCGTTCATCAGTTTCATCGCCTCAATGATGCAGACGACGGTATC
>Ga0136617_10004506_pt1 | contig 12473 bp, 9 predicted proteins | sample AntDrymUQ3222106_2_FD_129672 | JGI IMG/M metagenome (GOLD analysis project Ga0136617, IMG submission 129672) | Polar desert sand microbial communities from Dry Valleys, Antarctica - metaG UQ322 (21.06) | ecosystem: Environmental > Terrestrial > Soil > Desert | place: Antarctica: Dry Valley...
AATTTAATTTTCAAACCTAGCAGTTGTCATACAGCCGTTTTCAGCGTAAAAAATCATAAAATCCGGCTCAATAAAATCCTTTGTTTGACAGTCTTAAAATGAATGTCTAAAATCTCGTTAGTTTCCCGTCCTAAACACTAACCGAAAAAGATTTTAACTGATGAGCGAAAGCCATATGAATATGGAAAAACTAATCGGCATTGAAGTTTCCAAATCGGCGTTTAAAGCCGTCTGTGTAAATAAAGACGGAACTTTGTCGGATGCTTTTAAGGTGTCGATAGAAGAGGGACAAGACCTGTTTGCTCAGCTCAATAATTTTATCAATGAATCAAAAAATCGCTTCGAAGGCTTTGCGAAACTCGGACTCGCCGTGCCTGGACTTCTGCATCAGCGAACAAAGCGAGTAGCCTTCTCGACTCATATTCCCGAACACGAACAAATTGATTTTTTGGGTGACTTGGAAGCGGCGACCAAACTTAAAATTACAATAGAAAACGATGCCAACGCCGCTGCTTACGGCGAATTTCTACTTGGTGCGGGGCGCGGGAGCCGCGATTTGTTTTACGTTACGCTCGGTACGGGCATTGGCGGCGCATTGATTTTCGACGGGAAAATCTGGCACGGTGCGGCTGGTTTTGCCGGCGAATTCGGTCAGATTGCCGTCAATTCCGACGGGATGAAACTCGAAGATGTCGCCTCATCCGCCAATATCGTGCGGCGCACGCGCAGTCGGTTTCACCAGGACAGCACTTCTTCGCTCAATAAATTCGACGAAGAGGAAATAAGATTGGCTGATGTTATTCAAGCGGCGCAGAGGGGAGACGATTTTGCCCGTTTAATGCTCAAAAGAACCGGAACTTATGTCGGAACGGCAATTTCAGGCGTGATAAATCTGCTGAATATCGAAAAAATCGTCGTCGGCGGCAAAATTATGCAAGCTGACCGGATTGTTTTAGACGCAATTATTTATCGGGCAAGGGAACTTTCTTTTGCGCCTTCATTTGAAGCGACTCAAATTGTCGAAGGCGAACTCGGCGAAAACGCCGCCGCTGTCGGTGCCGCACTTCTTTCGTCGGAAGAGTAAATCAAACATCAGAATTCTAATTTGTTTTATCAGTTAAACTTATTTAGTGAAAACTTGCACAAAGTCCGCGCAAAAATTATTCTTTGATAGTAGAATTTGCGGAATTTCCAAGATTCTGTAAAATCAAGTTTGAAGATTTTACAATTCGGGTCTTAAGCATTAAAAACTTGATTTACAGGATTAAACTTAGATTTGCGGAAAATCTGGGACTCGGCGAATTATAAATTTCGGACTAAAAAATAAAGATGGCACAAGTTTTTCATCGCGGAGCAAACAGTATCGCCAAGGCAAGTATTATTGTGGCGATAATTTTAGGCGGCGTGGCATTTTACGTTTACACGCAAATTGCGCGTTCGTCTTATTTGACCGGACGCTATGTGGAAAAGCAGCAACCGGTGCAGTTCAGTCATAAACATCACACGGGCGATGACGGAATTGATTGCCGTTATTGTCATACGGCAGTTGAAACGTCGTATTCGGCAGGAATTCCGCCGACGCAGACTTGTATGAACTGTCACAGCCAGATTTGGGCGGATAGCCCGTATTTAGAGCCGGTTCGAGCGAGTTATCGGGACAACAAACCGATTGAATGGGAGCGCGTTCACGACTTGCCGGAATATGCTTATTTTAATCACAGCATTCACGTTGCCAAAGGTGTCGGCTGTTCGACTTGCCACGGGCAGATTGACAATATGCCCGCCGTTTATCAGGAAAATAGTTTGCAGATGGAATGGTGTCTGGCGTGTCACCGCGAGCCGGAAAAATATATTCGTCCGAAAGATAAAATTACCGATATGAATTGGCAGGACAGCGATTTGACGATGGATGAAAGACTGAAATTAAAAGCCGATTATCACATTCGCAGCGCGCAAATGCTGACGAGTTGTTCGACTTGCCACAGGTAAGAATTCAGGATTTAGGATTCAGGATTCAGGATTTCAATTTTGAATCCTGAATCCTGAATCAAAAATAAGGAAATAGAAACAGATGCCGAGCAAAGACAGCAAAATGAATTTTGCATTGTTGCGAGACAGAATTCTTCAAAAAGAGGGAAAAGATTATTGGCGAAGCGTCGAAGAATTCGTTGACGCGCCGGAGTTTGAAGAATTCGTCAAACGCGAGTATCCAAGCCACGCCGAAGAATGGGAAGACGGCTTGAGCCGCCGCAACTTTATCAAAGTGATGGGCGCGTCGCTGGCTTTTGCCGGATTGACCGGCTGCGTGATTCAACCGGCTGAAAAAATCGTGCCGTATGTTCGCCAGCCCGAAGATTTGGTGCCGGGCAAACCGCTTTTTTACGCGACGGCAATGACGCTCGGTGGAATTGCGACCGGCTTGCTGGCAAGGTCTTACGAAGGTCGTCCGACGAAAATCGAAGGCAACGTCGAGCATCCGGGCAGCCTCGGCGCGACCGACGTTCTGGCACAAGCCTCGCTGCTCGATATGTATGACCCCGACCGCTCGCAGGAAGTTACTTATCGCGGAAACCCGACGACTTGGGAAAATTTTATAGCTCAACTTCGAGCCGGCATTGATGAAAATCGCGTGGACGGCGGTGCGGGCATAAGATTTTTAAGCGAAACCGTCACTTCACCAACGCTGATTGCACAGTTCAGACAAATTTTTAGTGAACTGCCAAACGCCAGACTTTATCAATACGAGCCGGTAAATCAAGATAATGCGCTGGCTGGCGCGAAAATGGCTTTCGGTTCTCCCGTTCAGACGATTTACAAATTCGACCAGGCGACTCGCATTCTGTCGCTCGACAAAGACATTTTTTCCGACTTTAACGTTCGTTATATGAAGGATTATGCAAAAGGGCGCGCATATTCTGAAGATAAGAAGGAAATAAATCGTCTTTATGCCATTGAAACGACCGTTACTCTGACCGGCGCGAAAGCAGACCATCGGCTGTCAGTTAAACCGAGTCAAATGCCGGAAATTGCCCGCGCGATTGCCGGTGCTTTGGGTGTTTCAGGCGCAACCTCGACGGGTGCCGGATTAACGCCGCCGATTATCGAGTGGATTCAAGTAATGGCGCGAGATTTACAGGCGAATCGCGGGAAATCAATTGTTGTCGCCGGTGATAATCAGCCGCCGATGGTTCACGCGCTGGCGCACGCAATAAATTCCTCGCTCGGAAATGTCGGAACGACTGTAACTTATGCCGAGCCTTTTCAGCCGAATGCCGAAACTCTCCAAATCGACGGTTTGCGGCAATTGATTGGTGAGATTGATGCCGGAGCGGTCAAAATGCTGGTGATTTTAGGCGGCAATCCGGCTTATAACACGCCGGCGGATTTAAGGTTAGACTTTAACCGTTTCAGAGTTGGCGCGGATGACACCGAAGGTAGAAAAGTTCCGCTGCGAATTCATCTCAGTCAATACGCCGACGAAACCAGTGAGACCTGTCACTGGCACATCCCTCAAAAACATTTTCTTGAAATGTGGAGTGATACGCGCGCTTACGACGGAACCGTCTCGATTATACAGCCGTTAATCGCGCCGCTTTACGACGGCAAAAACAATCACGAGTTGGTTCAACTTTTCACCAGAGAAAATTATGATAAGAAAGATTACGATATAGTCAGGGAATACTGGCAACAGCAAAGTTTTCCGAACGCTCCGCAAGCAGCCGCGACGACCGCGACAAACGGCGCGTCGGGAAATGCGCAGCCTAGACCTCAAGGCGCGCCGAACACATCTCAGAATTCCGGTCAAACATCTCAAGTATCAAATCCGGCGATGATGCGGGGCGCAAATGGGTCAGCAACTCAAAATTCCGGTTCCGCTCAAATGAGTGGCGGGCAAAACGGCACTGCCAATAGTGCCGGACAAAACCAAGCGTCTACTGCTGCGCCCCGAACTACCGCCGCAATTGCCCCGGCATCGGCGGGTAATTTCGATGATGCCTGGCGCAAAGTCGTTCATAATGGAGTGATTCCAAACACAACGGCAACTCCGAAATCGGTTTCGGCAAGCACCGGATTTTTGAATCAACCCTTTCCGGCTCCGGCTGGCGGCAATTTGGAAATCGCTATTCTGCCCGACCCGAGCGTTTATGACGGGCGTTTTTCCAATAACGGTTGGCTGCAGGAACTTCCCAATCCTTTAACCAAGGTGACCTGGGATAATGTTGCCTTGATAAGTCCGAGAACTGCCGAACGGCTGGGTGTCAACCAGGGAAATCGAGACCCGAAGGAACAGAGCGGTGCGGAAATGGGGACGACCTTTTTCAATACCAAAGGCGGAAATATGTTTTCCGATTTGGTCACGCTCGAATTTCAGGGCGGAACAATTCAAAAACCGGTTCCGATGTGGATTGCGCCCGGTCAGCCTGATGATGTAGTCACGATTTATCTCGGATACGGGCGAACTAAAGCGGGACGAGTCGGCACGGGTTTGGGCTACAACGCTTATGATGTCAGCCGGTCTAACGCAATGTCTTTCGGAGCGGGGAACATTTCAAAAACAGGCGCGCAAATGGAAATCGCTTCGGCGCAAACGCATTTTAATATGGAAGGACGCGACCTTTTGCGCGTCTGGGAAGTCGAAGATGTCGAGGCGACGGGCGAGAAAGTTAAAGAAAAACAGGAAGAAGAATCCGGTTACGATACTTCGATGTATCCGAAGTTTGAATACAACGGCAACAAATGGGGAATGACGGTCGATCTCAATTCCTGTGTCGGCTGCAATGCCTGCGTTTTAGCGTGTCAATCGGAAAACAATATTCCGGTCGTCGGCAAAGAACAGGTCGGGCGCGGGCGCGAAATGCACTGGATGCGGGTTGACACCTATTTCGGCGGCGATGATTTTAATAATCCGCAGGGTCCGAATTTCCAGCCGGTTTTGTGCCAGCAGTGCGAGCAGGCGCCGTGCGAAACGGTTTGTCCGGTTCACGCGACGGTTCACAGCGCGGAGGGCTTGAACGATATGGTTTATAACCGCTGTGTCGGGACGCGCTATTGCTCGAATAACTGTCCGTATAAAGTCAGACGTTTTAATTTTCTGCTTTATCAGGATTGGGACACGCCGCAATACAAATTGATGCGTAACCCGGAAGTTTCGATTCGCAGTCGCGGCGTGATGGAAAAATGCACATACTGCACGCAGCGAATTTCGGCGGCGAGAATCGAAGCCGAAAAAGACGAGCGGAAAATCCGCGACGGCGAGATTTTGACCGCGTGTCAATCCGTATGTCCGACCGACGCGATTAGTTTCGGTGATTTGAACGACCAAAACAGTCAAGTCGTCAAACATAAAAACGACATCCGAAATTACACTTTGCTCAATGAGTTGAATACGCAGCCGCGCACGACGTATCTGGCGGGACTGAAAAATCAAAACAAAGAAATGCCCGATTACAAGGCACCGAAAGTTATCGAAGGCGGACACAAAACCGGCGAAAAGAAAGAAGGTGATTTGACCCATTAGTTTTTTTTGAAAGTTAGAAAAGTTTCCAAACGATGAAAAGCTGAGAGCTATGCAAGACGTAAATAAGGTTGAGAGAAAAATTTTCCCGACAATGGTTGAAGGCGATCACGACTTCGCCAGCGTCACGGATAAAATCAGCGATTTAACCCTCAAAAAACGAACTCCGTTCGGTTGGTATATCGGATTTGGGATTTCGTTTTTGGTCGCCCAACTGCTTTTGATGACGGTTACATATTTGCTGGCGACCGGTATCGGAATTTGGGGAAACAACCAACCGGTCGGTTGGGCTTTTGATATTATCAACTTTGTCTGGTGGATTGGAATCGGTCATGCCGGAACTCTCATCTCGGCGATTTTGCTGCTCTTAAATCAAAAGTGGCGAACCTCGATTAACCGCTTTGCCGAAGCGATGACGCTTTTTGCGGTTGCCTGCGCGGGCTTGTTTCCGCTTCTGCACACGGGTCGTCCGTGGCTGGCTTACTGGCTTTTTCCGTATCCGAACACGATGGGAATGTGGCCTCAATTTCGAAGCCCTCTGATTTGGGACGTTTTCGCCGTCTCAACTTACGCCACCGTTTCGCTTTTATTTTGGTATATCGGTTTGATTCCCGATTTTGCCACTTTGCGCGACCGTGCTAAAAACAAATATTTCAAAGTAATTTACGGGTTGCTTTCGATGGGCTGGCGCGGTTCGGCGCGGCACTGGCATCGCTACGAAATCGCCTATTTGCTGCTGGCGGGACTTTCGACGCCGCTCGTGCTATCGGTTCACTCAATCGTTAGTTTCGACTTCTCGGTTTCACAACTTCCGGGCTGGCACGCCACGATTTTCCCGCCGTATTTTGTCGCGGGCGCGGTTTTCGCCGGGTTTGCGATGGTTTTGATTTTGTGCATCCCGCTTCGTGCCTGGTACAACATGAAGGATATGATTACCGACCAGCATCTCGTCTATATGGCGAAGGTGATGTTGGCGACCGGGATGATTGTCGTTTACGGTTATGCGATGGAAGCCTTTTTCGGTTGGTACAGCGCGAGCCAGTATGAGGTTTTTATGATTAAAAACCGCATCTGGGAAGGTCCTTACTGGTGGTTTTACTGGCTCTTGATTCTTTGCAACGGGGTTTCGATTCAATTTTTATGGTTCAAGCGTTTTCGTGAAAGCGCGTTTTGGCTGTTTATCATCTCCTTGGTCGTCAGCGTCGGAATGTGGCTTGAGCGTTTCGTGATTATCGTCACCAGTTTGCAGCGCGATTTTCTGCCGTCTTCGTGGGAGATGTATTCGCCGACGATGTTTGACTGGACGATGTTTATCGGAACGATTGGAATGTTCTTTACGCTGATTTTCCTGTTTGTCAGATTTTTGCCGATTATTTCGATTTTCGAGGTGAGAACGCTTTTGCCGGCTGCCCAGGTTTCGCACAAGGGACACGCGGCGCACGGCGATATAAAGCACGGCGAATTGCACGGCGAACGTCCGAATACATTCGTCGAATCGGTGAACGAAGCACCGGGCACAGAGGAAAAGTAAGTTTTGTGAAATTAGAATTGCAGTCAACCGAGTTTGTCCGCAGCCGGTGAAAAAGGGCAACTCACCCGTGTCAAGCTGATTGCCAGCAGACTCGGCTGATTGCAACCGAAAGTAAAAGTTATGAAAAAGAACATTTACGGATTATTAGCGGAATTCGATACGCCGACGCAACTCGTTGATGCTGCGAATAAAATTCGGGAAGCCGGTTACACAAAAACCGATGCGTTCTCGCCGTTTCCGCTTCACGAAATTGACGAAGCACTCGGCATTAAACGAAGCATTTTGCCGTTTCTTGTTTTCGGCGGCGCGATTACCGGACTTTTAACCGGTCTCGGATTACAGCTTTTCGTGCATTACTTTGAATACCCGATTATCGTCGGCGGTCGTCCGTTTATCAGTATTCCGTCGTTTATACCGCCGGCATATGAATTAACAATTTTATTCGCAGCGTTTACTGCCGTCGGCGGAATGATACTGCTCAACGGCTTGCCGCAGCCGTATCATCCGGTTTTCAATGTTCCGCGTTTTGCTCTGGCAACCAGAGAAAAGTTTTTTTTATTGATTGAAACAAAAGACCCGAAATTTAATTACGATGAAACCAGAGAATTTATGCAGGGTTTGGACGCGCAGGAGGTTTTTGATGTTGATGAATAAGTCCAAAGTCCAAAGTCCAAAGTCCAAAGTCGGTAAATCGGTAATCTACTGCTTACTGCTTACTGCTTACTGCTCACTTTTCTTGGGGTGTCGCTACGATATGCAAGACCAGCCGCGTTATAAAGCTCATAAGAAGAGCGATTTTTTCAGCGACGGAAAGGCGATGAGAGATTTACCGGAGGGTACGGTCGCCCGCGGGAAGCTGCGCGAAGACAAAGATTTTTATACAGGCAAGAAGCAAAATGCCGGCGGCGCAGCAACTGCCGCTGCTCCGGTAACAACCGTGGCGGACGGCTCGGGCAATACGCTGGTGACAAGTTTTCCCGACGCAATTGAGGAATTTCCCGTTCCGATTACCAAAGAATTGATTGACCGCGGCGAGGAAAGATACCGAATTTTCTGCATTATGTGTCACGGTCCGGTCGGCAACGGCGACGGGATGATTGTGCGGCGCGGCTTTCCAAAACCGCCGACTTATAACGATGACCGCCTCCGCAACGCGCCGGTCGGACATTTCTTTGATGTTATTACAAACGGTTGGGGCAAAATGAACAGTTACGCATCGCAAGTTCCGGTCGCCGACCGCTGGGCAATCGTCGCTTATATTCGGACTTTGCAAGTCAGCCAAAACCCGAACGGCAATATGATGATGACTCCATCGAGAGAAACAAACACGACGAATACAAGCGCATCGCCAATTCCTGAAGCGACTGCTTTGCCGAACATGCCCGAGCGCGGAGGAACGAGATAGATGTTAGGAAATATTAATTTTCAGGCACCGGCGGCGGAAATCAACCGCCTGCGAACTCTGGCACTCGGCATCGGCGGTATCGGTTCAATCATTATTTTAGTGATTGCTTTGATTTTCCCCGAACAGAGAGAACAGGCATTGCGTTCCTGGCTTTTGGGTTTTATCTTCTGGGGCGGCATCGGTATCGGAAGTTTGGGAATTCTGCTGCTTCAATATTTGACGGGCGGCGCGTGGGGCGTGATGATTCGCCGCATTCTCGAAGCCGGTTCGCGGACGCTGCCGATTGTTTTTGTATTGTTTCTGCCGATAATGTTCGGCTTAACTTATCTGTATGCGTGGACGCATATGCAGGACGACCCGATTGTTCAATACCGCGGGGCGTATTTGAGCGTCGGCTGGTTTATTATTCGCTCGGTTTTATATTTTGTTTTATTCGGCTCGATGGCTTATTTTCTCAACAAATGGTCGCTCGAACAGGATAGCGCGACAACTTATGAGGAATCGGCGAAATCTCTGGCGGACTGCGGAAAGTTTTCAGGTCCAGCGATAATTTTCTATGTTTTTACGGTGACTTTCGCGTCGATTGATTGGGTGATGACGCTCGACCCGCATTTTTATTCGACGATGTGGGGATTTCTCTTTGTCGCGGGTTGGACGCTCAGCACTTTTTCTTTCGCAGTTGTGCTTTTAGCGTGGCTGTCAGACCGCGAGCCGATGAACCGGATTGTTGGGAAAAGACATTTTCACGACATCGGCAAACTGATGCTGGCGTTTACGATGGTCTGGGCGTATTTCAATTTTTCGCAATACTTGATTATCTGGTCGGGAAACATCCCGGAAGAAACGAAATGGTACATACCTCGCGTTCAGGGAACCTGGGGCGCAATAGGCGTGCTTTTGATTATATTTCACTTTGCGTTTCCATTTCTCGTCCTGCTGTCGCGCGACATCAAGCGTAACGCGAAATGGCTCTCGATGCTGGCGGTTTTTATTCTCGTGATGCGATTGATTGATATGTATTATCTGATCGGTCCGAGTCCGACTATCGAAAGTCACGGTACAGAAGTGCCGTTTCACATTCACTGGATGGATTTTCTCGCGCCGGTCGCGGTCGGCGGAATTTGGCTGTGGTGGTTTTTCGGCGAGCTTCTAAAACGTCCGCTCGTGCCGATTAACGACCCATACATGGAAAACGCCGTCGCGCACGGAAAAGAACATTAAAGAAGTGATGAATTAGATTGATGAATCATAAGCATTAGAATTTTAATTCATCATTTCGCAGTTATTATTCGTAATTAAAAGATATGGCAAAGCACGAAAAAACTTTTGTAGATTTGGATAAGCCTTATGAATCGAATGTCATCGGGATGCGCGGAATAATTTATTTTGCCGTCGGTTTGTTTCTCTTGTGTGTAGTGACTTTCGGTTTGATGTGGTTTTTGCAAAATGTGATGGAAGAGCAGTCGATTGCGGAGAAAGACACAGCACCGCCGATGATGATGAGCAAAGAAGAACGGCTGCCGCCCGAACCGCGCCTGCAAGCCGCGCCGGGTTTCGGAGTGGACGGTCCGCAGGGGCGAATTAATTTAGAATTAAAAGCACCGCAGTCGGAATATCGCAATTTGCAGGACGAGTGGCAAACTCTCTGGGAAGAAGGACAGAAGGACGCGAAAACGGGAATGGTCGTAACATTGCCAATCGAAGAGGCTAAACGAAAATTTCTTGAGCAGAGTGCCGGAAAACCGCAGCCGAATGCTGAACAAGACGGGCAAATTATGAAAGAGTCGCGCGCGCTTGTTTCGCTTTCAAGTGCGGGAAGAACCGCTTCCGATGTCAGAAGATAAATTGAAGAATGAAGGATGAGAGAAGTTAGAGTCCTGAATCTTAATTTGCAGTTTAAAGATTTTATGAAAAAGAGTTCAGTCATTTCAGCAGTTTTGAAACTGAAACTTTTATTAAGTTTGAGTATTTTGCTGATGTTCGGGAGCGTTTCGGCGCAAAAGTCCGAACACTACAATTCGCCGCTTTACGCGCCGAAAACTTATGACCCGACGCAAGCCGGCGTAAGCAGCGGTTTGCCGCGACAATTGGAAAAAGTCGGTATTGACCAAAAGCTGAATTCACAGTTGCCGCTCGATGCGGCATTCAAAGATGAAAACGGCAAAGCAGTTTTATTAGGCGATTATTTCGGCAAAGGCAGACCGGTTGTTCTGGCACTCGTTTATTACGAATGTCCGATGCTCTGCAATGAAGTATTGAACGGCTTGACCGGCAGTTTGAAGGGAATTTCGTTTGATGCCGGACAGGAATTCGACGTGGTAGCAATCAGTTTCGATGCCAGAGAAAATGATAACGCCGATTTAACCAAAAACAAGAAAGCGAGTTATATGGCGCGGTACGGGCGAAGCGGCACTGAAAACGGCTGGCACTTTTTGACCGGAACGCAGAGCGAGATTGACAAAGTAACGGAAGCCGTCGGGTTTAATTATCAGTTCGATGAAAAGACGAATCAGTTTGCTCATGCCGGCGGAATAATGGTGGCAACGCCCGAAGGCAAGCTGTCGCGGTATCTTTACGGCATTGATTACGCGCCGAAGGATTTAAAATTTAGCTTGATGGAGTCGGCGCAGAACAAAATCGGAAATCCGGTCGAGCAGCTTTATCTTTACTGTTTTCATTACGACCCGGCATCCGGCAAATACGGTCTGGCGATTTTGAGTGTTTTGCGGCTTTTATCGGTTGCAACTATTTTAGGCATCGGCGCAATGTTACTCGTTTTTTGGCGGTATAACCGAAATAAAACGGCAGATTTGAAATAGGTTCAGGATTTAGGATTTAGGATTCAGGATTCAAGATTCAGGATTTAGGATGCAAGGTTCAAGATTGAGGAGTTAAAATTTAATTCAGAACCCTGAATCCTGAATCCTAAATCCTGAATCCTAAATCCTGTAATCTGAAATTTTTAGATATTATGCAACAGAATTCTTCATGGGTTCCAATATTTCCAGAGCAAGCCTCGACGTTCGCGTGGCAGGTGGACGGACTATATTTTTATCTGCTTGCCATCACCGCGTTTTTCACAATCGGGATTGTCGCGGCACTTATTTTTCTCGTCATCAAATATCGTGAAAAGGAAAAATATGCGACCGGCGCGGAGATTCACGGGTCAATCGGATTGGAAACTCTCTGGTCAATTATTCCGTTTGTCATTTCCATGACGGTTTTTCTCGGCGGCGCGATTGTTTATTATAATCAATATCGGATGCCGAAGGACGCGATGGAGATTTACGTCGTCGGAAAGCAATGGATGTGGAAATTGCAGCATCAGACCGGACAGCGCGAAATCAACGAGCTGCACGTTCCGGTCGGTCGCAAAGTCAAATTGACAATGACGACCGAAGACGTGCTGCACGATTTTTCCGTTCCGGCTTTCCGCACGAAAATGGATGTTGTGCCGGGACGCTACACGTCACTGTGGTTTGAAGCGACGAAGCCGGGTAAATACCGACTTTTCTGCGCTGAATATTGCGGCTTGAATCATTCGGGAATGGGCGGCTGGGTTTATGTGATGGAGCAGCGCGATTTCGACAACTGGCTTGCCGGGAATGTTTCGGGACAAACTCCGGTCGAAGCCGGCAGAGATTTGTTTGAAAACAAATTGGGCTGTGCTTCGTGTCATCAGCAGAACAGTCAGGGCAGAGGTCCGACGCTGACCGGCGTTTACGGTTCTGAACAAAAATTGACAACCGGACAGTCTGTTATTGCCGATGACGAATATATTCGTAATTCAATCTTGAATCCGACCAGTCAAATCGTCGAAGGTTATCAGCCGATTATGCCGACGTTCAAAGGACAAGTAACTGAAGAACAGCTTGTCTCACTGGTGGCGTATATCAAATCCTTAGCCGGCAATGCGAGCGGAACGGCTCCGGCAGGTTCAAGTCAAAGCGGTTCAACTTCAACCGGCTCGGGTAACGCAGGAAATCCAAGTGCTTCGGTGCCGAATCCGGCAAACCCGAACG
>Ga0136617_10004507_pt1 | contig 12471 bp, 9 predicted proteins | sample AntDrymUQ3222106_2_FD_129672 | JGI IMG/M metagenome (GOLD analysis project Ga0136617, IMG submission 129672) | Polar desert sand microbial communities from Dry Valleys, Antarctica - metaG UQ322 (21.06) | ecosystem: Environmental > Terrestrial > Soil > Desert | place: Antarctica: Dry Valley...
ACCAACGCCGCGACCCCAAACGCGCCACGCGACGCCTGGTCGCCCAACTCGAGCGCCTCGGGCACACCGTCACCCTGCAGCAGGCAGCCGCGTAGGGACGCAAGCGCATTTTCCCTTCAGTGGAGGGCGAGCTCCGCGGCGCGCCGCGGAGCGCCCTCTGCGAGCAGGCGCGCCGCGAACAGGACCTCCGGTGCCAGCACGTGCGCTGAGACGAGCGCCGGCGCCACGTGCGGCGTGGCCCGGCCGCCGAGCATGACCGTATGGCGCTGCGCGAGCTCGCCGATCGCGTCGGCGGCGTCGGCCAGGACGCCCGGCACCGTGGCCGCCAGCACGATCGCGTCGGCGCCGACCGTGTCGGCCGCGTTCTGCACCACCTCCAGCGGCGCGTCGCGACCGAGGTAGACGATCGTCCAGCCGTAATCGGCGAGGACCACCGCGAAGGCGGCCAGGCCGAGCGCGTGGTGCTCGCCCGGAACGCAGGCCAGAACCGCGGTCGGCCCGCCGCCGGGGTCGTGGCCGCGCACCACCCCGAGCATCCAGCTCTCGAGCAAGCAGGCGGCGAAGTGCTGCTGCGCGACCGCCGCGTCGCCGCGATCCCAGCTCTCGCCGAGCTCGCGCAGGTACGGCAGGATGACGTCGCGCAGGACAACGCCCGGCGTGAAGAGGCTCACGAGACGCTGGAGCAGCTTCTCCCCCGCCGCCGCGTCCTCGAAGCGCTCGAGCGCCCCGCCCAGCACCGCGACCGCCTTGCGCACGTCGCCCGGCGGGATCCCCGGGTTGCTCTCCAGCCGCGCCTTCGCCTGGCCGACGAGCACCGCGGCACGCGACGGCGTGATGTTCTGGCGGGTGTAGTGGCGCATCAGGCGCAGGCGCACGACATCCTGCGTGCAGTAGAGCCGGAAGTTGCCCTCCGAGCGTGTCGGCGCCAAAAGGCCGTAGCGGCGCTCCCACGCGCGGATGACGTCGACGGTCACACCCGTGCGCCGACTGAGCTCGCCAATATGGAACACGGCATGGGACAATTGAGACACGTTGCCGCGATACCCGCCGCTGCCCCAATGCCCACGAACTTCGTTTTCTTTGGCGTGTAGACACTCACCGTCGGTCGGGTTCCCGCGTGTTCTCGCGTGGGTCCCCCTCGCCTCCAGGCACAACGCCCGATGATGCGCCAGCGGAACAGACTGGGACACCTGCGAGACGGTCGACGCACGCCTGCACGGCAGCGACCTTGGTCGGCACGATGACGCACCCCGCCGCCGGCGACGACGCGAGCGGGCCGGCGCAGGAAGGCGGCCTGCGCGTCGACGCGCTCGCCAGCCGTGAGCGGATCCTCGCGGCGGCGCGGGCACTGCGCGGCAGCCGGCGCGTCAGCATGGCCGAGATCGCGGCCGCCGCCGGCGTCGGGCGTTCGACGCTGTACCGCCATTTCGCCACGCGTGAGGTCCTGCAGCGCGCGCTCGACGATCTCGAGGGCGACGAGCCTGAGGTTCCCGCGGGGCGCGTCGCGACGCTGGCCTTCCGCGCGCCCGGGCAGCTGGGCCGCGACCGCCCGCTCGCGCTCGAGGTGACCCATGTCCTCGACGAGGTGCCCCCACACCTCGTGCCCGACCAGCTCGTCGCCGAGGCGCGCCGCGCCGGCGGGGTCGCCGTGGCGCTGTACGTCGTCGACATCGACGGCTCGCAGCTGGTGCGGCTCGCCGGCTCGGAGGAGTTTCCCGACGCCCTCCCCGACCCGCCGGCGCTCGGCCCGGAGATCGTGCCCGAAGGGCTGCCGGCGTACGTCGACCGGCTGCGTCAGCGCCTTCCCGGCTGCTACTGCGAGCCGCTGTGGCTACGCGGGCGCGTGACCGGGCTGCTGCTGTGCATGGGCACGCCGATGACGCCGCTCGACGACATCGCCAAGCAGGGCGCCGCCGCGCTCGAGCTCGCCAACGACTACACCGACCACATCGAGGCCGTGTGACGCCGCAAGCCGACGACGCCGGCGGCCGAGATCCAGCAGAACCTGTTTCCGCCGCGGATCGTCCGCATCCAAGGCGCGCAGCTGGCCGGCGGGCTGCTGCCCACCTACGAGGTCGGGGGCGACTGGTTTGACTTCGTCGACAACCGCGACGGCGCGTGGATCGCGATCGCCGACACCGTCGGCACCGGTCCGACCGCGGCCGGCCTGGGCGCCTCCGCGCTGGGCGCGCTGCGCGCGGCGCGTCGCAGCGGGCACACGCTCGAGCAGGCGCTCGGCACCATGGACGACACCGTTCGCCGCCTGGGCAATCCGTCGTTTCACGTGAGCGCGCTCGTCGCGCGCTGGCGCGCGGCGACCCAGACCTTCACCTGGGTCAACTGCGGCCATGCGCCGCCCTACCTCGCCGACCCCAGCGGCAACCTGACCGAGCTGGACAGCCCGCCGCACCCGGCGCTCGGCGCCAGCGAGCCCGGGCAGCAGTTCGCCGCGACCCAGCGGGAGCTGCACTCCGACGAGCGCATCATCCTCGTCACCGACGGCATCACCGGGCGGCGCATGGAGGGCGGCGGGCGCTTCGGCGCCGACGGCATCGCCGAGGCCATCGCGGGGCTCGCGCATCCGACCGCGGCCGCCACCGCGATGGCCGTGCTGCAGGCGGTGACCGACTGCTGGCGCGAGCCGCTGGAGGACGACGGCACGGTCGCCGTGCTGGCGATCGAGTGACCGGCGCGACGTCAGCGCGGCGCGGCGGCGGGAATCGGCGCCGGGCGCTCCTCCGGCACGAGCCACACAACACCCATCGGCGGTAGCGACAGGGGCGCCGAGCAGGGCTGGCCGTGCCACGGCAGCGGCTCGGCCTCGATGCCGCCGAGGCTGCCGGTGTCCGTCCCGCCGTAGAACGACGAGTCGGTGTTCAACGCCTCGACCCAGCGGCCCGAGTGCGGCAGGCCGAGGCGGTAGCTGGGCCGCGGCACCGGCGAGAGATTCGCGACGCAGACGAGCACGTCGGCGGCGGGGTCCTCGCCGGCGCGGGCGAAGGCGACGACGTTGGCGTCGGCGTCGTTGGGCTCGATCCAGTAGAAGCCGCGCCCCTCGAAGTCGACCTCGTAGAGCGCGGGCGTCTGGCGATAGACGCGGTTGAGGTCGCGCACCAGCGCCTGGATGCCCGAGTTGCCGCCCTGCTCGAGCAGGTGCCAGTCCAGCGAGCGGTCGTGGCTCCATTCCTGCGCCTGGGCGAACTCCTGGCCCATGAAGAGCAGCTTCTTGCCGGGATGGGCCCACATGTAGGCGTACAGGCAGCGCAGGTTGGCGAGCCTCTGCCAGGGGTCGCCGGGCATCTTGTCGATCAGCGAGCCCTTGCCGTGGACGACCTCGTCGTGCGACAGCGGCAGGATGAAGTTCTCGCTGAAGGCGTACACGAGCGAGAACGTCAGCTCGTGGTGGTGGTAGCGGCGGTGGATCGGGTCCTGCTGGAAGTAGCCCAGCGTGTCGTGCATCCAGCCCATGTTCCACTTGAAGCCGAAGCCCAGCCCGCCGAGGTAGGTCGGCCGCGACACGCCCGGCCACGCCGTCGACTCCTCGGCCGCGCTGACGACCCCCGGCTCGTCGCGGTGCAGCACCTCGTTGAGCTCCTTGAGGAAGGCGACCGCCTCGAGGTCCTCGCGCCCGCCGAACTGGTTGGGCACCCACTCGCCCGCCTTGCGCGAGTAGTCGAGGTACAGCATCGAGGCCACGGCATCGACACGGATCCCGTCGGCGTGGAACTCGCGCGCCCAGAACAGGGCGTTGGCGAGCAGGAAGTTGCGCACCTCGTTGCGCCCGTAGTTGAAGACGAGCGTGCCCCAGTCGGGGTGGGCACCGCGGCGCGGGTCCTCGTGCTCGTACAGGGCCGTGCCGTCGAAGCGCGCGAGGGCCCACGCATCGCGCGGGAAGTGCGCCGGGACCCAGTCCAGCAGCACGCCGATGCCGTTGGCGTGCAAGCGGTCGACGAACGCGCGGAAGTCGTCGGGCGAGCCGAAGCTCGGCGTGGGCGCGTAATAGGAGGTCACCTGATAGCCCCAGGAGCCGCTGAACGGGTGCGCCATCACGGGCATCAGCTCGACGTGCGTGAAGCCCAGATCGGACACGTACGCCGCGAGCTCGTCGGCGAGCTCGATGAACGTCAGCGAGCGGTTGTCCTCCAGCGGATTGCGCCGCCACGAGCCGAGGTGCACCTCATAGACCGACATCGGCTGGTCGTGCGGGGTTCCCGCCGCCCGCGCCGCGAGGTACTCGGCGTCCTTCCACTCATACGTCGAGGTGTGCACGATCGACGCCGTCTGCGGCGGAAGCTCGGTGGCGAAAGCGAACGGGTCGGCCTTCAGCAGCAGCTCGCCCGACTGGGTGCGGATCTCGAACTTGTAGCGCGCGCCGTCGCCGACGGCCGGCACGAACAGCTCCCAGATCCCCGAGCCGCCGAGCGTGCGCATCATGTGCGGGCGCCCGTCCCAGAAGTTGAAGTCGCCGACGACCGAGACCGAGCGCGCGGCCGGCGCCCACACCGCGAACGACGTGCCGTGGACGCCGTCGAGCTCGTGCACGTGGGCGCCCATCTTCGACCACAGCTGCTCGTGACGGCCCTCGCGGAACAGGTGCTCGTCGAGGTCTGACAGCGTCGGCGCGAAGCGGTAGGGGTCCTGCGTCGTCCAGCTCGCACCGTCGGGATAGCGGATGTCGAGCTCGTAGGCGAACGGCAACGACACGCCGGGCACCTGGCCCTCGAACAGGCCGCCGGGGTGGATGCGCTTGAGCTCGACGCCCTCGGGCCGCACGACGACGGCCGCGGCCGCGGGGTGCAGCGCGCGGATCGTCACCCCGCCGTCGGAGGCGTGCGCGCCGAGGATCGCATGCGGATCGTGGTGATCGCGGGCGACGAGGCGATCGAGCTCGGCGGTGGTGACCGGGGGCCGCGGCGCGGTCATGTGGGGACCTCCTCTTGCAGCAGCCGGGCGATCCCCGCCACCGGTATCGGCACCCAATCGGGCCTGTTGTTGAGCTCGTAGCTCAGCTCGTAGACCGCCTTCTCGAGCTCGAAGATCGCCAGCAGCTTGTCCGTCGCGGGACGTCCGGCGGGCAGCAGCGACTGGTCGACGGTCTCCAGGTAGGTCTCGAGGAAGCCCTCGCGCGCCTGCTGCTCCCAGCCGGCGGGGGCGGGCACGCCGCGCAGCAGCTCAGACGCGGAGGCGGCGTAGGCGAACGAGCGCAGCATGCCGGCAACGTCGCGCAGCGGCGAGCGCTTGCGGCGGCGGTCCAGCAGCGAGCGCGCGGGTTCGCCCTCGAAGTCGAGGATCGTCCAGCCCTCGTCGCGCAGCATGGTCTGGCCGAGGTGGTAGTCGCCGTGATGGCGGATCAGCCGTCCGCCGACGCCCACGTGCGACATCGACTGCAGGCGGTCGCGGACCTCCTCGCCGCGGCCGAGGATCGGCTCGATGCCGGGGGTTCCGGGCCGCAGGTCAAGGAAGACCTGCTCGATCTGCTCGTCGATCGTCGCCGTCAGCAGCGACAGCGCCTCCATGCTCGGCTCCTCGGCGGCAAACGCCGTGTCGGCCGGATCTGAGGCCAGCACGCTGTGCAACTCGCCGGTCGCCGCGCCCAGCTCGGGCAGGCGCGCCAGCACGCCGAGCGGATCGTCGAGCGCGAGCTGCCAGCCGTCGCGGGCCTCGGGCACGAACTCCTGCATGATCCCGAGCGTCGCCTGCATGATCTCGCCGGAGATCTCATACCAGCCGGTCAGCTTCGCCGCGGCGCCAAAGCCGCGCGCTGACAGGAAGCGCAGCATCTCCAGCTCGGGATTGATCCCCGGCTCGACGCGCCGAAAGAGCTTGAGCACCTGCTGCTCGCCGAAGACGATCGACGAGTTGGACTGCTCGGCGCCCATCGGGCGCACGTCTCCGGTCGGCTCGAGGCCGCCGTGGAAGCTGACGCCCTCGACCTGCGCCTCGTCGCCGAGCAGCCGTGCCAGCACGCGCAGGGCGGCCTCTCCCTCGCCCGGCAGCAGCTGGTAGAGCTCATGCGTGCCGGCCTGGAAGCGGGCCTCGACGAGCTGCAGCTCAAGCGGCGGGTCGACGCTCAGCGTGGCGCGCTCGAGCACGTTGACGGAGGCCACCTCACGCGCCTTGGCCGCAAACCAGCGCTGCTTCATCACCCAATGCGCGAGCGGGCCGTCGATGCGGTCAGGAAGGCTCATCGTCCTCCTCCAGCCGAAACCAGAAGAACCCGCGCGGGGCGAGCGTCAACAGGTACGGCAGTTCGCCGATCTTCGGAAAGCGCGAGCGCCCGAACATCTCGACCGGGCGCCGCCCGCTGTACCAGGACAGGTCCAGCTCGACGGCCTGCGCCGAGCGGGCGAGGTTGTGTACGCACAGCACGACATCGTCCTCGTAGGTGCGGATGCAGGCAAAGATCTTCGGGTTGGGGGGGGTCAGTGCCTCGAAGCTGCCCAGGCCGAACACGGGGTGCTCCTTGCGCAGCGCGATGAAGCGCCGCAGCCACCGCAGCAGCGAGGACGGCGTGCGCAGCTGGGCCTCGACGTTGACGGCCTGGTAGCCGTAGACGGGGTCCATCAGCGGGGGCGCGTAGAGCTGCGCGAAGTCCGCGCGCGAGAAGCCGCCGTTGCGGTCGCCGGTCCATTGCATCGGTGTGCGTACCCCGTCGCGGTCACCGAGATAGACGTTGTCGCCCATCGCGATCTCGTCGCCGTAGTACAGCACCGGCGATCCCGGGAGGCTGAAGAGCATCGCGTGCAGCAGCTCGATCTCGTCGCGGCCGCCGTCCATCAGCGGCGCGAGGCGGCGGCGGATGCCGACGTTGAGCTTCATGCGCGGGTCCTTGGCGTACTCGGCGTACATGTAGTCGCGTTCCTCGTCGGTGACCATCTCGAGCGTCAGCTCGTCGTGGTTGCGCAGGAACAGGCCCCACTGGCAGTTCTTCGGGATGTGCGGCGTCTGGGCCAGGATCTCGAGGATCGGCGCGGCCTCCTCGCGGCGCAGCGCCATGAACATGCGCGGCATGACCGGGAAGTGAAAGGCCATGTGGCACTCGTCGCCGTCGCCGAAGTACTCCACGACGTCGGCCGGCCACTGGTTGGCCTCGGCGAGCAGCACGCGGTCGGGGTACTCGTCGTCGACGGTCGTGCGTACGCGCTTGAGGAACTCGTGCGTCTCGTCGAGGTTCTCGCAGTTCGTGCCCTCGCGCTCGTAGAGGTAGGGCACGGCGTCGAGGCGAAACCCGTCCAGGCCCGCGTCCAGCCAGAAACGCAGGACGTCGAGCATCGCCTCCTGGACCTCGGGGTTCTCGTAGTTGAGGTCGGGCTGGTGATGAAAGAAGCGATGCCAGTAGTACGCGCCGGCCTTGTCGTCCCAGTTCCAGTTGGAGGTCTCGGTGTCGACGAAGATGATCCGCGCGTCGCCGTAGCGGGTCGGGTCGTCAGACCAGACGTACCAGTCGCGTTTGGGGTTGTCGGGGCTCGAGCGCGCGTCCTGAAACCACTCGCAGTCGTTGGACGTGTGGTTCATGACGAGGTCGGCGATGACGCGGATGCCGCGCTCGTGCGCGGCCTCGATGAACGACCGCACGTCGTCCATCGTCCCGTAGTCGTCGTGCACGCCGTAGAAGTCGGCGATGTCATAGCCGCCGTCGCGCATCGGCGAGCGGTACATCGGCAGCAGCCAGATGACGTCGACACCGAGCCATTGCAGGTAGTCGAGCTTCTCGGTCAGGCCGCGGAAGTCGCCGTGCCCGTCGCCGGTGCCGTCATAGAAGCCGCGCAGATGGATCTCATAGAAGATCGCGGTCTTGAACCAGAGCGGATCAGATTCGAACCACTGGCCGGCCGGCTGCATTACGACGGCGTCACGCGCAGCAGGTGAGCGACGCGGTACGGATCGAGCCGCACGAAGTTGCGGCCCATCCGCCAGTCGAAGCTCTCGACCGACAGCAGGTCGGTGACGGTGAACACGGGCGCCAGGCCGAGGCCGTAGGGAACGACGACGACCCCCTCCTGCGCGCTGACGGGATCGAGCGTGACCACGACGATGACGACGTTGTCGCCGGTGCGCTTGGCGTAGGCGATCAGCGCGTCGTTCTCCGTCGTGAGGAACTGGATGTTGTCGAGGTGCTGGAGCGCCTCGTTCTCGCGGCGGATCGCGTTGATGCGCTCGATCAGCGACAGCAGCGGGCCGTTGAGCGTGCGCTGCTTGATCTCGTACTTCTCGGAGTTCTCGTACTCCTCGCTGCCCGGCCGCACGGCGACGCGCTCGAAGCTCTCAAAGCCCGAGTAGACGCCGTAGGTCGGGCTCAGCGTCGCGCTCAGGACGAGCCGGCTGGCGAACTTCGGCGGCCCGCCCTGCTGCAGCTCCTCGGTGAGGATGTCCGGCGTGTTGACGAAGAAGTTCGGCCGGTAGTACTCCTGCATGCCGCTCGTCGCGAGCTCGGTGACGTAGTCCATCAGCTCCCACTTGGAGCTCTTCCAGGTGAAGTACGTGTAGGACTGGTTGAAGCCGACCTTCGCCAGCTGGCGCATCATCGCCGCGCGCGTGAACGCCTCCGCGAGGAAGATGATCTCCGGGTGGTCCTCGCGCAGCTCGGCGATGACCCACTCCCAGAAGGCCAGCGGCTTCGTGTGCGGGTTGTCGACGCGGAAGATCTTCACGCCGCGGCCGGCCCAGAAGCGCAGGACGTCGCGCAGCGCGTTCCACAACCCCTGCCAGTCGTCTGAGTCCCAGTTGACGTTGTAGATGTCCTGGTACTTCTTGGGCGGGTTCTCGGCGTACTTCAGCGTGCCGTCGGGCCGGCGGTTGAACCACTCGGGGTGCTCGGTGAGCCAGGGATGGTCGGCCGAGCACTGGATCGCGAAGTCCAGCGCGATGTCGATGCCCTCCTCGCGGGCGATGCGGACCATCGTGTCGAAGTCATGCATCGTCCCGAGCTCGGGATGCAGCGCGTCGTGGCCGCCGGTCGCGTCGCCGATCGCCCACGGCGAGCCGGGATCGTCGGCGCCGGCCTCGAGTCTGTTGTTGGCGCCCTTGCGGTTGGTGAGGCCGATCGGGTGCACCGGCGGCAGGTAGAGCACGTCGAAGCCGAGCCGGGCCAGCTCGGGCAGCTGCTCGGTGACGCCCGCAAATCCGCCCCAGGAGCGCGGAAAGAGCTCATACCACGTGCCGAAGCGCGCCTTGACCGGGTCCACGTCGACGTGGAGCAGGGGCTCCATCGTCGTCGAGCGGCTGCGGTCGGGGTAACGCGCGATCGCCGCGAACAGCGCGGGGTCAAGCGCGATCTCGGGGTTCGCGCCATCGTCGCGCAGGCAGGCGAGCGCGCGCTCGACGCGCTTGCGGTCGGCGCCCTTGGCGCGGACGGCGGCCTGCTCGAGCAGCACCTCACCCTCCGACAGCTCGCCGGAGAGCTCCGGCTGACCGGCGTCGATCTTGCGGCGCAGCTCCTCGCGCCAGCTCGCGAAGGCGTCCGTCCAGGCCTCGATCGTCCACGCGTAGCGGCCCAGGCGATCGACCTGGAACTCGCCCGCCCAGCGGTCGCCGTCGATGTGCGCGTCGATGCGGACCATCGGGTTCTCGACCCAGCGCCGGGAGCCCGGAGCGCACGAGCGGACCACGGCGCGCAGGACGTCGTGCCCGTCGGCGAAGATGTCGGCGCTGACCGCGACGGCGTCGCCCACGGTCCGCTTGGAGGGATAGCGGCCGCAGTCGATCGTCGGCTCGGGTCGGCCGATCTGGATGCGCGGCGGCGGCGGCGCCAGGGGGCTCGTGCGACGAGGCGGTGGTTTCGCGGTTTTCGGCGCGGGCATTCCCACTCACTCTCTCCGTTTCGGGTGGTTCGTAACGTGCAAGCACAGCTTCCAGACCGATCAGCAGGCGTACAGCTGCATCCGACGAGCCTTCCGGCCGGACGGCTCGGCGACGACGCGTACCGCTTCGTCGACTGGCTGGCGGCGGCAGGCCAGTCGTGGTGGCAGATGCTGCCGCTCGGCCCGCCCGACCGCGCCCGCTCACCGTACAAGGCGAAGTCGGCGTTCGCCGCCTGGCGCGGGCTGCTGGCCGATCCAGGCGCGCCGGTCAGCGACGACGAGATCGACGCGTTCCGGGCGCGCCAGTCGTTCTGGATCGCCGACTGGGAGGCGGTGGCGGGCGGGCGGCGGGCGGTCGCCGACCAGGTGCGCTTCGACCGCGAGTGGGGCGCGCTGCGCGCGTATGCACGCGAGCGCGGGATCGGGCTGATCGGCGACGTGCCGATCTACGTCGCGCCCGGCAGCGCCGACCACCTCGCCTGGCCCGAGCTCTTCCGCTCGGGTGAGGTCGCGGGCGCGCCGCCGGACGCGCTCAGCGAGACGGGGCAGCTGTGGGGCAACCCGCTATATGACTGGCCAGCGCTGCAGCGGCGGCGCTACCGCTGGTGGACCGAGCGCCTGCGGCGCACGTTCGCGCTGTTCGATGTCGCGCGGATCGACCACTTCCGCGGCCTCGTCGCCTACTGGGCAGTGCGCGAGGGGGCGACCGATGCGCGCGGCGGGCGCTGGCGCCGCGGGCCCGGCCGGGCGCTGTTCGACGCCGCGCAGGGCGAGCTCGGCGCGCTTGCGATCATCGCCGAGGACCTCGGCGTCATCACCGAGCCCGTCGAGCGCCTGCGCCGCTCGCTCGGCTTTCCCGGCATGGTCGTCATGCAGTTCGGCTTCGACCCCGACGACCCGCACGGGCCGCACCGGCTGGAGAACCACGAGCACGACAGCATCGTCTACACCGGCACGCACGACAACGACACCCTGCGCGGCTGGTGGGAGTCGCTGCCCGCGCCGACCCGCGACGCGGCCGTCGCGCAGATCGCGGCGGCGGGCGTCCGGGAGCGCGAGCCGTGGTGGTCGATCATCCGCCTGGCCTGCTCCTCGCCGGCGCGGCTGGCGATGGTGCAGGCCCAGGACGTCCTCGGCCTCGGCAGCGAGGCGCGGATGAACATCCCCGGGCGGGCAACGGGATCCTGGCGCTGGCAGATGGCGCCGGGCGCGCTGACCGAGGAGCTCGCGAAGCGGCTGCGGGCCCTGACGGAGGAGTCGGGTCGCGCGTAGGCCGCGTTCCGGGTACGTCGCCCAGCGGCGCACGGACCGAGCAGCCCGTCATCCGCGCGCCCCGCCGGCCGACGTCAGCGGATTCGCGACCAGACTCGAGATGAGCGAGCGCTGCGCCGTCTGCCAGCGCGCATAGCTCGGATGCCACATGCTGAACAGATCGAGCGGACCCCACGGCGTGTTCGACTCTCGTCGTCCGCATCCGTCAGTCGTCTTCGTCGACCAGTGCGGATGCGGGTCCATCTCTCGAAGGACGCTTAGCACTCCCTCCTTGGCCGCCTCTCCGAAGACGATCAGAGCGCGCGGCTTGAGGATTGCCAATTCCTCAGCCAGGAAGGCCGGAGGGCACAGGCGATTCATCTCGCTCGTCGGATTGCTGCGGTTCTCGAGGGGGGCGCATTTCACGGCCTGGATCCTGGCAACGCGCGCGAAGTAGGCAAACAAATCCTGAGGTCGCGGCTTCTCGACCGGTTCGGCACCACCAAGGGCGTCGTTGACGGCGGCCGCAGCAGACATCGAGCGGTACGCGAACATGCTGCCCCATACCGTGTAATCGCCCTTTGCGAGCTTCGCACGGCTCGCGGTCGCGATCACGTGCTCTTCCGTGAGAGGAAACCAGTCCTCTCCACCGTGGTTGATGTTCCAGCCCACCACGCAGACGCCGCCGGGCCGATAGTCGGCTCCGACCCACGGAAAGAAGATCGATCCGTCCTCCCCGTTCTGACCATGTACCCGGGCCGAGCGTCCGCGGCGATCCCCGCACCCAGCCCAGCAGGCGGCGCGATTGCGGCAACTATCAGCAAGTGCCGGTGCAAATCCATCTGGCTTGAGCACTTCCGAGCGGCGGTAGAGATCAGCCAGGGACTCGAACATCTTGGTGCGCTCGGACCCGGATCCTCGATGCCCAAGCTCTTGCGAACATCACTGGGGATCATGTCAACCACCTGACTTTCGGTCCTCCAGCCTGGGGAGATCGTAGCTGCTCTTCAGCCACGCGATCGCACTCGAGAGGTTCATGAGCTTCGACGCCGGGGCATCGGATGGAGGGCTCTTCAACGAGCCGTCGTGCGAGGTTGGTGACGGCTTCGATTTCACTCCAGCCCGATCCTTCATGCCAACCGTTGGCACCGTAGCGGGCGATGCAACGCTCAGGAGGATCCCGTCGGACGATGACATCGACGAGAGGAGCACGCGAGTCCATCGTCTGACGGTCGCACACCATACCGACGAGCTGACGCCCGCCGCCGCCATCGGAGCCCCCTCACCGGCGAGGCGGCTTAGGGTCCGTTCAGGAATTAGCGCTCGGTTAGAGGTGTTTGGGGCGGGGAGGTTGAATCCCGTGGTGGGTGATCGACGAGGTCGTGATCGGCGATAAGTACCGGTTGTTGGCCGGCGGGCT
>Ga0136617_10004508_pt1 | contig 12468 bp, 13 predicted proteins | sample AntDrymUQ3222106_2_FD_129672 | JGI IMG/M metagenome (GOLD analysis project Ga0136617, IMG submission 129672) | Polar desert sand microbial communities from Dry Valleys, Antarctica - metaG UQ322 (21.06) | ecosystem: Environmental > Terrestrial > Soil > Desert | place: Antarctica: Dry Valley...
CCGTCGAGCGCTTGACGGAGCTGCTGGGGGGTGAGGTTTGCCTCCGCGCTGCCCGCACCGAGCAGCGCGGCAGCCTCGCCGATGCGGAAACCCTCGCTCAAGCGGGCGCGCAGCCACTCGACCCGCGCGACCTCGATTTCCCCGTAGCGGCGCTGCCCTCCGGCTGTTCGCGCAGGCTGGATGATCCCGTAGCGCTGCTCCCACTTGCGCAGCGTGTCGGGAGCGACGCCCGTGCGCCGCGAGAGTGCCGCGATGTTGAGTCCGCTCGGAGTCATCCTGCTCCTCTCCCCGGAGGAAGTCTCGCACGGCGAGGGTCTCGCGGTCAGACGGTTGATCGGAATCGCCGAGCCACCATCCGGCCCCAGGGCCATTGTCGATCAATCGTCTAGGCTCGCTGCGATGCCCGAGGGAGACTCGCTGCACCGCGCCGCGCGCCGGCTGCAGGTGATCGTGGGCGAGCGGGTGGAGGTCGAGACGCCGCACCCGCGGGCGCAGGCGAACCGTCTGCGGGAGCGCCTCGACGGCCGGGTGCTCGAGAGCGTCGAGGCGCTCGGCAAGAATCTCATCCTCCGCTTCGAGGGCCGGCTCGTCCTGCGCAGTCACCTGCGCATGAGCGGGCGCTGGTGGGTGCAGCCCCTGTCTACGCCCCTGCGTGGGACGCCCTGGCTCGTGCTCCGCGGCCGCGAGCGCCAGGCGGTGCAGTGGAACGGCCCGGTGCTCGAGCTCGTAAGCCCTGCCCGCCTTCGGCTCGGGCCGGATGTGCTCGCACGCGATCCGAGCTTCGACCGCATGCTTGAGAACCTGCGCCGGGCGGATCCCGGGCGGGCACTCGGCGACGCGCTGCTCGACCAGCGCCTCGTGGCGGGCATCGGGAACATGTGGCGAGCCGAGGCGCTGTGGGCGCGGCGCATCTCGCCGTGGCGCTCGCTCCGCGACGTGACCGACGAGGAACTGCGCGCCGTGCTCGAGGAGACCGCGCGCATGATGCGCGTCGCGCTCGAGACGCGACGCCAGTCCAAGCAGGCCACGGGCCGGTCGGGGCGCCCCTGCCGGCGCTGCGGCACCCTCATCCGCTCGCGCGGTCAGGGCGACGACAACCGCATCGCCTACTGGTGCCCGACCTGTCAGACGTAGACGGTCGACACGTCCGCGCCGGGCGTGAATTTCTCGGCACGGAGTCGGCACGATTCGGCGCGCCCTTGCGGGCTAGCCTGAAATCCATGGACGAGGCGCGTGCCGTGCTGGAGCGGGTGGCCCGCATCGAGGAGCTCGAGCGGGCCGGCGTCGCGGCCGCCGAGCTCCTACACGAGGTGCGGGCGCTGCTCGTCGAGGCCGAGGCGTGGGTGCGCTGCGACGGTCCGGAGACCGAGGGAGCACGGGCGGCGCTCGAGCGCTGCCTCGAGGCGCTCGACCGGAGGGGGGTGCCCGTGCACGCGCGCTGAGCCTACGGCGAAGGTGGCCACTCGACCAGCGGCTTCCCGATCTCCCAGTGGTGTCCGAAGGGGTCTTCGATCCGCCCCAGCAGCCAGCCGTGCTCCTCCTCCACAGGAACGACTTCCGTGGCGCCGAGGGCCACTGCTCGCTCCACGACCGAGTGGGGATCCTGGACGGTCAACAGCAGTCGCACGGTGCTTCCGCCCAGCGATTCGGGGCTGAAGTTCCCGTTCGGCGGTGACTCGTCGGAAACCCAGAAGGACGCGCTGCCGACCGAGAGCTGGGCGACCACCTCCTCGTGGGCCTCTGTACCGCCCACGCGATAGAGCTCGACCGCGCCGAAGGCTGCCTTGTAGAACTCGAGGGCCTCACGGCCACGCCGCACCGAGAGCTGGGGAGAGACACTGGTCGGCGCTGTCATCTCGGCTACCGCTCTTCGGCCGGCTCGACCGCCCGCCCCTCCTCCGCGGAGCGGCGCAGGGCCTCGAGCGTGCGCGCCTGTCCGAGTGCGTCGTCGCGCCCCAGCAGCGGCTCCGCGTCGCCTCGGATGGCCCGCGCCAGGTTCTCGAGCTCGAGCCGGTAGCTGTTTGCCTGCGCGACCTCGACTCGCTCCGGCTCGGCGCCGTTGCGGAGGAGGTCGATCCCGGGCCGGCGCGCGTGCCAGGGATCCTCGACGATGAGTGAGCCCTCCGAGCCGACCACTTCGAGCATGCCACGGCCGGGCAGGTCGAAGCCGCTGTCGAAGTGCGCCAGCACTCCATCCCGCAGTGACAGTACGGCCGCGAAGCGAACGTCGACGCCCGACGAGAAGCGCACCTGCTCCCCGAGCACCCGCTCCGGCTCGCCGGCGAGTAGGCGAATGGCGCTGACGCAGTAGCAGCCGAGATCGAGGAGCGAGCCACCGTCGAGCTCCGGTCGCAGCCGCACGTCCCCGAGGTCTGTCAGCAGGAAGCTGAACGCCGCACGAACGAGGCGAAGCTCGCCGATCGCGCCCTCCTCGACCAGCTCGCGCAGGCGGGCGGTCTGCGGGCTGTGGCGCCACATGAACGCCTCCGCGAGAAACCGGTCGGCTCCCTCGGCAGCGTCGAACGCCTGCTCGGCCTCGCGCGGCCACTGCGTGAGCGGCTTCTCGCAGAGGACGTGCTTGCCGGCCGCGAGCGCCCTCAGCGACCACTCGACGTGCAGGGCGTTCGGCAGCGAGATGTAGACAGCGTCCACCTCGGGATCCCCGAGCAGGGCCTCGTACGATCCGTGCGCACGCTCGATTCCACGCTCGCTGGCATAGCTCTCGGCGCGCTCGCGGTTGCGGCTCGCCACGGCGACGACGTCCACCTCCTGCGAGGGCAGCGCGCCCTCGAGCACGGCTCCGTTGATCCGCGCGGTCGAGAGCAGCCCAAAACGGACGGGCCGGGTCGTCACCCCCACGACTGCTCGGTCATCGGCCGCAGCGCCACCTCGAGCAGCCGATGACCGCGGGGTCGCGTCAGCACGAAGAGCACCACCTCGGCCACCTCCTCCGCGGACATCATCCCCGCGAGCTCGGGCATGTCGGGGGTGCGTCCGCGGCCCTCGCCGAGTGCAAACTCGGTCGCGACGCCGCCCGGGCAGACACTCGTGCAACGGATGCCCTGCTCGCGCAGCTCGTGGTCGAGGGCGCGCGTGAATCCGACCTGGCCGAACTTCGAGGCGCAGTAGACAGCCTCGTTCGGGAGCCCCCGCCTGCCCGCTTCGGAGGCGAGCGTGACGAGGTCGGCGGCGTCGCTCGCAAGCAGGTGCGGCAGCGCCGCGCGCACGGCGTAGAGCGTCCCCTTGAGGTTGACGTCGATCATCTCGTCGAGCTGCTCGAGCGGGAGCTCGAGGAACGGCCCGTAGGCGCCGACGCCTGCGTTCGCGACCAGGATGTCGAGGCCGCCGAAGCGCTCGACCGTCGCCGCCACGAGGGCCTCGAGCTGCGCGGGCTCGCGGACGTCGCAGGGCAGCGCGACCGCCTCGGCGAGGCCGAGGTCGTCACCGCTCCGCGACGCGAGCCCGAGGCGCGCCCCGTGCTCGCTCAGCGAGCGCGCGACGGCGGCACCGATGCCCCGGCTCGCGCCTGTGACGAGGGCAACGCGTCCCTCCAGACTCGTCATCGGCCGACCGCCGCGAGCCGTTTGCGGGAGAGGGAGTCGACGGTGACGGCGGCGAGCAGGATCAGTCCGGTGACGAGGAACTGCAGGCCGGCGCTCAACCCGAGGAGCCCCATGCCGTTCGCGACGCTCACGATCACGAGGGCGCCGAGGAGCGCGCTCTTGACCTCCCCGCGACCACCGAAGAGGCTCGTGCCGCCGATCACGGCCGCCGCGATGGCGTCGAGGAGGAGCGTGCCTCCGCCCGCATTCGTGTCCACGGAGAACAGGCGCGACGCGAGGATGATGCCGCCGAAGGCCGCCATCGTGCTGCAGAGCATGAAGACGGCGATGCGAACGCGGTCGACGTTGATGCCGGATCGCCGCGCCGCCTCGGCGTTCCCACCGACCGCGTAGACGTGGCGCCCGAAGGCCGTGCGCTTCGCCACGTAGGTCCAGAAGACGAGGAGCCCGGCCACGATGACGCCGACGAGCGGGAAGCCGCGATCCCGGTTGCAGACAGCGACGACCACCACGATCGCCGCGGCGAAGGCGGCGAGCTTCGCGGCGACCACCGCGAGCGAGCCGCTCGGCAGCCCGGCCCGTCGCCTGCCGAGGATCCCGAGCAGCTTCGTGAGCGCGTAGAGCGCGATCGCGACGGCCGCGAGGATCCAGCCGGTGCGGTCGGAGAGGAAGCGGTTCGCGATGTCGAGGATCCGCTGATCCTGAATAACGACGGTTCCGCCCTCCCCGATCACGAGCAGGACGACGCCCTGCCAGGCGAGCAGGCCCGCCAGCGTGACGACGAAGGAGGGCACGCCGATCTTGGCCACGATCGTTCCCTGCAGGAGTCCGATCGCCGCACCGACGAGGAGGGCTGCGGCGATCGCCACGAAGGCCGAGGTCTGGTTCGCGTCGGGCAGCACGAGCTTCGCGGCGGTGACGCCGGCGACGCCGCTGACGAAGCCGACCGAGAGGTCGATCTCGCCGAGCAGGAGCACGAACACGACGCCGATCGCGATCGTCGTGACGCCCGCCATCTGCACCATCAGGTTCACGAAGTTGCCCGCCGTCAGGAAGTTCTCGTTCTTCGAGGAGAAGATGACCACGATCACGAGCAGACCGAAGATGATCGGGAGGCTGCCGAGGTCGCCCGCGCGCAGGCCGCTCCAGAAGTCGCGGGCGGCCTGGCCGACGCTCTGTGGTGCATCCGTCCGGGGGGCGGCGATCGGCTCGGTGGCGATCGGGGCGACGTCGCTCATACGGGAGGCTCTCCGTTCGAGGCGGCGGTCGCGGGGATCCCTGCCGTGATCGCCTGCACGATCGCCTGCTGCGTCGTCTCGGCGACGGCGTAGTCGCCGACGTTCCGGCCGAGCCGCAGCACCGTGACCCGGTCGGCGACCTCGAAGACGTCGTGGAGGTTATGCGAGATGAGAACGACCGCGAGGCCCTGCTCTCCGAGGCGGCGGACGAGGTCGAGTACCTGCCGCGTCTGGGCGACGCCCAATGCGGCGGTCGGCTCGTCCAGAATGACCACGCGGGAGTTCCACATCACGGCACGAGCGACGGCGACCGACTGGCGCTGGCCGCCCGAGAGCCCCGCTACGAGCAACCGGGGGGTGCGGATCGTCGTCACCGACAGACCTTGCAGTGTCTCGCGCGTGCGCTGCTCCATCGTCGCCTCGTCGAGCCGGCGCAGGCGGTCGCGCAACTCGCGGCCGAGGTACATGTTCTGGACGACGTCGAGGTTGTCGCAGAGCGCGAGATCCTGGTAGACGACCTCGATCCCGAGCCGCGCCGCGTCCTTCGGCCCGCCGATCGACACCGGCCGTCCCTCGAAGAGGATCTCGCCCGCGTCGATCGGGTGGATGCCCGCGATCGACTTGATCAGCGTCGACTTGCCCGCGCCGTTGTCCCCGACGAGCGCCATCACCTGGCCCGAGTCGACGCGGAAGTCGACCTCGGAGAGCGCCTGCACCTGTCCGAAGCTCTTCGAGACACCGTGCAGCTCGAGGGTCGCCGACTCGCTCATGCTACGTCGCGTGGAGGCGGGGAGGGATGCCACCGCGCGCGGCGGCACCCCTCTCCAGCTCGAGGCGCTAGCCGCAGAACCGCCGGTAGGCGCCGACGCAGACCGCGCTCCGCTTCAGGAAGCCCTCTCGCACCAGGAGCTCCCAGTTGCGCTTGGTGATCGTCACCGGCGTCAGCAGCACCGATGGCACCTGACGATTGCCGTCGAACGTCTTGCCGTTGACGCCCGGTGCCGGCCGGTTGCGAAGCAGCGCGATCGCGAGCTTCGCGGCCGCGGCCGCCTGGGCCTTGATGCCCTTGTAGACGGTCATGCACTGATCGCCCGCGATGATGTTCTGGACGCCCTGTGCCGTCGCGTCCTGGCCCGTGACCGGCACGCCCTTGAGCTTGCGGGCCTTCAGCGCGGAGATGGCCGCGTTGCCGAGGCCGTCGTTCGCCGCGAGCACGCCCTGGATCTTGTTGCCGGTTCGCTGGAGCATCTGCTCGAAGATCTGCAGCGCCTTCTGGTTGTCCCACTGGGGCACCGGCTGGTCAGGCCCCTTCGTGAACACGCCGCGCTTGTAGAGCGGGTTCAGGATCTTGTCCGAGCCCTGCTCGAAGAGCGTCGCGTTGTTGTCGGTCGGTGCGCCGTTCAGCTCGGCGATCAGCGGCTTGCGGCCGTACTGGCCGCTGGCCTTGAGGCAGCTGACGAGCCCACGGCCCTGGAGCTCGCCGACCTTGACGTTGTTGAAGGAGACGTAGTGCGAGGCGCTCCCCTTCAGCGTCAGCCTGTCGTAGTCGATCGTCTTCACGCCACGCGACTTGGCGAGGGCCTGGATGGCCGCACCCGAGCCGCTGTCGAGGTTGACGAGCAGGATCACCTTCGCCCCGTTCGTGATCGCCTGCTCCGCCTGCGTGCGCTGCGTCTGGGCGCTGTTCTCGGCGTTGACGATGCTGTACGAGACGCCCGCGGCCTTGAAGGCCGCGGCGAGGAACCTGCGGTCCTGCGTCTCCCAGCGGACAGAGGACTTGCTGTCAGGCAGGAGTACGGCGATCTGCGCGCTTCCGCCTCCCGCCGTGCTCCCCGGTGCTCTCGAGTCGACGCTCGCCGACGCGGCCGCTGCCAGCAGCGCGAGCGCGGAGACGGCTGCGACGATCGTGATCCAGCGGCGTCGACTCGTGCGCGCCGTCCGGTGGAATCTTCCCCTCACCTTTCCTCCTTGGTAGTGCCTCGGCGCGTGTCTCGCAGCCGGGCCGGGTGAGGGTACTCCGACGCCCGCCCACGTTCAACCCGCTTCGACCCGCACGTCGCGGCGCGCCGTAGGCTGACCGCGGATGCACGTCGGTTCCGAGAGTCGCGTCCGCGACGGGGCGCGGGCCGTTCTGCCGCTCGCGCTCGCGGTCGTCCTCTTCGGCGTCTCGTTCGGAGTACTCGCCCGCGCGGCCGGCATGGGCGTCCTCCCGCCGGTCGTGATGTCGGCGACGACCTTCGCCGGCTCGGCGCAGTTCGCCGTCGTATCGATCCTCGGCGGGGCGGGCAGCGTCGCGGCAGCGGTGGCGGCGGCGGTGCTGCTGAACGCCCGCTACGCGCCCATGAGCATCGCCGTCGCTCCCGGCTTTCGGGGACCGCTGTGGCGCCGGCTGGTCGGCGCCCAGCTCATCGTCGACGAGTCGTGGGCGCTCTCTGCTCGTGGCGGCGGTCGCTTCGACGTCCCCGTCCTGCTCGGCGCGGGGATGGTGCTCTACCCCTGCTGGATCGGCGGCACGGTGCTCGGCGTGCTCGGCGGCGAAGGGCTCGGCGATCCTGAGCGGCTCGGCCTGGATGCGGCCTTTCCGGCGCTCTTCCTGGCGCTCCTCGTTCCGCAGCTGCGCACGAGGCGGGCACTCGCCGCCGCGCTCACAGGCGCCGCCATCGCCTGCATCCTCGTGCCCCTCTCGTCGCCCGGCATCCCGATCGTCGCGGCGAGCGCCGCGTGCCTGCTGGGGTGGCGGCGCTGAGCGGCGTTTGGCTCGTCGTGGCGCTCGTGGGGGTGGCCACCATCGCGATCAAGGCTCTGGGCCCCGCGGTTCTCGGCGGGCGGCGGCTGCCCCCGCGCGCGGGGGCGATCGTCGAGCTCCTCGCACCTGCGGTTCTGGCGGCGCTCGTCGTCACGCAGGCCGTCGGCGGCGAGCGCGCCCTCGTGCTCGACGAGCGGCTCGCGGGGCTCGCCGCAGCCGCCCTCGCGCTGCGCCTGCGCGCACCGATCCTCGTCGTGATCGCGGTCGCTGCGCTCGTGACTGCACTCTTGCGCGGGCTTTAGAGTCGGGCCGATGATCGCGCACTGGGACGAGGTCGAGACCTACCGGCGGGAGCAAGGGCCGCTTGGCGCCACCTGGACCGACCTCGGCGGAGCGGCCGGCTCGATTGCCGTCGGGCTCCACCGCATCCAGCTCGCCCCGGGGGAGATTCCGACGCCCGTGCACGTGCACGGTGACGAGGAGGAGATCTTCTACGTGCTCGGGGGCTCGGGCCTCTCCTGGCAGGACGCCCGCACCTACGAGCTTCGCCCACACGACTGCCTCGTCCACCGCGTCAGCGAGGCGGCGCACACGCTCCGCGGCGGGCGCGACGGGCTCGACGCGCTGGCCTTTGGCATGCGCGCCCGCAGTCCCGGCGGCCACCTGCCTCGCGCCGGCGTGACGTGGATGCACCCGGGCTGGGTCGACGTACCCACCGGCGCGCATCCCTGGGAGCGGGAAGAGGCGGCGGGCGAGCTCGTCTTCCCGGAGCCGAGCCCCGAGCGGCCCGAGACGCTCGTCAACCTCGACGACCCGCGCGTGCCCGCGAGCACTCGAGACGGCACGACCGTCGCCCGCACGCGTCGGGCTCTGAGTCGCGCGGCCGGCGCGGAGCTCACCGGGCTCCAGCACGTCGTCGTCCCCCCGGGCAGGCTGAACGCCGCGCCTCACTGCCACTCGGCCGAGGAGGAGCTCTTCGTCGTCCTTGCGGGAGCGGGAGCCCTCGAGCTGTCGCCGGCGCTCCTCGACGGCGAGGGGGCGGAACCCGAGTCGCACCCCGTCCGCACCGGCCACGTCGTCGCACGCCCCGCCGGGTCGGGAAGGGCCCACGTCTTCCGTGCAGGGGACGACGGGCTGACGCTCCTCGCCTATGGCACGAAGGAGCCGAACGACATCTGTTACTACCCGCGCTCCCGCAAGGTCTACCTGCGCGGGGTGGCCTTGATCGCCCGCCTCGAGCACCTGGACTACTGGGACGGGGAGGACTGAATCGCTCGCCGGCCTGTGGAAAAGGACTATGCTCGCATGACTCGAAAGCTGCCTCCATGGGGCAGACACGCCTGCTTCCGCGGCCCATCGTGCGGCCGCAAGCCGCTGAAGGAGCGACCACGGCCAGGGTTCTCGCGTTTGCCAACCAGAAGGGCGGCGTCGCCAAGACGACCACGACGCTGAACCTCGGCGTCGCTTTCCGGGAACAGGGTCTGCGCGTGCTCGTCGTCGACCTCGACCCGCAGGGGAACCTGACCATGAGCCAGGGCCTGAACCCCGATCTGATCGAGCGCTCGATGTTCGACGTGCTCGTGCACCGAATTCCGATCCGCGACATCATCGCCGAGAAGGAGATCGACATCGCCGTCTCGTCGATCGACCTGGCGGGCGCCGAGCTCGCCCTCTCGAGCATGATCGGCCGCGAGCGGGCGCTCGAGAAAGCGCTGCTCCCGGTCCAGGCGCATTACGACTGGATCCTCATCGACACGCCGCCTTCACTGGGGCTTCTGACCATCAACGCGCTCGTGGCCGCGCAGGGCGTGATCGTGCCGGTGCAGTGCGAGTACCTCTCGCTGCGCGGCCTCGTGCAACTCGAGAACACGCTCGCGATGATCCGCGAGAACCTGAACCCCGAGGTCGCCATCGCGGGGATCCTCCCGACCATGTACGACGGCCGCACGCTGCACGCGCGCGAGGCTGTCGAGATCCTCCAGGAGAACTTCGGCGACCTCGTCTACCGCACCAGGATCCGTAAAACGGTGCGCTTCGCCGAGGCGCCGGTGAAGGGCATGTCGGTGCTCACCTACGACCCGACAGGGCCCGCGGCCGACATGTATCGCGAGCTTGCGAAGGAGGTGCTCCATGGCGCGAAAGCGCGCGAGCATGCGTGAGGGCCCGCTGGCCGAGCTCTTCCGCGCGACCGAGGCTGCACAGCGCGGCGCCGAGAGCGCCCGAGCCGACGGGCCGCGGAAGCTCGAGGCGGCCGAGCCGCTCGAGGAGACGCAGGAGCACGCTCCTCCCTCTGAGATCGAGGATCCTGCGCCGCCGAATCCCGACCCGGTTCCCCTCCCGCTACCCGAGCCGGTTCCGCCCGCGCCGGAGCCGCTGCCGCCTGCGGCGCGCCGGTTCGAGGCGCTGCCCGAGTCCGCTCCTCGTCTGCACCGTGTGCCCGCGCCCGGCCAGAGCTCCTACCTCGCCGTCATTCGCGTGGTCGGTGTCGGCGGCGCCGGTCTGAACGCGCTCGATCGCATGGTCGACGCCGGCCTCGCCGGCGTGGAGTTCGTCGCCGTCAACACCGACAACCAGCAGCTCGCCATGAGCGAGGCAGGCATGAAGATCCGCATCGGCCGGGAGCTCACGCAAGGACTCGGCTCGGGCGCCGACCCCGACGTCGGGCGCGCGGCCGCCGAGGAGAGCGCCGACGCGATCAAGGACATGCTGCGCGGCTCGGACATGGTCTTCGTCACCGCGGGCGAAGGTGGCGGCACGGGCTCAGGCGCCGCCCCGGTCGTGGCCAAGATCGCCCGCGGGCTCGGCGCGCTGACCGTAGGCATCGTGACGATGCCGTTCGGTTTCGAGGGCACGCGCCGGCGCGAGCAGGCGGAGCAGGGTGTTCGGGAGCTACGGGAGGCCTGCGACACGACGATCGTGATCCCGAACGATCGACTGCTCGAGGTGCTCGAGCGCTCGACATCGATGCTCGACGCCTTCCGCGTCGCCGACGACATCCTGCGCCAGGGCGTCCAGGGCATCTGTGACCTGATCACGATGCCGGGCCTGATCAACCTCGACTTCGCCGACGTGCGCACGATCATGCGCGACGCAGGCTCGGCACTCATGGGCATCGGCTTCGCCTCGGACGGAGAGAACAGGGCGCGCGATGCCGCCGAGCGGGCGCTGCGCTCGCCGCTGATCGATACGGAGATCACGGGCGCGACGGGCATCCTGCTCTCGATCTCGGGCGGCGAGGATCTCGGGCTGCTCGAGGTCAACGAGGCGGCCGAGGTGATCCGCGCCGCCGCCACCGACGACACCAACATCATCTTCGGGGCCACCGTCGACGAGCGCCTGAACGGCCAGGTGTGGGTGACCGTGGTCGCCACGGGGCTCGGCGGGCCGCGCGGTCGCAGCGGGTCCTCGTCGGCGGATGCCCGCCGCCGCGAGAACCGGCTCGAGCCGCCGAGCTTCCTTCGCGACAACCCCTAGCCGAACGCCGCCGGTACGCTCCGCCGGTGAGGGGAGCGATCGCCGCCGGACACCAGCTCACCGCCGAGGCGGGCGCGCGGGTGCTCGCCGAGGGCGGCAACGCGGTCGATGCCTGCGTCGCGGCTGCCTTCGCCTCGTGGGTTGCAGAGAGCCCGCTGACCGGCCCGGGGGGAGGCGGCTTCATGCTCGTGCACCGGGCGCGGGACCGCTCGACCCGGGTCTTCGACTTCTTCGTCGCCGCACCCGGACTCGGGCTCGAGCCGGGCGCCGCTACGGCGATGGAGGCGGTCGACGTCGACTTCTCGGGCGACTCCTCGCAGGTCTTCAAGATCGGCGCCGCCTCCTGCGCCGTGCCGGGCGCGGCGGCGGGATTGGAGGCGGCGCATCATGCCCATGGCAGCCTGCCCTGGCGCGAGCTGATCGCACCGGCGATCGAGCTCGCGCGCGACGGCCTCGAGCTCACCCGACCACAGGCGTACCTGCACGCGATCCTCGACCTCATCCTCCGCCACACGCCGGAGGGGCGAGCCGTCTACGGGGAGGAAGCGCGGCTCGTGGCGGGCGACCGGATCGCGATCCCCGACCTTGCAACCACCCTCGAGCTCCTCGCCGAGCGCGGCGCGGCCGAGCTCTGCACGGGGGAGCTCGCGCACGCGCTCGTCGGCCACGTGCGCGCAGGCGGCGGCTCGATCACCGAGCGCGACCTCCTGGAGTACCGGGTCGTGCGCCGCCGGCCGGTGCACGCCGACTACCGCGGACACTGCTTCTGCTCGAATCCGCCGCCGTCGGCAGGAGGCGTCCTGATCGGCTACGCGCTGCGCCTGCTCGATCATCTCGATCTCGACGCCGAGCCGGGCAGCGCGAGGGCGATCGCGCTCCTGGCCGAGGTCATGGGGGAGCAGGGTAGGGCGCGTGCGCACGGCTTCGAACGCGCACTCCTGCGCGGCGGCCTCGACGCGCACCTGCGCAGGGAGGAGCCACGGGGCGCCGCTCGCATCGAAGCGCGCCTGGGCGCGACCGTGCGGGAGCAGGCGACGCCCGGCGGGACGACGCACATCTCGGTGATCGACGGCCGGCGCAATGCAGCAGCGCTCACGATCTCGACCGGCTCGGGCTCGGGCGTCGTCGTCCCCGGCACCGGCATCCAGCTCAACAACATGCTCGGGGAGTTCGATCTGCCGCGCCCGCCGCGCCCGGGCAGCCGCCTCTCGAGCATGATGTCGCCCTCCCTCGTCAACCGCGAGGACGGTCCCCGCCTCGTCGTCGGCAGCGCCGGCTCGCTGCGGCTGCGGAGCGCCGTCCTCCGGGTCGTGGTCAACGTCGCCGGACACGGCATGCCGGTGGCGCAGGCGGTCGAGCGCCCCCGTATGCACCTCGAGGGCCCGCACCTCCACTGCGAGGGCGGGACGGACGCGGAGGAGGTCGACCGTCTCGTCGGCATGGGCTA
>Ga0136617_10004509_pt1 | contig 12467 bp, 9 predicted proteins | sample AntDrymUQ3222106_2_FD_129672 | JGI IMG/M metagenome (GOLD analysis project Ga0136617, IMG submission 129672) | Polar desert sand microbial communities from Dry Valleys, Antarctica - metaG UQ322 (21.06) | ecosystem: Environmental > Terrestrial > Soil > Desert | place: Antarctica: Dry Valley...
CTGGCCGCGTTTGCGCTCGATCGCGTGGCGAATGGCCCGCACCAGCAGGCGTCGGTCGACCTCACCTTTCACCAGGTAGTCCTGGGCGCCTTCCCGGATGGCGCTCAGGCCGAGGACCTCGTCTTCATGCGGCGCAAGGACTACGATGGGAAGCTCCGGGAAGAGCCCACACAACCCGCACACCCCGCCGAACTCCCGGGTGTCGGGGAGGGCGAGGGCCAGCAGGACGACGTCGGTTCCTTTACGGGAGAGACGACGCACCGCGGCCGAGACGCGTTCCGCCTGCTCGACCTCGAACCCGACTCCGGGGCCAGACGCCTCGAGCATCGTCCGGATGAGAGCGGCTTCATCCGGATCATCGTCGACCAGAAGGACCCTGATCGGCTCCGATTTGCGATTCGCACCCATCGAAGACCTCTCCCACAGGGAGCCCCGCGTCGGGGGCCACGGCTCGCTGGCAAGGGTATGGGGAGAGTCTTCGGCTGTCGTCACCCAAATGGGTGACGACGGTCCGCGAAAAGAAACATCGCGGGATCACCCATTTGGGCGCTGCGCGCGGTGCGCGCGGTCTCCATACTCACCGTCGCCGATCCGAACCCGAAGGAAATCACTGGGACCGGTGGCGGCGCCGGACGGCAGAGGAGAGTCATGAAGACCAGATGGATGATCGCGAGCCCTATGGGCTGAAGCCCGAAGACGCCAAGCGGCGGCTGGCCGAGGAAGTGGCACGTCTATGCCGCGAGGCGGGTGCGTCGCCGCTGGTCATCGGCGGACTGGCGGTCAACCATCACGGTTACGCGCGGTTCACGGCGGACGTGAACCTGCTCGTCTCGAAAGCGGACGCGATGCCGCTGCTCCTACGTTTCAGGCAGGAAGCAGGCTGGCGCCGGCACCGTGAGGGCTTCAAGAACACGGTCCTCGACGTGGGCGTCGACATCTGCGTCGAGGGAGAGAAAACGTCACCACACTCCGAAGAGACCTTTCCGGCTCCGGCCGATCTTCGCTCGGTGGCCGTCCGCCCCCTGCCCCGTCCCGGCCCTCTCGGAGCTGATCGCCCTCAAGGTGATGTCTGGACGCGCCCGAGACGATGCCGACGTCGTGGAGCTTCTCAAGCGCCATCGACGGAGGATCGGCACGCTTCGGACCGCCGCAGCCAGGCGCCTGAAAACGGGAGAAGCCCGCCGCCGGCTCGACCCCCTCGTGGCTCGAGCGCGGGACGAGCTTACCCGCCGACGCTGAGGCCGCGCGCTCTCGCTTAGCTGAGCGGCACGCGCCGGTTCGTGTCGACCACGTTCCCGCGGTCGTCGACGAACCGCACGTCGAGGATGAACTCGAGCTGCGGAGGCTGGCCGACCGGGAACGGATAGCCGGAGATCGTCGGCCGCAGGGCCAGGCGGCCGTTGGCATCGATCCGATCGGTGCCGGCGCTCGCCCTCAGGGAGTCGGCCCCCAACCGGATATGGCTGTCGTTACGGGCGTGGATGATGTTGTACACGGTGACGTCCACGTACTCCACGCGACCCCCGAGGCCGCCCTTCTCCTCGACCGTGACCGTCGCGTCGAGGGACCCGAAGCAGTTGGTGTTGCCCTGCGGGCAGGTCACGAGCAGCCGCAGCGGGTCGGGGGCCACCGTCACCGTGATGACGGCCAGCGTCGGCCGGACGGGATCGACGTAATTGATGTGGCAGCCGGCGAGCGCCGCGGCCGCGATGATGGCAAGAGTCCTCATCGTTCGATGATGCACCGCAGGCCTCGCCTGGCAGGTCCAGTCGCAGAGCAGCCCTGTGACGCCGCGCACGGCCCGGGCAGCTCGCGGGTCGTCGCTTCCCCTCGCTCCCCAGCAGTTTGACTTCAAGTCGCTCGGGAGAAGCGCGCCCGCGCGCCGCCGATGGGACGCGGCGATGAGCGCCGCCGGTCAGACCGCGGCGGTGGTCAGCTGCTGCGCGAGCACGTCGAGCGATCGATTGAGCGACCCGGGGAGGCGATCCCCGAACCGATCGAAGAATGCGCGGATCTCCGGCACCTCGGCCGCCCACTCGTCGCGATCCACGCGCAGCAGCTCGTCGACCTCGGCGCGGCTCAGCGAGAGACCGTCGACGTTCAGCGCGTCGGACGTCGGCACCAGTCCGACCGCGGTCTCGGTCGCGCGGCCGCGCCCCTTCACGCGGTCGATCATCCACAGCAGCACGCGCAGGTTCTCGCCGAAACCGGGCCACAGGAAGCGCCCGTCGTGCCCGGTGCGGAACCAGTTGACGTGGAAGATGGCGGGCGGATTCGCGAGCCCGGCGCCGACCTTCAGCCAGTGCGAGAAGTAGTCGCCCATGTTGTAGCCGCAGAAGGGCAGCATCGCCATGGGATCGCGGCGCACCACGCCGACCTGCCCGGTGGCGGCGGCGGTCGTCTCCGATCCCATCGTCGCCCCCACGAACACTCCGTGCTCCCAGTCGCGGCTCTGGAAAACCAGGGGCGCCACTCGCGCGCGGCGTCCGCCAAAGACGATCGCGGACAGCGGAACGCCTTTCCCGTCTTCCCAGCGCGGCGACATGCTCGGGCACTGGCGGGCGGAAGCGGTGAAGCGCGAGTTGGGATGCGCGGCCTTGCCCGTGCGGTCCCACGGCTTGCCGCGCCAGTCCAGCAGGTGCGCGGGCGGGTGCTTGTCCTTTCCCTCCCACCATGGGATCCCGTCGGGAGTGACGGCCACATTGGTGAAGATCGTGTCGTGGCTGATCGTCGCCATCGCGTTGGGATTGGTGTCGGGTCCGGTGCCGGGCACGACACCGAAGAATCCGGCCTCCGGATTCACCGCCCACAGCCGTCCATCGGCGCCGGGACGCAGCCAGGCGATGTCGTCCCCCACCGTGCGCACCTTGTAGCCCGCGCTCTCGAAAGGCGAGACCAGCATCGCGAGGTTCGTCTTGCCGCACGCGGAGGGAAATGCGGCGCCGATGTAGTGGGTCTCGCCGTCCGGCAGCTCGAGCTCGAGGATCAGCATGTGCTCGGCGAGCCAGCCCTGGTCGCGCGCCATCGTGCTGGCGATGCGGAGGGCGAAGCACTTCTTGCCCAGGAGCGCGTTGCCCCCGTACCCCGACCCGACGCTCCAGATCAGCCGCTCTTCCGGGTAATGGACGATGAAGCGACGCTCGGGCGACAGGTCCCCCGTCGAGTGCAGCCCGGGGACGAACTCCTCGCCGCCGCCGAGCTGCTCGAGAGCCGGAGTGCCCATGCGGGTCATGATCCGCATGTTCGCCACGACGTACGCGCTGTCCGTGACCTCGACGCCGACCTTGCTGAAGGGCGACCCTACCGGCCCCATCACGTAGGGGACGACGTACATCGTCCGCCCCTTCATGACGTTCTGGAACAGCGGTCCGACCTTCTCCCGGGCCTCTTGCGGGGCCATCCAGTTGTTGGTGGGACCGGCGTCGATGGCTTTGCGGCTGGAAATGAAGGTCAGGTGCTCGGTGCGGGCGACGTCCGACGGATGGCTGCGGTGAAGGGTCGATCCGGGAGCAGCGGCCGGGTTCAGGGCTTCCAGGGTGCCGTCGGCGAGCATCCCTTCGGTCAGCCGGCGGTTCTCTTCGACGGAGCCATCGCACCAGACGACCCGGTCGGGCGTCGTCGTGCGGGCGACTTCGTCGACCCACTCCTCGACTGGCGTCATGGGGCTCCCTGTGAACTCCAACTTTAGTCGAAGGGGCGCCGCCGCACCATGAAGTGGGCTCTCTACTTCCGATTCTTCGGGCGCGCCGGGTCCGACCCCCGCCGCTGCCGCCCGCCCGCCGCACGCGCGAGGTCCTGGCCCAGGCGCAACGCGTCCGGGCGATGCTCCGGGCGCTTGCGCAGCGCGTTCATCACGACCGCCTCCACCGCCTCCGGCACGTCGTTGCCCATCGGGGGCGGGGTGGCCTCGAGGTGCCGCACCGCCACCGCCATCGGATCCGCCTGGTCGGCGGCGAACGGCAGCCGGCCGGTGAGCATCTGGTACACGGTCACCCCGACGCTGTACACGTCCGACCGGCCGTCGATCGGCTGGTTGCGGAACCGCTCCGGCGACATGTAGACCGGCGTGCCGACGATGAACCCTTCCAAGGTGACCCGCGGATCGGCGGCGGCCTCGCCCACGATGCGGGCGATGCCGAAGTCGAGGACCTTCGGCACCTCCTCGCCGCCGGCGAGGTGCAGGAAGATGTTCGCCGGCTTCACGTCGCGGTGGACGATCCCGTAGCGGTGCGCGGCGGCGAGCGCCTCGCAGACCGGCACCATGACCCGCACCGTCCGTGACAGCGTCACCCGGCGCGCGTCGACGAGCTCGCGGTCCAGCGAGTAGCCGGACAGGAGCTCCATCACGAGGTAGGCCACTCCCCCGGGGGTGACGCCGAAGTCCATCACCTGGACCGCGTTGGGATGCCGGACGCGGCAGGCGGTGATCCCCTCGCGGCGGAAGCGGGCGAGGGAATCGGGGTTCGCGCTCGCGCTCCCCTGCAGCACCTTTACCGCGACCGCATGGCCAAGCTCCGCGTGCTTGGCGCGGAACACGGTTCCAAATGTGCCCGCACCGATGCGCGCCTCGAGCAGGTAGCGGCCGGCCAGCGTCGTCCCTGCCTTGACGTCGGCGGGCGTGCGCGCCTCGTCCGCGCTCGACGGATCCGGCGTCGCGGCGTCGCGGATGCGCAACTGGGCGCGGATACGCGCCAGCACCACCGGCAGGTCCACGGGCTTGGTCACGTAGTCGTTGGCTCCGAGCCCGAGGGCCTCGACCACGTCTTCGCTGTCGGTATGCGCGGTGACCATCACGATGGGAAGCTGCACCGGGCCGTGGGTCTCGCGCAGCTTCGAGAGCACCTCGAGCCCGCTCATTCCCGGCATGCTGATGTCGAGCAGGATCAGGGACGGCAGCCGGATGCCGACCTGCTGCAACGCGTCGGGCCCGCTGGACACCGCGGAGGCGCGGAAGCCCTCCTGGGTCAGGCGGGCGACGAGCATCTCGCGGATGTCGTCGTTGTCGTCGACGACGAGGACGGTGTGGTCAGCGCTCTCGGACACGCGTCTCGAACAGCTTCAGGATGCGTTTGTACTCGTCGGCCCAGCTCGTCTCCTCCTCGAAGGCGTGGCGCTCGACGGGATAGACGGCGAGCTCCCAGTCCTCCTTGCGCAGCTCGATCAGCCGCTGCACGAGGCGCACCGAGTCCTGGAAGTGGACGTTGTCGTCGACCATGCCATGCATGATCAGGAGCGGTGCCCGCAATCCCTCCGCGAAGTAGATGGGCGAGCTGCGGCGGTAGGCTTCGGGATCGTCCTGGGGAGCGTTCAGGATGTTCGACGTGTAGGGGTGGTTGTAATGCGCCCAATCCGTCACCGGGCGTAGCGCGGCCCCGGCGGCGAACGTCTCCTGCGAGGTGAACAGCGCCATCAGGGTGAGGAAGCCGCCATAGCTGCCGCCGTAGGCGCCGATCCGCGCCGCGTCGACGTCGTGCGCCGACGCCAGGTACGAGGCGCCGTCCAGCACGTCCTCGAGGTCCTTGCCGCCCATGTGGCGCGCGATGGCCGTGCGCCAGTCGCGGCCGTACCCCGCGCTGCCGCGATAGTCCACGTCGAGCACGACGTACCCGCGCGCGGCGAGCAGGTGATGGAACATGTACTCGCGGAAATAGCTCGACCAGTAGCGATGGGCGTTCTGCAGGTATCCGGCGCCGTGGATGAAGATCACCGCCGGACGGCGAGGGTCGCGCGTCTTGCCGAGCATCTCCGGGACGTAGAGGCGCGCGGGCACCATCACGCCGTCACGCGCGCGGAAGGTGACGAGCTTCGGGTCGAGCCACGGGAACGAAAGCCATTCCGGCGTGGGCGACGTCGTGACCTGCGCTGGGAGCGCGCCGGGCCGGGCCGCGGCCAGAAACACCTCGGGCGGACGGTTCGACGTCGAGCGCAGGAGGCCCAGGGTCCGCTCGTCCGGGGAAAGCACGCCGGCGTTCGATCCGACCTCGAGCGTGAGACGTGTCCGCGGGCCGCCGCCCACCGGCATCGTGTAGACCTGACGCTCTCCCGGATGCGCCTCCGTCGTGGTGAGGACGAAGAACTTGCCGGCAGGTGCCTGGTCCACCTCGCTCACTTCCCACTGCCCCGAGGTCAGGGCGCGGATCGGACCACCCCCTGCGTCCACGGCGTACAGGTGCATCCAGCCCGTGTGCTCGGAGGTGAAGAATACGGTGCGGTCGTCGCGAAGCAGGCCGAAATTCGACGTCCCGTACGACCCCGTGCCCAGGTCCCGCACCCAGGCGTCGTCGTGCTGGTGGTGGAGGACGCGGGTCGAGCCGCTGGCGGGGTCGACGGAGACGATCCAGCGGTCCTTGTTGTCGGCGGACTCGACGGCGGCCACGGCGTGACGGCCGTCCGTCGAGACGACCGGCAGTGACCAGCGCACCTCCCGGAACGCCGCCTCGGGATCCGGGGAAGGGGACGGTGGCGCGGGTGAGAATGAGGGCTGCGTCGGGCGAGGCGGCGCTGCCGATTGACCCGGCGCCGGGACGGGGGTCGGCGAAGGAGATGGCGAGGGCGACGGGGACGGTGAAGGCGACGGAGACGGCACCGGCGAAGGGCGCGGAGAAGGCGCCGGGCCCGCGAACGCCGCGCTGGCCCAGACGTGCTTCCCCTCCTGGCGGTCGAAGATCGCGAGCCGCCGCCGCTCCTGCGTGTCGCCGACCTTGTTCCGTGCCGCCTTGCTCTCCACGTAGGCGGACTCGGTGACGAAGTGCGGGACGTCGGCGACGCGGGTCCCGTCCGCCTCGTCGGTCACCAGAAGGAACACGTGGCGCTCGTCAGGCGAAAGCAGCCCGTCCGCGATCGACTGCTTGTCCGTGATCGCGAGCCGCGGCGGCGCCTTTCTCTTCTTTTCCTCTTCTTCCTTCTTCCTCTTCTCCGCCGCGTCGCGGACGGATTTCAGCAGGCGGCTTTCCTCATCCCGGATAAACCGCCGAGCGTCGGTGAGCGTTGGCTCCGCCTTCGCCGGTCCCGCTTCGATCAGCTGTACGACGACGTCCCCCGTCCCGCCGCCGACGGGGACGACGAACAGGCCGTTGTCGCGCACGAAGGTGACCGCGGTGTCGCGGCGCGCCCAGCGCGCGCTTCCTTCACCCGCCGCGGTGGACGTGAGCTGCGCGCGCGTGCGGCCCACGGTGTCGACGAGTGCTATGTCCCCCTCGTCCACGAAGACGATCCGCCGGCGTTCGCGATCCCACGAGCCGCTCGTCGCGGGCGCGCGGCGGCGTTCCTCGTCGGTCAGCCGACGGGGTTTCTGGCCGGGGATGACGACCCAGGTCGCTGCCTCGTCCTCGCCGCCCTGCCTCCAATCGAAGAACAGCTCGCGGGAATCTCCCGACCACCGCAGCTCTTCCGGCGGGTAGCCGACGAGGCGCGCCCCGCGCATGATGCTGTCCACCGTGAGCGCGAACGGCGTTGCCGGGGCTGTGGGCTGAGCAGCGGGTAACGGGGAAGCGGCGAGAGCGAGGGCGCAGGAGATCGCGCGCTGCGTGCCTTTCATGCGGCCAGCATACGTCTACTGCCCGGAGCCGCGCGTCGCCTGCAGGTACCGGCTGGGCAGGGCATGGCCGAGCCTGGGCGCGAGGGCGCGGGATGCGGCGGACACCGCGGTGATGTCGACCCCCGTCGCGATGCCCATCCCGTCGAGCATGTACAGGAGATCCTCGGTGGCGAGGTTTCCGCTCGCGCCCGGCGCGTAGGGACATCCGCCCAGCCCGCCCGCCGAGCTGTCGACGATGGCCACGCCCTCGAGAAGGGCGGCCACGACATTGGCGAGGGCGGTGCCGCGGGTGTCGTGGAAATGCACGGCGAGCTTCTCGATGGCCAACACGCGCGCGAGGCGCTCCACCACGTCCGAGACCTGGGTGGGCACGGCGACGCCGATGGTGTCTCCGATCGAGATCTCGTCGCAGCCGATCGCGGCCAGACGCTCCGCCACCGCCACCACGGCCTCCGGCTTTACCGGCCCCTCGTAGGGGCACCCGAAGCACGTGGAGACGTAGCCGCGAATCCACATCCCGGCCGCGCGCGCCTCCGCCGTGAATTCGCCGAAGCGCGCGAATGTCTCGGCGATGCTGGCGTTGGTGTTCTTGCGGCTGAAGGTCTCGCTGGCGGCGGTGAAGATCGCAATCTCGCGCACGGCCGCGTCACGCGCGGCATCGAACCCCTTCCGGTTGGGGACCAGCACGGGCGTTCGCGCGCCGGCGGGGCGACGGAGCCGGCGATGCACTTCGGCCGAGTCCGCCATCTGGGGCACCCACTTCGGGGAGACGAACGACCCCACCTCGACGACCTTCAGGCCGGCGTCGAGCAACGCCTGGCTGAACGCGACACGATCGTCGACGGTCAGAGCGGCGGCTTCGTTCTGCAGGCCGTCGCGCGGCCCCACCTCGACCACGGTCACCCGAGCCGGCCACGTCATTCGTCGAGCTCCACCAGGATCGTCCCCGGGCTGACCGCGTCCCCGACCTGGGCGCTCACGCTCTTCACCCGGCCATCGCGGGGCGCGCGGATCGCGTTTTCCATCTTCATCGCTTCCACGACGAGCAGCTCCTGACCGCGCGTCACCACCTGGCCCGCCGTCACCTTGACCGCGATGACCTTGCCCGGCATCGGCGCCTCCAGGCCGCCCGCAGCGTGCGGTCGATGGGTGGCGCGATAGGCGTCGGTTTCTTCCTGCAGCACATAGGCGGCGCCGCGCCAGAACAGGTGCACGGCATCGCCGTCGCGCACGACGTGAATCGTCTCCCCCGCGTCGCCGTCGCGCACGAAGAAGGCGGACGGGCCGGCGTCCTCGACGATGCCACCCTCGTCGACGTCATGGGTGTGATCGCCGCAGATCAACCGCATCAGGCCCCCAGCCGCCAGGCGCCGACCTGCGCCCAGGGATCGGCAATGGCCTTACCGGCGGAGGCGGTGACGCCGGGGCGGCGGCGCGAAGCGACGAGCGCGGCGGACAGGATGCTCGCGGGCGGGCATTCCGGCCTCGGGAGGTCCGGGATGTGATCCTCGAGGAACCCCGTGTGCAGCGCACCGGCGGCGAACGCGGGATGGCCGACGATCGCCCGCAGCAAGGCGAGGTTCGTGGTCACGCCGAGGATCGCCGTCCGCGCGAGGGCGTCCGCCATGCGCTCGATGGATTCCGTGCGGTCGCGCCCCCAGGTGATCACCTTGGCCAGCAGGGGATCGTAATGGGTGCTCACCTCGGACCCGGTGGCGATCCCGGCGTCGAAGCGGACGCCCGGCCCGTCCGGTGCGGACAGGTGCAGGACGCGCCCCGGCGAGGGCAGGTGATCGCGCCACGGATCCTCGGCGTAGAGGCGGCACTCCAGCGCGTGACCGCGGCCGGCGACGTCGGCCTGCTGGATCGGAAGCGCGCGCCCGGCGGCGACCTCGAGCTGGAGCCGCACCAGGTCGATGCCGAGGATCGCTTCGGTGACGGGGTGCTCGACCTGGAGGCGCGTGTTCATCTCGAGGAAGTAGAACGCGCCCGCGCCGTCCATGAGGAACTCGACCGTGCCCGCGTTCACGTACTGCGCCGCGCGCGCGGCAGCGACGCCGGCTGCGCACAGCTTCTCCCGCGCCGACGCGCTGAGGGCCGGGCTCGGCGTCTCCTCGACCACCTTCTGGTGGCGGCGCTGGATCGAGCACTCGCGCTCGAACAGATGGAGGACCGCGCCGTGCGTGTCGGCGAGGACCTGCACCTCGACATGACGCGGGCGGTCCACGAAGCGCTCGAGGACCATCACGTCGTCGCCAAAGGCGCCTTTCGATTCGCGCCGCGACCCCGCCAGGGCGTCGGCGAACTCCACCGCGCCGCGGACGATCCGCATCCCCTTGCCGCCGCCACCGCGCGAGGGCTTGATCATCACCGGCCAGCCGATCCGCGCGGCCTCCGCGGCGAGGGTGGCGTCGGTCTGATCGTCGCCGTCGTAGCCGGGGACGATGGGAACGCCGGCCGCGGCCATCAGGCGGCGCGCGCCTTTCTTGTCCCCCATGCGCCGATGCACCGGGCCCGCGGGTCCGACATAGGCGATGCCGGCGGCGATCACCGCGTCCGCGAAGTCGCCGTTCTGGCTGAGGAAGCCGTAGCCGGGATGCACGGCGTCCGCGCCCGCTCGCCGCGCCGCGGCGACGAGCGCGTCGATGTCGAGGTAGCCGGGGATCTCGATGGCCTCGTCGGTGACGCGGGTGTGCAACGCGCCGCGGTCGACCGCGGAATGGACGGCGACGGTGCGGATGCCCATCGCGCGGCAGGTGCGCGCGATGCGGACGGCGATCTCGCCGCGGTTCGCGATGAGGACCTTGCGGAACACGGGAGAGGTCAACCCGTGACGCTCGCGCTCACGCGGACCAATTCGGCTTTCTCTTCTCGAGGAACGCGCGCATGCCTTCCTGCGCCTCCTCGGTGACGCGGATGTCGGCGATGCGCTCCACGGTGTAGCGCTGCACGTCCTCGACCCGCCGCCACGCCACCTCGCGGATGAGCGCCTTGGCTTCCGCGATCGCGCGGGGGCCGGATTTCAGCAGCTCCTCGACGCGGCGGTTGACCGTCGCGTCCAGGTCTTCTTCCGGCACCGCGGCACGGCAAAGCCCGATCTCGCAGGCGCGGACGGCCTCGAACCGCTCGCCGGTCAGGAAGAGCTCGCGCGCCGCGGATTCGCCGATCTTCGCGACGACGTACGGCGAGATGACGGCGGGCAGGATCCCCAGCCGCACCTCGGTGAAGCCGAACTGCGTCCCCAGCGCCGCCACGGGGATGTCGCAGGCCGCGACGAGCCCGGCCCCGCCGCCGAGCGCCGCGCCGTGGACGCGCGCGATGACCGGCTTCGGGGACTCGTAGACGGTGAAGAACAGGTCGGCGAGGGCCTGGGCCTCGCGCAGGTTCTCCTCGCGGGTGAACCCGGCCATGGCCTTCATCCACGAGAGGTCGGCGCCGGCGCTGAAGGCGCGGCCACGGCCCCCGAGGACGATCACGCGCACGCGGTCGTCCGTGCGCATGTCGAACAGCGTGGTGCGGAGCTCGGTGACCATGAGCCCGTCGAAGGCGTTGCGGACGTCGGGGCGGTTCAGCCAGATGCGCGCCACCGGCCCTTCGAACTGGACCTCGAGCCGCTCCAGCGCCATTCAGGACGATCCTAGCAGACGCTCCGGACCGCGGCGAAGAACGCACGGAGACGGCTCGCGTCGAGATTGCCGTCCGTGCGCACGCCGCTGCAGACGTCGAGGGCGAACGGGTCCACCGTCGCGATCGCCTCCGCGACGTTGTCCGCGCGCAGGCCGCCGGCGAGGTAGACGGGAACGCGGACGGAGTCGCGGATCCGCCGGCTGATGGACCAGTCATGGCGGCGCCCCGTTCCCCCGAGCTCCTTCACCGCCGCTTTCTGATTGCCGGAGTCGAGGAGGATCGCGTCCACCAGCGGCGCGAGCGCCACCGCGCGCGTGACGGCGTCTTGACCGTCGACGTGGACGACCTGCACGATCGTCGTGCCGGGGAGCGCGGCCCGCAGCTTCCGCAGGCCGCCTTCCGGCAGATCGTCGCAGATCTGGACGGTGGTCACGCGGGTGCGCTGCCGCTGTCCGACGACGGCGTCGACGTCCTGGGCACAGGTGAGCAGGAACGTGTCGACATCGCGCGGAACTCCGGCGGCGATCTCCGCGATGAGCGATTCAGCGATGGGACCGGGGCCGCTCGGCATCTCGGAGACGAGGCCGATGGCTGAGGCGCCGTGGTCGATGGCCAGCCGCGCCTCCTCGGCGCTCGCGATGCAGCAGATCTTGACCTTCACCCCGCGGCGTCGCGTTGCCATCGGGGAGGATTATGTCCGACACTTCGCCGCATGCTGGCCATCCTGCCCGTTCTCGCCCTGCTCGCCGCGACGGCCCCGGCGGCGCCGGATGCGGCGTCGCTCGGACGGATCGACTCCTTCGTCGCCGCCGAGATGCGGCGGTCGCAAATCCCCGGCCTGGCGCTCGCCTTGGTCAAGGACGGGCGCGTCGTGATGGCGAAGGGTTACGGCGTGGCCAACGTAGAGCACGGCGTCCCGGTGCGGCGCGACACGATCTTCCAGTCGGGGTCGGTGGCGAAGCAGTTCGCCGCCGCCGCCGTGATGCTGCTCGCCGAAGAGGGGAAGCTCGCGCTCGACGACTCCGTCACGCGCTTCTTCCCGGACGCGCCCGCCAGCTGGGGGGCGATCACCGTCCGCCAACTTCTTTCGCACACCTCCGGGATGCAGGACTACCCGGAGGACTTCGACATGCGACGCGACTACACGGAGGACGAGCAGCTGGCAATGGTCGGGAGGACGCCCCTCGCCTCCGCGCCGGGGGCGCGATGGGCCTATAGCAACCTCGGATACGTGACGCTCGGGGCGCTCATTCGCAAGGCAAGCGGTCGGTTCTACGGCGATTACCTCGCCGACCGCATCTTC
>Ga0136617_10004510_pt1 | contig 12466 bp, 10 predicted proteins | sample AntDrymUQ3222106_2_FD_129672 | JGI IMG/M metagenome (GOLD analysis project Ga0136617, IMG submission 129672) | Polar desert sand microbial communities from Dry Valleys, Antarctica - metaG UQ322 (21.06) | ecosystem: Environmental > Terrestrial > Soil > Desert | place: Antarctica: Dry Valley...
CCCATGGCCTGCCCACCATCCCCGGGTCCGGGATGCTGCGCGACGACCTGCACGGGATGGAGGAGGCGGACCGGATCGGCTATCCGGTGCTCATCAAGCCATCCGCCGGTGGCGGCGGCAAGGGCATGCGCATGGTCCGCTCGCGGCGCGAGCTGGAGTCCGCGATCAAGGTCTGCCGCTCGGAGGCCAAGGCGGCGTTCGGTGACGACTCGCTGTATCTCGAGCGCTGGCTCGAGGACAACCGCCACGTCGAGGTCCAGGTCGCGGTCGACCGGTACGGGCGCGGCGTGCACCTCGGCGAGCGCGACTGTTCGGTCCAGCGCCGGCACCAGAAGATCCTCGAGGAGGCGCCTACCCCGGCCCTCTCAAACGTGGCCCGCGCGGCCCTGGTCGAGCGGGCGGTGCGGGCCGCCGTCGCCGCCGGCTACGAGAACGTGGGCACCCTCGAGTTCCTCGTCGACGGCGAGGGCAATGCCTGGTTCATCGAGATCAACTGCCGGATCCAGGTCGAGCACCCGGTCACCGAGGTGCTCACCGGCATCGATCTCGTCGAGCTCCAGATCCGGATCGCGGCCGGCGAGCCGCTGGGGCTCAACCAGGCGGACATCGCGTTTCGCGGCCACGCGATCGAGCTGCGCATCAACGCCGAGGACGCCGAGCACGAGTTCCGGCCCAGCGCCGGTCTCATCGAGCGCTACCTGGTCCCGGGCGGGCCCGGCATCCGCATGGACAGCCACATCTACGCCGGGTACGAGGTGCCGCCGTACTACGACTCGCTGCTCGGCAAGCTGATCGTCTGGGGGCCGGACCGGGCCACCGCGATCGAACGGGCAAAGGGCGCCCTCGACGAGCTGCTGATCGAGGGCCTCGTCACCAACGTCCCCATCCACCAGGCGATCCTCTCGTCCGAGCCGTTCCTCGAGGGCCGCATGACGACCAACCTGCTCGATCGCGTCGGGAGTGCGGCCTTCCTCGCTGCGGCGGCCCGCGCATGACGGTCCACACCACGAGCGAGATCCAGGCACTCATCCCGCACCGCTGGCCGATGCTGCTGGTCGACCGGATCGTCGAGTACGACGCCGAGGCGAAGCGGATCGTGGGGGTCAAGGGCGTGACCGCCAACGAGTGGTTCTTCCAGGGCCATTTCCCGGACCTGCCGGTCATGCCCGGCGTGCTCCAGGTGGAGGCGCTGGCCCAGACGATGGCGGTGTACGTGGCCAAGCAGCCCGGGTTCGGCGATCGCATTGGGCTCTTCGCCGGCATCGACAACGTCCGCTTCCGGCGGGTGGTCGCGCCCGGCGACCTGCTCCGGCTGGAGGTCACGATGGACAAGCTGGGCTCGCGCTTCGGGCGTGGGCGGGCGGTCGCCAGCGTCGATGGCGAGATCGCCTGCGAAGGGCTGCTGAGCTTCGTCATCCCGCCCGCCGGCAGCCTGCGATGACCCGGATCGCGGTCCTCTCGGACGTTCACGGCAACGCCACCGCGCTCGAGGCGGTGCGCAAGGACCTCCGCGCCGCCCGGCCGGATGCCGTGCTGGTCGCGGGCGACCTGGTCATGAACGGGCCCCATCCAGCGGATGCCGTCGATGCGCTCCGCGAGCTCGAGACCGAGGGCGCGCTGATCGTCCAGGGCAACACGGACGTCGCGGTCGCCGACTTCGACTACGCCGCGGCCTTCCCCCAGTTCAGCGACGGTGTGCCGGACACGATGCGGGCGGCCGCCGAGTGGGCGCACGACGCGCTGGGCGACGACCGGCTGGACTGGCTCCGCCGGCTGCCCGCCGAGCGCCGCCTGTGGGTGGACGACACGCTCGTCCTGGTCACCCATGCCTCGCCGGGCTCGCAGACGGCGGGCTTCGACGCGGCCCTCGACGCCTCGGTCGTGCTGGAGCGGCTGTCTCGAACCGATGCCCGGGTCATCTGCTGTGGCCACACCCATCAGCCCGAGATCCGCGACTTCGGCTGGAAGATGATCGTGAACGACGGCTCGGCCGGCTACGTGTTCGACGGCGAGCCGACCGCCTCATGGGCACTGATCGAGATCCAGGGCGACGAGGTCCGGCCCGAGATCCGGCGCACGGAGTTCGACGCGCTCGCGGTGGCCAACGCGATCTCCGCGCGCGGTCTGCCCGGCGATGTCTATCGGGCGGCGACCGTGCGCACCGGAAAGCTGGTCCGATGACCGTGACGCCGGCCACCAGCGGCGAACGCGCCCGGCGAGTCGTCGTGACCGGCATGGGCGCCGTGAGCGCGCTGGGCAACACGGTCGCCGCGACGTGGGAAGGGCTCGTCGCCGGCCGTTCCGGGGTGCGCCGCATCGAGTCGTTCGACCCCGCCCGGATCGCCTCGCAGATCGCCGGCGAGGTGCGCGACTTCGACGCCTCCGCCGTGTTGCCGCGCAAGGAGCTGCGCCGGACGGACCGCTACATCCTGTTCGGGCTGGTGACGGCGCGCGAGGCGATGGACCAGGCGGGGCTGCCGGACCGGCTCGAGGGCGATCTCGCCGAGCGGACCGGGGCGATCCTGGGCACGGGCCTGGGCGGCGTCGGGACGCTCGTCGAGGGCATCTCGCTCAATGCGACCCGCGGACCGGACCGGATCAGCCCGTTCTTCGTGCCGATGGGCATCCCCAACGTGGGCGCGGGCATGATCGCGATCAAGTTCGGCATGACGGGTCCCAACTTCGCGACCTCGTCCGCCTGCGCGACCGGCGGCCACGCCATCGGTGAGGCGTGGGAGACGATCCGGCGTGGCGACGCCGACATCATGCTCGCCGGCGGCAGCGAGGCGGCCATCCACGAGCCGGTCGTGGGCGGCTTCGCCTCGATGCGCGCGCTTTCGACCCGCAACGACGACCCGGCCGCTGCGTCGCGGCCGTTCGACAAGGGGCGCAACGGCTTCGTGATCGGCGAGGGCGCCGGGGTCCTGGTGCTCGAGACGATCGAATCGGCGGATGCCCGCGGCGCCCAGCCGCTGGCCGAGCTCGTGGGCTACGGCGCGACCGCCGACGCGTCGCACATCACGCTGCCGGCCCCGGGCGGCATCGGTGCCGTCCGGGCCGCCCAACGGGCGCTCGAGAAGGCGGGCCTGCCGGCCGATGCGGTCGACCACGTGAATGCCCATGCCACCTCCACGCCCGAGGGCGACCGGACCGAGCTCGAGGCGATGCGCACGATCTTCGGCGCCCACGCGGCGCGGGTCGCGGTGACGTCGAACAAATCGATGATCGGGCACACGCTGGGCGCGGCCGGGGCGATCGAGGCGATCGCCACGATCCAGGCCCTGCGGACCGGCTGTGTGCCGCCCACGATCAACCTCGACGACCCGGACGATGCGGCCGGCGATCTCGACCTGACGCCGCACCAGGCGATCGAGCGTGACGTCGAGGTGGCGATGTCGAACTCGTTCGGCTTCGGCGGCCAGAACACGACGCTCGTCTTCCGGCGCTGGACCGGATGACCGGCGAGCCGCCCCCGACCGCCGGCCCCGCCGACCCGGCCGTCGACGCCGACCGGGCCGAGCCCGTCGTCGCGGATCGGGGCGACGCGTCGCTGCTGGCCCTCGTCGACCGGCTCGTGGCCGTTCTCGAGCGCAGCGACCTGACCGAGCTCGAGGTCGAGGCCGGGGCGACCGGGCTCGTGCTGCGCAAGCCGGCTGCCGTCACCGGACCACCCGCCGCACCGGCCGCCCCGCCCGAGGGCCCCGCCGCCCAGCCCGCCGCCCAGCCGTCGGCGCCCGAGGGCCGGCCCTCGATCAAGGCCCCGCTGACCGGCATCTTCTACGCATCGCCGGCACCCGGATCGCCCGCCTACGTCCAGGAGGGCGGGGAGGTGGCGATCGGCCAGGTGATCGGGCTGATCGAGGCGATGAAGCTGTTCAACGAGATCAAGTCGGACCTGGCCGGCCGGGTGGTGCGGCTCGTCGTCGAGAGCGGCCACCTGGTCAAGGCCAGGCAGGCGCTCATCGAGGTGGACCCACTGTGAGGGACGGGCGCGGCCCCGGCGCGACCCGGATCTCGGCGCGGGTGACGGGCTGGGGCCGCTATGCGCCGGCCCAGGTGCTCACCAACAAGGACCTCGAGCGGATGGTCGACACGACCGACGAGTGGATCACCAGCCGGACCGGCATCCGCGAGCGGCGGGTGGCCGCGGCCCACGAGACGACCGCCTCCATGAGCGCGGTCGCCGGGCTGCGCGCCATCCGGACGGCGGGCATCGACCCGGACGACATCGACCTGATCCTGCTCGCCACGCTCACCCCGGACTACTGGATGCCCTCCACCGCCGCCCTGGTCAAGGAGGCGATCGGCAACACGCGGGCCGCTGCGATGGACGTGATGGCCGCCTGTAGCGGCTTCGTCTACGGCTACGCCACGGCCCAGGCCTGGATCCAGTCCGGCCTCGCCCGGCACGTGCTGGTGATCGGGGCGGAGACGTTGACCCGCTTCCTCGACTACACGGACCGCAACACCTGCATCCTTTTCGGGGACGGCGCCGGCGCGGTCGTGCTGTCGGCGTCGGACGAGCCGGGCGGCTCGCTCGGGATCGAGATGACGACCGAGCCGCAGGGCGCGTACATGATCTGGCTGCCCGCCGGTGGAGCGAAGGCGCCGCCGTCGGTCGACACCATCGGGCGCGGCGAGCACTACGTCCGGATGGAAGGCAAGGAGACCTACCGGTTCGCCACCCGGACCCTGGCCACGACGGCGCTCGAGTCGATCCGGCGGTCCGGTCTCCAGCCGGACGACATCGACCTGTTCATCCCGCACCAGGCCAACATCCGGATCATCGAGGCCGTGGCCAAGGGTTTGGACCTGCCGATGAGCAAGATGTTCGTCAACCTCGACCGCTACGGGAACACGTCGGCCGCGTCGGTGCCGATGGCCCTCGCCGAGGCGGTCAACGAGGGTCGCGTGGCGGTCGGCGACCACGTGTGCATCGTGGCCTTCGGGGCGGGCTTCACCTCGGGCGCGGTGACGATCGAGTGGACGGCCGATCCGGCCCGCGGCATCGCCGGCGACGCGGCGGTCTCGCCCGACGACATCGCGGTGCGGCTACCGGTCGACTGGGACTCGGTCGACCCCATCCCCGATGCGCTCGCGGCGATCATGGCGGCTCCCGGCGGCCCGGACGTGCCGCTCGACGACGTTGTCCCGGACGAGCCGGCGCCCACCCGCGACGGAGTTCCAGCGTGACGGCACCAGCTGGGTCACCCACCCGGGCTGCGGGCGGCCGCATCCTGCCGCCTTTCCTGTCAATGCGTCACGAGGCGACGCTTGGTCGGCGCCACAACCCCGTTCGAGAGCGGATCCGTGCAACTGTTAGCCTTGGACGGCTGATATCACGCCGCGCACCGCTGATTCGGCCGCCGAGGGACCCCGGATCGCCGCCCAAGCTTCACCACGTGCGGATGTGGCAGGGTCGTGGGCCATCCGCCGGTTCCCTGGAGCCGCCACGGGCCGGCCACGGAGGTGCGGCGTGATCGACCTGAGCGGCAGGAGCGCGGTCGTGACCGGCGGTTCGCGCGGCATCGGGCGGGCAATCGCTCTGCGACTCGCGCGGCAGGGCGCGGACGTAGCCTTCAGCTATCGCGGCAACGAATCGGCCGCCTACGCCACGGCACGGGAGATCGAGGGCCTCGATCGGAAGGCGCTCGCCGCCCAGGCCGACGTCACGGATCCGGCCTCGGCCGATGCGCTGGTCAAGCAGGCGATCGGGGCGTTCGGCAAGGTCGACATCCTGGTCAACAACGCGGGCATCACCCGCGACGATCTGATCATGCGGATGACCCCCGAGATGTGGCGAGAGGTCCTCGAGACCAACCTGTTCGGCGCGTTCTACGCCACCAAGGCGGTCACCCGGCCGATGCTCAAGGCGAAGCGCGGCCGGATCATCAACATCACGTCCGTCTCAGGCCAGGCCGGGCAGATGGGCCAGGCCAATTACTCCGCCGCCAAGGCCGGGCTGATCGGGCTGACCAAGGCGACCGCCCGCGAGCTGGCCAGCCGGGGCATCACATGCAACGCGGTTGCCCCGGGCTTCGTACTGACCGAGCTCACGGAGAGCCTGCCCGACGCGCTCAAGCAGGAGATCACGGCGCGCACGCCGCTGGGGCGGTTCGGGACGACCGAGGAGATCGCCGACGCCGTCGCCTTCCTCGCCAGCGATGAGGCCGGCTATATCACCGGCCAGGTGCTGGCGGTCGACGGCGGCCTGGTCATGATGTAGCGGGGGCCGGCCCGGTCCCCGGTGCGTCCGCGCCCCGGCCCAACCGGCGCGCCGCAGATGCCGTGATAGGCTCAACCGCTGTGGAAGACGACGAGGCGGTAGCGAGCCGGCGGGGGCAGGACCGGCGGCACCGACGACCCGAGATCGCGACGTTCCTGTCGTTCCTGTGGCCGGGCGTGGGCCAGCTGTATGCCGGGCGACGACTGCTCGCGCTGCTGTTCGCCCTGCCGATCCTGGCGATCGTCGTCGTCGCCGGCGTGGCCTTTTTGAACGAGCGCCAGTTCCTCGCGTTCCGGCTGTTCCAGCCGGGCGTCGCGGTGGCCATCACGCTCGCCATCGTGACCGCCGGCCTGTGGCGCCTCGCCGCGATGGTCCACGCCAACGCGGCAGCCGGCGGTCAGCGGGCGTTCACCGGCCGCCCGATCCTCGTGCTGGCGGTCCTCGCGATCGTCGTGGTCGGGGCGCACGTGGGGCTCGCCCGCGTGGCCTGGAGCTTCCACACGAACGCGCCCCGGATCTTCGTCGCGACCAACCCGAACCCGGCTGTGCCGGCGCCCGTCATCGACCCCACGCCGACCCCGCCGCCGGGCAGCACGCCGCTCCCCGTCCCCAGCGAGGACCTGCCCGCCGAGTCGCCGCTGACCGAGCCGCCGCCATCCGTGCCCCCGGCATCGGCCCAGCCGCCGCCACCCTCCGATCGGGTCAACATCCTGATCGCCGGTCTCGACTCCGCCCCCGGCCGCTCGCACGAGCTGACCGACACGCTCATCGTGGTCAGCGTCGACAAGACGACCCGCGAGGTGGCGATGGTGAGCTTTCCTCGCGACATCGCCAGCTTCCCGCTCTCGGACGGGCGGACGTATCGGGGCAAGATCAACTCGCTCCTGACCTACGCTCGTCAGCACGAAGATCAGTTCCGCGCGCCGCCGATGTCGGTGCTCGCGGGCGAGCTGGGCTACCTGCTCGGCATCCAGATCGACCACTACGCGGCCATCAACCTCGAGGGCTTCGAGCGGCTCATCGACACGGTGGGCGGCGTGACGGTCAACAACGAGCGGCGGCTCGTCGACCCCTCGCTGCTCGTCTACCGCGACAACGCCGATCGCCCGTTCACGGTCGAGGCCGGGCTCCAGACCCTCAACGGTCGTGATGCGCTGATGTTCGTCCGCTCCCGCCACGGGTCCGGCGGCAGCGACTTCGCCCGGGCGACGCGCCAGCAGGCGGTCCTCCTGGGGCTTCGCAACAAGCTGACCGATCCGGCGATGCTGCCCCGCCTGCCCGAGATCCTCGACGCGCTGGCCGGGACGATCACCACCAACTACCCGCCGGAGAGGCTGGCCGAGACGATCGACCTGGGTCGCAACATCGACGACGCGAGCATCCGCCGGTACGTCCTCGGGCCGCCGTACTCGTGGCACCCGCCCACCGATCAGACCGGCGGGAGCTGGGAGCTGCGGCTCTACCTCGACCGCGTCGCGGAGCTGTCGATCGACCTCTTCGGCGCCGAGAGCCGCTACGCCCAGCTGCTGGGCACGCCCTAGCCTCCGGACACCGCGGCGTGCGCGCGACGCAGTTCATCGTGGAGGGCCTCGGCCACCTGTCGACGCTCCTCGTGGACGACGCGACCGGTCTCGCCGCGGTCGTCGACCCGCGCCGCGACGTGGACGTCTACCTGGACGCGGCGCGCGCCGCGGATGTCCGGATCAGCCACGTCGTCGAGACCCATCTCCACAATGACTACGTGTCCGGCGCGCGCGACCTCGCGGCGCTGACCGGCGCCACGCACGTGATCGGGGCGGGCGCCGAGCTCGCCCACGAGCATCGCCCCGTCCGGCACGGTGACGAGATCGGGGTGGGCGGGCTGCGTCTCACCGTCCTCGACACGCCGGGCCACACGCCGGAGCACGTGACCTACGCCGTGGCCGACCCAACCAGGGCCGATGAGCCGGTCCTCCTGTTCACCGGCGGCTCGCTGCTCGTGGGCGCGGTGGGCCGGACGGACCTGCTGGGCGCCGAGCTGGCCGTGGAGTACGCCCACGACCAGTTCCGGTCGCTGCACGAGGTCATCCTCCGCCACGAGGACTCGGTGGCGGTCCACCCAACCCATGGCGCCGGCTCGCTGTGCTCCACCGGCATCGGAACGACCCCGTGGTCGAGCGTGGGCTACGAGCGCCGCAACAATCCGATGCTCCAGCCGAGGGACGCCGATTCGTTCGCCCGGGCGCTGCTCGACGGGCAGCCCGCGTTCCCGCGCTACTTCGCCCGGATGCGGCCGCTCAACCAGGCCGGCCCGCGACTGCTCGGCGCGCGCGTGCCGGAGCCGCGGCCGATGGCCGTCGACGAGGCCCGGGCCGCGCTCGCCGGCGATGCCCTGCTGGTCGACCTGCGCACGCCGGCCGAGCACACGGCCGGTCACGTGCCGGGCTCGGTGTCGATCCCGGCGGGCACGTCGTTCGGGACGTGGCTGGGCTGGGTGGTCGACGAGGACCGGCCGCTCGTGCTCCTGCTTGGCGCTCCGGCCGAGTGGGACGACGCGGTGCGCCAGATGCTGCGGATCGGCCACGAGCGGGCCGTGGGTCACGTGCGCGGCGGGTTCCGGGCCTGGGCGGACGAGGGGGCACCGATCGAGGCCGGCGGCAGCCTGACGCTCGATGGCCTCCAGCGGCGACTCGCCGCGGGGCGCCCGGCGGCGCCGCTCGTCATCGACGTGCGCCAGCCCGCCGAGTACGAGGACGGGCACGTGCCTGGGGCGGTCCACATCGGTGCCGGCGACCTGCCGGACCGACTCGTCGACCTGCCCCGCGACCGGCCGATCGTCACGATGTGCGCCTCGGGCTACCGCTCGAGCGTCGCCGCCTCGCTCCTGCGCCGGGCCGGCTTCACGGACGTGGCCTGGATGGCCGACGGCATGCCTGCCTGGATGGCCCGCGGCGGACCGGTCGAGCGCGGTCGCGGGTCCGCCGGTGCTGCCGCGTCGGAGGCGGCGCCTCCCACCGGGGCCGCTCACGCCCACTGATCGTCAGCCGACGACGATCCCGAAGAATCCGAGCGCGGTGACCCCCAGCAAGACCAGGTCGAGCAGCACGATCAGGCCCACGGCGCCCCAGGCGAGCACGTTCGCCCGGCGCCCGTTGCGATAGCGGCCCATGAGGCGCTGGTCGTTGATGAGCAGCACCATGAAGACGAGCACGATCGGCAACAGGAGGCCCTGGAGGTTCTGGGTCGCGAGGAGCAGCGGCACGAGGTCGAGCCCGGGCAGCAGCACGACCAGCGCTCCGACCGCCAGGACGAAGGTGAAGATCCCGTAGAAGACCGGGGCGTCACGGAACGGCTTGCCCACGCCGGATTCCCAGCCGAAGGCCTCGCAGATGACGAACGCCGTCGTGATCGGCAGGATGGTGGCGGCGAGCATCGAGGCGCCGAACAGGCCCAGCGCGAACAGGGCCGAGGCGAATTGACCGGCCACCGGCTCGAGCGCCCCGGCCGCCTGGCCCGCGGTCTCGATCGTGACGCCCGCGACGCCCAGCGTGGCGGCCACGGCAACGACGACGAAGACCGCGATCGTGATGGTCCAGATCGCGCCGCCGATCGCGTCGGCACGCTCGAGCCGCAGTTCCTCCTCGGCGATGCCCTTCTCCGCGACGGCGCTCTGGAGGTAGAACTGCATGTACGGCGTGATCGTGGTCCCCACGAGCGCGACGGTCAGCAGCAGCATCGATGGATCGAGGTCGAGCCGGGGGGTGACCAGCGCGGTCCCCACCGCCCCCCAGTCCGGGTTCGCCTGGATCGCCGAGACGATGTACAGCGCGAACACGACGATCACCAGCAGGAATGCGCGTTCCACCATGCGGTAGCTGGCGAACAGGATGAGCGCCCAGAGCGCGGCGGCCGATGCCGGGACGGCCAGCAGGTAGGGAACGCCCACGACCTCCGCGGCCGCCCGGATCCCGCCGAAGTTGGCGATCGTCTGGGCCACGTTGGCGACCAGCAGCACGAGCATGGCGAAGGCGGTCCAGCGAACACCGAACCGGTCGCGGATCAGGTCGGACAGGCCCTGGCCGGTGACCACGCCAAGCCGTGCCGCCATCTCCTGCACGATGGCCAGGATCACCACCATGACCGGGAAGAGCCACAGCATCCGCAGGCCCGTCTCGGCGCCGACGACGGTGTAGGTCGTGATGCCGCCCGCGTCGTTGCCGGCCATCCCGGCGATGATCCCGGGACCCATGACGGCCAGGAACGCGAGCAGCCCGCGCCGGCCGCGGAACCGGCCGCGCAGCCGCACGATCTCGCGCGAGCGCAGCCGGTCGAGGGCGCGGTCCCACCACGGCTGGCGTGGAGCGGGTGCCGCGCGACGGCGGCGTGGCGCCTCGTCCATCAACGCCGCGCGAAGAGCCGCGGCAGCCGCTTCTTCCAGGCCGTCGGCAGGATCGCGTCCATCGCGTCGTCGACGGTCACGATGCCGGCCAAGCGACCATCGCCATCGACGACCGGCACGGCCAGCAGGTTGTAGCGAGCGACGACCTGGGCGACCTCCTCCTGGTCGGCCAGCACGCCCACCGCCACCGGCTCATCGATCATCACCGAGGCGATCCGCGTGTCCGGTGGGGCGACGATGAGGTCGCGCAACGAGAGGACGCCCGCCAGCCGGCCCTCGCCGTCGGTGACATAGACGTAGTAGATGGTCTCGGCATCGGGCTCGAGCTGGCGCAGCCGTTCGATGGTCTGGGCGGCGGTCAGGGTGGCCGGCACGGCCACGAACTCGGTGGTCATGATCCCGCCGGCCGAGTCCTCGGGGTAGCCGAGGAGCTCGGTCACCTCGGCCGCCTCGTCGGTCTCCATGAGCCCCAGGATCTCCGTGCGTGCCTCGTCGGACAGGTCGGCCACGAGGTCGGCGGCGTCGTCGGGCGACATCTCCTCGAGGATGTCGGCCGCCCGGGCGGGCTCGAGATCCTCGAGCACCTCGACCTGAGTCTCGGGCTCCATCTCCTCGATCGCGTCGGCCGCGGCCTCGTCGTCGAGCGAGGCCAGCACCCCGGCCCGGTCTCGGCGGCCCAGCTGGTCGATGATCGAGGCCAGGTCCGCGGGGTGGAGGTGGGCGAGACCCTCGTGCGGCACGCGCAGCTTGAGCGAGGCGATCGAGCTCTCGACCGGGTCGACGTCCTCCCAGTCGATGTAGCGCTCCGGGACGGGCAGCCGGAGGTTCCGGGCGATGACCCGATAGCCACCCTCCATGCCCAGCCGGCGGAGCAGCCCGGCGGCCCCCACGTCGACGGCCACCAGACGCAGGCGTCCCTCGATCTCGTCGAGCCGCAGGTCGTTCACGCGCACGACCTTGCGCCCGTCGATGTCGACGATCTGCTTGTCCATGAGGTCCTGGCGCAGCAGGATCTCGTTGGGTCGCTGCTGGAACCGCCCGATGTCGATCTTCTGGGTGCGCAGCCGGGCTCCACCCTCATCGAGCCGATCGAGCCCGGACCAGGGCAGGAAGAAGCGCCGCCGACCGGTCACGGCGACGAGCCCGGTGACGGTCGGGTAGCGGTCGCCGACGGCGACGAGCAGATCGGCCACCTTGCCGACGGCGTCGCCGTTGCCGTCGACCACGGGCCGGCCGATCGCCTGGCTCAGATAGAGCATCGATGGCACCTCGCGGGCGGGGTCCGGCCCGCCGCGCGTGGCGCGCCTCCCGTCCGGCGGGTGACGCGGATCAGCGCTGGACGGCGGGTCGGACCGGGGCTGGGACGCCGCTCGGGGCGTCGGCGGTCTTGGGTCCGGTCTCCACGTGGGGAGTGATCCTCCGAGGCTGGTCTCGCCGTAGACGGCGCACCGAACCAGGGCGCGAGGCCATGGGGCGGGCTCCGTGGCAGTCCGGCCGCGAGTGTAGCGGCGGCTCTCCGGCCCGGTCAACGAAGGCACCTCGTGCCCTCGCGCGACGCGGTTGGCCGGGCCACCCCCGGACCTTCGGCGGGGGGCTGACCGGTACTTCCCGGTGAGGCGGTTTGGTGGGGTCCGGTGGCAGCATGGGGGACGATGCAGGAAGGTCCCGAAGTGCGCGATTCACGACCCCGCCACAGCTCACCGGCGACGACGACGCGACACTCCGGCGGGTGGCCCAGATCCGTCGGCAGCTGGCTGCGCGGACCGCGCCGCCGGCCCCCGGCGCAGACGCGCGAGGCGGTCCTCGCGGAACGGCTCGAGATGCTGCTGGGCATTGCCCGCCGGCTGACCCGGACGCTTGAC
>Ga0136617_10004511_pt1 | contig 12466 bp, 12 predicted proteins | sample AntDrymUQ3222106_2_FD_129672 | JGI IMG/M metagenome (GOLD analysis project Ga0136617, IMG submission 129672) | Polar desert sand microbial communities from Dry Valleys, Antarctica - metaG UQ322 (21.06) | ecosystem: Environmental > Terrestrial > Soil > Desert | place: Antarctica: Dry Valley...
TCACGGCGCCTGCAACGACACTCCGCCCGCGGAGTTCGAGGACCTCTACTACGCTCAGCGGCCAGCGACACCCGTCGCGTGAATCAAAGACGCGGAGTCTCCATCAAACCCAGGGCGATTCAGCCGAGTTGCCGCGCACCCTTCAGGTCGCGTGCATTCTCCGCTCGTGACCCTGTACGCCGTCTCGGCGGCCGCGTCCTTCTTGGGCACGGCGCCGAGTCTAGGGAGGCAAACGGAGCTCATAGGTCCCGGTATTCGCAAGGACGGCGCTACGAGCGAAGTGCGACCTCCGGTCCGCCGTGCTGTTGTCGTGAGCGACGACGTCTAGCCTCGCGGCACGGCGGCGACGCGTCTGCCCCGGGTGCTCGTGCGATGAAATTCATCTTGAATCTGAAGGACTGCCTGGCTTTGACGTTTGTCGGATCCGATAAGTCGTCGAGGTACGCATCGAATGCCCCCTTGAGACTGGCATGGAAGGCGGTGCGATTGATAACCATCTTCGTGCCGTCGATCCGTACCAACGGACCCACAGACCACACGCGACTGTCGCCCTTCACCTCGGCCTGATGGAGGATGCCGCAGCGAAACTCGTTGTAGACCCGCTCGGCTTGCGTGGGCGCTGCGAAGTGGTCCTTAAAAACTCGATTGGTCCTCAGAAACCGGCAGAACACCGCTTTCGAGCAGCCGTCTGTGTCAGTTAGTCCGTCTGCGAACGCGCCCAGCGTCTCGACTAGGAGGCAATCCAAGGCCAAGACTGCGAATCCGAAGCGTCGTTTCGCAGCTGGTCGATTCCGCTCTGCCGCTACGAGGCGATCGATCGGCTTGAGGTACCGCTGGGTGATACGAGCTCGAAATATCGAGATAGCGACCGGCCAGTCGGTGCTGTCCGGTGCGTCGAGTTGCAGTGATATCCAACGTTGCGCCGAGACGCCAGGCGCAATCTCCAAATCGTCACCTCTCGTCTAGTGGGCTTGCTGCAGACTTCGGGACGTTACAGCCTGAGCCGCCGCACGCAACCGCGATTTGGTTCCGATGGATCTCGCGATGGTTAGCGGAGTGAGGGGTTTCCCGCCGCCGGCCTGACGGTTGCGCTGATACGGGAGGCATCCGGGAGGTAGGACTTGTCGCGGCACGTTTCGGACAGGCCGCGCAGCTTTCCGAGGCAGCCATTCAAGCCGCACTATCCGTCACGCCCGCGAACCGGACACACGCCGCCGGCAGTGCTCGCTGCCGGCGTCGAGAAGCGCGACAACGCCGCGACGAGTCGTGGCGACGATCCTCGTCCCCTGGCCGGGTGTTCCGGTGCAGAGCGTCGAGACCTTTGTGATCGAGTTGCGTGCAGCCCCAGATCAGGAACAGATCTGCCCAGTCCAGATCGGCGCGTGCCTGTTCGACCGTGCGCCGGGTCAGACCATCGACGAGGCGTATTTCGACCTTCCCACCGATGGCACCCGCCAGATCCGTCCTCGTAGCCGGCGGTCCGCCCACCACCACGATCCGGCGAACGCCGACCTTGGCGCAGGCATCGACGAAGCGCGTGCGCTTCGTTCGTTGGCGGACCCCGCGCACCGATCGCAGACCGCTGGCGCGCTCGCCGCGAGGATGACCGCTCGCGGGCGCGCCGCACGAGTCGCCGCCTCGCAGCGCTGATCAAGGCGAACGCGTCGCGGAGCACGCCTTCCGCGGCGTCGAGCTTCGCCGTATTGATCCGGGTCTTGCGGGGTTCGTGAGGCCAGTTGCCTCCAGAGCCGCTCGCGCCTGCGTCTCGTGCCCGGCGAACCCGAGCAACCGGAGGAACCCGCCGATGTCGACGTCTGGGCGGGAAAAGGGAGTCGGTCGCTGCTGTTCCACGGCATTGACAGCTTACTACGTAGGGACGACCATGCAGCACGTAGTACGTACCAATGGCCACGTACTACGGGCGAAAGGGGAAACGCCAATGGAGATGCGGATGCCGGCGATTCGGTATCGGCAAGGAAATCGAACCATGTACGTGACTGCGGGAAGCCCCCAGGCGGTCATCAAGTTCATCGAGGCCCCACGGCTTTACGACCCGCGCCGACCGCAGGAGCCGGGGAATCGGACGCTCGACAAGAGCCATCTGCAGGGAATCGTCCACTACCTCGAGGAGGAGCCGAACTTCGTGATCGGTGCGACCACCCTTTACGTGCGTCCAGGCATCGTCCGCTTCCACGTCGTGGGCGATAGCGATGCCGACGAGCCAGTGCAGATGGGCTACATGTCCCTCCCGATCGATACGCGCTTCACGATCGGAGACGGTCAGCATCGCCTGCGCGCGTACGAGCAGGTCCTGCAGAAGCATGGGGGCGATGAGCACGACAAGGTCCTGGACAACATCCGCCGCAGCGGCACCCCCGCGATCATCGTCGAGGAGCAGGACGCCGCGAAGACCGCGCAGGACTTCGTGGATCTTCAGCGCAACGTCAAGCCGCTCTCCTCGTCGCTCGGTGCGGCGCTCGACCGGCGCTGGGGCATCAACCGGCTGGCGATGGAACTCGCGAAGTCGACGGTGCTGCTAAACGACGGTCAGCCAGGCAACCGCATCGAGTACCTGAGCCAGTCGCTCAGCAAGCTCTCGCCGAAGATGTACACCTTCGCCTCTTGGCGCTACGCGGTGGGGGTCCTCCTCGTCGGGTTCTCGCGCGGCGGCGGACGCCGACAGCTCGATCAAGCGACGGAGAAGGTCCTCGCTCGCGAGACCTTCGAGGACTGGCACCGCCGTCTGCGGGAACTGTTCGACGAGGCGGCGACGAAGATGCCCGGCTGGTCCTCGGTCGTCCGCGGCGAGTTGCCCGTCCCGCAATTCCGCGAGCGCTACGTGCTCGGCTCCTCCGCCGGCCTCATGGTGTTTGCGGCGGCAATGCACGACACGATCGGCCGCCCCGGCGCGGCGTCCGGGGCGATCGCCATGCTCGCGGCCATCGACTGGCTCAAGGCGAGCGACGCCGGCCGGCAGGCATTCTTCGAGGGGACGATCCTCCAGGGCGGTAAGGTCGTGAGCGCGTCGTCGATGGTCGATGCCGCGCGCAAGCGCCTCGCGCAGGCACCGCGGACAGGTGCCGCCGCATGACGAGCACACGGAAGACCGCCACGCGACCCAAGACGTCCGCGGCGTCCGCGAACACAGTGACGGTGCAGCTCGTGCCGTGGCAGGCCAAGATCCTCGCGGCCATCTACTACCTCGGCCCGGGGAAGATCCATCCGTACGAGGACATCGTCGTTTCCGCGTTCGAGCACTTCCGGGACGAGGCGCGTTTCCAGCTGCGGGGCCACCCGGAGTACCCGGACTCGTCTGACCTCCACAAGCCGTTGTACAAAGAGCTGAAGAGGGCCGGCTACGTCACCGCGCGGGACAAGCGGTTCGGCCTCACGACTCTCGGCACCGCGGTGGCCCAGCAGTACGCGGAGTCCCTCGGGGGTGGCGTCGCGCCCGGCTTCGCGATGCGGCTGGATCGCGAGAACGAGAAGGAGCTGAAGCGCCTCATGGGCACTGAGGCGGTGAAGCGCTTCCAGGAGCACGGGTTCGGGACGGTCATCGATACCGACTTCCACGAGTTCTTCCGCACAAGTGTGCGCATGCCGATTCGTGGCACCGGCACGTTCGCGGGCCGTTTGGCGCAGGTCGCTGCCGTCATCGAGGAAGCGCGGCGGACCGGCAGCGCGGAGGCTGAGGTCGTCGAGCTGGTGCGGCTCGCGCTGCTGGAAAAGTTCAAGGCGCTCATCGCCGCGATGGGAGGGAAGTCGTAGTGGCCGAGGCACTTCGCATCAGGAAAGAGAAGCCCCGCATCGATGTCCGGCACGCGCTTGATCTCCTCGGCGCGTCGTTCAAGGGTGACCACGTGGGCGGCATGGCCGAGTGGCTCAAGAACGCCGTGGATGCGTACATCCGCGAGGACACGCCCGATGCCGAGCAGTACATCGTCGTCCACCTGAAGCTGCCAGCGCGCAGGACCGACTGGGTGTTCGAGTGCGTCGACTTCGTCGGGGCCTCGTACGAGGAGATCAACGAGGATCTGATGATGTGGTGCGACCCGAATGCGGCATCGAAGGGCGGGAAGTTCGAGGTCTACGGCGGCCACGGCAACGGCGGGAAGTTCCACATGCGCGAGAACTTCCGCGAGGCCGAATTCATGACCTACCGCGACGGTCTGCTGACCGCGTTCGCGTTCGAGGACAAGGACTACGGGTTCGACCAGCGCTACAAGGGCGCCGCGATCGAGCCGGCCAAGGCGATCAAGATCGCGGGCCTGGACCTGGCGATCCTGCCGAAGCCGGTCCGCGAACGCTTCGAGCGCGGTGACGTCACGTTTACCCTGGTCCGCGGTATCGGCCCGCTCCCCGCGCCAAAATGGAAGGACTGGCGCGAGTTCAAAGAGAAGCTCCAGCGGCACGGTCAGTCCAAGCAGCTCCTCGACCGTGTGCCGACCACGATCGCCGTCAACGGCAAGATCGAGATCTTGGACCTCGACGCGCCGAAGATCCCCGCGAAGCCCGGGTTCGAGCAGCCGGTCGTGAAGGACATCCCCGGGACGCTGTCGCTCGACGGCGAGCAAGTGAAGTTCACGAAGGACGGCTCGTCGCCCGGCAAGCTGACGCTGCGGACGGCGGCGGAGCCGTTCGCCAATAAGGGCGCGGACTCCGCGCTGAACGCCATCGACATCCGGGGCAAGGTCGGCGTCATCGCGTCCTACCGGATCATGTCGCTCGGGATCCGGAACGTCATCGGCGGCCAGTTCATCTATGGGGAGTGCCACTGTCCGGTGCTGGAGCAGCTCGGCTGCAAGGAGAACGACCGGAAGCAGCTCGCGGAGAACGACTACTCGCAGGCGCTGTTGCACTGGATCGGCGAGGAGGTCGATCGGCTCGCCGCGAAGCTCATCGAGAAGCAGGACAAAGAGAAGATGGACCAGTACGCGGCAGTCACCCGACGGTTCAACGCCCTGCTCAACAAGTGGAAAAACCGCTTCCTGGAGAAGCTGTTCATCGAGGTCAGCGGCGGCCCGGGCATCGGCGCTGGATTCGGCGGCACGGGCGGCGGCGGCAACCCCGAGGGTAAGGGCGGTGGCGGCGGGGGCGGCAAGGGCCGGGCCGGCGAGGGCGGCGACGACGGCGGCGGCGCAGGCGACGAGAAGAAGAAGGCGCCGAAGTTCCCGCTCGTGCTCATCTCGGGCCAGGACAATGACCCCGAGACGGACGAGCCGGTGATGCTCGACCCTCGGCAGGAGGTGATCTATCAGCGCCCGGGCGACACCGCGAAGAACATCTGGTGGATCAACGGTCAGCGTCCGCTCGCCGACAGGCTTCTTGCCGGGGGTCCGACCTCGGAGCGTTGGCGCGACTATCTCCTTCAGCGCTACATCGACATCATCCAGACGTACGTCCTCGGCCAGCGCTGGAAAGAGGCCGTGGACGCTAGCCCAGACGACGTAACCCAGTGGATGCTGGAGACAATCGGGCGCATCCAGGACTCCGCGACCCGGGACCTGGAGGACTTCATGTTCGGCGCCGCCGGCGGCGGCAACGGCGAACAGCCCCCGGCCTGACCGAAGGTGACAGCACTGCGGGCGACCTCGCCCAACGCGGCCCGCTGGCGGCGTCGTCGCGACGTCGCCACGACGGCCCGCATCATGTCGAGGGTCCCGCGGACCGACACCAAGCCGGAGATCGCGCTGCGGCGAGCGCTCTGGCGCCGCGGCCTACGCGGGTGGCGACTCGACGTCGCGAGCCTGCCCGGTCGCCCGGACGTCTGCTTCGCCCGGGCGAAGCTCGCGGTGTTCGTGGACGGCGCGTTCTGGCACGGCCACCCAAGCAAGTTCCACGCGGGCGTCGCTGGTCCTTACTGGGACGAGAAGATCTGGGGTAACCGGCTACGCGACCGTCGCACGAATCGGGAGCTGCGGCGGCTTGGCTGGCACGTGGTTCGGGTGTGGGACTTCGAGGTGGCGAAAGACGCAGTGGGTGTCGCCGACCGCGTCGCTCTCCTGTACGACGCCCGCGTCGATGAGGTAGCCGGCGATCTTGTGCGCGATGGCGTGCGCTAGCGGCGGCGGCACTGCGTCTCCGACCTGCTCGGCCACATGCTCGTAGTACCCATGCCACTTGAAGCGGTCCGGGAATCCCTGGATCCGTGCGCCCTCGCGGAGCGAGATCAGTCGATCCTGGCTGTAGTGGAAGTACCGACCGCTGCCCGGGTTGCTGAAGTTGGAGGTCAGCGTGAACGCTGGCTGGTTCGGATCCATCCGCCCGTACGAGCCGGGGAACCCCTGCCTCGGTCGCAGGCGCTTCGGGAGATCCTCCAGCGCTTGGCCGGGTTTGAGGGCGCGCACGCGCTTCAGGTTGGTATCACGGATCGACCGGCTCACGTGATGGAACACACGCTCCCCGCTCGCGACCCGCATCGCAGCCGCGTAATAGCCGAGCCGGCGTAGCTCCGCGTCGGGATCGACGCGCGACACGAACGAGAGCGCCCCGGATCCGGGTCCGCGCGGGGGTAGGTCTCCGAGCGCCTCGCGCACGGTGACGAACGGCAGCAGGCCCGGAATGCTCGCATCGTCGGTGTGCGTCTCATCCGGCGCCACGGGCTGTCCATCGACCAGGTCGTCCCTGACCGCGACGTAGAACAGCCGGATGCGGCGCTGCGGCACGCCGAACGCCGCGGCGTTGAGGAGCATGGGCGTCACGCGGTAGGCGAGGGCTTCGAGGCACGATACGAGTTCGTCGTGCATCTGGCCGCCGTGGAGACCCCGCATCTGACGCACGTTCTCGACGACGATCGCGAGCGGACGTGTCGCCGCCGCGTATCGCAGGACGACCCGGAACAGGTAGTTCCGCTGGTCATCGACGTGCCGTTTCGTCGAGGCGCCATTGGAGAACGGCTCGCACGGCGGCGACGCGAGTAGCAGGACTCCAGCGTGGCCGCGAGGGACGTACTCCCGGTACATCGCGTATGCGTCGTTGACGGTCATCGATGGCGCTAGCGTCTTCCGCAGAGCCTTCGCGGTGGGGAAGTTCTCCTTGAACGATCCGATTGCCGACGCGTTCGCGTCGACGCCGAGCGACGGCACGAACTGAGCCCGCTGACAGAGGCTGAAGCCGAGGGAGAATCCGCCGCTCCCGGAGAAGAGATCAATCAGAGCGACGGTCACGCCAACCAACTCTAGCCACCGCCGCGCGGCCCCGCCACCGCTTGACGGCTATCCGTCGTCCTCAGCGAGCTGCTTTCGCACGAGCGCGCCAAATCGGGAGCCGAGTTTCTCGACAGCTGCGTCCTGAAGAAGGCGAACGCGAGCCTCCTGATACCGATATAGGTACGCGATTTCCCGAATCGAGAGGCGCCGCTTGCCGTCAAGCCCGAGGCGTCGGGTCAGCACGAGCGCTTCTCCGGATGTGAGTCGTTCCTTCATCGCCTCGGGCAAAGTCCGCGGCTCCCGCGACATGTCCACGGGAGCATCTTCGGCAGACACTTGCGCGCCTTCGTCGAGTGTCGGGGGGGTGTTCGCGTCGGCGCCATTCTCGGGCGGCCCGCTGATCAAGTGACCGTCAGCTCTCGCCGGTTCGTTGACCGGCGGCGCTTCGGGCCGCTCAGCGACGGTCTTGCGCGAAACCGCCTTCCCGGTTCCGGCTCGGTCATTCGGCTTGGGGAGGTACGTCGCCGCCCACAGAGACACATTGGGCATCGGGTGAGACCACTTGTGCGCGCGAAGCATCGCAGCGAGGTGCGCATCCATCGAATTGAGGGCGGTACGCTCCAGGTAGTGAACACGCGCCGGATCGATTTTCAGTTCAGCGGCGCACTCCGCGAGGCTCCGCGGCGGGCGCCCATCCAACCCGTAACGCAGCCGCAGCACGCGCCACTCTAACGGCGTGACGGCCTGGTACGGTCGCAACGGCTCGCCATTCGCAGGTTCACGGATCTCGGGAAGCAGGCGATGCAGCTTGCGGCCCGGATGGCGCAGCCTTCGAAACGCCTTAGCTTCGATCTGTCGAATGCGCTCTCGGGTGACGCCGAAGTGGACCCCGATCACCTCCAGCGTTCGGCGGGATCCTCCGTCAAGCCCGAACCGCTTGACCAGCACCTCTCGTTCGCGCCCCGTGAGCTCATCGAGTGCCGTGTGAACGGCCGAGTACTGCACTGCGTCGTCCGACCTGCTCATCCAATCGTCCGTCGCAGCGGGCATCCACCGTTCGTCCAGCGTGTCCAACGACAACATCGGGCGAAGGGCGGCGGGCGTATCGGCAGGGATTGAGTGCGGCGCGTGCTCCTTTTGAAGCCACGGCGCCTTCTCGTACATGTGGACGGGAATGCGAATCGCCCGGCCCTCATCCTGCACGGACCGACTCATCGCTTGCCTGAGCCACCACGTCGCGTACGTGCTGAATTGGAAGCCGAGATCCGGATTGAATTTCTCGATGGCTCGGATCAGACCGACCACGCCAATCTGGCACAGGTCAAAGTACTCGACGCCGCGCGCCGCGAAGCCTCGCGCCGTGTCGGCCACGAGTCGCAGGTTGCCTTCGACCAAGCGCTCCGCCGCCGCCGCTCCCGCACGCTTAATGGAACCGACGTCAATCGGCATGGAAAGCGGCGGTCGCGGCGAGACGCGCGCGAGCTGCGCAACGTAATCGATCGCGGCGCGCGCTGCGAGCAGGTCGTCGTAAGGTCGATCCTCGGCGGCCTTGATCTGCGCGTCAGTGGGGAAGGACTGCCAATGCCCAACCAACGCGAGGAGATCGCTCAGGGTGGCGTCCGCTTGGAGCCGCTGGACGTATCGCGTCAGCGCGATGCGCCTCACTTGCTTGCCCACGACTTCCTTGGTCACTTCCTTGTACGGCGGCAGGCGGAGCCACAGGTTCTCCGTCGGCGTGTCGAATGCCGTAGCGGTGCTCACGGCGTGGAACCTCCCCGCGCCGAGGTCCAGGAACGGGTCGCGAGCTCTCTTGAGAACTTCGAGCAGGGCCACTGGATTGACCACCGCACCTCGAAGCGAAGACAGCTGCGCCGCCAGGTCTCGGTAGTGCGCGGTCCCGCGACCGCAGAGCGCGGTGTAGGCCAACGCCTCAAGGCCCGGCCGCGGAGCACGAAGCATCGTCGGCGCCAGCCAACGCCGCCTCACCTCCAGGAAAGCGAAGTCACGCCGCAGGTCGCACGACCGCGGATCGAGGAACTCGCAGGTCGAGCAGTCGAAGTCATTGGACGTGATACATGCCGGCACATCCGTGCCGCCCATGCGCGTCCGAGTGCCTTCCCAAAGGCGGAACGGCGTCGGCGGGACAGCCTCACCCGCAGGTTCTCTTTCCAAGAACTCCCCTATTGTCCTGGCGATGGTCGCACGGCCGAGGGCTTGGGAACAGCCCCACTACACTCGGGGTGTTTGCGGCTGACCTGGCGAGCCGATACAAACCCAAGGATGCAGATGCAGCGAGGCGTGCGTCCTCGCGCGAATCTCCAAACTCTCGGCAAGGGGCACTAGCCGTCGTGGCTCGCCGCCCGCCGTGCCCCTTCTGTCGGCGTCGCGAGACCGCGGAGATCATCTACGGCAGCCCAAAGCTCGACGCTCGCCTGCGCCGGCGGATCGAAGAGGGGCACGCGGTTCTCGGTGGGCCAGCGGCGGGTCAGACCGCGAAATGGGCGTGTCGGTGCGGCAGCGAGTTTGGTGGATCGAGTGAGCTGTCCGCTGCCGAGCGTCTCGATCTGATCCTCCGCCAGGCTCGGGCGCTGACGTCTGTCGATTCAGATCTGCGAACTGCCGGTCTGATCCACGAAGCCCTCGCAGTCGAGAAGGCTCGTCGAGTCTTGCTCAGTTCGGCTCGTGCGGACGCCGAGGACGACGCAGCGCAGAGAGCGGTCGCCGCCCTGCAGCCAACGCGCCCCGACGTTTGGTCTGAGGACGACACGGTGCTGGCGTATGCCCTCCTTAGGCATCGCCCCGGTTTCCCAGGTGAGAAGGACGTTCAGCAGCTGGCGCGGACGCTCGGGCGCTCGCGTGGCGCGGTGATCCGAAAACTTGCCGCGCTCAACGTTGCGGGGGACCTTACCGCTGCTCGGCCACGACGCCGCACGACGGAGCAGAAGATCGTTCGCATCTACGCGAAGGAGCTTGAGAAGCTGCGGCGCTACGCTCGGAAGGTCTTGCTGCTCCGGCGGCAACCGGCGGCGGTCGGTCCGCGCCGGCGAGCGACACGAGCGACGCGCTTCGAATTTTGGTCCGCGTTGAATGACCTGATGGACCGCGAGGGCACCACTGTGAAGGTTCGCCCTGCGGACAGTCGCAACTGGAAGGGGTACTCGATCGGGCGCGCGGGTTTCGGCATCTCAGTGACGCTTAGTACTCGCGAGCAGCGTGTCGGCTGCGAGTTGTACATCGGGCACCGCGACGCCAAGCACGCCTTTGATCAGCTTGAATTGGAGCGTTCATCCATCGAGCGCGCGCTTGGCCCACTGGAGTGGCAACGTCTGCCCGCGAAGCGCGCTTGCCGGATCGTTCAGTACCGAGCCGCCGTCCTCGGCGATCCCGAGGAGTGGCCCGCACTTCTTTCCTGGTGCAAGGAGCGCGTCGAGGCGTTCCACAAGGCCTTCGCCCACCGTGTCGAGACACTGGTTCTAGTAAAGCGCTGAGGTCGCCGATGGCAAGTACCGGCGCACGATAGAGAGTCTCGCTCGGCTCCCAGCGCGGGGCGGGCTGGTCGCGTGGACGCCCGGCTCGGACCAGGAATGCGTTTCGCAGGCGCCGTCCCAGCAGCACCCGCATTTGGGAGGACTTGCCTTGACGACTAAGGCGAAGAACGCCTCGCGTGACCGTATCCGGCTCACCTTCCACGGTGGCCGATCGTCTTCCGCCTTCGCGGCGCCTAGACCGATCGGTCTGCCGGCCCGCTTCGCGATGCCGCGCAGCCGCTCAGCCTGTCGGCTGTCGGCCGGCTTTGGACGCGCCCCCGATGCTGAAACTCCTCCGTGAGTACTTGCCGACACTCTCGGGGGAGGGATCCGTTGTTCCGTCGAAGCGACTACGCACAATCGTGAATCAGTCGGTGGAAAAGCGGGACCCCCGGTGGTGCACCGGGGCGCTGTCGCTCCCAGTGCAACAGAGCTCGAACGGCTCTTCGAGGCCGTTAACGACAGTCTGCGCATGTTGGACAGTTATCGCGGATATGCCTACGCGCTGCAGCATCTGTCTACGGCAACGCGAACGGAATTGAAGTTCAGTACTTGAAAAGCTTAATTCCTGCGTTTCTTGCCTACCTTCGCGGAGGGAGCGACTGCGCGCGCAGGAATAGCAGATATGCTATGCGTGTGTTCCGTGGCGCCGATGCGTTCGGCTGTATTGTCGAGCAGGTCCCACCAAGCGAAGGCTCGATAACTACACTGCTGCATCACGGGCAGTCGATGGATCGTTCACTTCCACCCCGACGTAATCATGTGGCTCGCTACGTGCCACAGTGACCCCGACGCAGTCATGGAGATCAACGTTCGCTTCAGTCGCATCTTCGATCTTCTCGAGCAATACGGTGTCGCCATCGGAGCGCCGAGAGTCAGCAAGCTGCAAGGTTTCGCGAATCTATGGGAAATGCGCGTGCGCCACCCTACGGGCGCTTATCGGCTCTTCTTCGGGATCAAGGCAAGTCAGTTTGGTGTCGCTCGGGGCGCATGGAAGAACGATGACCGCTTCGCGCCAATCGTCTATGTCCGGGCTAACGAGGCCGTTGAAGCCTACCTGGAGACTCTGTAGGGAGGTGTGCACGTGAGGTGGCAAGAACTAAAGGCCGAGTGGAATCAGAACCCGAAGTACCGCGCGGCGCTGCGCACCGAATTTCCGTACCGCCATCTCGCGGATGAGTTAGTTGCAGTTCGGGCCGGACTCGGTCTGACGCAGGAGGAACTTGCGGCGAAGATGAAGACGAGCCAATCAGTCATTGCACGCCTCGAGTCGGGGCGTCACCCCGTGACGACAGCCACATTGTCCCGAATTGCGACTGCGTTGGCAATGAATTGGCGCATTGCATTCGAGCCGGGAGATCTCTCCGAAATGGAGGTTCTGGCCGGCTTCGAAATCCAGATGCCAAAGCCGCGAGAGAGCTCGGTGCCATCGACCGCTAGGTCGAAGAAGCGCGCCAAAGCGTCTGCTGGCGAGAACTCGTACGCCCTAGCGGCGTGACCATGTCGCCGAAACCGAGTACTCCCTCGCCCGCCACCGTTCTAGCGCCCACCTCGCCTGACGACTGGAAGCGAATCCGTCGAGTGGCACCCGTGGCGACATTGATTGAAATCTCGTTAGTGCAGTTGGCAAGTTCCACGCATGCCTCTGCTTTGCCGGACACGGACGAACATGCTGCTGCGGGTGTCGGATTCCGTACGCGATTCGAATCCAATGCGACACAACTCCGCGTCTGGGTCGTCTTCACGATTACTTCGCAACCCGCAACGTTCGACCTCCGCGCGACTTATCGA
>Ga0136617_10004512_pt1 | contig 12465 bp, 12 predicted proteins | sample AntDrymUQ3222106_2_FD_129672 | JGI IMG/M metagenome (GOLD analysis project Ga0136617, IMG submission 129672) | Polar desert sand microbial communities from Dry Valleys, Antarctica - metaG UQ322 (21.06) | ecosystem: Environmental > Terrestrial > Soil > Desert | place: Antarctica: Dry Valley...
GCACCGGCAAGGTCTCACTCCACGCCCCCATCGCAGAAGGCCCCCTCCGCGAGCGTCCACAGCGTCGTGCATAAGGCTTAAGAGCCTTATGCACGGCGAGCCATCAGCATTTCAACACTTCAGCTTGTCAGCTTTTTGTTTGCTGACCAGCTACTAGCCCGAGGCCTCGTGCATCAGGGCCTTGTATACCTGATGCAGATAGTCAGAGACGGTGACTACGGTGAACACGGCGGCCACGAGGCGGGTTACGCGGGGCGCGAGCACGAGGCCGTAGGTGAGGAGGGAGGCCACCCACACGCTGAGGCAGAACTGGCACGTCAGGAGCTCTCCCACGGATCTTCGCAGGCCTTCGCCCCTTGGCTTCTCGTCGACCTTCTTGGGGCTCTCCTTCTCCTCGAGTTCGGTAAACGGGGCGCGCAGGGGGCTCGTTATCGCATCCTGGGAGCCGAGCAGGCTCAACTTGTGGGTCGCCATTCCGAGCAGCGCGATGTCTTTCACGTCTAACCGTTCCGGTATGGACCTACCCGTAAGCCTAGCTGCCAGGAGGAAGACGGCGAAGACGAGGTTGAAAGCCCCCGCCAGCAAGCCGTACGAGAACAGCGGTACGTCTTCGCCCTGCTTGTACTCCTCGAAGGTTCCCTCCGACGGTCCGTCATCGTTCATGATCGCTCCTCGCGTGATTATGCTTGTCCTTTCGCGTTCTCAATGTGTATCCCCTTTGCATCACGATGCCTAAACATGCGCCCCGAACTCACGGGGCGCTGCTGATCCTCCAGTTCACCCTCCCGCCTAGGGGTCTTCCGGCAACCCGTATTATCCGCCTTCTCGAAACGGCGTGCCGGTCACAGACGCGCACCTCGACAGTTTGATGCGGCAAGAAAAAGGGCAAATGAGCGCTAGAAACGAGTGAGAAGGTCGCGCGGCCAAACGGGCCCGGACAGGAAGGACACCACATGACAGAGGACCAGCACAGGCAGCAGGACCCGACGCAGCAGTATCCGCAACCCGAGTATCCCGAACAGACCCAGATGGACCAGCACCCCGGCCTCGAGCAGGATATGGCCCCCGAGCCTGACTACGGCGTCGAGACCTACGAGGGGAGCGGCAAGCTCGAAGGCAAGAAGGCTGTTATAACTGGTGGAGACTCAGGTATCGGGCGGGCCGTCGCGCTCGCCTTCGCCCGCGAAGGTGCCGACGTCGTGATCTCCTACCTCGAAGAGGAGGAGCCAGACGCCGAAGAGGCGGCGCAGGCCGTCGAAGACTCGGGACGCAAGGCCCTCAAGGTACCGGGAGACGTAGCCGAAGAAGGCCAGTGCCAGGAACTCATCCAGAAGGCCGTAGACGAGTTCGGCCGGATAGACGTCCTCGTCAACAACGCTGCCCACCAGATGACGGTCGAAGGGATAGCCGACGTCTCGACCGAACTGCTCGACCGAACGTTCAAGACCAACATCTACGCGATGTTCTGGCTGGTCAAAGCGGCCCTCCCGCACATGCCCGAGGGCGGTTCCATCATCAACGTAGCCTCCATCCAGGCCTACCAGCCTTCACCGCCCCTGCTACCCTACTCGAGCACCAAAGGTGCCATCGTCACTTTCACCAAGGGCCTCGCCCAGGAGGTCGTCCAGTACGGACTCCGAGCGAATACAGTCGCGCCAGGTCCGGTGTGGACCCCGATCATCCCGGCCTCCATGCCCGGCGACACCGTCTCCAGCTTTGGGGGCACCTCCCCGATGGGCCGCCCGGCCCAGCCCGCCGAACTAGCCCCAGCCTTCGTCTTCCTCGCCTCCCAAGAGGCCAGCTACGTCAACGGCGAGACCCTCGGTGTTACAGGAGGCCAGCCGCTGCCGTAGGACCAAGCAGCAGGCTCAGCAAGACCAAGAAATCAGAAGGCTTGAGAGTGCTGACGGCTGATAGCTGACACCTATTCGACGATGCGCTAGGCTACAGAGCAGAAGGAGCGTTGAGACGTTTTTGGGAATCATCGTCCAGAAGTACGGCGGGAGCTCGGTGGCGACGGCGGAGCATATTAGGGCTGTCGCCGAGAGGGTGAAGAGGGTCCACGATTCTGGCCTCGGCGTCGTCGTGACCGTCTCGGCGATGGGCAAGCAGACCGACAGGCTGCTGCGGCTCGCTGGCGAGGTCAGCCGCGACCCCTCGCCGCGTGAGATCGACCAGCTGCTCTCTACGGGCGAGCTTCAGTCCGTCGCGCTCCTGGCGATGGCCCTGCACGACAGGGGCGTCGCCGCCACCTCGCTCACCGGCCTGCAGGCTGGCATGAAGACCACGGGGCGCTACGGCTCGGGGGTTATCTCGGGTATACAGCCCGACCGCCTGCGCGGCCTGCTCGACGAGGGACAGGTCGCCATCGTCGCTGGCTTTCAGGGGGTCAACGCCCTCGGGGATATCATGACGCTCGGGCGCGGCGGGTCGGACACGACGGCCGTAGCGCTCGCGGCGGCGCTCGGGGCGGAGCGCTGCGAGGTCTTCACGGACGTAGACGGCGTCTACACTGCCGACCCGCGCATCGTGGCCGGGGCGCGGCGCATACCCGTCGTACTCTCCTCGGAGATGGCCGAGATGTCGTGGCGGGGCGCGAAGGTGATGCACCCGCGGGCCGTAGAGCTAGGGGCGTTGCACGGGGTCGAGATCCACGTAAAGAGCTCCTTCAGAGAAGGTCCTGGTACGATCATCACGGGAGGTAACGGTTTGGAACACCTCGAGACCCGCGAGACGGTCGCCGGTATCGTCCACGACCTCGATGTCTCACGCATCACCCTGACGGGCATAAAGACGGGCCCAGGCACGATGAGCCGCGTCTTCTCCCCCCTGGCCGAAGCGGGCATCTCCGTCGACGTCATCGTGGAGAGCGCCCCGAAAGAAGGCACCTCGGATGTAGCCTTCACCGTCCGTCGCGGCGACTTCGGTGATGCCCTGCGGCTCGCGGGCGCGGTCGCGGAAACTCTGGACGGGCGGGTCGAGGGCGAGGAGGAGCTCGGTAAGGTCTCAGTCGTCGGGACGGGGATGCTCAATCGCCCTGGCTACGCGGCGCGGATGTTCGCGACGCTCGGGGAGGCTGGTATCCCGATAAGGCTCGTCTCTACCTCCGAGATACAGGTGACTTGCGTATTGCCGGCAGGAAGGGTAGAAGAGGCGGTAAGAGTTTTGCACAGGGACTTCGAGTTGGAGGAGAGAGATGTTTAGCGGCGCGTTCACTGCCCTCATCACACCTTTCAGGAACGGGGAGGTGGATGTCGAGGCCCTCGAAGGAATGGTCGAGTTCCAGATCCAGGGCGGGATCCACGGCCTCGTCCCCTGCGGGACTACGGGCGAGACCCCGGCCATGACCGAGGAGGAGGACCGCCTCGTCATAAGTACCGTCGTCAGGGTCGCGAACGGAAGGGTGCCTGTCGTTGCGGGCTCGGGATCCAACAGCACGGACATGGCGATCAAGTACACGACGATGGCGGAGGAGGAGGGTGCCGACGGCTCTCTCCAGGTCGCCCCCTACTACAATAAACCGACCCAGGAGGGGCTGTACAGGCACTTCGCCACGATCGCAGAGAACACGGATCTGCCGATCATCCTCTACAACATCCCTGGCCGGACGGCCGTGACCGTCTCAGCCGAGACCATAGCCCGCCTCGCCGACCTCCCTAACATCGTCGGCGTAAAAGAGTCGACCCTCTCCATGAACATGGTGAGCGACATAAAGAGCCTCTGCGGTGAGGAGTTTGCCATCCTCTCCGGGGATGACCCTATGACGCTCCCCATGATGGCCCTCGGCGGGCAAGGTGTGATCTCCGTCGCCTCCAACGTCGCCCCTGCAGCGGTCTCGGACATGGTCAGGGCCCTGCTCGATGACGACTGGGAGAGGGGCCGCGAGCTCCACTACGAGCTGCTGCCGCTCTTCCGCGCGCTCTTCGTCGAGACGAACCCGATCCCCGTCAAGACGGCATCCTCGATCCTCGGCCTTTGCTCGGACGAGATGCGGCTGCCGATGATCCCACTCCAGGGCGAGAACCTGGACACCCTCCGTCGCGTGATGGAGGAGTCGAACCACCTCCTCCCAACGCCCGAGGAAGTTTGACCAGGATAGCCGTAATAGGGGCGGCTGGCCGCATGGGTCGCGAGATCTGCCGGGCTTCCCTCGAAACGGAAGGCATCGAGCTCTCCGGCGGCACGGTCGAACCGGGCGCCCCCGAGCTCGGCTCCGACCTCGGCGAGCTCTGCGGCTTCGGGAAGACCGGGCTGACCGCCGCAGAAGACCCGCCCGAATCAGCCGAGGTCCTGATCGAGTTCACCACCCCGGAGGCGACCGTAAAGCACCTCTCCTACGGCAAACCACACGTCATCGGGACGACGGGCCTCTCCGACGAGCAGCTGGCGAGGGTCGAGGAGGCTTCGCACAGCGTCCCCATCATACGCGCCCCGAACATGAGCGTCGGGGTGAACCTCATGCGCGAGGTGGTGCGCGAAATCTCGGCGAAGCTCGGCGAGGACTACGATATCGAGGTCGTGGAGACCCACCACAACAACAAGAAGGACGCGCCCTCTGGGACGGCCCTGTTTCTCGCGCACGCCGCCGCCGAGGGAAGGGCAAGGAACCTGGATGAGGTCGCAGTCTACGGGCGGGAGGGTCTGGCGCCCCGACAAGAAGGTGAGATAGGCATCCACGCCCTGCGTGGCGGCGCGGTAGTCGGTGAGCACCGGCTGATCTTCTATTCGGGTGGAGAGGAGGTCGAGGTCGTCCACCGCGCACTCTCCCGCCGCACCTTCGCCGACGGATCTCTGAGGGCCGCGCGGTTCGCCGCGAACGCGCAGGCCGGCTTATACTCCATGGCAGACGTGCTAGAGGGCCTCCCGAACAAATGACCGACGCTTCCACAGTACCCCTGATCCCACGCGAAGTCCTCTTCGGCAACCCCGAGAAGGTAGGACCGCGCCTCTCCCCTGACGGAGAACGTCTCTCCTACCTCGCGCCGAAAGACGGCGTCATGAACGTCTGGGTTGGCCCCGTCGGAAGCGCGGCCGGTGGCGACGATTTCGAGCCCGTAACCGATGACCGCAAGCGCGGCATCAGGGTGTACTTCTGGGCCGAAGACAACACTCACATCGTCTACCTCCAGGACGAGGGCGGCGACGAGAACTGGCGGGTGCACGCCGTGGATACGTCCACGAAAAAGGACCGTGACCTCACCCCCTTCGACGACGTGCAGGCCCAGATCGTGGAAAGGAGCCGCCACTTCCCCGATACGCTGCTCGTCGCGCTGAACAGGGAGACCCCTGAGCTCCACGACGTCTACCGCCTCACCCTCTCGACGGGCGACCTGGACCTCGTCGCCAGGAACCCTGGCAACGCCGTCGGCTGGGTCGTGGACGCACACCTAAGGGTGCGCGCCGCGATGACGGCCACACCGGACGGCGGCTTCGACCTGCTGCTGCGTGATGAAGGCGAAGACGCGGACTGGCGCAAGCTGCTCGGCTGGGGCAAGGAGGACGCGCTCTCGAGCGCCCCCGTCGGCTTTACCGAAGACGGCGAGAAGATGTACCTCATAGACTCGCGCGGGGCCAACGCCTCCCGTCTCGTCCTGCTCGACCTCGAAAATGGCGCGACACAGACGCTGGTCGATGACCCGCGCTACGACGTCGGCCAGGTCGTAACGCATCCCGAGACCCACGAGGCCCAGGCCGCTGCCGTCGAGCGTGCGAGGACGGAGTGGGTCGTTCTCGACGACGATATCAGGGAAGACTTCGCGGTCATAGAGAGCCTTAGCCGCGGAGACTTCGGCGTGACGAGCCGCGACAGGGCAGACGAGAGCTGGCTCGTCGCCTTCACCGCCGACGACGGCGGCGCCTCCTACTACGCCTATGACCGCAAGAACAGGCGCGGCGCGCATCTCTTCGATGCCCGCCCCGACCTCGCGGAGTACACCCTCGCCAGGATGGAGCCCGTCTCCTTCGCCTCCCGCGACGGCCTTACGATAGAGGGCTACCTGACGCTGCCGCCGGCAGGCTCAGCCGGACCCGTGCCGATGGTGCTGAACGTACACGGTGGTCCGTGGGGGCGGGACGGGTGGGGCTACGATCCGGAGGCGCAGTGGTTCGCCAACCGGGGGTACGCGTGTTTGCAGGTGAATTACCGGGGCTCGACAGGGTACGGCAAAGCGTTTTTGAACGCGGGCAACAAGGAGTGGGCCGGCACTATGCACGATGACCTCGTGGACGCGGTCGAGTGGGCCGTCGAGAGGGGCGTTGCCGACCCCGAGCGGGTCGCCATCTACGGCGGCTCCTACGGCGGGTACGCCGCGCTCGTCGGGGCCACGTTCACCCCAGACCTCTTCCGGTGCGCCGTCGATATCGTGGGCCCTTCTAGCCTGATCACCCTGATAAACAGCATCCCGCCTTACTGGAAGCCGCTCCTCGCGACTTTCCACGAGCGGGTCGGCAACCCTGACACCGAGGAGGTCTTCCTAAGATCCCGCTCTCCCCTGTTCTTCGTGGACCGCATCAGGATACCGATACTCATAGCCCAGGGCGCCAACGACCCGCGCGTAAAACAGGCCGAATCGGAGCAAATAGTCGCCGCCATGAAGGAGAAAGGCATAGACCAAGAATACCTGCTCTTCGAGGACGAAGGCCACGGTTTCGCCCGTCCTGAGAACCGCCTGAAGTTCTACGCGGCCGCAGAACGCTTTCTGGCCAAGCACCTCGGAGGACGCGCAGAAGAGTAGAAGTATTCTTCGAGCGGAGTGCGGCTCAACCTTCTGACTCGAAACCGGGCTCGTCCTCCCCCGGTGAGACCAGGGTCTCGACCCAGCCCACATCAACGCCCATACTGCTCGCTATCTCCCCATCAGAGTGGCCGAGCAGCCGCAGGCGTTCGACCTCCTCTGCCAGGCAGACTTCGCCGCGGTCTTCCAAGCTCTCTCCTCGACTTCCAGGCAATACTGCGATGGCCTTCCGAGGATACCATGGGTGGGGGTCAGACGGTCGAAGGCAACTTCAGGCTCATGCCAGGGTAGATCTCATACCCCGAGAGATCGTTCGCCTCGCGGATAGCCTCCACTTTCGGCCTCGGGTCCTCCCAGACCGCGGTGTGATCTATTGCTATCTCCCAGAGCGTGTCTCCTGGCGCGACGGTGTAATGTACGGACTCCGGCTCCGCCCCGGCTACCCCACCCACGTACAGAGCCCCGGCGAGGGCGGCGGCGGCGAACAATGCCCCTAGCCTGCGACGACGATATTTTGCGCGGTCCGTTCTCACAGGGGAAATATAAGGGAGGGCACGTCCGATCCCAACGGTATTTTCTCGCCGCAACCACGCACCGGCCGTCCGGTAGAATCCTATTTATGCGTTTCACGAAGATGCAAGGCTGTGGCAACGATTTCCTCATCTTCGACCCCGGCGAGGTCGAAGGGATAGACTTGCCAGGCCTCGCCAGAAAGGCCTGCGACAGGCACTTCGGCATCGGGGCCGACGGAATCCTTATCCCCGCTCCCTCGGGCGCCGCCGACCTCGAGATGGTCTACCTGAACTCTGACGGCTCGCCCTCTGAGATGTGTGGCAACGGCCTGCGCTGCCTGGCCCGCTACGCGAAGGACCGTGGAATGGTCGAGGGCGAAGCCATGACCATAGCCACCGGTGCAGGCGTCAAAGAGGTCGTCCTCTTCGACGACGGCTCCTCGCGGGTAGACATGGGAACGCCCCGCTTCGACACCGAGGTCGGGGTCAGCGGCTTCCTCTTCCTGCGCGTCTCGATGGGCAACCCGCACGCGGTAGCTTTTCTCGAGGACGAGGCCGCGGTCGAAGTCCTGGACCTCCCTACTATCGGACCACCTATCGAAGAGAATCCCGTTTTTCCCGAGAAGACGAACGTAGAGTTCGGGTTCGCGCGGGGCGGGCACGCCGTCAGGATGAGGATCTGGGAGCGCGGTGCCGGCGAGACCCTCGCCTCGGGGTCAGGCTCGTGCGCCGTCGCGGTCGCAGCGGTCAGATGTGGTCTCGCCCAGAGCCCCGTCAACGTACACCTCGATGGCGGCGTAGTGCAGATAGAATGGTCCGGCGAGGGCGAGCCCGTACACATAAAGGGCCCCGCCGAATACATCTGCGACGGAGATCTCTACACAAATCAAAAAAGCTGACTTGCTGAAGTGCTCGGCTTCCAGGAAGGTACCTTCCTGGAAGCCGCTCACCGAATCTCGACCAGGCCGTGGCGAGTCGCGAATACCAAGGCCTGAATCCGCGAGTGCACGCCCAGCTTGTTCAATATGTTCATTATGTGGGTGCGCTCGGTATCCACGCTCATGTGCAGTTTGGCCGCGATCTCCTTGTTCGAGAGGCCTTCGGCGAGCGCCTGCAGGACTTCCCTTTCGCGGGGTGTGATCTGCTCGATGCTCGCGCGCGCCTCTACCTCTTCCTGGCGGTTCTGTCCGGCAAGGCGGAGCAGCGCGATCAGCTCTTCCTCGGAGAGGAGGGTATCGCCTTCGCCGAGGCGTCGCGTGGCATCGAGTATCGCGTCGACATCGGCCGACTTGTGCAGGACGCCGGCCGCCCCAGCCTCGACTGCCCTGGCATACTCTGCTCTATCCAGGCTCGCGGTCAGGACGAGCGCCGCGAAGTCCGGGTTGGCTTCGCGTAGTTCCCCGATCAACTCGGTGCCCTCTCCGTCCGGCAGGGTGAGGTCTATGACCCCGAGGTCGGCCTCAGAGCCTTCCATCGCCCCGCGCGCCTCGGCGAGCGTCCCCGCCTGGGCGACCACCTCGAACTCGGGCTGCTGATCGAAGACGAACGCGAGCGTCTGACGGAACGAAGCGTGGTCCTCCACAAGCAGGATTCGCTGCATTTCCTCCCTTCGCGGACCTCTCTTGCTATTCTACGCACGAAAACAATATACCAGCTTTGACGGCTTGGATGCCGCCTTATCTCAGGTGTTCGAGAGTTCTCCGGCCTCCCCGCCCGTCAGGATGGCCAGCCCCACCCTGAGAAACACGCGGGTTCCCGCGCCCTCCCTGCCATCGACCTCGAGGTCTCCACCGAGCATGAGGACACGCTCGCGCATCCCCGTGAGTCCCATCCCGTAGGACGTCTCGGGCCCGAAACCCCTGCCGTCGTCCTCGATCTCCACGAGGACCTCACCGTTCACCATACCGAGGGTGACCACCGCGTGCCTGGCGCCTGAATGGCGCCTGACGTTTGCCAGCGCTTCCTGGACGACGCGAACAACCTCGACACCGGCAGGCCCGGAGATCGCGGCCGGAAACCCCTCGTCCACGACCAGTTCGAACTGGCACCCGGCGCCGATCTGGCGGTTCAGTTCGACGATCGACTCCACCGCGCGCACTAGAGGCCGCTCCCTGACGCTCTCGAGCCGCAGGTCGTAGATCGCGTCGCGCAGGCCCTCGACCGCCCTCTTGAGCGCGTCTACCTGGCGTCCTGTCTCTTGTCCGCGGTCCAAGCCCTCGGGCATCCTCTGGAGAACCTGCATCGACTGCAGGGCGTACGTAAGGTCTTGCAAGACGACGTCGTGCAGCTCGCGGGCTATCCGGCGGCGCTCGGCCTCCCGGATCTCGCGCAGGGCCTCCTCGGCCCGCTTGCGCTCGGTAATGTCCTCTACAGTTCCCTCGTAAACCGAGATACCTCCATCGTCGTCATAGACGGCCCGTGCGTTGGCCGAGATCCATACGAGGGTCCCGTCCTTACGGTGCATCTGTACCTCGAACCCGCTCACAAAGCCATCCCGCAGCGCGAGCTGGTAGAACTCCTCCCTGCGTCCTGGCTCTACGTAGAGCTGGTCCCTGATGTTGGAGATGGCCCCGAGTAGCTCCTCGGGAGACCCGTAGCCGAATATCCTGGCCATCGCCGGGTTCGCCGTCAAGAAGCGCCCGTCGACCGTAGTCTGGAAGATTCCTTCGACGGCGTTCTCGAAGATCGAACGGTACTTCTCCTCGGCCCTCTTGCGTTCCTCTTCGGCCTCCCTCTGGTCGGTGATGTCCTCATGGACCAGCACGACCTCCTGGATCGCCCCGTCGGCGTCCCTCACTGGATAGATGAAAGCCTGTACCCAGCGGTGGGCGACGTCGCTCACGCTCGGGATGCTTGCGTCGGGTTCGTATCTGACCGCTGGTACGGCGGTGGCCTTCCCGGCGAAGCCCCGTTCGATGTAGGGCATTATGCCTTTCTGGACGAGCTGTGGGTCTTGCAAGACGTTGTACTCCGGTATCTTGTCGAGCGTCACGCCCCACAGCTCCTCCCACGCCCGGTTGACCCGCAGCGTCCTGCCGTCGGGGGAGAATATCTGGATGCTCAAGAGGGATTGCTCGACCATCAGCCTGAAACGCGTCTCCGAGGCCCGCAGCGCCACCTCGGCCCGCCGGCGCTCGCGGCGCACGTCAGCCTCCCTCAGCTCCCGCTCGATGGCGCTGTTGAGCCTGGCGAGGTTCTCCTTCATGAGGTAGTCGTGGGCTCCTGCTTTCATGGCCGCTACGGCTGCGTCCTCACCGATCTGGCCGCTCACGATGATGAAAGGCAGGTCCACAAAGCCCTTGCCCCTGAGCAACTCCAAAGCCGCCGACGAGTTGAAGGCCGGCATGCCATGGTCGGAGATGACGAGGTCCCAGCTGCGCCCGTCGAGCGCGGCCTCCATGGCCGCCGCGGTGTCGACCCGATCCCAGGTGGGGTCGAATCCACCCCTGCGTAACATCCTCACCAGGAGCAGGGCGTCGTCCTCGGAGTCCTCGACGAGCAAGACTCTCAGCGGCGCGCCCATTCAGGCACCAGCCTCGCCGCGTCCGTGCAGGCCACAGCCCGTGCTACCACGCGTGTATTTCAGGCCGAGGTCCGACCGTCCTTCCGCCAACACGATAATTTGTGTAATTCCCATCACATCAAGCTTCTATTCTATTGTTATCCGGGCGTCGTGGCAAATCGTCGCCGGCGAACAAAATACCCGAAAATCATCCATATGGGGGATAGATCGGTGTCCCTTGCAGGGTTATCATGGTGGTGTCTGTACGCCTGTATACAAGCAAACGCGAAGACCAGCACGGAAGGAGAGAAGATGCAACAAGACCCCAACCTCGGTGGTGAGCGGGAACCAGTCTCGGAAGGCCAGTCCAGAGCCTCGGCGGGGACGATGAGCGCGCAGGACGAGCGAACGTGGTCCGTAATCGCCCACCTGAGCGTGCTCGTGGCGCTCGTCGGCCTTGTGCCTTTCGGGGCCCTGCTCGTCTGGCTGCTCTACAAGGACCGTTCCCAGAAGGTGCGCTTTCACGCCCTGCAGGCGCTCTGGTACCAGGTAGCCTGGATCGTGATCCTCATAGCTTACACCCTCGTCAGCGCCGTATTGAGCCTCGTCATTATCGGCTTCTTCATGTTCTTCTTGCTGCCCATCCTGCTGCTTGTGCCTATTATCCACGGTTGCTACGCGGCCTACAAGGTGAGCCAGGGCGTAGAGTACCGCTACCCGTTCATCGCGGACAGGATAGAAGGCCCGCGACGCGTAGTCTGAGGTGCTCCCCGCCGAGCAAGCAAAGCGATATGGCGTGCCGGTACACCAGAGTGCCCGATAGAACCAGGACGCACGGGTCCTTTAGCGACGGGCTCGGGACGAGATGAGTCACAAGGTCATCCTCCTTGTGGAGGACAACCCCGACGACGAGCTGCTCGCCCTGCGGGCGCTCAAGAAGACGGGCGCCGAGAACGAGGTCGTGGTCGCCCACGATGGGGTCGAGGCCCTGGATTACCTGTTCGCGAGCGGCCCCCATTCGGGGAGGGACCCCGCCGTCATGCCGCAGTTGATATTGCTCGATCTCAAGCTACCTAAAGTGGACGGGCTCGAGGTACTCAGGCGTCTGCGGTCTCACGAGCGTACGCGGCTCTTGCCCGTGGTCATCCTGTCATACTCCAGAGAGCACCAGGACTTGCTCGACGGCTATAGCCTCGGTGCCAACAGCTACGTCCGCAAACCGGTAAACTTCGAGCAGTTCGTCATGGCCGTCGAGCTACTCAGGCGTTACTGGCTGGTACTGAACGAGGACCCGCCAGGAGCTATGTAGCATTTCAGCATTTCAGCACGCTCCGGCCTGCGGCCGTCGCTTGTCAGCACTTCAGCTTGCGCCGTTCGAAGCTATTTGGCCGGCGCAGCTCGGTTGCGCGCTTCGCGGCACGACCTGACGTGCTGACTAGCTGAAATGCTGACTTGCTAGTTCGGCTTCGAGCTCGTCCACGAACTGACGGGCGGTGCGTCCCGAACGTCCGGCGTGCCAGCGGTCCCACAGGAGGGCGCGCTCCCGCAGATGTTGCGCAGGTATGACCAGGCCGCGCTCCCGGGCGAGCCCGGCTACGATCTCGAGGTAGCGTGCCTGGTCGGGAGAGGGGAAGGTCAGGCGCAACCCGAAGCGGGCCGCGAGGGAGAGCTTCTCCTGCATGGTGTCGCGGGCGTGCACGTCGTCGCCTGCGGAGCC
>Ga0136617_10004513_pt1 | contig 12465 bp, 10 predicted proteins | sample AntDrymUQ3222106_2_FD_129672 | JGI IMG/M metagenome (GOLD analysis project Ga0136617, IMG submission 129672) | Polar desert sand microbial communities from Dry Valleys, Antarctica - metaG UQ322 (21.06) | ecosystem: Environmental > Terrestrial > Soil > Desert | place: Antarctica: Dry Valley...
ATGCCCGCTTGTTGTTCGTTGTCTCCCCGCATTCTGTTCCTCCGTCTTTGGCGTTGGACCAGATTATAGTTGACCGTGATCAACCTGCGGGAAGAATCTTTAGTTTTTCAGCAGCCTGCTAGAGCGCAACATGCTCGATCTGGACCCTCCCGATCACACGCGGCTGCGAGCGCTCGTCCACAAGGCATTCACGCCACGACTCGTCGAACAGATGCGCGCCCGAGTGCAAACCCTGGCGGACGAACTGCTCGAAGGGATCACGCGTCATGGCGAAATGGACTTGATCAATGATTACGCGCTGCCGCTGCCGATGACGATCATCACTGAAATCCTGGGTGTGCCCACGAGCGATCGTCATAAATTTCATAAGTGGTCGAAAGCGGTCGTGTCCCTCAGTTCTCCCAACGTCACCATGCGTGTTCTCCCGAACGTCTGGATGTTTATTCGCTACCTGCGCCGCTTTTTCAAACTTCGCCGGCAAGATCCACAGGATGATCTGGCGAGCGCGCTAATACAGGCGGAAGAGGCCGGAGATAGGTTGAGCGAAGACGAACTGCTGGCGATGGTCTTCCTGCTCCTGGTCGCGGGGCACGAGACGACGGTCAATCTGATCGGCAGCGGTGTACTGGCACTCTTAGAGCACCCTGACCAAATGGAGAAGCTGCGACGTGATCCGTCGCTGATCAAACCCGCTGTCGAGGAGCTGCTGCGATTCACCGCGCCGGTCTTCATGTCCACCGAACGCTATGCCCGGGAGGATGTGACAATTCATGGTGTAACTATCCCGCACGGGGAAATGACGTTCGGGGTTATCGGCTCTGCGAATCGAGATGAAAATGTGTTCGAGAACCCCGACGCATTGGACATCACGCGCGAGCCGAACAAGCACCTGTCCTTCGGACAGGGCATTCACTTTTGCCTGGGCGCACCGCTGGCTCGCTTGGAAGCGCAGATTGCCATCAACACGCTACTACTCCGAGTGCCCGATCTGCGTCTGAAAGGCCCATCAGAGTCGCTGCGGTGGCGTCCAAGCATGATTCTGCGAGGTTTGGACGCGCTGCCGGTTGTGTTTCAAGGTTAGCTACAGGCGAAGCAAGTCACTCAAGGACGTTCCGCGTTGTGATGCAGTCCAACTTATCGTCAATCAACGCGAAAGTTGATATCTCAACAAGGCGCGGATATTTGCATCGCGGAGAACAACGTGAATAGTTTTAGCGGTGGCGCAGTACCTGCAAAGCTGCGCCTTCTCAACGCCAGGCGTCAACCGACACGCCTGGGCCCTCGAAGATGGGCCCGTTGCATGCCGTTATCCCAAAGCAAAAGGGCGTTGAGTGAGGGACCTTTACTGCGTGGGATGCTGTTTCAGCCACTCAGCGCGTAGGAGAAAGCTTCCTTCAGTAACGATCCGGTCGCCAGCGCCAGCATTGAGACCTTCGAGCACCGGATAACGACCGTTCGCTTCAGGCCCAACTCGGATTCGGCGTAACGCAAACACGTTTGGCCCTTTCGTTGCCACAAAGACGACCTGTTGATTGTTGATGCTTTGAACAGCATCTCTTGGAACAGTAGGGTTTGTTAATTCTGCGCTGCCCAGCACTCCGAAGGCAACGTTGACAAACATACCAATCTTCAACGCCTGCCCCGGATTTGCTAATTCGACTCTTACCTGCGCAGTTCGGGTAGCCTGGTCCAGCGTCGGATCGACATACGAAACCTTCCCACGAAATACCCGCCCCGGATAAGCGTCCGTCGTGACACTTGCCCCACTGCCAATGCCAATTCGTCCAAGGTCTTTCTCGTAAACCTGACCCACCACCCAGACGCTGGAAAGATCGGCGATACGTAAGATCTCTTTGTTGGACTCTACCACCTCTCCCGGATTGGCAGTGCGAGTGATAACTGAGCCGGAGAGCGGGGCCGGAAGACTTACCTCTGAGCTAACCTGGTAGGAAGAACGTAGCTGATTGATCCTCTGCGGTGTCAAGCCCAGCAACAGGAGTTTCTGCCGCTCTGAAGCGACTTCCGATTCTGCTGTTTTAAGTTTCGTGGTGGCCTGCTCCAGCTCTTCCCGACTCGCCGCTCCAATCTCTACCAGACGCACTGTGCGTCGATGATGTTTATGATGCTCATCCAGTTCGGCAATCGCATTCAAGTAGCGTGACTGAGCCATTGCGAGTTCATTGCTAAACACAACCGCCACTGTCTGCCCACGACTTACGTTTTGTCCTAACGCAACATTCACCGCTCGGACGATGCCACCGACCAGAGAGACAACGGGCGTTGTCCGATAAGCATTTTCTCGAACAACACCCGTAGCAGCTTGGCCGCCACTGACACCAGCTTCAGTCACCAACTGCTCCCCGACCTGTTCAGTCTTTATGCCTGCACGTTCGACCATCTCGGGAGCGATGGTAATAGTCTGCTCGGTTAGAGACGTTGGCTCGCCACCACCGGCCTGTTCCATCGATATCGTGCGGGGAGCGGGAACGGGCCGACCAGCGGCGCTTTTGGGTGATCGAAGAAGCAACCATGAGGCAACTCCGGCAACCGCCAAGACCGCCAGCACTGCCGCAACGATGACGAGATTATTGCGACGGCGCCTTGCGACCTCGCGCTCTTTCGCCAGCGACTCGGCGCTCGGATCCTGCCAGTCTGCTTTTTCTTTATCAGTCATTTTCTTATCAACTCCGGCGCGGCCGATGCTCGAGAGATCTCAACACGCGCAAGATAGGTCTCAAGCAGCGCATCGATGTATCCGTTTTCCAGTTCAATATATCTGCGCTGCTCGACAATGTAGTCGAGGAGTGTTTTCGACCCGAGTTCATAAGTCTGCCTGACTACGTCAAGATTTGTGCTTGCCTGTTCCTTCACGCCCACTCGGTAAATCTCCATCGCTCGGGCAGCGTGTTCGTATTTAGCGTAAGCCGTCGCCACCTCGCGCCTCACCGTCAATTCCGCAAACTCCCGGCGTCTTTTAGCGGCCTCCGCATCGGCAATTGCCGCTTCGATTGCGCCTTGGTTCTTGTTGCGGACTGGCAGATTGATCGTCACTCCAAACGTAAGGAAATTGAAAACATCCTGGATGGGTCGAAGTTGTCCGGCGTCGTTGATGCCGAAGACAGGAAAGCTTGAATTCATGCGCTGGTAGCCAGCGTTAATACTAGCGTCGGGCCGCCCTGCGGCACGGGCTTCGGCGATTCGCGCTTCAGCCAATCTCTCGCTTGCACGAGCCATTTCCAGATCCGGGCGAGTGCGCAAAGCCTGCCCCGTGGCCTCGACGATGGGTTTGAGTGGCTCTATAAGGTTCGTAAAGTCTCCACGAAGCTTGAGCGGTTGATCTGGCGACATGCCGATCAGGTTGCGCAGCTCCAGCAGTGTGATTTCCACTCTGCCTTCGCTTGTTTCCCTCATCGATCTCAGCCGGTTAACTTCAACCAGGAGCATGTTCTGTTCGAGCGGTGCTGTGCGCCCTTCGACAACGCGTGCCTCAACCAGTCTGTAACCACTCCGGCTGTTCTTTAGTAGGTCTTCAGTGAAACCTAGTTTTAGGACCTCAGAAAGCGCCTGGCCAAACTTCGAACGCACCTCGGCAGCGAGGATCCGCTCCCGATCTGCAAGAGCTTGTTCGCGCAATTCCCGTTCACGCTCCGCGACCGTGATTCGCGCCGCACGTCGTCCGCCCAACTCAAGTGGCAGCATCCCACTGACCATGATGTTGTTGTCTTTGCCATTGATCTGCCGGCTTCCGTTGACCTCAAGCGCCGGGTTTGCGCGCAGGGCGGCTTGCTTGACAAGCGCGCGCGCGGCTTCGATCTCCTTGCGAGCAGCCAGCACGTCGCCATTGTTAGCCAGCGCATAGGCGACGACATCATCAACCGTGAGTCCGTTGCTGGGATCGAAGTACTTAGCCAATGAGGATTGCTGATCTTGAATCACGGATTGGACCTTCATACCAGAGCCGTCCATAGACGGATGATCCCCCGTTTGCGCCACCCCAGGAAAACCCAACACTGGTACCAAGACCAATAAGACCGCGCCGCGGGAGGCCCAACCAAATATCTCCCACAGACGCATTGCGGTCATTGGCGTCTTTGTGCCTTGGTACGCACCCTTGCGCTCGATTTCAGCAAGTAACAACCTCTTCTTCATTTCCCACTACTCCTATTCAATTACTTCTCATTGCACGATCAACTGGCCGCGCATCATGTTCATGCCGCAGACGAAGGTGAATTCACCTTTCTTTTTAGGGGTAAAACTAACGACCACGGGCCGGTTTAAAGGCAGTGCGCGCCGAATGCCGAAGTCCGGTAGCACAACTTCCCTGGCGCATGTTGCGTCCGTTGGTCGCACGAAGGTCACACGCGCGCGCACACCACGCCGCAGCTTGACGGTCGCCGGTTGATAACCTTCTGCGTTGATTTCGATTCTGGTCCTTTGCATGCTTGAACTTCTCGCCGGGCCTTTCGCGCCTGTGCTCTGAAAAGTTGCCAACAGCAACAAGGATGACAGGCTAAGTTGTAGATAAGTGTCTCTCATTTTGTCTCCTCCTTCTCACTCAATTGGGCAGCAGATGTTGACACGCGCGCTCCTTCCTTTCTGAGTTTCCGCTCCTGCAGCCAGAAAAAGATCACTGGCGTGACAATCATCACGTGCAGCAGACTGGAAACCATTCCGCCCAGAACCGGAGTCGCCAGCGGCTTCATAACTTCCGAACCCGCACTGGTGCTCCACATTATCGGCAACAGACCGGCAACTACCGTGGATACCGTCATTACTTTTGGTCGCAGCCGAAGTAGTGCGCCTTCCATTACCGCATCCATAAGCGTTTTGCGCGTTAGAGTTCCGACTTCTTCTTTCTTTCGCGCGACAGCTTCCTCCAGGTAAATCACCATGACTACGCCGGTCTGGACAGCCGTTCCAAAGAGGGCAATGAAACCAACCCAGACTGCCACTGAGAAGTTGTAACCGAGCAGCCAGAGGAGATAGACGCCGCCCGTTAGCGCAAACGGCACGGCTAGTAACACGTGTGCGGCTTCGAGCGCGGAGTGATAGGTGATGTAAAGCAGGCCAAAAATAATCACGAGCACAATCGGAATAACAACCAATAACCGCTGTCGTGCGCGTTGCTGATTCTCGTACTGCCCACTCCAGGCAATGTAGTAGGCGGTGGGAAGCTGCACACGGCTCGCGATTGCCCCCTGTGCTTCTTCAACAAAACTGCCAACATCTCGACCCCTAACGTTGAGCAGCACTGTCCCGCGAAGGAGACCGTTTTCGCTCGAAATCATCGTTGGGCCCTCAACGGAACGGATGCTGGCCAACTGTGCCAGCGGGATTGGCGCTCCCGTGGGAGACGTGATCGGGATTTGAGAAAGCGCATCCAGGCTGCCGCGAAACTGTGGCGCGTAACGAACGCGAACCGGAAATCTTTTACGCCCCTCAATAGTGACTGTGAGATTCGTTTCGCCGATGCCCTTCTCAACTGCGTCCTGGATTGTGCCCACGTCAATTCCATAACGCGCGGCTGCAGTGCGGTTAATCTGAATATCAATGTACGGCGCACCACTAATCTGCTCGGGATAAACATCGACTGCGCCAGGAACAGTCCGGACCACGTCGGCAATCTGGCGAGAGACCTTTTCCAACGTCTGTAGATCGTTTCCGAAGACCTTGATCCCGACCTGCGAACGAATGCCGGTCGTCAACATGTCGATGCGGTTAATGATTGGCTGTGTCCAGATATTTGTTACGCCCGGCAGTCGGAGCTTTTCGTCCATCTCGGCAATGAGTGATTCCCGAGTCACACCAAGCCGCCACTCTCCGGGTGGTTTCAGGTGAACGATGGTCTCGGTCATGTTAATCGGGGATGGGTCCGTTGAAGTTTCGGCGCGGCCAGCCTTGCCCACTGCCCATTCAACTTCGGGAAAGCTCTTCAAGATCTCGTCCTGTTTGCTGGTTATCTTCAGAGCTTCGTCGATGGAAATTGCCGGATCAGTTACCGGCATATACATCAGGTCGCCTTCATTGAGTGGAGGCATGAACTCGTTGCCGATTCCGGTCGCGAGAATAATTGCCCCGGTGAACAGCACGAGCGCCGTGAGGACCGTGATTAGCCGGTGACGTAATGCCAAGGTTAGTGCCGGCCGATAGATTGCTTGCAGGAATCGCATTACCGGATTCGACTGTTCCGAATGAAACTTGCCGCCCAGCAGGTATGTGCAGAGCACGGGAACGAGCGTCACCGCGATGATCGTCGCTCCGATCATGGCGAAAGTCTTGGTAAACGCGAGGGGATGAAAAAGCTTGCCCTCCTGTCCGGTGAGGGCGAGCACCGGAACAAACGCGAGGATAATGATCGCCATCGAGAAGAACACCGGTCTGCCAACCAGCTTGGTTGATTCCAGCACCGTCTGCCAGACCAAAGGCCTATCCTTTGGATCGATTTTCCGTTTCTCCATGAAACGAAATGCGTTCTCTGTGACTACGATCCCGGCATCGACTAACACCCCGATGGCGATAGCGATGCCTGAAAGCGACATCAGATTCGAGCTGATGCCCATGTAGTGCATAAACAGGAAAGAGATCAGCACCGCGAGCGGCAGCGGGATCGTTACAATCAGAATCGAACGAAAGTGGGCAAGGAAGATGATGTGGGCGAGGGTGACAAGGAGAAGCTCTTCGATTAGCGCCCATTTGAGCGTGCTGGTCGCGCGATTGATCAATTGCGTGCGGTCGTAAAACGCAACCAGCCGGACCCCTTGTGGCAGGCCCGATTGCAGCGCCGCAATCTTCTGCTTGACGGCATCAATCACTTCGAGCGTATTCACGCCATAGCGCGCAATCACGACCCCGCCCACAGCCTCTTTACCGTTCTTGTCGAGCGCGCCCGTGCGGAATGCGTTGCCGAGTTTCACCTCCGCAACATTACGAACATAGATTGGAGTGCCGTTTGAAGCGCCAATGACGATGTTCTCGACATCGGCAACCGACTCGATCAAACCAACTCCACGAACAACGGCCCACTGCCCAGCCTGCTCAACAACATTGCCGCCGACGTTGTTGTTCGATCGTTGCACAGCTTCAACAACCGTTGAGAGCGGAATGGCGTAGGAGCGCAGCTTGTTTGGATCGACGTCCACTTGGTACTGCTGCACGTATCCACCGACAGATGCGACCTCGGCAACACCCGGTACTGAATTGAGCTGATAGCGCACAAACCAGTCTTGTAGAGTGCGCAGGTCGCGTAGATTCATCTGGTCGCTCTCGAGCGTGTACCAGAAGACTTGGCCCACGCCGGTCGCATCTGGACCGAGCGTCGGCACGACTCCTTCCGGCAGTTGTTTAACCACGAGATTTAACCGTTCGAGAACGCGTGTCCGTGCCCAGTAGAGATCGATGCTGTCTTCGAAGATGATGTTGACCATCGAGAAGCTAAACGCGGAGCTTGCCCGCACAACGCGGACTCCCGCCAGGCCCTGAAGGTTCGTCACCAGCGGATAGGTAACCTGGTCCTCTACTTCCTGAGGTGATCGTCCCGGCCAGTCGGTGAAGACGATCACCTGGTTGTCAGAAAGATCGGGAATGGCGTCAATGGGCGTATTGATCAGCGCCCAATAGCCCCACGCAGCGAGGCCGGCGTAGAGCGCAATGATGAGCCCCCGGTTGCGCATTGAAAGCTCGATGAGCCGATGGATCATAGTAATTGCCGATTGCCGTTGCCGATTGCTTCTCTAAGGCGCGAGCCGAAGGGTGATTATGCTTAAAAGCAAATCGGCAATCGGAAATCTAAAATCGAAAATGACCGTCACTGTGCCGTCACGGAAAATGAAGCCTTTCCGGTTCCCGCTGGGCCTTCGTAAGTGATCTGTGCTTGCCACTCACCCGCCATCTCGATGTTCGCTTTGCCGCGATAAACACCTGGCGTCTCAGTGGTAGTAAATGTGGCAGCGTTGTTCATCGCCTGCATTGTTCCCATCTGAGGCATTTGGAACGTCAGCGCCACTGCGCCAACATCGACGGGCTTGCCAGAAGCGTCGGTGAAGGTGAGCATAAACTCTTTCGAACCATGCCTAAGCACGCCGTCTTCAGTGGATAGCGTGACCGTAAGGTTGTTGCCGGCAGGCGCGCTCTTAATAGTTTTTCCGGTAGCCACTGAAGTTCCTGTGGAGCCACCACCGGAGTTCGCCCCACAGGCGGCGATAAATGTCACGAGTGCGGCGAGACTGAGTGCAATAGCCAGTTTTTGCATTAACTTATCCTCCTAGTTGAAACGAAAGAGACACACGGACCCTTGGCAACAGTGCCAGAGTACGCAGATATGCATTGCCCCTGCTCAGGCATGAGCAACGGCAATGAGACACACTACGGCCTTGATAGAGCTAGATCAGGAGCGCGAGATTTCGAATGTAGGATGGATTGGAATGTTGCGGAGGGCTATGGGTCCTATGCCAACGCGGACTGACGGTCGTCGGTGCTGCGAATGGTAGCGAGATCACTGCGGGATGAAGAGCCACAGGAAGAACTGTTGAAGTTCGAGGTAAGCGAAGACCCAGCGATCCAGTTGTTCCTGATTGCGGACAGTTCACGGCACAGCACACTCGCGCTGAAGCAACTTCAGTTTCTTTTCCCTGTCCCAGCGCGGCTTTGCAGCAATCCATGCCGCTCATGCCGTGCATGCTGCACTCCTGTTCGGCTGCGTGCAGCGGCATCCCCGCGAGCACACTCGCTCCGAGCGTCAGGATCAGAAACAGTGATGTGGCCCATTTAGCCATCGTAGAACTACTGTATGGAAGCAGTTCGGCCATTGTCAAGCAGTCGCATTAATGCGGAGCTAACTCCGCCTAGTTCTGCCTTCTTGTCGGTGGCACGTCAATAAAGACCCACCGATCAAGGAGATAACCTTTCAATCTCATCTACTGAGTTTCAGTGAACTCGTTACGATGCTTGGCGGTGCTGTATACGAGACTGCCAAAAACTGGGGCTTCAGCGAAAAGCGCGCGAATAATGCGTGACGCTTGAGGCCGATGCTCAATGGTCCGGCAGGCCACCGGTTAGGTGTAGGACGAGAAATAGCACGGCTAGGCCGATCGCATGAATTCCAACTACGTACACCCAGCGTGGTGTGCTAGTGGACGTTGCCCTAGTCGGGCTCCAAGCTGGCGTCGGCGTTGGACTCGGGATAGAGGGTAGATCAGCCTGCGACCTCGATCGTGCGTCCAAGTGAACGTCGGAGCCATCCTCGAAGTCTCCGGCTGTCCTTAATACGATTAGACCTAAGTAGCCGGATTCTACATTGCGAACTTTCTCTTCCGGAGTTCACTATCTCCATCGTTGCCGGGCTGAGGGTTTCGTCAACAGAGTCGTTATTACTAACCTAAGAACAAAATCATTCCGTTTTTGGAGTGTGCCTGCATTCGTCACTTTCGCTTTGCCCCGGCGACGATCGGTGCGCCCTCAGTGTTGCTCCACTCGAAGAATGAGCCGTCATACATCACCACGTCGTGCCCGAGATATTTGAGCGTGAAATATGCGTGCGACGCCTGTCCACCAGTGCGACAGTAAGTCATAATGGTGCGATCGTGCTGCACTCCAGCCTCTTCGTAGAGCCTTCGCAACTCCGCCGCAGATCGTAGAGCCGGATTTTCCCTGCTCACTACATTCTGCATCCAGAAGACATTTGCAGCGCCCGGGATGTGGCCGCCGCGCGGTACGCCTTCGCCCGGTTTGATTCCTGTGTATTCGTCAAACGGGCGGGCATCTATCAATACCACGCTCGGAGAGGTCAGGTTCGTCGCTGTCCACGACAGGTCGCGTACAACATCGAGGTTGGTGACGGCGCTGGCGCGCACACGCGGCATGAACCGCGACGTCTTCGGCTCAACCAGATCAGTTGAGATGGCGCGACGTTCTGCCTTCCACTTCTCCAGACCGCCATCCAGCAGTGCCGACCGCCCACCATGACCGAGGTAGTCGAGCGTGAAGTAAGCGCGTGCCGCCGCCAGCCCGGAGTTGTCTCCGTACAGCACGATGCGCGCATCGTGGCCAATGCCCAAACGCTCGAAGAGTTTCTGAAGGTCAGCCACCGGTGCGAGTTCGTTCGGCACGCCGTCGCGCGTCGCGGTGATCTGATCCCACCCGACGAAGCGCGCTCCGGGAATGTGGCCTTCATCATAGTGTGCCCGCGCGCGCGCCACATGCAGAATGACGACCTTCCGATCGTTGAGATGAGCAGCAAGCCAGGCGGTCGAGACGATCATCTCTGAACGCACAGAAGGAGGCTTCTCCTTTTGATGTGCCCTTGCTTGCCCTGCAGCTTGGAAAGGCACAAGGAAGAGGACGTTGGCGATTGTCAAAAGACCGCCACCAAGCAATCGAGTTCGTGTTGAATACCGGCGTAAATGTTTCATCGTTCTTTCCTCCGCATTATTTTCCCGTGGTCGGCAATCCGGCTAGCTTCCATGCGCTCATCCCGCCGAGCACGTTCGCGATGTCTTTGTAGCCTCGGCTGGCTCGCCGGTCTGCTCTGAGCCGACCAGGTAGGAAGCGTGACCGAGACTCTGCAGACGAAAACTGCTTGAAGATCATTGGTACTCCCGTAGTGGCTTTCGCGCCTTACTTTGAATCTTCGGTCTAACCCACGCCGACGATCCCGACCTGCTTTGTCTCCGATTCTCCAACTAGATTACAACACCTGACGTGAGTCCTACTCTTCGGCGAGGAGTTGTTCGACATCTCGCTTGAAAGTCGCCTCGGACACTGCCCCGACGTAGCGTTTTGCCATCCGCCCCTGGCGGTCGTACAGCAGACTAACGGGAATGGACTCGATCATCGTCGTGAGATTTGAAGCGTTTGACGGACAGAGAATTGAGTACGAAATATAGTACTCAGCCACAAACTCCCTGACCGCCGTTAGATCCTCGTCGAGCGAGATGCCGACGACTTCCACACCTTTCCCTCGATACTCGTTTGCAAGCCGCACGAGTCCCGCCGTCTCCTGGCGGCACGGCGGACACCACGTCGCGCGGTAGTTGACGAGCACGACGCGACCACGCTGCTCGGCGAGACTCCAACGCTTGCCGTCAATGTCTTGCAGCGTGACATCGGCAGTGGCTTTGCGCGCGCTTGCGGGCGCTACACCGCCGCTATGCCAAATTGATTCCGGCGCGAACCCCAGGAACAACACGCCGATCACGACTATCACACCGAGCGGTTTCATCAGCGCGTCAAGTTTTCGCGTTTCAGCAGACATCTTTTAGTGTGCTTGCGTGTGGCTGTTGACGGTTACTGGTCCTGCACGAGCTCTTCGCTCCTTTTAATCCACCCATAGAATTCAAACCTTGGCAGACACCTTGTCAGCAGTGATGCCTGAGTGTATGATTACATCGTTGAGTAACGATATGCTCAGATGGTTATAGTGTCAAGTGAGATGAAAAGCTATGGGCACACTCAAAAAACAGATGCTGACTCCTGCGGCATTGGGGTTAATCGCGGCGCGGTTCAAGGTGCTTGCCGAGCCGTTGCGCCTGCGGATGTTGATCGCGCTTTCTGAGGGAGAGTTGAGCGTGACAGAGATTGCGGAAGCGGTCGAAGCGAGCCAGCCGAACATCAGCAAGCACCTCAAGATGTTGCAAGACGCCGGACTCGTGAAGCGTCGGCAGGAAGGTAACACGGTCTATTGCTCGGTCGCCGACGAAAGCGTGTTTGAACTTTGCGATGTCGTCTGCTCGTCGTTGCGCGAACGTCTCGCGATGCAAGCTGGCGTTTTTGCGAACGCACCAAGGGCTCGGCGCCGCGCATGATTGGACAACGTTTAGTTTAAAGACCGGATAAAAAGACCAGAACACTGAACGATGAGTAAGAGACAATGATAAGGAGAACCAAACAAATGGACGGATGGATATTGCCGGTGCTGGTCATCTTGGCTTATGTCGTATTAATGCGTTGGGTGCTGCCACGCTTCGGCGTGCAGACTTGAATAGCTAACTCCTGTCGCGTCGAGTCTCGGCGTGATTCAAATAAGGATGATCGGCGGACGACACCCGCCGGTAGTGCAAGTGAGCGCGTCGTAGACCGCGAGCCGTAACTACCGAAGCGCACGGATAACGTCCGCGAGTGCTTCAATAGTGGACTACGCAATAAAAGGGGAGAAGGAAAATGAGCGCACAGCAACCACAGCAGACGAAGTACGGGTTCAGCAAAACCGTTGATCTACCGTTCGGCGAGGCAGTTGAGAAAGCGCGCGGCGCCCTCAAGGAGGAAGGCTTCGGCGTGCTCTCCGAGATCGACATCAAGGAGAAGCTCAAAGAAAAGCTCGGCGTGGACTTTCGCCGCTACGTGATCTTAGGTGCATGCAACCCGCCGCTCGCGTACAAGACGTTGCAGGAGGAGTTGCAGATCGGCCTACTTCTACCCTGCAATGTTGTTGTTTACGAATCGGACGAAGTGGGTAAGTCTGTCGTCGCTGCC